>RCNB010000155.1_pt1 | contig 45932 bp, 38 predicted proteins | sample 2041321 | NCBI WGS metagenome assembly RCNB01 (sample SAMN09708232, study PRJNA481090) | Marine sediment metagenome, whole genome shotgun sequencing project.
ATAAAAGTATTCTAACAATAGAGAGTTTTTAGAACATGTTTAGACGAGATACAGGAAAAGGTGAAGAGGATAAAAGTCATTCAGGGTTACCAAAAGAGGTAATCAAAAAGATTCAAAGGATTCATATACATACTAACTATCTTGTCAATGATGTGCTGGCAGGGGAGTATGAAAGTGCTTTCAGAGGCAGGGGGATGGAATTTGAAGAAGTAAGGGAATATCATGCAGGTGATGATGTAAGAGACATCGATTGGAATGTAACAGCGAGAATGGGACATCCTTTTGTTAAGGTCTACCGGGAAGAGAGGGAGCTGACCATAATGCTGATGGTTGATGTGAGTAACTCAGGACAATTTGGTACGTTTAAGCAGTTCAAAAATGAGGTGGCAGCAGAGATTGCGGCCATCTTAGCTTTTGCAGCTGTGAAGAGTAATGACAAAGTGGGACTCATCATTTTTAGTGATATAGTGGAAAAATTTATTCCTCCCAAGAAGGGAAGAAATCATGTATGGAGAGTGATAAGAGAAGTGCTTCAGCACAGACCTCAGAGTAAAAAGACAGATATAAATGTTGTGCTGGATTTTTTAAATAAGATAACCACTCATAAGGCTGTTGCTTTCCTCATTTCAGATTTCATTGCTCAGGACTATGACAAATCTTTGCGGATAACAAATAAGAAACATGATGTCATTGCTGTTTCCATAACAGATCCCAGGGAAAGGGAATTCCCTAAAGTGGGATTTATTGAGTTAGAAGATGCTGAAACAGGTGAGGTTATGCTGGTTGACACAAATGATGGTAATATTCGCAAAGGCTTTAGCAAACTGGCTGCTCGCAACGTTACGGAAATGTTGAAAGGGTTTCGCAATAGCAATGTAGACCACATAGAAATTTATACCGATCAGCCCTATATTGATCCTATTATGAAGTTTTTCCGTATAAGGGAGAAGAGGCTATGAGTGAGAGAAAAGGAAAGATATTTGATGCCAAGTCCCTGTGTTTTAGCAGTGCGGTTGTCATTTTGTTTGCCATATTGGCTGTTCTTGTTATTTACTCAGGAGGTGGGAAATTGGCTGGCAACAATTCAACGCTGAAGCGTGAAAGTAACATCTATCGCAACCTAGCCAACAAACTTGAGAGTGTAGGTGTAACAAAAGAAGCAGTCAAGCAGTATGAGAACTATTTTAATACAGCGACAGTAGATAAAAAAACCAGATCAAATCTAGCCTATACTGTGGGGAAACTCTATATGGAAGAGGGAAACTATGAGAAAGCCCTTAGCTGGCTTTATCGTGTGGATATGATTGATCCTGATACCTCACTTAAAAGCGAGGTGGGTTCAAAAATCGTGCATTGCCTGGAGACGCTGGGGAGATTTCACGCAGCCGAGTATGCATTGGAAGCGCGAAGCTCGATCCAGGAGAACAGAGAAGAGGAAACCAAAGGGGGCAAGGTAGTTGCGGAGATAGGAAGCAGGGAAATTACACTTGGAGAAGTGGATGAAGCCCTGGATGAATTGCCACCATGGATGAAAGAGCAATTTAAGGGAAAAGAAAAAAAAGTAGAGTTTATGAAAAAATATGTAGCAGATGAGCTATTCTACCGAAAGGCAAAAAAATTAGAGTATGATAAAGATGGCGAGTTGAGAAAGAAAACCGCACATTTCATAAAACAACTTATGGTCAATAAGATTTTAGAAGAAGAGATGAAAGACAAATTAAATGTGGAAGAGGATGATCTTAGAAATTATTTTAAAGCAAACCGGGATCGCTATAAAAAAGGGGCTCAAGCGCGAATACAATTAATTAAAGCAGGCATGGAAGAAATAGCCGAGAATATTTTAAGGGAATTGAAGAAAGGGAAAGATTTTGCTGAACTTGCCAGAGAGATATCCCTGGATAAAGAGAGTGCCAGGATGGGTGGAAAATGGAATGATTGGGTTACCGAGGGGAAGGATGATTTAGGGATAGGGAATATGGATGAAGTCTCCAAGGCTATCTTTTCAACCTCGCCAGGCGGCATTTCTCCCATTGTTAAGGCAGGTGATTACTACTATGTTTTTAAAGTAAACGAAAAGGAACCTGAACATATGAGGAATTATGAGGAGGTAAAAGAATTGGTGCGGAACGACTACATGAACCAAAAAATGAAGATTGCCTACCAAAAACTACTGGATCAAGTGCTTACCAGTTCGGAGGTTAAGTTATATCCCCAGGTGATTACTGAGGAGGAAACATCGTCTAAATGAAAAGATTGCGTACCACAGGTATTATTATAGGCTGCTTTTTGTTCTTTTTCTCCTGTCAGAACAAGGTGCAGGAAGCACAAAAGGGCAAGGAAAACATGCCACCAGTAGAGGTAAAAGCACAGGTGGATAAGGCAACCGCTACTACCGGTGACCTTATCCTTTACACCCTTTCAGCTAATAGTGAACCCCAAATAGAGGTTGATATGCCAGAGATGGGAGCTCAAATAGCCGGTCTCAGGATTGTGGATGTGGGTGAAGAAGGTCCTGCAGAAAGGGATGGGCGTAAAATTACTGAAAAGTGGTATAAGCTGAAGGCAGATATAGTCGGTTCTTACATTATCCCTGGTGCAGTTTTTCCTTGCAAGGATGAGAAGGGAGAAAAAAAGGAACTTAAAACTGCTCAGATATTTATTGAGGTTAGGTCTGTATTAGAGGACAAGGAGACAGCCAAAGATATTAAGGATATTAAGCCTATCGCAACGATAAAAAGAGATTACACGCTGCTTATAGGATTCTCTATAGCTTTTTTGTTACTTTTAGTCCTGATCATAGCGGGAATCTTTTTTTATCGTGCTAAGTTCATGAAGAGCAGAATGCTTCTCTTAAAACCTGCTCATGAATTGGCTTTGGAAGAACTTGACCGACTGCAAAGGGAAGGTTTAATTGCAAAAGGGGTATATAAGGAACACTATTTTAAGCTATCAGAGATCTTCAGAAGGTATCTGGAAAGAAGGTTCCATTTTCAAGCTGTAGAAAAGACCACAGAAGAAATTTTACCGGAAATTAAAAATCTGAAAGGGTTTGATGAAAGCGTAAAAAGCGATGCGAAAAAGTTTTTGTATAACACCGATCTCGTAAAATTTGCTAAACGCACCCCCGACAAACAGGAGGTGGATCAAGAATATCAAGAAACAGTGAATTTTATTAACGAAACTAAAGAGGAACAGCTACGTCAATCTGGGCACTCATCGTAGGTGCTTTCTATTTTGAAAATTTGCTATGATTCGATTTGAAGATCCCTGGCTCCTTGTTTTTTTCATCCTCATTCCTTTGATGATCCTGTATCAATGGAAGGGAGTGGGGGAAAACCGTGTAAAGTTCTCCTCTCTCGCCAATTTGAAGAGGTTAAAAAGATCGACTTCTCTTTTGCTGAGGCATACCCTTTTAGTATTACGCTGTCTGGCAATAGCCCTTTTTGTAGTGGCGTTGGCTCGTCCTCAATCGGGCAATAAAGCTTCAGAGATATTAACCGAAGGTATTGATATCATGCTCTGTTTGGATACATCGGGGAGTATGCAGGCGTTGGATTTTAGATGGAAAAATGAAAGGCAAAACCGCTTACAAGTAGTGAAAAGGGTGGTTACCGATTTCATAAAAGGGAGGAAGAACGACCGCATTGGAATGGTTGTTTTTGGTGAGGAAGCTTTTACTCAATGCCCTTTAACGCTTGATTACGGGGTGCTCCTCAATTTTTTGGATCAAGTGCAAATAGGTATGGCTGGGGATTCTACGGCTGTTGGGTCTGCATTGGGAACGTGTGTAAAAAGGCTAAAAGATCTTGAATCAAAATCCAAAGTGGTTATCCTTCTGACTGATGGACGCAACAATGCGGGAAGTCTAAGCCCTGAAACCGCCGCAGAAATAGCTAAAACGTTTCATATTAAAACATACACGATTGGGGTAGGTACGGAAGGAGAAGTGCCGTTTCAGGTGGATACGATTTTTGGTAAGAAGTATGTTTATCAACGTGTGGATTTGGATGAAGATGCATTGAAAAAAATAGCTGACATAACGGGAGGCACCTATTTTCGGGCAACCAATACGAAAGCATTGGAAGAGATATATAAGCAAATTGACAGGCTAGAAAAAACCAAAGTGAAAGTCAAAGAATATATGGAATACAAAGAATTATTTTGGTGGTTCCTGCTCCCCGGCTTAATATGCATACTACTGGAAATAATCCTAGCCAATACGCGTTTTAGGAAAATACCATAAAGGTGTGATGCGAGATGAAGAGAATTTCAAGAGTCAGTAGTCAGTTGCTGATTGTCAATGTAAATTAAAAGGAGACTAGATACTGGATACTTGATATTGGATAGAATATAAAATTAAATAGTAATTACTCACGAGACTGTCGAAAAAGTCCAAATTTGCCAGTTTGCTTAATTTTTGGTGTAATAAAATCAAATAGTTACAAAGTGCAAAATTGATGTTTTAGGGTTTTTCGACAGTCTCCACTGCAAAGATGAATAAATATAAGTTTTCAACCCGTAACCCGTAACCCGAAACCCGGAACTCTTTCATTTCCTGTTCACTCCGGTGTGATGGATGGCAAATCATGATATTCGGTAACTTAAACTATCTTTTCATTTTGTGGGTTATACCTTTGATGGTTGTTTTTTATCTCTATGCCTTTCGTAAACGAGATAAGATGCTGGCCCTTTTTTGTGGTAAGGAACTTGTTGATCAATTGGTGCCTGATTGCAAAAAGGGCAGACGGGGCGTGAGGGCACTTCTTATTGTGTCGGGAATGATCTTCGGAATTGTAGCCTTGACACAGCCGCAGTGGGGTTTCCACTGGGAGGAAATTAAACGGGTGGGTGTGGATATCGTGGTTGCAATCGATGTGTCAGAGAGCATGTTAGCTGAGGATGTGAAACCCAGCCGTCTGGAACGGGCAAAAAGAGAAGTATACGATCTTATAGAAATGCTTAAAGGGGACCGCGTAGGTTTGATTGCTTTTGCTGGTACAAGTTTTGTTGAATGTCCTTTGACGTTGGATTATGGGGCATGCAAGATGTTTCTTGATTATATCAATACAGACCTTATCCCTGTTCCGGGGACGGACCTGGCGGGTGCCATAAGGAATGCTATTAAAGCTTTTAGCAAGAAGGAAAGGAAGTCTAAGGCACTGATTCTCATAACCGATGGCGAAGATAATGAAGGAGAATCCCTTGAGGCTGCGAAAGACGCTAAGAAGGAAGGGATAAAGATTTTTTCCATCGGAATAGGCCGGGAGGGGGGTGCCCCCATTCCTTTAAAGGATGGCAGCGGGGGATTTAAAAAGGATCGCCAGGGGGATATGGTTATAACTCATTTAGATGAAACAACTTTGCAAAAGATTGCACTGGAGACTGGTGGAAGTTACGTAAGGTCAGTATCTGGAGATATGGATCTGGACAAGATTTATCGAGAGGGTATTGAGCAACATGTTGAGCAGAAGCAGCTAAAGAGCAGCCGCAAAAGACGATGGGAACAGAGATTCCAATGGTTCATTTTTTGTGCCCTTCTATTGATTGGCATAGAATTTTTTGTTAGCGAACGTAAAACCGCTTTGCCCTAAAGGTAAAAAAATGAAGAAACAGAACAAAAAGTTGTATTGCAAACTATGGTGTTTCTTTTTAATCCTTGGACTCCCTCTTCTGTTCTATGATTTATCTTATGGAGACTCACTCTACAGCAAAATTGTGAAAGGGAGTGCTTTGTATGATGGCAAGAAATATGATGAAGCTATAAAGTCTTTCATTGATGCCCAGATAGAATCTCCTGAGAATCCGAAGTTAAAATATAATGTTGCGAACACCCACTATAAAATGAAAAACTATGAAGGGGCGCTGAAGAACTATCAGGATGTTGCTGCTACTGCTCAGGATATCCATCTGGAAGAAAAATCGATCTATAACATGGGTAATTGTATGTATCGCCAAGGTAAGTTGGAGGAAGCGGTTGCGTATTACAAAAAAGCTTTGGATTTGAATCCGAATGACCAGGATGCCAAATACAACCTGGAGTTTGTAAGAGAAGAAATTAAAAAGAGAATCAATCAAGCGAAACAAAGGGAGAACAAACAGGAAGAAAAGAAGAGTGAAAAACAGGAAGGCAAGAAAGAACAAAAAGAAGAAGGACAACAGCAATCTGAAAAGCAGCAACAGAAAAAACAACAGAAGCAGCAGCAAGCCTCAAAGGAAAAACAGGAAAAAGCATCCAGAAAACAGAAGGAAATAACAAAACCAATGTCTCCTGAGGAAGCGGAGCGCTGGTTGAGAAGTCTCAAGGAAGACAAAAAGAAACACAAGGAACGTGAAAGGGAAAAAGTAGCAGGATCGTTAAGAACAGAGAAGGATTGGTAGCAGAAGGCATACTATGTTCAGATACAAGATAGTTTTAGTAATTTTTCTACTGATACTTTGTGCAGAAAAGACCTATGCGTTTTCGCTTACCGCTAAAGTAGATAAAACTGAGGCAACAATTCAGGACCGAATCCTCCTTACCTTATCTATAGAAGGTACTCAGAGAGCAGGAAGCCCTGAACTTCCACCCATGCCTGCATTTGATTTTATATCTCGCGGGAGCTCTACAAGAATGCAGATTATAAATGGTCAGATTACATCAGGGGTAGATTACAATTATGTATTAATTCCCAAAAAGGCTGGAACCTTTGAAATTGGGCCTGCAACCCTAGACCTTGGGGGAAAAAATATTTCTAGCAATAAGATAACGCTTAAGATTAGCTCTGCCGGTGCAAAGCCGCGATCTGCAAAAGACCTGTTTATCACCACGACGGTAAGCACGAAATCACCTTATGTTAGTGAACAGGTTATTTACACGTTTAGACTCTTTAGAAGTGTAAAGATTGCTAATGCCAGCTTAGAAAATCCATCATTTGAGGGATTTTTGGTAGAACCCCTGGGTAAAGAACGGCAATATGAAACGGTAATGAATGGTAAGACTTTTTTGGTTTCTGAGATCAAGCAAGCGTTGTTCCCTACTCGTGAAGGTATCCAAAAAATAGATCCGGCTAAAGTACAATGTGAGGTGGTGACCCAAACACGAAGAAGGGGGGGATTCTTCGATGATCCCTTCTTTGGATTTTCCAGGACAGAGCCTAAAGTGTTGCATGCCGATCCAATTGTTCTTGAAGTAAAACCCTTACCTGCTGAGGGCAAGACGCCCCTCTTCAGCAACCTGGTTGGTGATTTTAGCGTTTCTACCAGTTTAAGTAAAAAGCAATTGGAGGCAGGAGATACCACTACCTTGACAATTACCATTAAAGGCGAAGGAAATATAAGAGATGCACATAGTCCAGAATTTCCTTCCCCGGCTCACTTTAAAGTATATGATGATAAGCCGATTCTCACAGTTCAAAACTCAGGGGATGTGTTTGGTGGCACACTGACGATTAAAAAGGCTCTGGTTCCCTTGAAAGAAGGTACATTAAATGTACCCTCTTTGGTTTTAACTTTTTTCAATCCTGAGTTTAGGAGATATGAGCTTTGCAAGAGTACACCTCTTACAATGCAGGTGTTGCCTCCCAAAGATAAGGAAAAACTTCATCTGGTTGAAGCGATGGGAACTACTACATCTAAAGAGGAAATAAAGATTCTGGGAAAGGATATTCTACCCATTCATACTTCTCTTTCTGCTTTAAAACCATATCGTTTAGATATTTGGTATTGGACATACATGGTACTGTTCTTTTTCCCTATTGCAGGTTATACAGGGTGTACACTGATTAAAAGGAGAAAGGAGCGATTAGAGGAAGACCTGGGGTATTCAAGAAGTAAAGATGCCATGAAGAAATTCAGCAAGAATATTATAGCGGCCAAAAAGCAGATAAAAAACGAAGATTCTGCAGAATTTTACGGACTTACCTCCAAAGCGCTTAAGGATTTTTTGGGTGACAAGCTGAATCTTACTGGAAGTGCTCTTACCCCAGCAGAAATTGAAAATCAGCTTTACATGTTTAAGATAAAAAAGGAACGGATTGAACGTTTAAAGAAGGTGCTTAGCATTTTGGAATCGGGTCAATTTGCCTTTCAACGGCATAGTAAAGAAGAGAAGGAAAACTTACTAAAAAAAGTAAAAGACTTAACCAGAGGGTTTGAGAAAAGTATAAAGAGATAATGCTTATGATTAATATGAAGAGGCTTATCTTCGTTATTATAATAGGAGTACTTTTTTCCTGCAATTTTTGTTTGGCGTATGGTCAAGATAAGAGCGTTGCCACCCTTTTCTCCAACAATAAAAAAATTGAGGAAGAAGCAGATAGTGCCGTATTATTTATGGAAGCCAATAAGTATCAAAAGGAAGAGAAATATGAAAAGGCTGCCATGCTTTACGAAAATCTTATCCGATCTGGTATGACGAATGGTGAAATCTATTATAATCTGGGAAACAGTTATTTCAAAATGGGGATGTTAGGAAAAGCGATACTCAACTATCGGCAGGCAGAGTTATACATTCCACGAGATGAGGACCTTAAAACCAATATAGGATATGCTCGACAATTAACAAAAGACAGGATTGAGGAAAAGCAATTCTTGCCTTTTCTAAAGGAATTTTGTTTTTGGTATTCTAAGCTTAACATTAAGGAATTGCTAATAGTTTTTCTGCTGTTTAATGGTATTTTTTGGGCTTTAGCTACCATAAGGATATTTTGGAAGAGAGAGTATCAGAATCTTATTCTCTTGATTAATCTGGCTTTAGTATTGGTGTTGGGATGTTCTCTTGCTTTAAAACTTTACAATTGTACCCATAAAATTGGTGGAGTCGTTTTGGCCAGGGAAATTACAGTTAGGGCAGGGAACGGAATTAATAATACGGCACTTTTCCAATTGCATGATGGAGCGGAGTTTAAGATTGTAGAACAAGATGGAGATTGGTTTAAGGTTGAATTAGGAGATAGTAAAAGGGGGTGGGTACAAAGCAAGTATGTAGGTAAATGTCAATTTCACATCCCATCCTTTTCTGTTGATTCATAATTAATCATGTTAAATCACCAGCTATGCTGGTGCGAAGCTAATAGTCTCCGACGACCGGGAGTTTTAGATAGTCAGTAAATTCTGATTTAAAAGCGTACTTTTTTCTAACGGGATAAAAAACCATTAAAGATTAAACCAATTATGCCGAATAAAGAAATGCTATGCCGAAAGAGAAAGTCTTATACGTTTGTGATGAAAAACATAATAACAGGGATATTCCACTGGAACTGGAAGAGACTGTTCCCTATCCCGAGAACATGCAATATGGAGAGAAGGATAGCGTCCATTATTACTACCAGTGCCCCTTTTGTTTCAAAACCTATCTTGCTTATCAAAGGGTGGGCAAGCCAATAGAGTGGACTACCCTTGATAAGGAAATCTGGGAGAGGCGAATTGCCAATGTGAGGGGAACAAGAGTTAGTACTCTGAGAAAAGGTCTGGATGAACAAAAGACAGAGATTGAAAGGGAACATAATGAAACCAATAAACGTCTAAAAGAGATTAGTAAAAGGAAAGAAGACGTTATCAAAGAAATGAACGATAAGAACATGTTTCTGGATCAATTAAAAAGAGACGAACAGGAATTGACAAAAAAAATTGAGAAGGGAAATGAGGAATTAAGTCTAATCAACGAAAAGATTGAGAAGTTGACAATGTCCCAATAATGAATGGAGTTTCAGCATAACGGTTAGAGTATTGCATTGGTTTATTAGCTATATGAATTTTAGTAATTGATTAAGCCTGATTAATTAGCGGGTTTTTTTATTTTTTCAAATCCCCCAATCATCCCAGATTTTGCAGTAGATGACTACGGCAAATTCTGGGATCGTAGATTGCGTTTCCCCTTATTGTTTCCTTATTTATTGGTTTAGTCTGCTTTGTTTAAGACCCGTCCAAAATATTGCCTTTCTCGAATCACATTCTTGTTACCTTAAGGTCTCGAAAATTCTGTAGCTTATTGAATAAACTAGCACGAAGCCTTGCTATAAGCTGTAAGCGGGGCTTAAATCCAATTGGTTAAAAATCCAACAAAAAAGTGCGATAAAAAGTCAAAATACCCTTGTTTTATAAATCATTCTATGCTATAAAACGAAGTTAAAAATCATGGCGAGTATTTCATAAAAGATTATAGAATCGGAGAAGCTCATGAAATATGCGACAAATTATTTTGAAAAGGGAAATGAATTACTTGCAAAGAAAAGATATGAGGAGGCTATTTTATATTATGAAAAGGATTTAGAAAATGGCAAGTTCAATACCTTTTATAAAGTTATGTACAATATGGGTATTGCCTACGACCACTTAGGCAAGCACAAAAAGGCAGTTAAGTGTTATGCAGAAGTACTCAAAGATGAAAATTACCCTACTCCATACAAGGCATTAAATAACATGGGAAACTCTTACTATCGTTTGGGTCAATACAATAAATCCATTAAGTGTTATGAAGATGCGTTATCGGATGAAAATTATCTCTCGCCGGGTAATACATGGTTTAATATGGGACTGATTTATAACCAGCTTAAGCAATATGACAAAGCGATTGAATGTTATGAGAAGGCAATGGAAGACAAAAAACATATTTCCCTTCCTAATATATGGAACGAATGGACCAAAGCCTACAACAAGATAGGTCAACTTGATAAAAGCCCAGCCTGCCTTCAAGGGGAAGGAATGATTAAGAAAACTTCCTATTCTTAACTTCAAAAAGATTTTTTAGCTTTCCGTTCACTAATTCTCCTGCCTTTTACAGGGATATAACATTGGATCATGCTCATCGGTGGAAGAGCACATAGTTTAAAAGAGGCCAAACATGTAGGAAAGGCACATTTAGATTTTGCTGAAATCAACTTGTTTAATCCTCACCATGATTTTCAAGAAATCCCTTCTCTATTAAAATTAAAGGAAAAATTTAACACTTTCTTTATTGTCCACGGGCCTGAAGAAGGTAATCCTTTTGATTGTCAAGAGTTAAAAACAAGACTACTTCCTCAAATTGAAGTTCTGGTTGACTTCGCTCATGAGTTAGATGCGAAGTTGATTACTATACACTTTTGGTTGGATCAGCGATTTATAAAAAAAACAATCTTGATTGAAAAACTTGATATTTTGGAGAAGATGATGTCCCTAGCAAATAAAAAGGGGATGAAGCTCTGCTTAGAAAACTTGAGTGAACGCACGACGGATTTGGAACAAGCCTTCCATCGATTTCCAGAATTGGGATTAACACTGGATATTGGCCATAGTGAATTGTTAACTTCGAAAAACACTGCTTACAGCTTTATTGAAACATATCCTGAACGAATAAAACATGTCCATATTCATGATAATTGTGGAGGAAGCACACCGGATGATGATCTTCATCTTCCTCTGGGTGAAGGAACTATTGCCTTCGAACCTATTTTACAGGCTTTGTGCAAAATGGGATATGATCGAACGATTACTTTGGAAGTTGCACCAGAATTTCTTAAAGCGGGGAAGGAGAAGTTGGTAAGAATGCTAAATGCCGGCAATGCTCATAGATAACAAATCCACTTCTTAAATTACATGAAAAGGTGGCGATAAATGCTTCACTTGTTGGATACGATCCCTTAGGTAGGAATTTGGAATAGAGTTTTAACGTTTTGCGAAGTAACGCTGGCAACTTCTTCGAGATCCAACTTCTTTATTTTTGCTATTTTTTCAGCAATATATCTCACATAAGAAGGTTCATTTCTTTTTCCTCGAAATGGCATAGGGGTTAAAAAGGGAGAATCTGTTTCTAGAAGAATTCTATCAAGAGGTATGCTTCTTACAACTTCCTGTAATGATTTGGCATTTTTAAATGTTATGGTGCCTGGTATGGAGATATAAAAGCCCATATTCAAACACTTGGATGCCATTTCATAGTCACCAGAGAAACAATGAATTACACCTCCCACTTCAAAAGCCTTCTCCTCCTTTAATATAGAGAGCGTCTCTTGGTGGGCATTTCGATCGTGTACCACTACGGGGAGCCTTAATTCCCTTGCTAATGCGATAAGTTCTCTAAATCGTTTTATCTGTACTTCTGGGGGAGATAGGTTCCGAAAAAAATCTAGCCCAATTTCTCCCAGGGCACACACTTTGTCATGCTGGGTTAATTTTCTTAAGAGAGGGTAAGTTGATTCATCAATATCCTTTGCGTTGTGCGGATGAATACCCAGTATGGCGTAGACGCATTTGTGCTCCTCGGCCAATGCAATTGCTTGTTTGCATGCTTCAATATCAATCCCAACAGTAATAATATAATCGATTCCGTTATCTTTTGCCCTTTGAATTACATCTTTTCTGTCCTGCTTGAATTCTGGCATTTCCAGATGGGCATGTGAGTCAATCAATATCCGTTCCCCCTGCTTTCTTGTACGATCTTGTAGAATGATAACATGCTGTTATTTCTATCTCTTTTTAATTTGAGATGGTTTTTGTCCCTGCAAGAACAATTTTGAAACTTTATTAATCTTGAAATTAATGGTTCATTTTTTAATTGCAGTATAATTGTTGTTTAATTACAGATAGTTATGAAAATATCAGGTAATTTGCCATTAAAATCAGAACTGGTATTCAAATTGCTAAATTTGATGTAACAATTAAACAGCAACATTCAAAAAGGAGGAACAATTGCTAAAAAAGAATAACATTTTTCGGACAGTATTTATAATGGTGCTTTTAATCGGAATCCATATATCCATTGCTGGTGCAAATTCTCTTGATGGCACAGTGTGGATGTATGAACATGAAAGCGGAGCCAGACATTATATAGCTTTCCATGATGGGTACCATTACCTGAATGGTACGAGAGGGGACCAAGAACAACCAGATTCTTCTTGGTTGCGGAGTGTTTCCCCCTGTTTCTATAATAATAATCCTGACGGCTCTATAAATTACAGTGCAACCCATATTTCACCCACGGCTTGGGCCATCAATTGGGGGAATTGTGATATCCATACCGAACGAGCCACCTTTAGTGCTTTAGGCATGTTATACAGTGTTATTATTTATAACCACAACGAGCCATATACCCTCGTATCAACCGATTGGAGCCCCTCACTTTCTTACTCAAGTAACGCATATGAAGGAGAATCTTCTTTCATTGCAATCCTTTTCCCTTTAATCTTCGGAAATGGATTTTAATCATTCCCTTCGTTGATACTTGCCAACCTTTCCTTTTTTAAATCTGCTGATTGCTGAGAGCTTCATATAGATACAGAAAAAAACACGGGCATAATACTTTATGTTTCTTGAATGCCCGTGTTTCTTGCGTCTTTCAGTTTATTAAGTGTTCTTTAAGCTACTGGCTACTAGCTTCACTGGTTTGTGGTTTTAAAGGAGCTTTCTCAATTTGTGAATTCTGTTTTAACATGTTCTTTGATTCAGCGGGAGAGCTGCTTGTAGCACTTTTACTGCTTACCATATGGCAGCTTCCTTCGAAAATAACACCATCAGCAATGATAAGGGAGGAAGTTTCGACGTCCCCCTTTACCTTTCCAGTGGAGGTAATTTCCAACTTTTTTTTTACTTTTATGTTACCGTTGACCTGACCACCTATAAAGGCATTTTCGGCAATAATGTCTGCCTTGACCTTGCCTTCTTTACCCACCACTACATTGCCTCTACACTCTACTTTACCTTTTACAGTACCTTCGATGCAAACACTTTCATTGGATATTAAAACGCCTTCGAAAATGGTTTTGCTCCCAATGAGAGTATCAAGATTGTCCGGGGCCTTATCTTTTTTAAATATACCCATAGAAAACCCTCTCTAAAGATGGTTGACGTAAAAAGAAATAATAGCAAAGCACAAAAACTAACGCATAGCCATCATAGTGCTTAAGTTTAAAATATGATTGCGAGGATTAATACTCACATTATCCTTTCGTACCTCATAGTGCAGGTGATAACCGGTGGACATTCCGGTGTTCCCCATTAGTCCTATTAGATCACCACGCTTAACCTCTTGTCCTTTTTCTACTTTATGCTCTAGCAGGTGTCCATAAAGTGTTGTGAACTTATCATTGTGTTTGATTTTGACAAACCTTCCTAAATGAAGATCTTTACCAGCGGCTATGACGATGCCATCAGCAGGAGCGATAATGGGAGTACCCCTTCTGGCTGAGATGTCTAAGCCTCGGTGGAATTCGCGAAGACCAGTAAAAGGACCTTTCCTCCAGCCAAAACCAGATGCAATCCAGTACTCATCAGCTTTAACAGGCATAATGGTAGGTCGTGTGTCCCATTCACTTTTGCGATCGTTTAGTTCGTCTATTATTTCCTGTAAGTCTCTTTTTAGAAGAAGTGCATTTTCTGTAAGTGATACCTCGTGCTCACCATCTTTATAAGGAAACTCAGTGTCCGTATTAAGTGAGATAGTAGATGACGTATCGATAAAATTTGGATCGACTCCTCTCAATCCCAAACCTCCCATTCCGGAGCCAGACTTTTTTAATCCCAGGAAATCTCTGATGAATGATTCAGATTTATTTAGTTCGTCAACAATTTGAGCTACTTTCTCAAGTCTTTCTTTTTCAGTTTTTAGATGGGTGTTTTCTTTTTTGAGGTTTGTGCTTTCGCAATATTTCAATATGGCTATGCAGTCACCTATAATGAAAAGAAAGAGGAGAAATATAAGGAGGTAAAAGGCCCCTTTGCTTATGGAAAGCTGCTTCGTTTTCCCTGCTTTTGGTGGTGATATAAAAATGGTGTAACAGTTCTTAAACATAGGATATCACTTTTATTAGAAAGTTTTTTTACTTATCGGTAGAAAGAAAGAGATGATTAGGGAAATTAATAATTCTGCAATTAAATATTATTTAATAGTGATTAAATGAAAAAAATCGAGTAATGTCAAGGTTTTTTTAAAAAACCGTGGTTAAAAACACTTGACAATAAAGATTTGTTTTGGTGTAGATAGATAGCCGATATAGGGAGAACGCATAGGTTTATGTTATTTTAAAGTGAGCCGATATAACTGACATAGATAATCGATGGATAAAGAGGATAGAAGGATTTATGATTGGGTGGCTTTGAGTTTTGTCGATGGTTTAGGTAAAATAAGCTATCGCAACCTTATTAGGAAATTTGGCAGTCCAGACAAGGTATTTCATGCATCAATTAAAGATTTGGAGGAGGTAGAAGGTCTAAGGCCAAAGGTTATTAAAGAGATAAAAGGATTTAATCAAGTCGCTCGAGTTAAAAATGAATTAAAACTTATGAGTAAGCACCAGGTGACATTGGTTACTTTCCTGGATGAACACTATTCTTCTAATCTTTTAAATATTTATGATCCTCCTCCCTTTCTTTATGTGAAAGGAGAGTTTAAGAAAGAGGATAAGATAGCTGTTGCGATAGTTGGATCACGCTTTGCCAGTCATTACGGAAAGGTGGTTACCGAGAGGATTAGTCAAGACCTGTCCCTGGAGGGGGTAACTGTTGTGAGTGGAATGGCTCGGGGAATTGATACCAGTGCTCACAGAGGTGCTTTATCGGTAAAAGGGAGGACAATAGCGGTGTTAGGATGTGGTGTAGATATTAATTATCCAGTAGAAAATAAAAAACTAAGAGAGGAGATTGCTTCTAGCGGAGCCTTGGTTTCTGAGTTTCATATGTCTACTCCTCCTGCCTCTTCACATTTCCCTGTCCGTAATCGTATTATAAGTGGCCTTTCTTTGGGAGTGGTTGTCATTGAGGCAAGCCATCGAAGCGGTTCTCTCATTACTGCCAGATTAGCTTTGGAGCAGGGAAGAGACGTCTTTGCGGTACCGGGAAGTATCGATTCCTTAAGGAGCAGGGGGACACATAAGTTGATTAAGGAGGGAGCTAAGTTGGTTGAAGATGCACAGGATGTTTTAACAGAATTACTCCCTCAGATAAGGGGTTACTCTCAATTAGCTGATGTTCAACAGGAACGGGGTGAGTTTGTAAGTGAGGAAGCTCGGAGTATACTTAAATTGTTAGAACAGGGCCAGCTCCAAATTGACAAGATTATAACGGGAACAGGATTAAGTAGTAGCCAGGTTTCCACCACTCTCTTAGATCTTGAACTTAAGGGGTTAGTTAGACAATTGCCTGGAAAAGTATTTGTGAGGAAATAAGAGAGATTCAATAGATCAAAGGAATTATCACAAAAGGGAAAAGAGATGAGCACACTATCTTCAGCACTTATTGTAGTAGAATCACCTACTAAGGCAAAAACTTTAAGTCAGTTTTTAGGTAAAGAATACCAGGTCTTAGCCTGTCTGGGACATGTCCGGGCACTTCCCAGCAAACCCGGTTCAGTTGATATCAAGAATGATTTTGAGCCATTGTATCAAATCCTTCCTCACAGCAGGAAGTATCTGAAGCAAATCGAAAAGTCTTTGCGCAAATGTGAAAGAGTTTATCTGGCTACCGACATGGATCGTGAAGGAGAGGCAATTTCCTGGCATCTAATAGTGGCTTTAAATCTTGATAATGGTGCTTCACACCAGGCCAGAAAAGGGAAGAGTCTTAAGGTGAGAAGAATTGTATTTCACGAGATTACGAAAGAGGCTATCTTTGAGGCCCTTGAACACCCCAGGGATATTTCTCCCCAGATGGTAGATGCACAACAAGCAAGGGTGGTGCTGGATTACCTCTATGGGTTCAATCTCAGCCCCTTTCTCTGGAAGAAGGTAAGACCTGGACTTTCTGCTGGGAGGGTGCAGTCGGTTGCACTGCGGTTTATTTGTGAGAGGGAAAAGGAGATTCAAGCTTTTAAAACTCAGGAATATTGGTCGGTTAAGTCTAATCTTTCTACTTCAAGAGAAGGTTCATTAGACACCCTCTTTTCAGCAGAACTTGCTGAGATTGATGGTGAGAAGCTGGATAAATTTCATATTAAAGATCAGGCTGGTGCGGAGGAGATTGTCGGGAAGTTAGAAGATGCAGTATATAAGGTTAAAGAGATTCGTCGAAAAGAAATAAAGCGTAATCCGGCACCTCCATTTACAACCAGTACTCTTCAACAGGAGGCTTCACGCAAGTTAAGGTTTTCAGCAAAAAGAACTATGTCCATTGCTCAGAAGTTGTATGAGGGTATTGCAACAGAAGATAGTATGAAAGGGCTGATTACTTATATGCGTACGGACAGTGTTAATCTTGCTGAGAGCGCGCTCTCTGATATGAAAAGGAAAATTATTGAACTGTTTGGAAAGGATTTTGGCCTGAAAATGGCCCGGAAGTTTAAGCAGAAATCGAAGAATGCCCAAGAGGCTCACGAAGCCATTCGCCCCACAGATTTTTCATTAACACCGGAAGAGATTCGGTCCTATTTAACCTCTGATCAATTTAAGCTTTATGATCTCATCTGGAAAAGAACGTTAGCTTGCCAAATGGCTCAGGCTTTGCTCGATTCGGTTTCGGTTGATATTGTGGCCAAAGGCTCTTATCTTTTTAAAGCTACAGGATCAACCATCAAATTCCCTGGTTTTATGAAAATCTATATTGAAGGAAAAGATGATGATGGTGATGAAAACAAGGGTATGTTGCCTCAACTGGAAAGAGATCAAATTTTAACTCTTATTGATCTTGTTCCTGAGCAACATTTTACTCAGCCTCCTCCCCGTTATACCGAGGCTACTCTGGTAAAGACACTGGAAGAATATGGTATCGGACGACCCTCAACTTATGCCAGCATTATCGATATTCTTCAGACGAGGAAGTATGTTAAGTTAACAGATCGAAGGTTTTTCCCGGAGGATTTAGGACTGACGGTCAGTCAACTTTTAGTTAACCATTTTCCACAATATGTTGACTATCAATTTACTGCTCAGATGGAAGAAGAACTGGATGAAATTGCTCGGGGAGAGATTTCGTGGAAACCTGTGGTTCGTAATTTTTGGAAACCTTTTATTAATCTTTTGGACAAGAAAGACAATGAATTAAAAAGATCTGATATTATTGATGAAGAAACAGAAGAAATATGTCCCCAGTGTGGTGCGCATCTTGTTATAAAGCTTGGACGTTATGGCAAGTTTTACGGATGTAAGGGTTATCCTAAATGCAGGTATATTCGTCCATTGGATGATAAGGAGGGAGAAACAGAGAATCAGAGTGTTGCCATTGAAGAAAACTGCGAAAAATGTGGCAAGCCCATGATTATTAAAGCTGGTCGTTATGGGAAATTTATTGCCTGTTCAGGTTATCCCCAGTGTAAAAACGTTCGATCTCTCAATAAACCCGTAAGTTTGGGGATTAAATGCCCTGAATGCAGGGAGGGCGATATTGTTGAGAAAAAGACTCGCAGAGGTAAACTCTTTTACGGTTGTTCTAATTATCCCAAGTGTGATTTTGCAACATGGGATAAACCAGTGGAAGAAGCATGTCCCAGTTGTGGAAATCCGATACTGGTAGAAAAAGAGAGTAAGCGAGATGGAATAGTCATAAGATGTGTGAAAAAAGAATGTAGCTATAAAAAGACCCTTTCTAATGAGTAAAGACTGTTGTTGCTTGAAAGCAATCTGCCAATGGGTAATTAAAAAAGAGACATTAGCATTGCTTTTTTTTATACCCTTTCTTTCCCTTGGAGAGGGGATAGGAGAAGGGAGTAGCCTTTCTTCGCTTCCCGATCCCGACTATTCTGATGAGCTTCCCACATACATCTTCCCTTTAGTAGAAAAGATAAAATATATCATACATCCTGTGCTTGGTTTGCCTGTTGTAGTAGTGGCCGGCGAAAGCTTGACTTCTATAGTTAAGTCGAATGATGGGGAAAAGACTCAAGACTGGGTTGTGAGAATATCCACCCACGACAAAGTGAGTCAGACCTACACCTTAACCGATGTAAAATGTGATTACGATATTTTATCTGGCAGTTATACTGTGACTGGAATCATTCCTTCTCAAACGCCACGAGAGGTTTTTGATCTTACTATTTCAAGTGAGAACTCAGGCCTGTCTGATATTCAACCTAATGCAGTGAGGGTCATAAAGGAATTTAAGGATGATTATCGTTTTGTCCATTTAACTGACCTTCATATAGGGGATCCTCGGGGTTACTTGGTACCTCCTGGCTGTGAAAACAATGATGCTAATCCTTTAAGCATTGTGGGACAAGTTTTAGCAGAAATTTCTTTTTTTGACCCTGAGTTTGTTCTTTTCAGTGGCGATCTGGTTTTTGGTGGCCCTTATTACCTGGAATATCTCTGGGCATGGGAGATCTTGAGCAGTTTTGATCTTCCGATTTTTATGGTTCCCGGGAATCATGACGGCTATGCGAGTGGCGGCGGACTTTTACGGGATGGTTTGGAGTACTGGAGGCAGGTGATAGGACCACCCTATTATTCTTTTAACTATGGAGAGATGAACCATTTTGTTTGTGCAAATACCTATGATGGAACACTATCCCAGCGTGATGGTTTTTATTTCATTGTTAAAAAATGGGGAGGAACGTTAGGTCAGGAGCAAATAGAATGGTTGGGAGAGGATTTGGAAGAGGCTTCTCAGCAGGGAAGGGTTTCTATTGTTATGTGTCATCATGATCCCAGGGGAAACATTCACAGGTTGGGTGGTGAGAACAATCTGGCAGATGAGGATAATGATGGATATGCGGAAGCGACGGAATTTCTAGATATGTTTTTCAATCAGGAGTGGAATGATAAAAAAAGTGGCGAGGAGATGGTGAGAATCATAAGGCAAGGGGGGGTTAGTCATATTTTTTTAGGTCACATCCACAGTGATTTTATAGACTGGGATGAAGAAAGTGGTGCCTGGTGGGTTCACACCACTTCTGCTGGCAGCTCCACGATGAGCAGAGATGACTTCTGGGGTTATCGGATCATTGAGATAGAGAATAATCAGATTGTACGGGTGAATCAAACGGCTCCGGAAGGGGAAGAAATTCCACCGGGAGATAATAATCCGTCAAACAATCAAAAATGGGATTACCAATCGTATCCAAGCAACAATATCGTTATTACGACTGAAGGGAGTAATGATGGAACATCAACCATGGTTGTCCAGGAGGTAACGAATTATTTAGAAACCAGTGTTTCTGGAGTTTTAAAGTTTTACATGCCTTGGGTAAAGGAAGACGATAATGGACAAAATAATTATGGATATCAGATTTCAGGTGGAACCATCCGCCAGGTTGCCAGAAGCGGAACTGATGGAGATGGAAGTAAATTGATTTTTTATGTAGAAACGGAAGTTGATCCTGGTGAAACGACAAAGGTAACTATGGAATACAGTCAGTGAATATTACTTTTTCACTTCGGGAGAAAAAGACGCTTGATACTTGATTCTTAAAGCGGTCTGCCGGTGAGGTTGTAGTGCTTTTCCAGTGTGCTGAAGGTATCTTTTAGATGGTTGTCTTCCAGTTTTTTTAAAAACTGAACGTGAAGGCTTTGCCTTCTTCCCACCATACTAAAGCCTCTAACCGAGCCTAAAAGGCTAAAAGACAATGGGTTGCAACAAAACTCTTTATCCTTGTTTTCAATTGCAGGAGTCTTAAATCTTACAAGCAATAGATTCCTCTTATCATATAATTTTTCATCTACCAGGATACAAACCCCACCCTGTGAAATATCTCTGAAATCTCCTTTTAGAGCTGTTGTGTCTAAAATCCTTTTATAATCAGTATGAAAGTATTGCTCATCCAGACTTGAATGTTTAGGATTGGCAAGATCTAAGTTGCTGTTTGGGTAGATGTTTTCTATATACTGGTATGCTTTCTTACCTTCATCTAATGATTGATGCAGTATCTCTCTTATGATGTTAACCTCTCTTTTTTTGATTAAATCGTAAAATATTTGAGGGAGTTCGAAAAATTCTACCTCTTCCTGCAATTTAAAATGATAGCGTTGGTCATCTCTGGGATCTTGACATTCCATATTTGCCCAGGAAGAATACATTCTTTTAACGACAGCTTGAATGACGAATTGTTGTTCATAACGTGAATGTTTGAACTGCACCAGAATGTTGTCGTCGCGGTTGAGTTTAAAATCTTTATCCAAAGGCTTAATTCCCATAGAATATGGATAGAGAGTGAGAATCTCTCCTTCGCAAGTCTCATCTCCTTTGATTAATCTAACCTTTTCGGTGCGGTTCTCCCCTGCAAAATCATTAAGTATTTTGGGATCTATTTTTTTTGGGTCATTTACCTGTATAAAGATTTTGTAAATGATCTCGTTGATTTTGTTGCCTATATCAATGATCTCTATTTTTTTGTTTAATGTCATAGTAAGATTGTAAAAATTATGGTTTGGAAATTTTATTATTTTTCAAGCAATCAGGTACTCTCTGCATCTGATAGACCTGAGCTTTTGGAGTTTGAGGAAGTGCTTTGTTCAGGAAGTGCTTTCACAGGAAGCTTTATTTTAAATATGGTTCCCTTGGGTTCTCTCTTCTGTACTTCTATGGTACCCCCGTGATTGTTAATGATTTGAGCTGAAACGGTAAGTCCTAGACCGGAACCTGTGGACTTACTACTAAAGAAAGCATCAAATAATTTATCCATATCGTCATCTGAGATACCTACTCCGGTATCAGCAGTTTCAATTATTACCCACTGATCCTCCTCATTTGTGGTGGAGAACGTGATTGTGCCCCCATCGGGCATAGCCTGTATGGCATTTTGAATGAGGTTGATCAATACTCTTCTTACCTGGTTTTCATCTATGAAGAGCATGGGGAGATTAGGGTCAAGATGTTCTTCAATGCTGATATTGTTTTCTTCTGTTTCGAAGCTTAAGACTTCGATGGAATTCCTTACAATTCTGTTAATATCAACGGTGTCACATTTAGGAACCGCAGGTTTAGCAAAGTAGAGAATATCTGTTAGAATGTTTTCCATGCGACCTATTTCTTCTACGATGATTTTCACATAGTTTCTATTCAATTCCCCATCGTGATCTTTTTTCAGGATGCGCCGTGCAAAACCTCCTATAACGACCATAGGATTCCTGATTTCGTGAGTTACTTTAGCGGCTACTTCACCCACAGCTGATAATCGTTCGTAACGGATGAGCTTATCACGATTTTCTTGCAGTTCATTGTAAGCATTACTCAGCTCTTCCACCTTCCCTTCTAAGCTTTTGTAGAGATGTGAATTTTCAATGGCAAGACTTGCATGGTTAGCAAATGTTATTAATTGTTCTACATCTTCATCATGGATAGGTTTTCTATTGATAAAGTTATCAGCCAGGAGTACTCCCAAAGGGATACCTCTGTATATGAGGGGAACCAATGCAAAAGAGTCAGTTCCTAAAAGTCTGATAAAATCTTCATCAATAAGGGGATTATTTTTCCCGTCTGTTATATTAAAAGATTTGTTTTCATATAAGGTTTGGGTAAAGATGTTTTCAGTCCCAGTAAGTGGTAGTTTCATTTGCTTAACCAGGTTATTTATTGGTTCATCTTCTTTCGATAATTCTCCATGACGGGATTCGAGAAGTTCCTTAAGTGTGTGTTTCTCCTGCGCCAGTCTTTCCCAGATTTTGTATGCCTCTTCAGGAGAAAGAGAACCAGTAGCGATCTCTCCTTCCAGCATAGTTGCTTCTTCGTTAATTAAGAAGAGAAAAGCCCTGTTAAAACCCAACGCTTGATATGCAGTAACGCCTATTAGTATCATGTGAAGAATCTCATCCAGCTCTCTGGTACTTAAGAGAACTTCACTAATTTCGTTCATAATGGAGAGTTCTGCAACTTTGTGTTGCAATCGGATATCACTTCTTGCTTTTTCTGTTTCAGCTTTTTTCCTATCGGTTATATCTCTAAAGATGGCAGTAAGGCTGTGTTCTCCTATTCCTAAGGGAATGTAAGAAACCTCTACTGGTAATTCTGTGCCATCTTTTCTTGATCCTATTCCCTCGAATAGTAATCTTGTGGTTTTTGAAGATTTAATTTCCATACGTCTTTGGATGTTTTTTTCGTGGGTTTCTCTAAGTCTTTCTGGCATCAGGTCAAGAATGGATTTCCCTATTACTTCATCTTGTGTGTATCCAAAAACCTCTACAGCTTTTTTATTCAAAAAAGTTATTTTGCCTCCTATTCTGGTTGAAACAATGGCATCATTAGCATTTTCCAATAGGCTACGATAACGTTCTTCTGCTTGTTTCAATTCAGTTTCAAGGGTTTTAATTTCAGTGGTATCTCTTACAATCTCTATTATTGACAGGCTTCCATCGACATTCTTGACAGGTGAAGCAGTTAATTCTACCCATCGTTCCCCTTTAAGTTGAGTCGTGTATCTGAAGTTGGATTGTCCTTTATTTATAATTTCTTTAATGGGGCATATCTGACAAGGCTCGTTTTCCCCCATTAAAGTCTGGTAGCAAAGGCTGCCAGTTTGATCTCCAAACATGTCTATGGCGGCCCGGTTCATGAAAGAGATTAGATAATCCTCTTCCATTACTATGACTCCTTCATTCATGCTGGCAAATAGTAAATCTAATCTATCTTTTTGTAGTTTGAACGAACGGTCTAGCTCGATTCTTTCAATCGTTTTCCCTATTCTTTCAGATACAGACTGCAATAATTCCATCTCTTCTTCTAAAAAAGATTTGCTTTCGGTGTAATTTACATTGATGCTTCCACGGAGTTCCCCTTTAATCTTTATGTCAGAAGAGATAAAATTATTACCGGTGAGATAGGTTGATTCAGTGCCATACGTTTTTCCGTCCAGGGTAATCGTGGTTATGGCTATTTGAGGAAATTGCATGCTTTGGGAAATATGGAGGGTTATCTTGGGGAGTAAATCTTCTGGGGTTTTATGTTTTTCGATATCATGACTTATATTATGCAAACAATTGAGTTCCTTTATTCTTTTCAGCAACTCATGGGTAATCTTCCCCGTTTCTTCTACACTATTGACATTCAAGATATCAGCTTTTTCTTCCTGATCTTCCATGTAAAAACATTTGTTTTCTAGTTATTGTTTGCTATAGGTGCAATCTCTTTAAGGTACATTGTTGCGGTGATTTTATTGCCCTTGGTGTTAAAAGAGATTTCATCCATCAAGTATTCGACGATAAAAAGTCCTCTTTTTGCAGGAATGTCAAGGTGATTTTCCTTAAGCTGTCTGGAAAATTTCTCTACATCAAACCCTTCTCCTTCATCTTTTACGGCAAGAGTAAATTTTTCAGCGTTAAAGTCTAGCGTAATTGAAATTTTTTTCTCGGTATTTCCCCCGTTACCATGAATTAACGCATTGGTTAAAATTTCATCGGTGCACACAGATATATTGTTGAGTACATTCTCATTATCGATACCGCGCCATTGACACTCCTTTATGATGTAAAATACTGCTGAAGGAAGAAGGTGGGGATAACTTGGTATAGTTATTTCTGTTCTATTCTTTACGTTTTGGAGTAACTTGTCGGTACCCAGCGATAATTCTCTTAGTCTTAATCCTTTACGAATAACATTTTCTACTTGCTTTATGGTGAAAGGTTTAGTTATGAAATTGAAAGCTCCTTTGTTGAGGGCGAAAGTGGCATTTTTAATATCACCATAACCGGATATGACCGCAATGGGAATCCTGGGATTAATTTCCCTACTCTTTACAATGAAAGTTGATCCATCCATCTGGGGCATCTTTAAGTCTGTGATGATAAGATCAATCTTTTCAGATTTAAGAAGGTTTAACGCTTCTAAGCCATCCTGTGCTGTTATTGGTATCAAATCCAGTTGTTCAACTATTTTTGATAAAACACTGCGTATTTTTTCTTCATCATCTATGATTAGAATAACCTGTCTCACTATATTCCTCCCATTTAATCTTTGCTTTATGTTTGATCAGAAATACTTAGACTATTTAATGGTAGATTCATTTTGTAATGAGCAGTAGTTTATGGAGGATCTTTTGTTAGATGCAACTGTTCAAATATGTGGTAAAGGTGTATCTTGCAGCTTAAGAGTGGGGGAATTAGTCGGTAAAACTCTAACAATCTTTTTTCGATTTTAGAAACTGGGCATTAAAGTGTATGTCTTGTTAGGACAAATGCTACGTATTATTGACCCTTTCTTTTAACTCCTTACCTACTTTAAAAAAGGGTCTTTTCTTTGGTGATACATCAATAATCTGACCAGTTTTAGGATTCCTTCCTTTTCTCTCCTTATAATGTCTTATTTTAAAACTTCCCAATCCACGAATCTCAATACTTTCTTCTCGTACCAGAGCTTCAGTCATGGAATCAAAAATTGTATTGACTGCCAGTTCCGCGACTTCGTGAGTTACTCCAACTTTCTCTGAGACATATTTAATCAGTTCAGACTTGATCATCTTACACTCCTTTCTATTTCAGACAACTGGATGGTAGATAGTGTTATTATAAGATTATTACAGAAGGAACAACTTAAAAAAACTACAAAGAAATATCGTCAAAAAGAAATTGCATGCAAATTCATTCGTCAGCATTGAGCTAATACATGATTAAAAAAATGAACATTGTTTTGGGTCTAAAAGTGTTAAGTTGTTATATTAATAATATTTTTACATATGTATGTCAATAAAAAAACATAGTTTTTATTTGCCTCATTAGAAAAAATAAAAGGGTTAGTGGAAGTCTCTAATGGTAGCTGAGCATAAGCTCACATTTTAGAGGAAAGGAAAAAATGCTTGACAATGGTATTATTTCGGAATATAATATTTCGGAAACTAAATAATAGGAGAAGTAAGTGATGACCAAACGGATGCATGCCTTTAATGATTTAGAAGAAAAGATTATGGAAGTAAAGGACTTTTATATCGAGTTCTTTAAAAAGACTTTAGTAATGGGCGGCAGAAAATCTGGTTTTGATTTTACCCTTTCGGAAATTAAAGCACTGAGCGCTTTTAGAGGAGATAAAGATTATACCATGGGGGAGCTGAGTAAAAATGCCCAGGTAGCCATGCCCAGCATGACCGAGATGGTCGACAAGTTAGAAAAGCATGGAATAGCTGAACGGCACAGGGATAAAAACGATCGTCGGGTGGTTAAGGTAAGACTTACCTCAAAAGGGAAGGGATTAAGAAAGGAATTTATGCAGAAGCGGCTCGAAGAGATGAAGGAAATCTTTGGGAAGTTGAGTGAAATTGAACTGAATGATTTAATTGAATCTTTGAAAAGAGCTCGACGTATCCTGGAAAAGGTTGAGATTAACCTTAAGTGAGATGATATTTTGCTGACATAGATGAAGATACAGGGTACAGGGGGCAGGATAATGGAATTGAGGAATTAAGGAATTTTGGAATTGCGAATTGAGAAAATCCCTAAATCCCTTAATTCCTGAATCCCTAAATTTCTTGCAGTTTGTTTCTAATTTAGATATTTGAATTTCTAGTTTGCCATTTCCATCATGGGTAATGTATCACATTCCATAAGGAGGTATCAATGGATTCAGCTAGCACGACCATGACATTCATCGTTGCTTTACAAGCTTCAATCATGCTTGGCCTATTACATGGCATCAGCCCCTGCGGTCATTCCTGGCCCATCCTGGCCCCATTTTGTATTACGGCAAAGAGTATGAGAAAGTGCATCAATGTCTGGTTTTTTTTCTGCCTGGGGACAACCATTGCCTGTCTGATCCTGGGTGTTATATTCGGCATGCTCGGTTCTTTCATCCCGCCCTCATGGGACATCTATTTCGGGATAGGAACCGCAGGTATTCTGGTCATCCTGGGTGTTGTTGTCATTTTAAAGCCCCACTGGCTCCATTTTGAAGATGAAGAGGAGGAAAAAATCCTCAAACAGTCACTCGATAGCAATGAGCAGGCACTCCGGTTCACCACCAGCAAAAGAAGATTCAAGCACGGAATCTACTGGGGGATGTTTTCCATAGGGTTCATTAACATGATCATCCCTTGCCCCACTGCTGCGGTGATGTATACCTATGCGCTGGTTGCCAAAAGTGTCCCTGTAGGCACCACCATTTTTCTGGCTTATGCCCTTACCACATCGTTCGTTTTGCTCATCGTTACCTATTCGTTAGGTAAAGCCACTCTTTTCTTCAAGAAACTGGGCCAGGAGAAGTATGAGGTGCTTATTACCCGAATAAGCGGTGTGTTCATTGCAGGTTTTGGCCTCTACATGATTGTTGTTGAAAGCAGCGCGCTATTCTCTTGAAACTGGATACGCCCATTGCGTTTTCTGGCATCTACTAGGTTTTTGGAAGGAGATTCATATGCAAATTGCAGCAATAATAGGAGACTATACATACAGCAAACCATTTGCTGAAGTGTCTCGAAATCTGAGAAAGAGGTTCAAAGGGGAGGTAGAATTAACATATCATTTCTGTCTGCGTCATCAGGCCTTTTCTGAAAAGCAGCTTAATGAGATGGAAGGAGATATCAGCCGTTCAGAGATCATCTTGCTCTGTATGGTCTTTGATGAAGCAGTTTTAAATATTTTAAAGAGGTATAAAAACCAGGATAAGACATTCATCATATTAGCCTCGGTTGGTGAGGGAATGCGGCTTACACGCCTGGGTAAATTTAATGTTGGAGAGATAGCAGATTCCTTTGCGGACTCCAAAGTAGCAAAGGTCTTTTCGTTACTTAAAGGATTAACTGGAAAAAGCAGTGCCATGGATGTGCGCAGACTTCTTAGCATGGCTGATAACATACTTAAGGTGCTCCGTTTTGGAAAATGGAAGGATGCATACAATTATGTCCTGGCCTGGAAATACTTCTTTCATGGAGGAAAAGAGAATATTCTCAACCTGTTTCTTTTCATCCTGGCCGAATACTATGGTTTTAAGGTGAAGTATAAACCTCCTACTGAGGTGCCGGAGTTATTTATCGCTCATCACAGGGCAAAAGAGCTTTTTACTTCAGTGGATGACTATCTTAAATGGTATCAGTTGCCTTATTGGATGCCCACTAATGGTAGGAAAAAGAAACCTATGGTAGGAATCTTTTTCTATAGCCAGAGGTATCAAAGTGAAGATACCAGGGACTTGGAAGCAGTGATTGACAGACTGGAGTCAAAAGGGATTGGTGTAATCCCTGTAATAAGCATCGGGCCGGAAAAGGTGAAGGCAATCAAGAAGTTTTTCCTGACGGATAACAGTCCCAGGATTGATGCGTTGATAAGTTTTCTCTATTTCAGGATAGAAGGTGGCCCCTTGGGAGGGGATTATGAAGGGTTTGAACGCCTTTGCAAAAAGATGAATATACCGCTGATTAATTATATTTATTCAGGATATTCAACCTGTGATGAGTGGCGAGAACGTCAGGAAGGTCTGTTCCCGCTGGAGACGACTATTGCTATTACCTTACCGGAGTTAGATGGATTAATTGAGGGAGTTATTGTCTCGGCACATAAAGACCTTTCAAGGGGAAAGGAAACCATCCGGGTTGCTACTCCGATAGAGGGTAGAGTGGAGCGGGCGGTTGATCGAACACACAACTGGCTTAAACTCAAATATATGTCTAATCAGGATAAAAAAGTTGCCTTTATACTATTCAATTATCCACCTGGAAAAGATAATATTGGCAGTGCGGGAAACCTTGACACCTTTGAAAGTCTCATACGGCTCTTGGACCGCATGCGTGAAGAAGGTTATACCGTTTCAGGATATCCTAAAACCCGCCATGAATTCATCAGACTCATTACCAAAAAAAATGTGGTCAACCAGAGTAATTGGACATCTATTGCAAAAGTGAAAGCAAACTCTCTAAAAATTCCTCTATCACAGTATGAACAATGGTTTTCAGAGATTCCTACCTCGTGTCAGAAGGAGATTACGGAAACCTGGGGAGATCCTCCTGGCTCCATTATGGCAGATGAAGAATATCTCTATGTCCCGGGGCTTCAGTTTGGGAATGTCTTCGTAGGTTTTCAGCCTGCCCGGGGGGTCCATGCAGATCCCAGTAAGACCTATCATGACACAGCTCTCCCTCCTCATCACCAGTATTTAGCTTTTTACCGTTTTATTGAACAGGTGTTTGAGGCAGATGTAATGATCCATTTTGGCACTCATGGAACCCTGGAATTTCTTCCAGGGAAGCAGGTTGCCTTATCTGAAAGCTGTTTCCCCGATATATTTGTCAGTAATCTTCCGCATCTTTATTTCTATACCTGCAGTAACCCCTCTGAGGCGATGATTGCTAAAAGGAGAACTTACGCAGCGTTAGTGGATTATATGACCCCACCTATGATTGTCTCGGACCTATACGGTATATTTGCAGAACTGGAAACAGACATCCATAACTACTATTACTTTAGAGAGCAGAGTCCTGCCAGAGCTAAAACATTGAAGGAGAGTATCCTGGAAAAGGCTAAAGAGAATAATCTGGTGGATATTGAAGCTGAAGATGTAGATATGAGCAATCTCTATAATGATTTGAGTGAGATGAAGGGGTCCATGATGACCAAAGGGGTCCACGTAATGGGAAGACCCTTAAAAGATGATGAACTGGTGGATTTTGTGCTTGGGGTGGTGCGTTTTGACCGGGGTGAAATCTCCTCTTTACAAAGGTCTCTTAGCTCTGGTTATGGGATTGACTGGGATGAAGCACGTCAGAACCCCTCCAAGGTTCTAAAAGGCGGAAAAGTGATGGGAGCCCTGTGTGATGAGATTAATGCACAGGCCAGAACCATCCTTTCCGATGTTGTGAAGGATAAAGCATCACTTAAAAAGGCAATTAAAAAGCATGCAAAAAATAAATTGTCCAGGGAAGATACCAGGAAACTGGTTGAAACCCTTGAATTTGCCCAGGAACTGGCAAAAAATTTGGAGAAGAACCGAGAGATCGACCAGATGATCAAAGCACTATCTTTTGAGTTCATTCCCCCGGGGTTGGGTGGAAACCCCATTCGCAGTCCCAGTGTAATGCCCTCGGGGAGAAATCCCTATCAGTTTAATCCTGAACTGGTTCCCACTACTTTAGCCTGTGATAGAGGAGCAATCGTCGCCAATCAGGTGATTGAGAATTATCAAGGGGAAAATGAGGGATGTCTTCCTGAAACAGTGGGAGTGATTCTCTGGGGATTTGAGACTATGAAGACTCAGGGTGAAACAGTAGGTGAAATCTTCCAATTAATTGGGGTACGTACTAAACGTTCAGGTCTGGGGGATGTTACCGGTGTGGAACCTATCCCCCTGGAAGAACTCAAGAGACCCCGACTGGATGTTGCCGTGGAAATCTGCGGTATCTTTCGAGATACCTTTCCTGTCCTTTTGATGCACCTTGACCGTGCCTTTCGGATGGTTGCTGCTCTTGATGAGCCAGAGGAAATGAATTTTATCCGAAAACATTCCATTGCTATTCAAAAATCACTGGAAAAGGAGGGGATACCCAGGGAAAAGGCAGAAATCCTTGCCCGGGCAAGGATCTTTGGTCCTTCTGCCTCTAACTATGGGACTGATGTTACAGACCTTATTGAAACTTCGGAATGGGAGGAGGAGGATCAAATTAGCGATCTCCATATATCCAAAATGGCGCATGTTTATGGAGATGTTTATCACGCCTTCTCCAGCGAGTCCACCTTTAAAGAAGTTCTGGATACGGTAGATGTTGTTTCCCAGGTGAGAGATAATGAAGAGTACGGTGTTGCAGATCTTGATCATTACTATGAATTCTTAGGTGGACTTTCCAAATCGGTTGAGGCTGTAAGAAAGTCAAGGTCAGGTTCAGGTAGTAAAAGAAGAGCAAAGCCTGTCGTTCTGGTAGCAGATTCCACTCGAGATAAAATCAAGACTATGGGCATCAAAAAGACTATAGATTATGAGGTGCGTACCAAGATTCTTAACCCTGAGTGGATGAAGGGGCAGATAGAAAGTGGCTACAAGGGAGTTAAAAATATGAACAAAAGAGTAGAGCATCTCCTGGGGTGGCAGGCTACGGCTGGATCGGTGGACAACTGGGTGTGGAGTGAGGTAGCTGATAAATACATGTTTAATGAAGAAGTGCGCAAACAGATGATGAAGGAAAACATCTGGGCAGTGGAGGATCAGCTAAAACGTCTGATGGAAGCCTATAAGCGGGGCATGTGGGATGCCACCGATGAGGAGATTGAGAAATTAAAACAAATTTATCTGGAAATAGAATCAGAAATAGAGGAACAGGAGGAATAAATAATGAACAGTACTGCCAGAGAAATCTTAAGCGAACAGTATGAAGGAAGAGTTAATTATCCTTTCAGTGCCATTGTTGGGCAGGAAAAGATGAAACTTGCACTCCTGCTTAATGCCATAAACCACCAGATTGGAGGCGTTTTGATTCGTGGTGAAAGAGGGAGTGGGAAAACCATTGCGGTTAGGGCACTTTCAGATATCCTTCCGGAGATAGAGGTAGTAGAAGGGTGTCGGTTTAGCTGTGATCCTTATGATATCAGCAAGATGTGCGTACTTTGCAGGGAACACTATGAAAAAGGAATGAAACTCCCTGTAATGAAGAGAAAAATGAGGGTAGTTGAACTGCCTGTGGGAACAACAGAGGATCGTGTGGTAGGCACGCTTAATATTGAAAGGGCAATTAAAGAAGGGGTGAAAGCCCTGGAGATTGGGATGCTGGCAGAGGCTAACAGGGGGATTTTATACGTGGATAATATAAACCTCCTGGATGATCACATTATGGATGTGCTTCTTGACTCGGCAGCCATGGGGGTTAATGTTATAGAGAGAGAAGGGGTATCGGTATCACATCCTGCCGGTTTTATCCTCATTGGTACCATGAACCCCGAAGAGGGTGAGCTAAGGCCACAGCTTCATGACCGTCTGGCTTTCCATGTAGAGGTCAAGGGCATTCGTAAACTTCAGACCAGGTTAAAGATTGTAAAACAGGCATCAGAGTTCGATAGGGATCCCATCTATTTCAAAAGAGATTATGAAGATGCCGATCGGGAAATAACTGCCAAAATCATCCAGGCTGCGAAGATACTTCCCAAAGTTAAAATCAGGGAAGAGTTTTTAAGAATTACTGCCAGGATGTGTATCGAATTGGATGTCGACGGACACCGTCCTGATATCATAATTACCAGGGCTGCTATGGCAAAGGCCGCCTATGAGGGTCGACTTAAAGTAAACGAGGAAGACCTGCGTTTTGCCAGTGAACTAACTCTTGGTTTTCGTATGAGAAGAAGCCCTTTTGAAGAGGCAGCATTAGGTGCTGATAAATTCCAGCAGGTTCTGGACTATGCTAAAAAACAAGAGGCAGAAGAGAAAAAGAAAAAAAGAAAGGCAAAAAGCAGGCAGGTTAAAAAAACAAAGGGAAAAGCTAAACCGACTAAGAAAGCTACGAAACCTGTATCTAAAAAGAAAACCTCTTCTAAGAAGTAATGGTGCTCAAATTATGTGTTCCAAAGTGATGAATAAATTGTCTGGCAATGTGTTGCGGGTTTAGAGTTGCGAGTTTGACCCGCAACGCGTAACACGCAACTCGTAACATTATATTTAAATCCTGAAAATCTGCGTTCCAATTTACTGATTCTAAATAGGAGCAAACAACATGACACAAAAATCACAATTTAAAAGAGTAGTATATCCTTTTACAGCTATAGTTGGGCAGGAAAAGATGAAATTAGCCTTAATCCTCAATGCCATCAATCCTCAGGTTGGTGGGGTATTGATAAGAGGGGAGAAGGGTACGGGAAAATCCACCGCCGTTCGGGGTCTGGCCGAACTCCTGCCTGAGATTGAGGTAGCGAGGGGTTGCCCTTTTAATTGTAATCCGAGAAATATCTCACTTATGTGTCCCTCATGCAAAGAGAAGGTACTCTCTAACAGAACTGATAATAATGGGGATTCTGACGGTATAAAGATTGAACTGAAAAGGACCAGAGTGGTCGATCTTCCTCTGGGGTCAACTGAAGACCGATTGTTAGGGAGTCTTGACATCGAGATTGCCATCAAAGAAGGGAGGAAATCTCTTGAGCCTGGTATCCTTGCTGATGCCAATCGTGGCATCCTTTATATTGATGAGCTTAATCTCCTGGATGATCATGTAGTAGATGTGATTCTGGATAGTTCTACTTCGGGGATGAACGTGGTTGAAAGGGAAGGGATTTCTTTTTCCCATCCTTCCCGTTTTATTCTGGTAGGAACCATGAATCCTGAAGAAGGTGAGGTAAGGGCTCAGTTGCTTGATCGTATTGCCCTGCATGTGCCTGTTGAAGCGATTAACAGTGTGGATGAGCGGGTAAAGATTACCCTGCTTCGCAATCGTTTTGAAAAAGATCCAGAGGCATTCCTGAAAGAATTTGAACCGGAGAATCAAAAACTGAGGAGGAAGATAAATAAAGCCCAGAAACTTTTAACAGAAGTGCTTTTAAGTGATCGTATCCAGATGCTTCTCTGCAGGATGTGTATTGAACTGGACGTCGAAGGACACAGGCCTGACGTGATGTTAGCCAAAACGTCCATGACTCTGGCAGCCTATCACGGAAGGAAAGAGGTAACCCAGGACGATATCAAAGAGGCGGCAGAGTTTATCCTCCCTTTCAGAATCAGAAAAAATCCTTTCGGCGAAGAGGAACAAAGGGAACATATGTTTGATGACATTATTGAACAGATTGCTGAGGAGATGGACAAGGAACCTCCCCCTTTAGACAGTCCTGATAAGCCGGATACGGAAGACAGCGAAGAAGCCATGGAAGTGCAAGGGCAGGTGCACAAAATAGGCACGCCTGTTCAGCTTCCTAAAGAGATAAATAAGAGAAAGAGGGACCGAAAACTGCGTTCTGGTTCTGGCAAGCGGATGAAAACGCTGGCCACAGGCAGGAAGGGACGATACCTTAAACATCGTATGCCGGTTGAAGAAACTTCAGATATTGCTTTCGATGCTACGGTAAGGGCATCTGCCGTTCACCAGAAAACTCGAAAAAAAAAAGCAAACAGTAAACAGTTCCTCATTATTGAAAAAGAAGACCTGAAGGAAAAGGTAAGGCAGAGTAAAGTCTCAACCCTGATTGTACTTACGGTAGATGCGAGTGGCAGCATGGGTTCCATGAACCGTATGGAAGCAGCCAAGGGAACGGTATTTTCTCTTCTGATGGATGCTTATCAACATCGGGACAGGGTTTCCATGGTGGTTTTCAGGGGAAAAGGAGGATATGTGCTGCTGCCACCAACTTCCGGTGTGGAGCTTGCTAAAAAGCTTTTGGTCAATCTCCCTACCGGAGGGAAAACTCCGCTGGGGGCAGGGATAATGAAAGCGATGTCAGTTATCAAAAATGAGCAGAAGAAAGACCCAACCATTATCCCCATGCTGGTACTTTTAACCGATGGACGTTCGAACATCTCCATTGTTGAGGGAGCAGATCCCATGAGTGAGATCGAGAAATTGGGTAAGATGGTTCAGGAGGAAGGTATCTATTCAATTGTGATCGATTCGGAGGTAACCCGAAATAATAAATTTGTTGACTTTACCTTTGAGTTTGCCAAAGATATAGCAGAATACATGGGGGCAAAATATTATCGTCTTGACCAGTTAAGCGCGGTGAGCCTGGGTAACCTGATCACTATGGAGAAAGATGTTTTGAGGAAAGGCCTGCAGAAAATTTAAAAAATTTTAAAGGATTAAAGTTATGCATGATGTTCATAGGGATTCTATTCTTTCTCATGGCAAGAAAAGCAAGGTGAGCAAAAGACATCAGACACATTCTCATGAGGATGAGCATAAACACTCACCTTCAGATGAGCACAGTCATGATCATGATGCTCCCCAAGGTCATAATCACGATCACGATGATTCTGCGTATGAGGAACATGATCACGATACTCATGTCCATAACCACGACCACAAATCTTTTAAGGACCGAGCATTTGCTCACGTACATGAGCATGGTCACAATTTCTATCATGTGCATCATCATACCCATCATTCCGAGGATGCAAGTATTATCCATAAGATTTTTCGGGATCCGGTGAGAGACTGGTTTGGCGCAGCATTGATGGGATTGCTTATCGTGGTAGGATATCTCAAATTGCTGCCCGGGTACTTGTCAGATGGAACGCTGGTCTGTGCTGCAGTAATAGGCATTTTCCCTATTCTGAAGAATGCCTTGTTTGACTGTATTGCAAGAAGAACAATCAGTTTTGAGCTTCTGATGGGTATTCTCTTGCTTGGGGGGCTTGTGGCTGGCAGATTCTTGGAATCGTCGCTTATTGCGCTGTTTCTTTTGATCGGAAGTTTCATGCGACTAAATTTTTCATGGAGAAATAATTAATCATGCATGAAGTTGCACGGGAACAACTGATATCCACAGGCCTTACACACAGGGCACACAGTTTTGATAATTTTATTGATCGTTATGGAGAATTTATCAACCCTCTGGTCTGCGTTATCTTCATTTTACTTGCATGGTGGAAGGGAGAGACAACTCCACAGGGGATATACCTTGCCCTTGCCGCTGCAGCGCTTTCCGGATATCCAATTGTCAGGAATTCTATTGCATCCACCATAACCAATAAAAAATTAAATGCCGAAGTTCTTGTTACCTGTGCCCTGATTGCCTCAATCTGGGTAGGTGAGTATCTGGCGGGAGCTATTGTGGTTCTTATGATGAACGTCGGTGAACTTTTGGAAGAGATCACCATTGCCAAAACAGGCGAAGCCGTTCGCTCCCTGATGGAACTGGAGGCCGAGACTGCCCGGGTGATTAGGGATGGGAAAGAGATAGAGATCGACATAGATAAGGTGCGTATTGGGGATCTGGTGCTGGTGAAGCCGGGTGAAAAGATTCCTGTTGATGGAAAGATTAAGGAGGGGCGGGGAGAAGTAAATCAGGCACCTATTACGGGAGAGTCCACCCTTATTACCAAAGAGGTTGGAGATGATGTCTTCGGGGGAACCCTGAATCAGGTGGGAGTGCTGAAGGTAGAAGTAACGCGTGTAGCGACAGAAACAACCTTATCAAAAATCATAGACTTGGTACACAAAGCACAGGCTGCTAAGCCTCCCATTGAGCGGATAGCAGACCGTTTTGCAAGTTGGTTTACGCCAATCATGCTATGCCTGGCATTTCTGGTATGGCTTGTTACAGGAGAGATTCTTCGTGCGGTGACAGTTCTGGTAGTGGCATGTCCGTGTGCCTTGGTTATTGCGACGCCTACTGCAGTGGTTGCTGGTATTGGCAACGCTGCCCGTCGGGGGATCCTTATCAAAGGAGGGGCAATACTTGAAGTAATAGGGAAACTAACAACATTTGTGTTTGATAAAACAGGTACCCTTACCTATGGTGCTCCGACTGTTCGCTTTACACGGAGCTTTGGAGGCGTTTCTGAAAAAGAAGTCCTCAGCCTTGCGGGTACTGCAGAGAAACATTCAGAGCATCCTCTCGCTGAGTCAATTTTAGCGCGTTGCCGTAAAGATGAGGCATGGCCATTTGAGCCGGAAAAAACGGAGGTTATTGTGGGAAGGGGTATTGTTGCCAGGAAAGATGGCAAGGAAATCATTGTGGGAAATGAACGCTTATTTATGGAGAAAGGGATCCCTCTTACTTCTGATGCCAAAACGTTTTTGGATGATATGTCTTCCTCGGGTTCAACAGGCATACTGGTCGGCCATGAAGCTCAGATTATTGGTGGTATTGGAATTGCGGATATACTTAAAGCGGATGTACACCAGTCTATACAGGATATCAAGAAACTTGGAATAAAGAAAGTGCTCATGTTGACGGGAGACAACCAAAATGTTGCACAGGCAATTTCAGAAGGAGCGGGATTGGATGAAATAGTAGCTGACCTTCTCCCGGAGGATAAACTGGAATATATAAAGAAGCTAAAAGGCCAGGGAGATAAAGTGGCTATGGTAGGAGACGGGATCAATGACGCGCCGTCATTGGTCGAAGCGGATGTGGGTATTGCAATGGGTGTTATTGGTACCGATGCAGCCATTGAGGCCGCTGACATTGCCCTAACGGGTGATGATCTCAGTAAGGTATCGGAGGCAATTGCACTCTCTCGAAAGACTGTCTCCATTATTAAACAGAGCCTTTTTATCTCTATCGCTATAAATGGATTTGCCCTCATCCTTGCCTCACTAGGTAGCATTGGGCCTGTTGTTGGTGCTATAGTGCACAACGTTGGTTCAATAGTAGTTGTCGGAAATTCTTCCCGCCTTATAGGCTACCGGTTTAAAAAATGAATAGAGAATATAAAATTACAAGATTAAGGGAAGGGATTTAAAAGTGATTTCGAAGAATACTAAATTCATATCTTTTCTGGAAACGTGATGAGTCAAGATTCTTTTCATAAGAATAAAATAGCCATCGTAGGCCATTCCAATGTGGGTAAAAGCTCTTTGTTTAATTATTTGACGAAAGATTATTCAATCGTGGCTAACTACCCTTACACCACCGTAAAAATAGCTCGTGGTGAGATCACGATAAAAGGGAAAGCATTTGAAATTATTGATACACCGGGCATTCACTCATTAGAGATACAGTCAGAGGATGAGATTGTTACCAGAGATGTTCTCATTAAAGAACATCCGGAGTATATCATTCAGTGCATCGATGCAACCAATATAAAAACATCCTTGTTACTCACTTCTGAACTGATTGAACTCAACATTCCACTCATTATCTGTCTCAACAATATGGATGGTGCCATGCAGAAAGGCATCCTGGTTGATAGTAATAAGCTAAGTGATTTGACAGGTGTACCGGTGATTGAAACTATTGCCACGGAAGGAAAGGGGCTCAGTGAATTAACAAAAAGCATTCTTAAAACAGGGCCTGCTAAAAATAGATTCAAACACAGGGATTTTATTGAAAAAGATTTAGAAAAAGTATCCCGATACTTTCCTTCAGAGAATTTACCTTCGTCTGCTGTGTTGCTCCTTATCTTACTCGAGGATAGGAATATTGAGGAATGGGTTCGAAAACAGTATGGGGAGTCCATTTATCAGGATGTGAAGAATCTGACACGTTTTATGAGAACCAGCAATCCGATACCACTCACGAGAGTTGTTTTTAAGGAGGAAGACGAGTGGGCAGAACGGATTGCAAATGCAGTTACCGGCAGGTCAAAGATTATAAGTACCAGGCTTTTGGAAAAATGTGGAGAAATGACCCGTCACCCCATTTATGGATGGCCTATTCTTGGCGCAATTATTTATTTGACCTACCTTCTTGTTGGGAAGTTAGGGGCGGTTGTTCTTGTTGACTACATCAATGCAAAATTGTTTGATCCATGTACTGAATTTATCGGAAGTGTTATTCCCTGGGAATTCTGGAGAGATTTCATGGTGGGTGAATATGGGGTGTTCACCATGGGCTTGGCAAATGCTTTAGGCACGGTCCTACCCATCCTGGCTTTGTTTTTCCTCATACTCAATACTCTGGAAGATACCGGATATTTACCCAATTTATGTATTTTAAGTAACCGATTTTTTCGGAAGGTTGGCTTAAGTGGCAAGTCGATACTCCCAATCGTTTTGGGATTTGGCTGTAAGACGGTGGCTACATTGGCAACCAGAATACTGGATTCCAGAAAGGAGCGCTACATTGCCATTTTCATGATCGCATTTGCTATTCCCTGCTCTGCTCAGTTAGGGGTCAATATTGCTATTCTGGCATTTTTCCCTTTTAGTGCATTTATCCTTGTCTTCGGTGTGCTTGCCCTGGTTGAAATCATTGCTGGGATTTCATTAAATAAAATTATTAAAGAAGAAACACCCACGGATTTTATTTTGGAAATCCCCCCGGTTCGCTTGCCAAATATTAAGCATTTGTTGCTCAAAACATATTATCGCCTCAAATGGTTTGTTGTTGAAGCTGTCCCGCTCTTTATTTTAGGAGCTCTTCTGCTTTTTTTTATGGATAGGTTGCTTATACTGAAAGTCATAGAAAAATTATTATCACCTGTTATTGTTTCTTTTCTGGGGTTGCCTATAAAATGCGTAGAGGCTTTTATGCTTTGCATTGCACGCCATGAAGCCGGTGCGGTTATTTTGATGAAACTGGTTAAGGCTGGTCAACTGGACTATATTCAGGCATGCGTAAGCATCATTATCGTAACCTGTTTTGTACCCTGCTTTGCCAACGTCATGGCTATGATTAAAGAACTGGGAGCGAAAAGTGCGCTGCTTATGACTCTTATTATAACGGTTTCGTCCATACTTATTGGAGGAAGCGTCAATTATCTTTTGAGGTTATTCATGTGAAGATTAGCAATTTTATTGCTTCGTCGTCTGCCAAAAGCAGGTTCCCCGCAATGACTAAAAGTGGTGTCATTGCGAACGAAGTGAAGCAATCTCATTTCTAATCATTATATTAGTGTCTGAAAGATGTTCTTATCACCTTTGCCAAGGAGAGTTTGTAATGGAGAGACATGATTTAGATGAATATCTGGAAACCTTATGGCATCTCCTGGAAAATAATGAATCTGATATTGATAACCTTAAACGTCATATTAAAGATCCCTTCGATCAGGAAATATTTGAAGCCTTGAAAGCAGATAGTTATGTTGCCCTGGATGGTAAAAAGATTAGATTAACTGAGAAAGGCTATGCTCGTGCTGAACAGATCATCAGGCGGCACAGACTGGCAGAGAGACTGTTAACCGATGTTTTGGGAATGGAATCGCGAGACGTTGAAACAGGTGCTTGTGAATTTGAACATATTTTGGCGCCGGAACTGGTTGAAGGTATATGCACGCTTTTGGGGCATCCCAGGGAATGTCCACATGGGGCTAAAATTCCAGAAGGAGAATGTTGCAGACAGGCAAGAAAAACCATTTCCAGCGCCGTTGCTCCGATATCCGAAGCAGAAATTGGAGAAGACGTTAAAGTTGCTTATGTCAATACCAGATCAAACAGCAGGATGCATAAGTTGTCTCATTTTGGGATTGTTCCAGGGACATTTGTATCCGTACATCAACGTTACCCATCGTTTGTCATTAAATGTGGGAATAGCCAGATAGCGTTAGAGGAGGAAATAGCAAAGGAGATTTATATCTGGAAAAAAGGAAAGCCTTCTATAACTGCCGGTTCCTCAGTTCCACAACGTAAGAGAAGGTGGCGTTTTGGAAGAAAAGAATAAACATCGATCTGTGTTTTTTCACTTGAAATGAGGATAGTTTACTGTTACATTACTTCCCCGTTAAATTAAGAAATCAAAAAGTATCACTTTGTGTAAATAAAAACCATTAATTAGGAGATGTACTATGTCAATGACCAACTTTCTTTTTACATCTGAATCGGTAACCGAAGGGCATCCGGATAAAGTTTCCGATAGCATATCGGATTCCATCCTTGATGCTATTATTGCCCAGGATAAAAAGGCGCATGTGGCCTGTGAAACTATGGTTACGACCGGAATGGCCGTTGTTGCGGGTGAAATAACCACCAGTTGTTATGTCCATATCCCGGATATTATCAGGCAGACAATAAAGGAGATAGGCTATAACGACTCCAGCATGGGTTTTGACTGGGAAACCTGTGCGGTCATTACCACAATTGATACCCAGTCGCCGGACATTGCCATGGGTGTAAATGCCAGGAAAGGGAAAAAGCAGGGTGCTGGAGACCAGGGTCTGATGTTCGGTTATGCCTGCTCTGAAACACCGGAGTTGATGCCCATGCCAATAACCTATGCGAACAAATTGGCAAAGCGGTTAAGCTTAGTGAGGAAAAAAGGTATCCTCGATTTTTTAAGACCGGATGGCAAATCTCAAGTTACCGTTGAATACCTTGATGACCATCCCAAGAGAGTCGATACCGTAGTCATAGCTGCTCAACATTCTCCTACTGTAAAAGATAAAGTGTTACAGGAGGGTATTATCGAAGAGGTCATTAAAAAGGTGATTCCGGCAAGGATGCTGGATGGTAAAACCAAGTTTCACATCAATTCCACCGGTCGGTTTGTGCAGGGGGGACCCAAGGCAGATTGTGGATTGACTGGGAGAAAAATTATTTGTGATACCTATGGTGGACAGGGAAGTCATGGTGGTGGTGCTTTTTCTGGAAAAGATCCTTCCAAAGTTGACAGATCTGCTTCCTATATGGCACGATATGTTGCTAAGAATATTGTAGCTGGAGGGTTGGCAAGAAAGTGCGAGATACAACTATCTTATAGTATCGGTGTTGCTGAACCAGTTTCAGTAATGATCAATACCTTTGGAACCAGTAAAATACCGCCTGACGATATTGCCAAGCTGGTGAGGAAACATTTTTGTCTAACCCCTGCAGAGATGATTAAGTATCTTAATCTACTTAGGCCTATCTATAGGAAAACAGCCGCCTATGGGCATTTTGGCAGAAACGAACCTGAATTTACATGGGAAAAGACGGATATGGCGAATAAGTTGAGAAGAGCAGCTGGTCTTTAGAACTCTAATTCTATTGGGAGATGTTGATGAACTATCATGTTAAGGACTTGAGCTTGGCTAAGGAAGGAATGCTTCGTATCGAATGGGCTAATCACAGTATGCCCGTTTTAAACATGGTTAAAGAACGGTTCCAACGGGAAAAGCCTCTTAAGGGGCTGAGACTTGCTGCCTGTCTGCATGTTACAACCGAGACAGCCAGTTTGATGGAAACGTTGAAAGCAGGAGGTGCTCAGTTGGTACTTTGTGCTTCAAATCCACTGAGCACACAGGATGATGTGGCTGCTGCTCTGGTGAAGCACCATAAGATTTCTGTTTTTTCTATCAAGGGAGAAAACAACAAAACTTACTATAACCATATCAATGCTGCGCTTGATATGAAACCACATGTTACCATGGACGATGGTGCAGATCTTGTTTCCACTGTCCACTCCAAAAGGACACAGTTAGTAAAACATATTATTGGGGGAACAGAAGAGACAACTACCGGTATTATTAGACTTCGTGACATGGCTCGCAAAAAGGTTCTGCGCTTTCCCGTTATATCCGTAAATGATGCCCATACCAAACACCTTTTTGATAACCGCTATGGTACCGGACAGAGCACCATCGACGGGATTATAAGGGCAACTAACAGGTTGATTGCCGGCAGCACCTTTGTGGTGTGTGGTTATGGTTGGTGTGGTCGGGGGCTTGCCATGAGGGCAGAGGGGATGGGAGCTAACGTCATCGTAACTGAGGTTGATCATCTGAAGGCTTTAGAGGCTACGATGGATGGTTACAGGGTGATGCCGATAGCAGAAGCATCAAGGATTGGAGATTTTTTCTGTACCGTTACCGGTGATAAACATGTCATAGATAAAAAACATTTTCTTGCAATGAAAGACGGGGCAATAGTCTCTAATTCAGGACATTTCAATGTTGAACTAAACCTTGAGGCTCTGGCGAAGATGACCAAAAGCAAGAGGAAAATAAGAGAGTTTGTTGAAGAACACAACTTGAAAAATGGTAAACGGATTTATATACTTGGTGAGGGGAGATTGATTAATCTTGCTGCTGCTGAGGGGCATCCCTCAAGTGTGATGGATATGAGTTTTGCCAATCAGGCACTGTCTGCAGAATACCTTCTGAAAAAGGGAAAGCAGTTAAATAAAGAAGTTTACGCAGTGCCAGCCAGGATAGATGAGATGATAGCAAGGTTGAAGCTAAAATCAATGGGTATCAAGATCGACACCCTGACCAAGGAACAAAAGGAATATTTATCCTCCTGGGAAGCAGGAACATAGAGAACAATATGGGTAGCGTTATAAAATCAAGGGGGAGGCAGTATTGCTCCCCTTTTTGAGTTTGGGATTATAGATTATAGTAATCTGCTTATTTGGAAAACTCCAGTTAGATTACCCTGATGAAATTATTAACAATACTGGATTCCCGCCTGCGCGGGAATGACATGTTTTTTCAATCGGTTACATCCTTGTCTGTCATCCCTGCGAAAGCAGGGATCCAGGAACTAATAGACAACTGGAGTATTCCAAATAAGCGAATATAGTAATTTATCTGAAGGTTAATCTCATTTTTATTAAATTATCAACGCAAGCTTTTAAAAATACTTGTGTTTAATTAGAATAATGGTAAGGAGCCTTTTACTAAAGGGAAGGAGGAAGTGGCAATGAGAAAATGTATTTTTTTTATCATATTTAGCGTTCTATCACTTTCACCTTGTGTTTTTGCACAAGAAAGTGAGGTATTGGACAGTGTGCTTAAAGATGGTTGTGATCTGCAGAAGGCAATTGATATAGCTCTAAAGAACAATCCTGGACTCACTGCAATGGCGCTTGAATTGGATGCAGCAGAATCTCGAATAAAGCAGGCGGGTTTATGGCCTAACCCCACTTTTGAAGCGGAATCTGAGAACTTTTCAGGAGACTACCATAGTTTTAGTAGTGCAGAAAATACTTTTTCCATTTCACAGCCCTTTTTATTGGGTGGGAAAATAAAATACCGAAAAATAATTACTGAAAAAGAGAAGGAACTATTACATCTCAATTATGAAAAGAACAAGATTGACCTCATATTGGATGTTGAGGAGGCAGTTTATGATGTTTTGTTGGCACAAAAGAATTTAGAATTTGCAGTGGAAGCACAGGAAATTGCGAAAAATCTATATGACTTTAATGCAAAAAAAGTGGTAAGGAAGGATTCTTCTGGTCACCAGCTCTTAAGTGCGGAAATTGAGTTATCTCAGGCAGAGATAGAAGTTATGGATGCGAAGAAATCTCTAGAGATTGCAAGAAAAAGTCTTACCACTTTGTGGGGAGTACCTGAAAGCCAATTGGGTAGATGTGAGGAAAGCCTGGATAGAAAATTCGATATCCCCGAATACAGTAAGCTCAAAGAGTACCTTTTGGAGAACAATCCGGAGATTAAAGCTATTAACCTGCAACAGGAAAGGGGAGACTTTCTTTTAAAATCAGCAAAGGCAGAGAGAATTCCTGATGTGGAAATAGGTTTTGGGGTTAGGAGATTTGAGGAAGATAATACCCACGCGTTTGTAGCAGGTTTATCAATTCCTCTTCCTCTCTTCAACAGAAATCAGGGAAGCATTCAGGAAGCGCTGGTTAATCAAAAAAAAGTAGAAGTAGATGGGAATGCTGTAAGAAATCGGCTCCTGTTTGAGCTTAATGAAGCGTACAAAACATTTCAAACTGTTTTGCATCAGACAGATGTTTTTAAAGATACTATTCTACCAAAGACCGAGCAATACTTTAATCTCACTACAGAAAGCTACAATGGGGGTGCGCTTGAGTATCTTGAAGTTTTGGAAGCAGAAAGAACACTTGTTGAGACAAAAAAGAGGTATGTTGAATTGATGAAAACCCTTCAGAGTTCAGTGGCGAACTTGGAGAGATTATGCTCACAGCATTTTCACGGTAGTAAAGGAGATATGTTTTAGTTTGATAGAGACTTGCTTCCTAATGGGAAACGTATGGGGAAACTCTTCTTGTATGTCAATTGAAAGATAATCACTTGATATGGTCTGATAGGTATAATTTATGCAGATCCCATTTGCTCATTCCTCAATAATAAGTAGAGTCAATCCGCAATCCGGGCACTCAACCGCATCGGAATCCACAACGCAACTACAAGCCGGGCATTTACCCTGGCTGATCAATTCCTTTGAATCTTTGATTTCCGGATGAATCTCCATGCAATATTCTTCAATTCGTTCATTTGCCTTTTCAACATTCTCCGGTGATACCAGCAACCGGTAGGTATCTCTGCACCCCCCTTTGTTGCACCCGGCGTCGGCATTAACCACGCAGGGGATCCCGGAATCAATAAGAACTTTAAAGAGTTCATCAATCCACTTTAAACTGCCCGCTCTCACTGCGACTGCGACCGGATCCCCCAAATCCTTATCACTACACCGCTTCTTTTCCTCCTGCACTATTTTGTTTTCGTCAGGTGATATAAGAAGTGTGCCACAGTCCGCGCAGCACTCTATATGCGGGTAATACTCGGTTCGGCAATCAGGACATATTTTTGTCTGTGACATTTTAATCCTTATTATAAAATCAAATGAGTCAAGAGCAGAACTATTTATTTTGTTCTAACTAGCAAAATGAGATACAAGAGTCAAGCGTAGATTTGATCCCTTGTTCTTTATAATGGGATAAGTATAGGAAATAACGTTTTCCGCGTCAATGTTATTTAAAGAACAAATTGTGCTCATCACCGAATCAGAGATTGAACAAGTAGCCCTCGGTATTTGTTAAATGTGAGTATGTGCAAGTGTTAAATAACAGGTGGCAAAATGTTAAATATGTGGTATCATGCGCTCCATGTAACAAGGTATGATTTCTCTTCCTTTTGAAAAGGGGGACAACGCCAAAATCGCCGTAAAAATCATAGACGACCGGGGCATTGAAAGTTTAAGAGTTATATCACTATAAAAAGAGAGGTGCATTATGTTCAAACTCACGGATTATATTCCCAAAGCGGAGCTGGAAACATTCTGCCGGAGAAATCATATAACCAAAATGTCTCTTTTCGGTTCCGCCCTGCGTGATGAATTAAAGCCGGGCAGTGATATTGACATTCTTGTGGAGTTTGATAAAAACCATATGCCGGGTTTGTTTGATATTTCACGAATGGAAATAGAATTATCCGAGACCATTGGGCGTAAGGTGGATTTAAGAACACCAGAAGATTTAAGCAGATACTTTCGGGATGAAGTCGTTAAAAACGCTGAGGTGCATTATGAAGAAGCCCGATGATAAAGCCAGGTTGAAACATATGCTGGATGCGTCTTTAGATGCGAAAAAATTTTTAGGTGAAGCAACATTTGAAGAATTGCAACGTGATAGAAAGCTTGGAAATGCCATTGTCCGCTCATTAGAGATTATAGGTGAAGCAGCCGCGAATGTTACAAAAACTACGCAAGCAAAGTATCCTGAAATAGAATGGACTGTTATTATTGGGATGAGAAACCGTCTGATACATGCCTATTTTGATATTAATTACCATATAGTTTGGCAGACAGTTAAAGAAAACCTGCCGCCTTTAATTGAACAATTGCAATCGATTTTAAAGAACAAAGAATAGTAAATGAAACAGATTGACAAACTCATCATCAACTCTCCGTATGATGAGCCGAAATATTACTGGCATTATGACCGGGAACATCGCTCATTTGA
>RCNB010000157.1_pt1 | contig 45861 bp, 37 predicted proteins | sample 2041321 | NCBI WGS metagenome assembly RCNB01 (sample SAMN09708232, study PRJNA481090) | Marine sediment metagenome, whole genome shotgun sequencing project.
GCTTCTGCTTCTGCCTCCGCGCAGCCGAGTGCGATCAGATGCAACCCTTCATACTCATCCAGCAAGACCTGCACATGTTCGCTATGGCGTTCCTTATTGGTAATTCCCAGAATTTCCAGGTACCCGGTGGCAAACATGGCACAGTGATTACCCGTTCCCCACGGTTCGACCGGTCCGTCCGGCTCTAATCTGCCCTTGTGCGAACTTCGCGGAGACAATGTGAAACCCATGCGGGTGTAAATCTCACTGGCGCGATCGAGATCGGATACCACCAGAGCGACATGGTCGAGCGTTAATTCGGTTTGGCTGGATGACATTTACGGGTTCCTCAGCTTTAAGCAGAATTTGCAGCTGCAAATTCACTTTCCAACAGCGTCGAAACCTGCTGCCGGTCGATTTTGCCTGCACCATTTAACGGCAATTCCGCGGCGATCAGGATCCGCCGCGGATGTGCATAAGCTGGACCATTGGTCAGGCAATATTGCTTCAGCTCTTCTTCGCCTGTTATTTGCTCCTGTGCCACGGTGACCATTGCAACCGGCACGTGCCCCTTGATTGAGTGCTCGATCGGCACGACACAAACATCCTGGACTGCCGGGTGAGCCATCAACAGGTTCTCAACTTCCTTCGGGTAGATATTCTCGCCACCACTGTTAAACATGTCATCGGTGCGGCCCAGGAAGAAATAAAAGCCGTCTTCATCCACACGAAAAAGATCACCCGTTGCAAGCCAGCCATCACGCAGACGCTTTGCGTTGACCTCTGGCAAATTGTGGTAGCCAGGCGTGACACCCGGGTTACGTACCCACAATTCTCCCTGGTCACCAACTTCATTGCCTTCACTATCCACGAGCTTTATCTCACCCTCCGGCCACGCAACACCACAGCTACCAACTGGAACCGGCCGACCATCGACCGGTGACCCAATCATGACCGGGCCGCCTTCCGTCAGGCCGTAACTTTCACTAACGGCAACACCAAACGATTCCTGTACGGCGGTCATCAGTTCTCCAGGTACCGGCGCAGAACCAATGCTGAAGCTCTTTAGTGACGAAAAGTCGAGTGAATCAATCAGGTCTTTCTGCTGTAGCAGCAGCGTGAAAACAGCCGGCACCGCACCAGCCTGGGTACATTCGTATTCGGACAAGACATTGAGGAAACGTCGCGGTTCAAAATTCGGTAGTAAAACAACCGAACCGCCGCACAGCAACATGGGCTTGATCGCGCCGGCCATTGCGTTCTTATGATAAAGCGGCACGGCCGCGAGCGTGCGTTCGTCGCTACCTTCCGGCCAGTACTCCTGACAGGCACGAATCCACCATAACTGGCCTGCGTGAGTCAGAATAACGCCCTTCGGACGACCCGTTGATCCCGACGTATAGGGTTGAAATGACGGATGATCATCCCCCAGTTCGGGCGGGTCGAATTCTGCAGGCGCGGCCATCAGCGCATTTTCGTAATGCTGCCAACTCGTGCTCACCGGGGCGAAACTGTAGCGAAATTTTATGGGAGAGCGTTCAACAACCGCCTCGACGAACGAATTGCAATCGGGATCGACGACTGCCGCAACGCAATCCGCATCACGAATAATATAGTCGAGAGCCTCTGCACCCAGCTTGGTATTCAGTGGCACCGGCACGATGCCTGCTCGCATCGCGCCGAACATTACCTCAACAAATTCAAAGCGGTTACCGATCACCATCGCCAGACGATCACCGGGCCGTAAACCTTCCTGCCAAAGCATCGCCGCGAAACGATTCATGCGGTGATTCAGTTCGGCATAACTCACTTCGCGCGGAGAGTCCTGGCACAGATCGAATATCGCTATGGATTGCGGTTGATCTGCGACGGCCTGGCTGCACCAGTAACCAATGTTATTGTGAAATTTGTCGGTCATTCTCACTACCATCCTTAAACCTGCGCCGCGGCTTCTTCGCCTGCAATGCGTCCACCAATAAAACATTCGGCGATGTTGCCACCGGAAATATATAAATAACCGAAGGCACTACCCAGTTCTCCCGCCGCATAAAGCCCACTAACTGGTTCCCCATATGGATTCAGTACGCGTTGTCGCGCGTCATGTACGGGACCACCTTGCGTGTTGTTGACCAAAGGCCACACCTGAGCTGCGTAATAAGGCGGCTCACTAATCGGCATCATGCTTTGCGCTGGCCGGGCGAAATCGTCGTCGCTTGAGGCTGCGCAGCTATCATTCCAACGAGTCAGCGTATGCTCGAGCTGTTCGCCTGGAATAGCAACAATGCGCGCGAGTGACTCAATGTCTTCGGCTCGCCGAATAATACCCAGGTCAATTTCGCGTACGTTGTCGGCACTCCAGGAAAAATTCACACCGGCCTGATGATAGGTCGGATTGCCAAACGGGTGTCGTTTACGACCATTCTCATCCGCAATAAACCACGCAGGAATCCGCGGAAACACTTGTCGTTGTGGATCAAAAAAGGCGAACGGGCGCGCACCGGTATCCTGAAGATACGGATCGTATTCGTTCATAAATCGATTGCCATCCTGATCGACCAGGATATACGGCATTTTTACATCATCGGGAAATTGGTCGCCGGGCAACCAGTCCGGAAAGCGTTTCATACGAATAGCAAACGGATAATCAGGATCCGTATGTCGCATACCGTAGGAGCCGTGGTAATGCCACATATGCCAAAGATCGGCACCGACGTCCTGGCACATACGGATGCCATCCCCGGTGTTACCGGCAAACGCAGCACTGCGTGCTGCCATGCCTTGCCAATATTGCTTTTGCATCGAGTAATCCGCCTCGAATCCACCGCACGCCAGCACTACACCGCCGTTTGTTCGAAAATGCGCTGCATGGCCGTGCCGGTTGGCGTCCAGGCCAACTACCTTTCCCGTCGCATCGGTACGCAATCGTGTTGCGCGCATATCAACTTCTATCTTGATTTTGCGGCGACGCATTGCTGCATACAACAGGCAGAATAACGCCAGACCGTCTTCCCCGCCCCTGATACTTGACCTGTCGAGCGCGTCGTCGCCATTCGCTCCATCTTCAACGGTAACAAAGCCGAAAGTTTCAGTGCCTGGAAACGGATAATTTCCGGTCGCTGAGCTTCGAACGATCTGCGTGCCTTCGGCAACAGCCAACGCTTCAACAAACTCTGAAACTCTGGTCATACCCTCAGCGAGCGTCCTTAATACATCGTCAGGTGTCGTTCCAGCATTCGTCGCTGACAAATACGCGAATGCCGCATCAACATCTTCGGCAATGCGAATACCACCGGCAGAGCAAATAGAGATACCGCCAGGTTGCGGCATCTTTTCCAGAACTAATACGGACGCGCCCGCATCATGTGCTGCAATAGCTGCAACGGCACCTGCATAGCCACAGCCGACAACGACCACATCCCATACTTCTTCAACTGCTTTCGTCACCGGCGCCTACAACCAGCGCGCGAGGAACGTGCGAATTTCCGGTCCCCAGATCAGCGACCCGCTGCGTTCGAAAAAATGTCCTTCATCATTGCTTAGTCCAAGCGCCGGAAAAACTTTTGACTGGATCGGATGTTGTGCTTCAGCGGACATCGCCCCCAACACCCGGGTCGGTTCGACGGAATAGTCATTTTCTGCCTGCAGGAAATAGATCGGACATTTGATGTGTCGCGTGGCCTCCATCATTGCCTCACGCAGCTCAGGCGTGTGTTCCCAATTAATCGCAGCGCCCGCAAATTCGACCGCACAGGCGAAACGCTCCGATTTGGTACTCGCCCACAGGGTCACGGTGCCACCGAACGAACTCCCCATAACAGCGATTCGATCAGTGTCAATTTCCGGCTGCCCGGCCACATATTCTGCCGCCACCACTACATCGTCACTTTCACTTTCAAGTCGCGCAACGAGCTGCCGATCATATTCATCCGTACCGAATTCCGCGCTGACTTCTGTATCCCATGGCATTCCCGTGGATTCTCCGTAGCCGTGCCGGTGTGGCAGGAAAGATGCATATCCCCAGCTCATGAGCAACGACGCAGTGCCGGGGCGACAAAGATCAGTTGTGCCCTGATTGATCATGCTACCGTGATTGGTGATCACGCAGGGAAATGGCCCCTCACCCGGTGGCAGGTACAAATAACCAGCAAGCGTTTCATCACCGGATCGAAATTCGACTTGCCTGGGCACCATGGGATGCCCGACCAGTGACACATCGCCCGCACAGGCGACACGACTATGGACATCGCCGTCAACCGAGTTCAGGTGTCGCTCAAAATTGTCAACAACATCGCCCATCTGTTGCCGCACGCTCTCAAAATCATTGCTCGCGGCACGAGTAGCGATATCCCGTTGCCAGGATTCAAGTGACGGGAATGTACATTCCCACGAAACGTCGGGGCCGTCGCTTTCCTGCCCTTGTTTTACGAAAACCACGCCCGCCGGCAAACCCAGGTCGACTCTTACGGCACATGCCGCCCGGCGAATCTCCAGTACACGATCGATTTGTCCGGGTTTGGCGAAATAATTGGTCCTTTCCACAAACATAATGTGTATGCCTCAAATGTCCTTGCTACTCCGACGCAGCAGAATTTATATCCACCCTGAACTCTCCAGGTGTGTGACAACGAACACCACCTTCATCTTCAGTTTCATTGAACGCTGGTTGCTCCGTGCGACATTTCTCATTCGCAATCGGGCAGCGCGTACTGAAATAGCAACCTGGCGGTGGGTCCAGCGGACTCGGAATTTCGCCAGCGAGCATAATCCGCTTGCCCTTGCCGTGTCTGGCGGGTTCCAGCACGGCAGAAATCAATGAACGAGTGTAGGGATGCTGCGGGTCGGAGAATATTTTCTCATTGCTGCCGATCTCGACTACCTGACCCAAATACATAACGGCGACGCGGTCGGCAATATGCCGGACAACACTCAGGTTATGCGAGATGAAAAGTATCGTCAGCTCATATTCCTCGCGAATTTCCTGCAACAGGTTAAGAATTTGTGCCTGCACGGACACATCGAGGGCTGATACGGCTTCATCACATATCAATAATTTCGGACGTTGCACCAATGCCCTGGCGATGCCAATCCGTTGCCTTTGCCCACCGCTAAACGCATGCGGGTATCGTCCAAGGTAGTCACTACGCAAGCCAACGTCCTGAATAACCTTTTGCACGCGCTCGTCGATCTCGCGGCGGGGCAACTTTTGATTCATCAGCGGCTCGGCAATAATGTCGCGCACACGCATACGTGGATTCAGTGATGAGTACGGGTCCTGAAATACGACCTGAACGTCTCTGCGTAATGTACGAATTGTCTCCTTGTCGCCGGTCGACAGATCCTGACCCTCGAAAAATACCGCACCTGATGTCGGCGACAGAAGTTGCAGGATGGTGCGTCCCAGCGTTGACTTGCCGCAACCGCTTTCGCCTACAAGGCCCATACACTCACCGGCTTGTATCGAGAAACTGACGTTGTCCACCGCACGCAACGGTCGCGTACCACCGAATTTTCCAACGCTGACGTCGAATTGCTTGCTTAATGCATGAACGCGCAGTAGCGGCTCCGTCGAAAAACAATTCTGTTGTTGATTCATTGCGGGTCCACTCGCCAGCATCGCGCAACGCGTGTTGCTTGCACAGAGCGCAGTTGCTGCTTGTCGGTTGAACATTTGTCAGTCGCATCCGGGCAACGATCGTGGAAGCGACAACCGCCCGGATAGTTCGTCGGAGCCGGCGCAGATCCGGGAATAACCGGCAGCACTTTGCACCGTTCAGCGATTTTCGGTATCGACTTCATCAACTGCTTCGTATACGGATGCAATGGATTCAAAAAAATATCATCCACATTTGCGAATTCAACAACCTGGCCCGCATACATTACGATTACCCGCTGTGCTACCTCAGCGATGACACCAAAATCATGCGTTATCAACAATATAGCCAGGTTTGAATCAGCGCACAGCTTGCCCAGCAAGTCCAGAATCTGTGCCTGTATCGTAACGTCGAGTGCGGTGGTGGGTTCGTCGGCGATCAACAACTTCGGTCGGCACGCAAGGGCCATTGCGATCATCACTCGTTGACGCATGCCACCGGAGAGCTGATGCGGATATTCGTTGATGCGCGCCTCCGCCATCGGTATTCCCACCTCAGTAAGCAGTTCAACGGCTCGGGAGTGTGCCTCTTTGCGACCCAGCCCAAGATGGGTTGTCAGCGCCTCGGAAATTTGCGACCCAACGGTAAAGACCGGGTTCAGGCTGGTCATCGGTTCCTGAAAAATCATCGACACGTCTTTGCCACGCACTTTCGATATTTCTGTTGCCGACAATCCCGCGAGGTCGGTCCCATCGAAAGTGATGGACCCTGAGTCGATACGGCCTTGTTCACCCAGCAATTGCATAACAGCAAAAGCGCTCACTGATTTTCCAGAACCGCTCTCACCAATAAGACCAACTACTTCTCCTTGCCCTACATCGAAGGAAACGCCATCCAGTACATCTACCCGCCCGTGAAGCGTATCGAATGAAACTGACAGGTTTTCGACCTTGAGAATCGGGGCTGCCATTATCGCCGCCCTTCAGCACGTGGATCGAGAACATCCCGCAAGCCATCGCCAAGCAGGTTAAAGCCAATGATCGTTATGCCAAGCGCGCAGCTGCTGAACATTGCCAGGTAAGGATCAAGCCGCAGCGAGGAAAGCCCGTCACGAATCATTCCGCCCCAGCTGGGCAATGGCTCTTGCACGCCGATGCCGAGGAAACTCAGGGTTGCTTCGGCCGTAATGATAAAGCCGACACCAATTGAGGCGCGTACAATAAGTGGTGCCATTATGTTGGGCAAAATGTGACGCCAGAGAATGAGGAAACTGGGTGTTCCCGCTACCCTGGCAGCGTCGACATACAATTCGCCGCGTACCGACAGTGCGAGTGATCGCGTTAATCGTGCTATTCCCGGCCACCACACTAAAGATAGCGCGACGATAACGGAGGTCGTCCCTGGCCCCAAAACCGCAGCGATCAATATCGCAAATATCAGCTCGGGAAAAGCAAAAATGACATCGACGGTGCGCATGATGATCGTGTCGAGCCAGCCACCGTGATAGGCCGCAAGCATGCCAAGCGTTACGCCAACCGGCATCGTTATCGCCAGGACAATTCCGGCAATAGTCAGCGACACCCTGGCGCCTACAATGAGCCTGCTGAGAATATCCCTGCCCAACTCATCGGCGCCCAGCACGAAATCTCCGCCAGGCGGCGCCCAGACATCCCAAAGACTGGTATCCGAATAATCGTGTGGCGCGATGACACTGGACAGCGTTGCAACCAACACAAAAAATAACACGATAATTGAGCCGATTACGGCATTTCGACTGCCGCAAAATTTCTTCCAGGTATCACGCCGCGAATTACCGTCACTCATGTCGTCTGCTCATGGACGCGAATACGGGGATCGATAACGCCGTACAGTAAATCGATGACCAAATTTATTAATGAGTAGATGAGCGTAAAAACCAGCACGATGGCAATCGTTACCGGATAGTCGCGTGCAAAAATCGAGTCGATAGCCAGCCGACCGAGACCCGGGATATTGAAAATCACTTCAACAACGAAAGTCGAAGTAATCATGACGCCAAATATGATGCCAACTGTGGTCGCAAGTGGTACAAGAACGTTGCGCAACGCATGCCGGTATATGACCACACTCTCACTCAACCCTTTCGCGCGCGCAGTGCGAATGTAGTCCTGCTGCAGGACTTCCAGCATAAACGTCCGCGTAAGGCGCGCAAGATAGGCGGCCGGGTGTAACGCGAGAATTGCCACCGGCAGGACAACCTGCTCCCAGCTACCCCACCCTGCAACCGGGAACCAGCTCAGTTTAATTGCAAATACATAGACAAGAAAAGATGCCATCGCAAAATTCGGGATAGAAATGCCCGCCAGTAAAACCAGCATGACAGAGGTGTCAGACCAGGTGCCATGACGGCGGGCGGTGAAGATGCCGATCATGACGCCAACGGGTGTTGCGACGAGAAAAGCCAGCGCCGCAAGCGTAGGACTTATCGTCAATGCATCGCCAATAACTTCCAGAACCGGGACACCGATATATCGGTACGACAGGCCAAAATCGCCAACGAACACGCCACTGACATAATTGACGAACTGCTGCCATAGCGGCAGGTCCAGCCCGTACTGCGCGCGTAACAGCGCCTCCAGTTCAACATCGCCGGATCGATCATCCATCATCATTACAATGGGATCGCCTGGCGTAAAATGATTGGCCAGAAACGTCAACAAAAGTACTGCCGCGAGAATCGGGATCAAACCCAACAATCGCCTCAGTATGTACATCGGCACTGAATTACCCCTCCCCTCCGTTTCTAATTGTGCAGTCTGCTTGTCGCGCTGCAAACACGCAATGACAAAACGTTTGTCCCGGGGCCACTGCGGTCTCACAAACTCAGGACCAACCGTGAATTTAAGGAATCGCGGCTGAAGCCGCTCCCACGTTACTTTCGGCAGGATCGTGGGAGCGGCTTCAGCCGCGAATGCCCGACTTGGGTTCTTGTCGCTACCGAGCCAATGCTAGCGGAATCCAAGATCACGAACGCCGTTCACGAATTTGAATCCAGGTTTGGGGGACTTCAATAAATCCGGGCAAGGCTCGTGTACTCTTGCGCTGAATGTCAATTTACCTTGGTGCGTCCAGAGCGCCTCGTCCATAATGGTCGCACATCGTCTCGGGGAATTAACTTATGCCACGGTTGCTAACACTACTCTGCCTTTTTCTAGCAACCAATGTATCCGCGCAGGAAACCTCGCGGCTTCTGGATCACGCTACCATCATCGACGGCACTGGAGCCGCAGCCTATAAAGGATGGTTGTTGCTCGAGGGTGAGCAAATTGCAGACGTGGGACATGGAGAGGCTCCACGGATGGCAGGGGTCGAAGTAGTCGACCTCGAGGGAATGACAGTGTTGCCTGGACTCGCAGATATGCATGTCCATCTTGGAGAGCTGGCGCAGGCACGGTGGATGCTAAAGCTGCTACTTGCCCATGGCGTGACACGAATCAAGGAGTCGGGCAATCGATTGGGCAACCTGGCCGCGATTTGCGACTGGCTGGAAACTGAGCAGGCTGTCCCGAACGTGTACTACAGCGGCGTAACGCTTAACGGCAAAAAACCCGGACTGGAGTTTCTACCTGAAGGTCGGCGCACCGAAGTGCTGCTTCGCGACAATCTTGCGTTCGGCGTGAGTTTCATCAAGATTCATAATTGGGTCTCTTCGCAAGCACTCGATCAAATCGCACGTTTTACGAAAGCTCACGACCTGTACCTGACCGGGCACGTCCCGCTGGGCATGACAAGCATCGCAGCGCTTGAGGCGGGCATGAAAATTCTGGAGCATGTACGCGTGCGCCCCGGCGAAGTCATTGACGATCCCGAGATCGTCGCACGCTACCCGCTCGACCTGATTGTGTCCCGCCGTACCTTATTCTGGGCTGATCTCGATGCTGATGGCGACGCGGTTCGTCGCACGTTGCGCGCCTGGCAGAACTACGATTTCTTTTTTGACCCGACGCTCGCTGAAGCGGAAGCCAGCTGGGATGCCGTGGAAACACGCTACGGGCTTGATTACGTTAGCTCAGCGACTCAGGCTGACTGGCGCGATAATCTCGACCGCTATGGCGATCGTGAGCCCGACGTGATGGCAAAGGCCGCCGCAAAAATGGCGGGCATGATTCGGTTTGTTGGTATGGCACATGAAAACGGGATCAGAATTCTTACGGGTACCGACACTCCGGTCATCGGCATTGTGCCGGGAATTAGTCTCCACCGTGAACTCGAACTTCTGGTTTCAGCAGGTATGACGCCGGAAGAGGCGATTCAAAGCTCTACGGGACATGCATCAGTCGCACTGCGCAACGCGGAGACCGGGATACTGCTTCCCGGAAAGCTGGCCGATCTGGTAATCGTCGAGGGCGATGTATCCCGAGACATTGTCCAGTCGCGAAATATCAGACAGGTCATACTTCGAGGTCGTTCTTTTGATACGCGCGTGCTGCTGGAAGAAGCAGCGCGATTGGCTGGTGCACATCAAGCCGAATCGCCGGCATTCTAGTTGCCTGAGGCGACGGTGTATCTTATACCGCTAAAATCCGCATTAATTCATGCATCATTCCGATGTGTCGGTTTAGTTCAACTGCCTACAATCGCCCGCTGGGCGGGCTCCTACAATTCTCATTAGCAATGTAGGAGCCCGCCCAACGGGCGATGCCCAGATTCAACGCAATGCGCCTGAACGTTGCACCAATACTTCATACCAAGCCAGGAACAGGTGTTTATTCCGCTTCCGGCCGGACCAGCTGCGGATAGTCAATTCCCAATTGCTCCAGATAGGTATCGTACTTCGACGGATCGTAATAAAAAGCTCTCTGCCTTTCGCGAAACTGCTGCATGGTTGCTGCATTTTTCTCTATCGCGGGCAAATCCTCGTCAGTAATAAATGGCATATAGGTACTGTCGGCTGTTTGCACTTCACGAAAGTATTGCCATGACTTTTTAATAAGTGTCTTGTCCTGCAGCATGTCCATCATCGTCGCCGCAATTATTTTCGCACCGTTCGTCGATCCCTTGTGCGCAATCGGCGTGGCCATTGCCATACCACTCGACCAGTGATGAAACTGCAAGCCGCCGACATTAGCCGCAAAATCCAGTGCCACCGTCGGTACATTCCAGGATACGTCACCGATGTCATCGGAAGGGCCCGAAACCGGTTCATCTAAAGGTTCATCGATGCCATAAATTTCGGACGGCAGTCCCGCTGGTTCGTCAGCTCCCATGAATTTCTGCAAGGCCTTTGCATAGACCTGGTCGTCTGCCGACCATTCGGGCAAGCCGACCGCCTGCATGTTGTTATTCATCGCCAATGCCAGGGGCTTATTGTAATGTTGCGGATAGGCGGTACCGACGATACGCCGCGTTACCGTCGTATCCGTCATCATCGCCGCGCCTTCGGCGATGTTCTGTAATGCCTCGAAATTTTCGCGAATTTTTTCTGCGTTTACTTCCCGAACGTAGTACCACACGCTGGCGGTCGAAGGAACCACATTGGGCTGATCCCCACCATCAACAATGACGTAATGTGATCTTTGCAAAGGATGGAGGTGCTCGCGTTTGAAGTTCCAGCCAACATTCATCAGTTCAACGGCATCAAGTGCGCTTCGACCCCGCCATGGGTCGCCGGCCCCGTGTGCCGCTACACCGTGAAAGGTATATTCGACCGACACCAGCCCTGTACCCCTTGCAGTACCCCAGGCGGTGGCCAGATTGCGCGAAACATGCGTGTAAAGGACTGCATCTATGCCGTCAAATCGACCGTCCCTGGCATACCAGGCCTTGGAGCCGAGTAGCTCTTCGGCGATTCCCGGCCATATGACAATGGTTCCAGGCAGGTTTTCGCGCTCCATGATTTCCTTCACGGCCAATGCCGCCGTGATATTTACTGCCTGGCCCGAGTTGTGCCCTTCTCCGTGCCCCGGGGCTCCCTCGATTATGGGTTGACGATACGCGACGCCCGGAAGTTGCGACGATTTGGGTATCCCATCGACGTCAGTACCCAAGGCAATGACCGGCTCGCCACTTCCCCAGGTCGCCCACCACGAACTCGGAATGCCGGACACACCGTTTTCTACTGTGAATTCGTTTTTCTCCAGCAGTTCGGTGAGGTAGCGTTGCGTCTCAAATTCCTGAAAACCAAGTTCCGCGAACGAGTACAGGCTGTCGACAATTTCCTGTGTCAGTTTTTTCTTGCTGTCTACAATTTGTACTACTTCAGCTTTAAGGCCGGTGAGCTCAGGCGGCGGGACCTCAACAGCAGACTTTTCCTGTGCGGCAGCGAATGCGCCGACCAGAAATACTGCCCACGCGACGGCTGCAAAAGTACGTTTCATAATCTCCACTCTGGATTCATTGTCCCTTATTACCGCATTTCTACGTTCGCGAACGGCATATAACCCATCGCTGAAAGCTCTATGCCGGTCACCTCTGGCCGTCTTATCGCTATTTGTACGCGAACCGTTGTTGGCACGACACCAAAATCTTTCATTAACACCCTATCCGCCTGCCCGTACAGCGCAAACCGTTCGGGATCGCTGGCTGTCTTCACTGCCTCATCTATTAATGCGTCAAATTCCGCATTGACATAGCGACTCCGATTCCATTTGCTTTTGGAATGATACAAATCACGCAGGAATGTTGACGGATCAGCAAAGTCTGCCGTCCAGGCCCAGGGAAACAGCGCGACATTGCCGCCATTCATTTCCCTTAGATGCGTGCCGCGTTCCACAACTCTGGCAGTGATCGGAAAACCAAGCGTTTTCTTCAGTTGATCGGCGTAATAGGCAAGCAGCGTCCTGTTTTCATGAGGACCCTGCACAACAAGATCAGGCAGGCCGCGACCGCCTGGATAACCTGCCTGAGCCATCAGCTCCTTTGCTCGTTCCGGATCGTATTCAATTTTCGGAATTGACGGATCGTAACCCGGAAAATCCGGTGCAATCTGGCCAAACAGTGGCACAGCCGCACCGCCGAACAACCCATACGACATCGCCGCACGGTCAATCGAAATTGAGATGGCTTCACGTACCCGAATATCCCGAAACGGTGCATACAGATTCTGGTTCATCCCAAGGTAGCTGACCTGTGCGGCCGCTTTTTCAACCAGCTGACCACTAAATCTCGGGTCCCGTCTTACATTGCGAGCCGCCGCCGGCAGCACGGTCACCAAATCCAGCTCATGTGCTTCGTACATCGACAAAAGGGTTTCAATATTCGGCACAACAAAAAAGGTAACGCCATCAAGTCTCGGTGCGCCATTCCAGTAGTCTGCAAACGCAAGCAGACTGACTGAAACGCCGCGTCGCCAGCTATCAAACCGGAACGGCCCTGTTCCCGCGGAAACTTTCCTGCTCCAGTCCTCGCCATATTCATCTTCAACACCGCTATCGACGATGAACATCTCGAATAGTGGAAAAATGACAGTCGGCCTGGCAAACGTTACAGCGAATGAATATTTGTCGATCTGCGTGAAGCCCGCAAGTGACGTCGCTTCACCGGCCAACATTGCGTCAGCACCTCGAATGGACCGCAGAGCATCGACGATCAAGCCACCCTTTTTTTCCGGCGTTAAAGCTTGCTCAAATGTCCACCTTACATCTGCCGCTGTTAGCTCACGTCCGCTATGAAATCTAACGCCCTCGCGCAGCGTAAACGTCGCACTCATTCCGTCCTCACTGGTACTCCAGGAAGTTGCCAACGCTGGAACAACATTGCCGTCGATATCCAGCGTAGTGAGAGATTCATAAACGTGCTTGAGAATATCGCCGGAATACAACTCGGAGTTTTGAATTGGATTGAGCGTTTTTGCGTCTGCGTCAATGTTAGTGCGCAGGATCTGATCGTCAGCCGATGCCGTGCTCACAAAAAGGGTCGCCATTGCAACGAATGCTCCAGCTCGCACACAAGCCCAAAACATTTTCCGATTTGGTTTGTTTGTCATGGCTTCGATGATCTTGCTGCACTCATGCCAATAGGATACCTTGACTTGCGATCCCGATGCACCGGGTTCCAACACTTTGCGAACCGGTGACCCCGCGAGTATTGCCGAAACCTTTTCAAGCAGTGAAGAATATCCATAAACGATGCTACCTCGATCAACCGTTCTTACAATTACCTGTCTTTTCCTGGCGCTTTTCGGCAGGGCAGAAATAGCCATGGGACAAAATAACGAAAACTCAGAGCTGACGAGAATCGCTGCAAAAATTGATGCTATTCGCGAGAAGCACGGCATGGCATCCGCCTACCTTGTGCTGGTCGACCGGGGCGAAACCCTCCTTAGCAAGGGCATGGGCATACGGACCTGGGAAGATACGCGGGCAGTGGACGATGAAAGCTACTACCGGCTCGGCTCGATAACAAAAGCGTTTACCGGCCTTGCGATGCTGAAAGCTGAGGAACAGGGATGTCTGCTGCTCACCGATCCTGTCGCACCGATTGCCGCGCCTTATATATATGAGAATCATTGGGCAGACACACATCCGCTGACCGTCGCCATGTTTATGGAGCACACGGCCGGCATCCATGAGATGAGTCGCAAGGAATTCGACTTCAACGATGTAGTCTCTCTTGAGGATGCTCTGCACGTAAAACCGGAGTCCCGTATCACCGCGTGGCAGCCGGGAACTCATTCAGAGTATTCCAACAGCGGCCCGGGCGTCGCTGGTTGGCTCTTGCAGCAGGGTTGCGACAAGGATTTCGACCGATTCATTGAAGAGAACGTTTTCCGGGCGTTGGATATGCCCAGCGCCACATTGGACCGAACACACGAGGTGGCAAAAACGCTGGTCGGCGGTTACAACACCGATCCGAAGGAACCAATCGAATACTGGAACTTTATATTTCGACCGGCAGGCGCTGCGAACGTTAAACCGGTCGAGATGGACAATTTCGTACGGATGTTACTCAACAGAGGCGTGCACGACGGCAAAGCGATCTTCACGCCGCAACAAATTGATCGCATGGAAACGCCGACGACGACGATTGCGGCCAATGCCGGTCTCGACTATGGCTATGGCCTTGGCATCTATGCCGAAAACAAAAGAGGGCATGTCTTTTTTGGACACGGTGGCGATGCCGATGGGTATTTGTCGCGCTTCTCCTACAGCAAGGAAAGCGGTAAAGGCTTTTTTGTCGTGATCACGATGTTCGACTTCAAGCCAATGCGCGAAATGCGCGACGTTCTGGAAGCCTGGATGCTGCAGGATTTGCCGGCGCATACACTGCCCGAACGCCACGAACTTAGCGAGGAGCGGATTGCCAGCATCATCGGGACTTACAATCGCGCTACCATTCGTTTTCCACGCGAAGACTGGCAGCGGGAAACACTTATTGTCAGCCGGCGCGGGCAGCGCATAGGCTACGAATGCAAGAATTATGATTGGTGCGAATTAGTCCCTGTCACTGATGAATTATTCAGGGGACTCAAGGAGCCGGTGGCAACAAAAGCAATCGTCGCAACGGATGGACAGATGATCCTGCAGGGTGCGATAGGCAACTGGAGCAAACAAGATGAATGACGACCAGCAACCCGGTGACTACCTCGAACATCTGACGTGGCCCGAAGCAAAAGCACGTTTTGATGCTGATGCAATCGTTGTAATCCCGATCGGTGCACAGTCAAAGGAGCACGGTCACCATCTCCCCCTTAACACGGATTTCCTGTTGGCAACGGAGCTTACCGCCCGGGTAGTTGCCGAACTTCCAGTTGTCGCCGCACCTGTCGTCAGCTTTGGCTATTATCCTGCGTTTCGCCATTATCCTGGCAGCCAGCATCTCAAGGCGGAGACATTTATCGCACTTTTACGTGACCTGATTGAAGGCTTTATCAGCCAGGGTGTAAAAAGTATCGCGTTAATAAATACCGGTGTATCCACCGAAGGACCAATTCAAATCCTGTCCCGCGAGATCCTCGAGCACCACGGTGTCCGCATATCTGTTGCCGATATTCGCAACCTCGGCGCAAACGCTGATGACCTGTTCGAGCAGAAACTGGGTGGGCACGGTGACGAACATGAAACATCCATGATCATGGCAATCAAACCTGAAGCGGTATACCTGGATCGGGCACGCACTGATTATGGGGAGATGCTGGTGCAGCCAGATACTGTTTTCTATCGCAGCAGCATCTTCGCCGATAGACCGGGATCTGGCGTGGATCATAGCGAAACCGGGATTCGTGGCGACCCGACTCTCGCCAGTGTGGAGAAGGGGCAGGCTGCGCTTGATGCTATGGCGACCGATCTGATCGATGGGCTGCGCGTGCTGTACCCGGAATCAACGGGCGGTTAGCCGACGGCCTTATTCGTGGCCTGGGCGTCTGATCTTACCATTCGCGGCTAAAGCCGCTCCCACAGATTATGCCGGCCCGCGATATTCCGCCAACGTCACTGAAATCTGTGGGAGCGGCTTTAGCCGCGAATAGCCCTTTGAGATAACGCCCGATTTACGCATTACACAATCGCTTGCTATCGCTTATGTTTAAGCGATCGACATATTTCAAAAACATGTCTACGCAATCGACGGTTGTTTTTAAGTTGACTAATTTCTTCCTGCAATTATGTCGAACTGCAAGTCGTTGCTTCTAATTGCATTAAATTTTTATTTAAAATATTTTTAAAACAACAAGCAAATTGATTGACAGTTTGTTTTCGCTTGTGAAACTCTGCGCGAACCAATGACAAAGGCATACCTTTCGTGAGGAAGGGACGCAAAGCCACCGGTCTCGTTTTTTGCAGACAGCGGAGTTTCCATAATGAATTTTCTCCTTAGTATTACACCCTCACCTGTTCTATCCGCGGTTCTGTGGATTGTGCTGTTTATCGCTGCTCTATATTTTGCACGACCAACGGCGCACAAACTTATTCTTGCGACGGGCAGTTCGTTATACAAAATGTTTCGTACTGCATCGCTATCAGCAATTAAAGCTGAAGCGGGACTCGCCAAAAGGAACAGGGAAGTATTGCTGGCGGCCGGGCGTGAGGCAAAAGAGCGGATCGTTGAACGTGAGTTCGACCGGATCAATGAGACAGTACGTAAGGACCTGTCAAATTTCTCCGCACTGCACCGAAACCTCAGTGAGTCAATCAATCGTATCGAGGAAGATCACAGGGAGGCGGTTGATGTTCCACCGGATCCACCAGGGTGGGTAAAAGCTGTTGAGGCCGTCGCTGATCTTGACTCGAGAGACAGCCGTGTTGGTGTAGGCGGCGTACTGAGCGATATCCACAAATCACTGGTCAAGGCACATAAAGAAGCCATGGTTGCGTATCACGAGGCCAGCGGAAAACGCCATCTCCTGTTACGGAAAATGCGCCCGGAATGGCGTCAGATTCAGCAGACGTTGGGCAGTGTTGGCAAGAACGTCGACAGCCTGCTCGGTCGATCGGCAACCATCGATCGTCACATGCAGGAATACGAAGACATCGTCAAAGGAGAGGATCGGGCAGTATCTGTTTTGTCTTCGTCCTCACTGGTCTATTTCTTCGTTTCGGCTCTGGTCATGGGCGTCGCCGTTGGTGGCGCAACGATCAACTTTTCACTGATCGCCCGACCGATGGCGGAGATGGTCGGGGGCACCAGCCTGATCGGTAATTTCCGCACCGCCGATATCGCGGCTCTCGTTATTATCCTGGTCGAGATTTCCATGGGCCTGTTCCTTATGGAATCACTGCGCATTACGCGCCTGTTTCCGGTAATTGGTGCGTTACCGGACAAAATCCGGGTGCGAATGATCTGGATTACGTTCACGATACTGTTCTTGTTAGCCAGCGTGGAAGCAGGTCTCGCATTTATGCGCGAAGTGCTGTTGCACGATGAACTCGCGACCAGCGCGCTCCTGCGGGGCGATGGCGCGCAGATCATTACCAACAACTATATGTGGATAACCACCGCAGCGCAGATGGGCATGGGCTTCATATTACCGTTCGCATTGACATTCGTTGCCATTCCCCTGGAAACGTTTGTACATTCCCTGCGGACCGTAGTCGGTCTGCTGGCGATCGGCGTTTTGCGAATTACTTCGTTAGTTTTGCGTTTGCTGGGCAGCGGATCGCGTTACGTCAGTGTACTCGTCGCGCAGCTGTACGACCTGCCGCTTTTCATCCCACTGTGGTGGGCATCAAGGGATGGCAACTCTGCCCATTCCGGCGACAATGACCTGCGAAAGGTGACGCTATGAAAACTCTCAGCTTCGGTATCGCTTGCATCCTGCTCGCAAGTTGTACGCCTTCTCAGCCGCAAAACGCCGGTGTCTACATGTTGATAGACACATCCGGCACCTATCGCGAAGAAATGCAGAAGGCTGAGCAGATCATCCGCTATACACTGTCCCGACTTGATGCGTCCGATTCAATCGCCGTCGCACGGGTCGACACGGGCAGCTTTAGTGAGAAAGACATCGTGGCGAAAATCACGTTTGACGACCGACCAAGCACAATAAATCGGCAAAAGCGGGTGTTCGCGGAGCAGATCAAAACCTTCGTCGAGATCGAAAAATCGTCACCCTACACGGATATCACCGGCGGCTTGCTGCAGGCGGTGGAATACCTTAATGAGAAGGGACCAGCGGCAAAAACTATACTGATTTTCTCTGATCTGAAGGAAGATCTGCAGGATGGATATATCCGTGACATCGAGTTCGATCTCGACGGCTTCGACATCATTGCATTGAATGTGACAAAGCTGCGCTCAGACAATGTTGACCCGCGGGAATATTTAACCCGACTCGAAGAGTGGCAAACCAAAGTCGAAAAATCCGGTGGTCACTGGCAGGTGATCAACGACCTGGAGGGTCTTGAGGGACTACTGTAAATCGGAAGCTTGAGCCACCATTAAGCGGTGGCAGCTTTGTGGCGAAGCCTGCGTAGCCAACCCGCGTCCAGATGCGGAAGTTGCTCAAGAGCGAGGTCCGCATCGCCATCATTGCGAAAAACTGTCCGCCACAGATCATGCAGGCTGATGCCGTGTGCCGGACGGTCGATGAGTTCAAATGTATCGCCGCATTGCAGTACACCTTCGTCTTCTACTCTGAGATACATGCCCAGGCGTCCACTATCAAGAAATCGCTGCGGAAACGTTGCATCACCAATTCGAATGCCGAGCTTGAAGCAGGGAAGACGTGGTTGTGTAATCGTGACAACAGCGGTGCCTATTTTATAGCGATCACCAATAATTACGTTCTCTTCTGACAGCCCGGCGACCGCCAGGTTTTCGCCGAAAGTTGCATCTTCCAGCGCGTCAACGCCCAGTTCTTTCGCCCAGCACACGTAGTGGTCCCGCGAGTAAGCGTAGATTGCTTTGTTGCGCCCACCATGGACGGTCAGGTCTGCCTGACCATCGCCGGCGAGATTCAGCGCCCCGACCTCGATTCTGCCATCGACTGGTGATTTGAATATCCCGGTAGTCACCGTTTTACCGTTGACACTGAGCTCGGTCGGACCGCCAACACACACCTGGACAATTTGCATTGTCATACCGCCCGCCTCCATTTTTTAGTTTGCCCGGAAACCATCAATGAACGCCAGAGTCCACACCTTTTGCCATCGTTTGCTCCGAATCGCCTCACCAGTCTCGCGAATTTATATGATAAACGAGGACTAATGTCGTTTGCTAATTGACCCGGACTCAGGAATTGCTCCAAACCGTGTAAAACAGAGCGGTTGCGCTTGTCAGCACGCTTGTGGAAAATGAAATCTCGTACAACACAACTGGACAATTGGAGAATCGAGATGCACAGGCTTTTTCTTTCCTTGGCAACGCTGGCGTTGATCGCATGTAATTCGGAACCGGCTGCAACAACGCAAGCCGAGACAGCCGCACCGCAAGAGTCACAACTCGCGGCAGTGCTGGACGCTCAGCCCGAGAAAGTCAAAGCGCGCTATCAATATCGTCATCCACAGGAAACACTGGAATTCTTCGGCATTGAGCCCGGCATGACCGTCATGGAGGCACTTCCAGGCGGTGGCTGGTATTCGAAAATACTCCTGCCTTACCTCGGCAAAGACGGCCACCTGATTGGTGCCGATTATGATTTGGATATGTATGCAGCATTTGGCTTTTACGACGACGAATCCCTTGAAAAGAAGAAAAGCTGGATAAGTAACTGGACGACTGAAGCGGAAACCTGGCGCAACGACAGCAGCGCCTCAATATCAGCATTTGTCCTGGGATCGATGCCCGACGATATGGCTGGTAGCGCCGATGCCGTTCTGTTCATCCGCGCTTTACACAACCTGAATAATTTCGAAGCCGATGGCGGATATTTGACGGCAGCGCTGGCAGACGCTTACGCCATCTTAAAGCCCGGTGGTATTGTTGGTATCGTTCAGCATCAAAGCAGCGACGAAATGTCAGACAAATGGGCGGACGGTGCAAACGGATATTTGAAAAAGAGCCTGGTCGTAGAGCATGTGGAAACTGCTGGTTTTGAGTTCGTGTCCGCCAGCAGCGTAAATGAGAACAACAATGACCGTCCAGGTGAAGAAGATTCTGTGTGGCGACTGCCACCGTCCTTCGATGGCAGCGAAGATGACCCCGAAAAACACGATGCGATGCAGGCAATCGGTGAATCGAATCGAATGACCTTGAAATTTCGTAAGCCGGAATAGACTGAACAGGAATTGACATGCGACATTGGCTTCTCGGCAGCGTATTTTTCGCGATATTTATCGTCAGTCAGCCACTTGCTGCGCAAAGCAACGTTGCGTTCGCGCCGGAGGTTTATTCGGCACACCGAGCTAACCTGATCAGCAAAATTGGTGATGGCGCAGCGATCATTCCATCGCGCCACCTGGTCGGCGAAGTGAGTTGGGGTGCCATCAGGATGGATCCCGATTTCTGGTATCTCACCGGAATCGAAACCGTTTACTCAGTTCTGGTTGTGACAAAATCTCGTACCGCTGTTTTCGTTCCCGACGAGCAACAGTTCCGCAGCGGACAGTTCCCGACGGCGGATTTCGACGCCTTTAGCGGCGCCCGGTGGAACCGCCCCGGTGACTGGATAATTACGCCAGACGCCAAAGGCAGGGAACGCAGTGGCATCGATGAAATCTACCCGCTCGCAGAACTCGAAGAGAGACTGGATGACCTGCTCGGCGACGCAAGCGCTGTCTATTTGCCACTGGATGACTCTGAACTTTTTGCACCGCCGGGTTTTGCGCCGCCCGTGACAGTCGCGCAACAAATGGTGGGCGCCTATGGAGAACACCTGAGCGATAGAGAGATAAGGGATCTAAAGCCTGTTCTGAATGGACTGCGAGCGGTCAAGGATGAGCATGAAATCGCAGCCTTGCGGCGTGCTGCAGAAATCAGCGCCAAAGGTCTGGTCGAGGCCATGCGCCAGGTTCGCCCGGGCATGAACGATCTTGAAGTAGCCGGATTGATGGAATACGTATGGAAACAGGAAGGATCGCCGCGCGGCGCATTTGAGATCATCGTGAAATCCGGATCGAAAATGCAATTCTTCACCATCACCAATCAACAATATAGTGCGGCGGACCGAATAATGCAGGATGGCGAATTGTTGTTCGTCGACTACGGCGCTGCTGAATTCATGACCTACACATCTGACCTTTGTCGCACATTCCCGGTCTCCGGAAAGTTTACCGATGAGCAAAGAAAGTATTACGACATCGTCGATGAGGCCAGGGCAGCGTCCATTGCAAAAATTAAACCGGGAGTTATGTTGCTCGACGTGGTCAAAGCCGCTGCAGAAGTTTTTCAAAAACATGGCCTCGAACAGTTTGAAGACATTGATGCCATGGGAGCAAACAAAGTTTGGGGCATGATGCCCTCACCCACCCACTACCTGACTCGCGACGCCGGTATGGTCCGTGGAGTGCGTGCACTCGGGCATTTCATTGGTCTTGATGTCGCCGAGCGCTTCGACTCAACCCGCCCGCTGGAAGCAGGCATGGTATTCACCGTTGAACCCAAGATTTATATTCCAGAAAAAAATATTTCGATAATGATCGAAGACATGGTCGTCGTTACGGAAGATGGTGTTGACGTACTGTCAGACGGTGTACCAACAAGCTCCGCAGAGATTGAACGCCTGATGCTGGAAGCTCGCCAGGCAGACTAGTTGCATTAACTCAGGCCCGCCCGTACGAAGTGCGTCGGTATTGATCGTTTTCGATAACCTGCTGGCCCCGAAAGCTGACGCTCAAATCACAGGGAACCAAGGAAATTGAGGGGCTGCTTTCGGTCAAAAGCGGCCATTAAGATTAATAGGAATAAGCGGAATTTCGTCAACTAAGCGAGAACTTCAACTTTAGCTCCACATTGCACGATCCCGGAACCCATCGTTTTCAATGCGACTCCCGCTCTACCTTCGTTGCATTTCAGAATCATCCGAATCACATCGGTGTCACGCGGAAGGTCCCCTTGACTCAAAGCGACCATAATGCACCGCCGTGTATCGTCATACACTTGACACGTCAACGATCCAAGGGTCACGTCTCTATTCACCCAGTCGTTTTCAATGAAGCCTGTCGCACCAGTTTTGATCAGAAAATTTGGGCGGAATCGGGCTGGGTGGACGATTGACGTTGGTAATAGTCGCTGTAGCTCAACCAGAGTTGCGGAGGTCAACAATTGCAAAGGCGCACAATCAAAAAACGCTTCAGTTTCCGGCATGAACAGGAATGGCTCCCCCTCTCCCTCAGTTACGGCCGTCGGAAACTCGTGTTGTATCGTCTCCGTATCGTTGGCTGATCGTGTAGTGACCTGTCGTCCCAGGAGATCGGAGAGGCCGCGCGCTACCGCGGCCGAATCAGCCACATATTCACGATTATCCGGGAGACTTATTATCACATCGCTGCCGCTCGTCCACGCTCGACAACGTAGCAAGTCGGCGTATCGCTTCGCGCTCAACGATACGCCCGACTCGGCGTCTACTACCGCCCATCGCCGATCTCCTTGAATACCGCCGGGACCGACGATCGCTTGCTCCAACTGCTCCCCCAGCATTGACTTAACCGGGTACCGCCAAATTTCAGCTAATTCCATATCTGCTACTTGTAGTTACGATCGGTTGTTCTAACCAGGCGGAGTGACTGCTTCACGCCCTGAGTCACTCAGTCAAGCAGCTTCTGCCATTTTGAGCAAGGACGATCCACGCTGTTGTAATGTCTTGAGGTACTTGGCTTCATCATACGGCGTTCGTGTGATCCAGCAACGATACAAGATGCGGATCCATTTGAACGCCAAGGCTCTAACAGCCGCTTGATGCGAACAGCCTTTCGCTCTTTGCTGATAATAATACAAGCCAGCCCAGTAGGACTTGTTGATTGTCTGTGCCGCCCACTCGACGAAGGTCTGTCGCAAGAAGGTTGGACACTGCCAGCGCCAGTGCACCCAGTGTTTCTTGCCACTGCGCTCGGTGACCGGTGCGATGCCGACATATTTTTGGACCTCTGCCGCATTTTTGAAGCGATCCCGTTGCTCGCCAAAGGCGACCAGTAAACGCGGCGCCAGTGAAGGACCCGCTCCGGGCAGTGGGCTGAACAACTCGTAATCAGGATGTTGCGGTGCCAACGCGGCGATCTCTTCGTCAAAGCGTTTGATCGCTGCCAAGGTCACTCGAAGTAAATCCACCAGCACCAGGGCCTGCAGTCGATGTGGGGTGATTACTGCCTCGTCTGTTGTGAGTGCGCAAGCGGCCTTGATTAAGCTCAGGCGGGCTTCCAGTACATGCGCTCTGCGCATGTTGTGTTGATGAAAGAAGTTTTGCAGTGTTGTTCTACGAGCACGTTTGGCCTGAACCAGCGTCGGCCAACGTTCAATGAAGTCACAGAATAAGACTGTATCGATTCGATCGAACCACTCCAGCGCTTGTGGATAGTACTGTTTCAGCGTGTTTCGCAGCCGATTGGTTATGCGCACCCGATCATTCACCAGCCCTCGGCGCTGCTCCACCAGCGACACCAGGGTGCGCATCTCGACACTCTGCGGCTTCAGCGGTGTGAACCGATCTGCGTGCCGCAGGATCAGATCCAAAGCGAGTTCCGCATCGGTCGGATCGTCTTTGGCTCGGCTAGGCGTAAATGCTTCACGGTACTTCGCCAGCGTCGAGGGGTTTACAGGAAAGATCACAAGGAAGTCGTACTTCTGTAACGCGTAAACCAACGGCCCTTTGGAGAGCTCTAATGCCACCGCAATCGGACCACCAAAACGTCGATACAATGACTGCGCCCAAGCGTCGATGGCCTCGACTTTGTGCTCTATACAGGAAAACTCGCGTTGCTCCTCGCCAGCAGCCTGGATACAAACATCATGTTTCGCATCCGCCCAGTCCATTCCGATAAACGCGCTAAAAGATTTCTTGCTCGATGTGCCCATGAGATGTCTCCGCAGTGATACATTGGCGATAGGGACATGCATGCTTGAGTTCTGCGAAAGCAATATAGGTGAGCCGGTTCTGCGGCAAGCCCTGAGTATTCGTTAACGAACCCAAACGCACCTGCAGACTCGAAGCCAAAGCGGTAATCATCGCGTGATTGGGTCAATATATTCGTAGTCTGCGGGTGCATGTCCCGCCTTCACTGACAGCTACCTGCCAGCTGTGACTAGTATCACGGAGAACGGGACGGACTATCTATATTGGGTCAATAGCGGCCTGTCAGTAAGTAAGAAATACTACCACCTGAGTGGCTGGTATCGGGGGTAGAGCAGCCACTCGCCGCTGTATTTTTCCGCCCTGCTCCCTGAGTGACCGTTTTCCCGAAAGCAGACATTCGCGAGGCTAGATTTCGTCAACATTGAGCGGCTGCTTTCGGTCAGAAGCGGTCGCTCAGCGACTCCCTTGACGGGCTCTTTCGGTATGAACTAGCCGCCCATGTGGGCCCGCATGGTGGCGAAAAATTCTTCTTGGTTGGCCTCGCGGTCGGCGTCAACTTTCTTGGAGACATCACTTGACGCCATCAGCGTCTGCCATTCCTTCAAGCCTTGGATTTCGGCAGCTATATCCCAATCAAGGCTGGCCTTGGTCAGGGCCACCACGCTCATTACGTAGTGCAGGTAGATATCTGCCATGGTCAATTTGACGCCGGCGATGTACGGGTCAAAGCTCCCGATGCGATTCAGCGCGCCGATACCGCGGCTCACAACGCTGCGAACTTCCTCATCCAGTGCAGCAGGCACGGCCTTCTTGGCAAACACAAAGGGAATCAGCCGACGGCACGGTAATTCCAGGTAGAGCTCGCTTATTCGCATCATTTGCCGTACCTGAGCGCGGGCCGTGCTATCGGCGGGGTACAGTGGCTTTGCCGGATAGGTCTCTTCCAGATAGTCACAGCACACGCTCGATTCGGACAGGTTTACGCCACCCTCGGTAGTCAGCGCGGGAATTTTCCCAGCCGGGCTCAATGCCAGGTACTCGTCGTTGCCACCGTACTGGGTGTCTTCCGCAAAGGGAATGTTCTTGTACAACAGAACGTGTTTGACGATGTTGTAATAGTTGCTGTATGAAAAACCGTGCAATGTGATCAAAGCGTGTACTCCTGTGCCAGCCTAGCGGCGCCTGCTGTGTTTGCGGTTTTCTCTAAATTAGAGGTGCCAGATTTTTCCGCAGAATCAAGACTGACACTTTTCTTGACGTTTCTAAAGCTGATTCACCAGCGGCTGCTTGGGGTCAAAAGCAGCCACTCAGTATGCTCCAAATTCTAACACCTGAGAGGCTGGTTTCGGGGTAAAGCGGACATTTCGAACTGGCCAATTTTATTAAATGCCAGGTCCGCTTTCGACCAATAGCTGTCAAAAGACTTTGCGAAAACGGAGGATATGAGTGAGACTAAATTGCGAATCGAAGCTACACGATTTATCACACTTAGCTGTCGATTGTTCAGGTGCTTTGGCATATTGATCTACATTTACCCAGTAGGAAAGACAAATGTAAACACAGAATTTCACGAAATGACTGTAAATGGCAAAAGAACGAAAACCACGATGCAGGACTTAACTCAACTGTCCGAATTCTCCGGATCTGACCCTATTGATTAGACCTAGACTATCACCCAAACTGCTTAAGGGCTTTGGCCCTTTTAATTTAGAATCAAACTACCCGGCTATGAAGCCACCGTCGACCATGTGGATGGAACCGGTGCAATAAGACGAGTCGTCACTGGCGAGAAACAATGCCATATTCGCGACTTCCTGGTCGGTGCCGTAGCGTTTCATGGGAATCATCGCTTCAATATCGTCATGCAAACTTTTTGAATCGTCGGGTGCCATTTGTGTTTCGAGCGAGTGCATCATGCGATTGTCAATCGGCCCCGGCCCTATCGCATTGACCCGAATTCGGCTTTCGGCAAGTTCCATGGCCGAGGTTTTGACCAATCCAAAAACGGCATGTTTGCTGGCGGTATAGGGCGACACGCCTGGAAATCCAGTCATGCCGGCAACGGAGGATATGGCGATCATCGAGCCGCCGCCGCGCGCTTTCATCGGGGCGACACAATATTTCATCGACAGCCAAACGCCGATAACATTGACGTTCAAAACCTGCTGCCAATTCTCATAGGTCTGGTTTTCGATCGGACTAACCAGCCCTTCGGTACCAGCATTGGCCATCAGGATGTCAACACCCCCGAAAGCATCGATTGTCGCCTGAACTGCATTGGCGGTTTGTTGTTCATTGTCGGCTTCAGCAATCGCTTGCGCAATATTTTCACCGCCGCCTAATTTCTTGGTGAGTGCGGTAAGCTTATCTTGCGATCGCGCTACAAGCATAACTTTGGCTCCTTGATCCAGATATAATCTAGCGGTCGCCTCGCCAATGCCTCCGGTCGCTCCGGTAATGATCGCAACCTTACCCTCCAGCCTGTTTCCTGTACTCATGCGTCTTCTCCCGTTATTGTATTGTTTTGATATTCTCGAATTATAGTCGGCACGACAAAATTGATTTCAAAAATTTGGATTTCATTAGCGTGCATGTGAACGTCGATAATCGGACGCCGTTCTTGAGCGCTCGCAACCGTACTTGGATGGTATACAAGTAGTGCAAATAATCGCACAGCGTTTCTCCAGCTGATCGAATCGAGTGGCTGCTTTCGGCCAGATGCGGACATCGTATTGCTTTCTACCAGAGTCGCTTACCCGTCCCGATTATAGACAACCGGCATCTTGCCCTTCCACTGATTCCAAATCTCATCGTCGCCGATAAGGTCAGCCATGAAGCAACCTACGTTGATTCGGCTGGTCACGCCCGCGTCAAAGATTGCGCTTCTAATGGGCGATGGGTGCACCGCAAATCCTGTCACTTTAGCTTCATCGCTCAAGGCATCAGGACGTACGACAGCCCACTCGATTGTGCCGTCATTTTGGCCAATCCGGGTACGAAGATAATCTGCTGCGTCTTCGTTATCAGCATGTGGGGGCAACAATAAACGAAGAAGTCCGATGATGCACTATTGTCCGGTCGATATTTGCTCGTCGAGATCACGGTTGCTGTTACCCGTAGTATTCATAAGCACGAACTTGACATGATCTGCAGGCTGGTTCGCCTTCACGGCACTGCAAAGTCGTCTGGTAACATCGGTTACCAGTCTTCGCGGAGGCCAAAACATGCCCCTTAAGCTGAGGGTATGACCTAAACAGGACGCTACGGCGTTACAGCCGCTCACGTGTCGAACCATCTCGTCATCGGTAAGATCCAGAACACTTGCTTGAATTACCGACAGGTTATCGTGACTCGTGATTTTTTCTGGGAGGGCTTCCTTTGATCGAACAATTATCCTTACGTGCTGCCCACGCTCCAGCAATTGTTCCAATTGCAGCCTACCGGTCGCCCCGCTGGCTCCAACCACAAGCGTTATCATTTCTTTGGTTTTCCTATATGGCGTAGACGATCATCAGCCCCTGAAGGATCCGGGACTTTGTAGATCGTGTTTCTGTTTGTTTGCAATGTCTGCTTTGGATCATTAGCGGACGTTTTCAGTCATTCAATCTCGATTCTGTGTAACGGTACTATCTGAACAAGTATCGAATGTCATAACTATTCTGACTAATCTGACTCAGACAGCCAGAACCACCAGACAATTGCTCCGATTAATGCCAAACCGGCAAGATTGATAATCATTGTATGCACCGTCAGTTTCCTCGCGGCCTGAAAAGACGCAGTCGATTGGCATTGCTCACCACCGTGACCGACGACATTGCCATTGCGCCGCCGGCAATCATTGGGTTGAGCAACAATCCAATGAACGGATAGAGCACTCCTGCAGCGATTGGAATACCCAGGGCGTTATACACAAAGGCACCGAACAGATTCTGTTTTATATTGCGAACAGTGGCCTTTGAAATTGCGATCGCATCCACTACGCCGTGTAACGATCCACGCATCAATGCTATATCTGCGCTTTCAATAGCCACATCGGTGCCGGTCCCAATTGCGAAACCGACATCGGCAGTAGCGAGGGCCGGGGCATCGTTAATGCCATCACCAACCATTGCCACGCATTCGTTGCTGGCCTGTAAGGACGAAACTTTTGCTGCTTTGTCCTGCGGTAGCACTTCGGCAATAACTTCATCGATACCAACCTGTTTTGCGACCGCCTCTGCTGTTACGGGATTGTCACCAGTGAGTAAAACAACCTTCAATCCGCTGTCGCGCATGCGTTGAATCGCATCCTTTGCGTCGGGTTTGATAGCATCGGCAACGCTTATTACGCCCGCTGCCTTATTATTCACAGCCATGAACATCGGCGTCTGTGCCTGTAGCGTTAGTTCGTGGGCTGCAATTTCAAGCAAAGAAATATCGATCTCATGATCGCCCATTAATTTATGGTTGCCCAAAAGGACCGACTTACCCTCAATCAGTGCTTCAACCCCATGCCCGGCAATCGCCGCGAAATTCTCCACCTGCAACAAACCGATTTCTTTTTCTTTAGCGGCGTTAATTATCGCTTCAGCCAGCGGGTGTTCCGAGCCCTGTTCGAGACTGGCGCCCCATTGCAGTAGCTTCTCTTCAGACCAGCCATCAACTGTCACCAGTGAGGTCACACTGGGTTTACCCTCTGTAACCGTGCCGGTCTTGTCCAGAACAATCGTACTGAGTTTGCCTGCCTGCTGAAGCGCATCACCGTTGCGAATCAATATGCCAAATTCCGCCGCCTTGCCCACTGCTACCATAATGGAAATTGGCGTTGCCAGGCCAAGCGCACATGGACAGGCGATAATCAGCACTGTCATAGTTGCGACGATCGCGAATGTCACTACCTGATCACCGTTGCCAAAGTTAATCCACGCAAGAAAAGTTATAACCGCGACGATCATTACGCTGGGTACAAATATTGCCGATACTTTGTCGACCAGGCGACCGATTGCTGGTTTTGAAGATTGCGCTATTCGCACCATCTCGATTATCCGGGCAAGCGCTGTATCTTTGCCGATGCGACGTGCTTTGAAGAGGAAAGTGCCCGCCTTGTTAATAGTGCCAGCGCTAACCTCGTCGCCAACCTGTTTTTGTGCCGGGACCGGTTCACCGGTAAGCATCGATTCATCAATACTGGAATTGCCTTCAATGATGTCACCGTCAACGGCGATTCGTTCACCAGGCCTGACCCGCAGCGTTTCCTCGAGACCGACATCCTCGATCGGAATCTCGACTTCAACTCCTTCTCGCACCGCGCGTGCCGTCTTCGGCTGCAGCCCGATCAGGCGCTTGATCGCCTCGGAAGTCTTACCACGAGCGCGCATCTCCAGTGCAGCACCAAAGTTGATAAATGCAATGATGATCGCTGCTGCTTCGAAGTAGGCATGCTGTGCCATCGGTGGTACCAGGTCAGGAAAGCCAATGATCACCATTGAATACGTCCACGCTGTACCCGTGCCAAGCGCAATTAACGTGTCCATATTCGCATTGTGGTTTTTGGCGGATTTCCAGGCGCCGGAGAAGAAATGACCGCCGGAATAGACCAGCACAACAAGCGTCAGTATTCCGATACCCAACCAGAAACCTCGCCCGCCACTAGTCGCAAAACCCGGCAGGTACCCCGCCATACCGAAGATGAATTGTGGAAAACCCACGCAAGCGGCAAAAGCAGCCATTTTCAGCAACTTGCGGTAATGGGCCAGCTCGGCTGCTTCCTTTTCCGACTCATCTTCAACGCCCGTCAATTCTGCAGCGTCGTAGCCCGCGGAGCGAACTGCATCGACCAATGACTGTGCGCTCACGTCTCCTTCAATCGTCGCGGTATGCTCGGCGAAATTGACGTTCGCGAGCGACACCCCAACTACTCCATTCAAGGCTTTATCGACTGAAGACACGCAACCGGCACAGCTCATGCCAGATACGGAAAGCCTGATTGTTTCACTCATTGAGGTGATCTCATTAGCGAAAAGGCCGGTTACATTCTACGGGCAAATGGGATCGAACCGGGACTATTCAATATTACTGGCAATCGCCCGCTGGGCGGGCTCCTACAAAGCTAATTAGCAATTAGCCCACCCAGTGGGCTATATCGTGAACAAACGACCTCTACAGGATGTTTCTTCCAAATGCGCTTTGAATTAACGCCACCGTGCGTTCGGCGGAGACATTCGCCTGATCCAGAAACGGATTCAGTTCAACAACCTCCATAGAGGTCATGCGGCCGGTGTCTGCACAGTTTTCCAGAAGCTGGTGTGCCTCACGAAAACTGACGCCGCCAGGTACAAGCGTACCTGACCCGGGGATCACAGATGGATCGCAGCCATCAACGTCGAAGCTGATGTGAAAGCCGACTGTGTCGGTATTTACGATTCGCAGGGCTTCGCGACAAACATGAGTCATGCCAAGCTCATCAATATCACGCATGGTAAACGCCGTAACGCCGCTGCTGCGAATGAGCTTGCGTTCGTGATCATCAATTTGGCGTATGCCTATCAGAACAACATTCTCGGCTTTAACTGCCGGGCATTGATCAAGAATGTTGGACAGCTCTTTGTCGCCGTGACCGAGCAGGTGAGCCAGTGGCATGCCATGAATGTTTCCGCTCGGTGATGTTCCGGGCAGGTTCATGTCACCATGCGCATCGAACCAGATCAGTCCGATATCTGCATCTTGCTCGCGAAAATGGGCCGATACTCCGGATACCGTACCCATGGCAATTGAATGATCGCCGCCGATCACAAGCGGAATCTGTCCAGCCTGCATCGTCTTCAGTGTGGTAACAGCGACGTTCGTGCACACTTCCAGGATTTCATCCTTGAAGCGCGCCTCCATGCGTTCTAACTTTCGTGTTTCCATGGTTGGCACCGGAATGTCGCTCTCTACAGTGACGTCGTAACCAAGTTTTCCGATTGCTCTTCGCAACCCGGCCACACGGAGTGCCGAAGGGCCGGCATCCGTGCCCCTGCGCGATGCGCCGAGATCCAGTGGCACACCAATGATATGAACAGGCTTTGCTTGCTGAGTCATTTTTTATCACCTTGTTAGCTGACTCTGGTAACAACTCTTGCGTCAATTGCTACCGGAGTGCGAAGTCTATTGGAATATGCGCATGGATTGAAGCGTCGAGTCGAATCCATCATGCCGTCGGACAGAGTATTGGAGCCGCAGCTGCCGGTATACTTACGCCAAGTCGAGAACATGAGAAAAAATAATGTCGATTTATGCCACGTTCGACCAAACAGAACTGGATCGTGAGTACTCGCCGAGCAGCTGCATTGACGATATTAGTGTCTTTCTCAACGCATATGCGTCCGTTAGCCGCAAAGTCAAAGACGCTGCAACGAAGCAAGGTACATGCATGCAAAATCTTGCCTACGGGGTGCAGGAAGATGAACGGCTGGATTTGTTTGTTCCGCCGACAACCCAGGGTGCCCCTTTGCACATCTACATACACGGTGGATACTGGCGAGCGTTAAGCAAAAATGATTCTGCATTCGCCGCGCCGATGTTCCAGCAGCACGGTAGTTTTTTTGCCGCACTTGATTATACGCTGGCGCCCAACGCCACCCTGACACAAATCGTCCAGCAAAATCGGCTGGCCATAAGCTGGCTGTTTGACAACGCAGATAACTGGGGCTTCGATCGCGAAAAAATCTATCTTTCCGGAAGCTCAGCCGGCGCTCACCTGACAATAATGATGTTAATGACCGATTGGTCTCAATACGGATTGCCACAGAACGTTATTAAGGGAGTCTGTGCAGTGAGTGGCATATACGATCTTGAACCCATTCGACTCTCCTATGTTAATGAGCCACTGGGGATGAATCGTCAGGAGGCAGCCGAGAACAGTCCCATGGGAAAAATGATACGCAATCACTGTCCTATAGTTCTCGCCTATGGTGATAACGAAACCAGCGAATTCAAAAGACAGACCAACGAGTATCGGGACTTTCTGTCGCAGTCAGGCGAGACTGTCAGTTTCAGTGAAATCCGCAACAGGAATCACTTCGATGTCATTATGGATTTGATGCATTCAGATACTTGGCTTGCGCGGCAAGTATTGGACCAGATGGCCAATTCCCGTTAAAAATTTCTTTAGTCTTAAATCGGTACGTAATCGGGTTTACATGAGGATTCAACGATGGCTAAACAATACGATGCGATTATCATCGGCACTGGCCAGTCCGGACCAGCACTTGCTGGCCGTCTGAGCCAGGAAGGATTAAAGACCGCAATCATCGAGCGCAAGCTTGTGGGCGGCACCTGTGTGAACGTCGGATGCACGCCAACCAAGACACTTGTCGGCAGCGCTCGAATTGCCTATGCGGCCCGCGAAGCCGAAAAATTTGGCGTTTCCATTGCCGGCGATATCTCGGTCGACATGCGACGGGTCAAAGCGCGTAAAGACGAGGTGACTGGCGCATCAATCCAGGGCGTCACAAGCTGGCTCGAGGGAATGGACAATGTTGACCTGATTCGTGGCCATGGACGATTTGTCGGCAGCCATTCGGTTGAGGTAAATGGCGATGTGCTCGAGGCTGAAAAAATATTCATCAACGTAGGAGCCCGCGCGCGAGTACCGGATTGGGAAGGACTGAGTAAGGTTCCATTTTTCACAAACTCAAGCATCATGGATGTCGATTTCCTGCCCGAACACCTGATCATCGTCGGTGGCAGTTACATTGGCCTGGAATTCGCCCAGATTTATCGTCGCTTCGGCAGCAAAGTAACCGTTATCGAGATGGGCGATCGCATTATTCGGCGTGATGACGAAGATGTGTCCGCGGCAGTACAGGACATGCTTGAAGGAGAGGGAGTTAATTTTCGCTTGCAGGCAGATTGTATTGCGGCTCGCGCGACCGATTCGGGAGTCGCGGTTCGCGTAACCTGCGAAGAAGGTCCGGAAGAGGAATCCGGATCACACCTGCTGCTCGCGGTCGGTCGCATTCCGAATACCGATGAACTGGGCTTGGACCAAGCCGGCATCGAATCCAGTCAATTTGGCACGATCAATGTTGATGATCATCTGTGCACCAATGTGCCAGGAATCTGGGCCATTGGAGATGTCAATGGTCGTGGTGCATTCACGCATACCTCATATAACGATTATGAAATTGTGGCGGCAAATCTTTTCGATAACGACCCCCGCAAGGTTTCAGATCGAATCCTTTGTTACGGCCTGTTTACTGATCCGCCGCTGGGAAGAATTGGCATGACCGAAAACGAGGTTCGCGCGTCCGGGCGGCGTGCACTCATAGGCAAGAGAATGATGACGCGGGTTTCACGTGCAAGAGAATTTGGTGATACGCGTGGTTTCATTAAGATTATTGTCGACGCAGATAGCGAGGAAATTCTTGGGGCTGCTATCCTCGGGCTCAGTGGTGATGAAGCGATTCACTGTCTGCTGGATACCATGTATGCGCGCCAGCCATATACAGTAATCTCACGCGCCGTGCATATCCATCCGACAGTTGCCGAGCTCATTCCCACCGTCCTGCAGGAAATGCTGCCTCTGGAGTAAGCGGTTTCTTTGCAGGATTTATTGATAATTGTCTTTATGCGCCAGTGAAGTCAAAGACAGGAATCGCTTCGACGTCAACATGGATTTGATGTATGCAAATGCCGGACTTGCTCAACAAGTTTTTGGCCAGATGGCTATTTCTCGTTGAGGAGTTTTTCTATAACAGCGGTATCCTGACCAACCATGCCTTTGTCGATCGTTAGTAATGGATCGGGGTGACCGGCCGTCTCCAACGCGTCTCGCAGGAGGCCGAGAAAACGTGGTGCTGCGACCAGTGCGTAATCACGGCAGCTACCCTCTTGCCTGGCCTTGGCGACACGGCCCGCGACTTCCTTGGCAAAAGCGATTGCCGCATGCTTTTTGGGATCGGTTTTTTCGTTGGTCATGGTGTGTCGACCCTGGCCATGACTGTCGAAACTACGGCCACCGCGATCGGAAATCTGGCTGGAGGTCTTTTGCCGGGCAACCTCATTTTCCAGCTGGGCCAGCTCCCGCAAAGGACTGTACTTCGTGTCCCAGGCATAAAAAATCGCTCTGGATTCGTCTGCAACGACGACCCAGTCTGACTTCTGGCCAAGCGACTCTGCACTACTCATCATCTGCCACCTCGCGGCTCATCACCCGATTTTTACTATAGGCTGAGGGCTATTTGCGCACAACGGGGAATAGTACCTATTGAATAAGGCGATCACTTAGACGATTTAATATACTGACCTGTCGACAGGAGAACCGCATGAACTTTCAACTTCAGTTTTTTGGCGCCACCGAGCAGGTAACGGGATCGCTCTATGTGATTCGTGCTGGCAATCACACGATAATGCTCGAGTGCGGCCTTATTCAGGGCGGCCGGAAGGCGGAAAAACGTAATCGGGATCCTTTTCCGGTTCCCATCGATGAAATCGATGCCGTCGTGTTAAGCCATGCGCATATCGACCACTCCGGACGAGTACCCCTCCTCGTTCGGCGGGGTTATGAAGGACCCATCTACGCACAAAATGCGACCAGGGCGCTGTGCAAAATCATGTTGCCCGACTCCGGTTATATTCATGAAAAGGATGCGCAATGGGAGAACAAAAAAAGAGCGAAGAGAGGCGCAAAGAAGAATACCTCGAGCTCAAGAACCGAGAAAAGTGCAAAAGATGAGTTGGCGGAAATCGAGCCTCTCTATACCAAGGCTGACGCCGAAGCATGCCTTACACAGTTTGAAAGCGCCCCCTATGAGGAAGACGTCGAGATTGTGCCAGGCCTCACGCTACGCTTTCACGATGCCGGCCATATCCTCGGGTCCGCCATCGTTGAACTTGAATATCATGAAGGAGGTGAGAGTCGAACGCTCGTATTCAGTGGCGATCTCGGCTATCGCGACGCACCGGTAATGGAAGCACCAAAGCGCCTCCGCCATGCGAATGCAGTATTGATGGAGAGCACCTACGGCGATCGCTTACATCGACCGTTCGCCGAAACCATTGAAGAGCTAACCGACGTTTTCAATGTTGCCCGTGCCGCAAAGGGAAATGTACTTATTCCTGCCTTTACCGTCGGTCGTACGCAGGACTTGCTTTACCTGATGGCCGAGCATTATGAGGAATGGGGACTGCGCCACTGGCATATCTTCCTCGATAGCCCTATGGCTATAGAGGCGACCAACGCATATTCCAGGTACCGCCATCTATATGGCGCGAAACTATTCGGACCGGAATCAAACCTTCCTGCTTTGGATAATTTTCACGAGACCCGCTCTACCGAAGAATCGATGGCTATCAACCAAATTCATTCCGGAGCCATCATCATTGCCGGCAGCGGTATGTGCAACGGTGGGCGCATTCATCATCACCTCAGGAACAATATCTGGCGGCCGGAGTGTCATTTGCTAATTGTCGGCTACCAGGCACACGGCACACTCGGACGACGCCTGGTAGATGGCGTCGAGGAAATCCGCTTGTGGGGTGAAAATTATACCGTGCGTGCAACGGTGCATACGATAGGTGGTCTGTCAGCTCATGCTGATCAGACTGATCTGCTGGACTGGTACGGCGCATTCGAGAACACGCCCCCGCTCTACCTGGTACATGGTGAGGAACGCGCACAGCAGGCATTGGAAAAGAAATTGAAGGCCCGCTTCGACGCCCCTGTTTCGATCGCGGCTTACCAACAAACTATAGAAATTTGATGTCAGGTATTTTATTTCATGAATGACAAGCGCAAGACTGAACACGATATTCCGGCCCCGGCAGATCCCCGGCAACGCAGCGAGCCACTGCCATGGCAGTCGGTCAAGCCGAGCCAGGATGATCCGGATGCAGCGAAAAGGGTTGAGGAACTCCTCAACAGCAGCACCTATCAGCGCGCGGATCTTGATATTGAGTTTCTCAACGACGATAACGTGCGCGGCACGCGCCTGGAACTCGACTACCTGAAACCTGAGTTGTATCTGCGCGCGAGCGGAATCCAGCATACGATCGTCGTATTCGGTGGCACGCGGATTCCGGAGCCTACCGCGGCCAAACGCAATGTAGAGGAGTTACAGCAGGCCCTGGAAAATAATCCTCAGGAAAAATTACTCGCTGAGCGTCTCGCAATCGCGGAGCGCATCATGGCCAAGAGTGCTTACTACGATATTGCACGTGAATTCGGCGCAATCGTCGGTCGTTCCGGCATGGGACCGGATGACAGTCGGGTTACCTTAATGACCGGCGGTGGCCCCGGCATGATGGAGGCGGCCAATCGTGGTGCGTTCGATGTTGGCGCCAAAAGTATCGGCCTCAACATCACCTTGCCACATGAGCAATTCCCGAATCCGTATATAACCAGGGAACTATGCTTTAGCGTTCGCTATTTCGCGATTCGTAAGCTGCATTTTCTTCTTCGTGCTAAAGCGCTGGTCGTATTTCCGGGTGGTTTCGGTACGCTGGACGAACTGTACGAAACTCTGAATCTTGTTCAATGCCGGAAAATAGAGCCATTGCCTATAGTGCTGGTCGGCGAGGAATTCTGGAAAGAGGTAATTAATCCGGAGTTTTTGATTAAAGAAGGTGTGATCGATCCTGAAGACCGGGAGTTATTTTGGTATGCAGAGAATGCCAGGGATATCTGGGACCAGATCTGCCGCTGGCACCAGAGAGCCGGCCACCCTCTCATATGCGATCATGCTTCTGATGACTAACTTTCTACGTCTGTCATTTCCAGGCGGCGCAATGAAACCAGTTTCCATATGAAAGCGGCGGAAGATGTTGCGGGCAGTTCAGCCTGGACGCGAAGTGTTGTGGAAACACTCACTGACTTCTCGACGGATTCGGTACAGGGTCTGGCATCACAAGATGCCAGCGAGCGCCAGGTCCGTTACGGCCATAACCAACTGCGCGCCGCAAAACGCCGCCCCGGCCTGTCGATCATTGCTGATCAGTTCAAGGGCGTTGTCATCCTGTTGCTTGCTGCCGCGGGTACCCTGGCAATCCTGTTTTCCGATCATGTTGAGGGGCTTGCGATATTTGCAGTGATCGCGATCAATGCAACGATTGGGTTTTTGACTGAGTGGCGCGCGATCCGCTCGATGGAAGCACTGAAAAGGCTGGGCCATGTAGATACAGTTGTGTTGCGCGATGGCGTTAACAAACGAATTCCCGCCGAGAATCTTGTGCCAGGAGATGTCGTGATTTTTGATGGCGGCGACATCGTCACGGCCGATGTTCGACTTGTCGAAGCGGCAAGACTGGAAGCGGATGAATCAACGCTGACTGGCGAGTCCCTGCCAGTCAGCAAGCAAACAGATCCGTTGCTGCCCAAGACGCTGGTTATGGATCGCAACAACATGGTCTTCAAGGGCACGGCCATTACGGGCGGCTCAGGCAAAGGCGTGGTTGTCGGTACCGGACTCAATACCGAGCTCGGCCGAATTTCCGAGTTGGTAACAGAAGCCGAATCGCAACAAACACCGCTGGAGAAACGGCTAAATATGCTGGGGCAACGGCTGGCAGGCGCCGTCATCGTTATCGCCGTATTGGTCGCTATTGCAGGAATTCTTGCGGGGCGTGAAACGTTCCTTGCAATTGAAGTTGCGGTCGCACTGGCGGTCGCTGCGATTCCGGAGGGCTTACCGATTGTTGCCACCATCGCTCTTGCCAGGGGCATGTGGCGTATGGCAAAGCGCAATGCACTGATCGCCCGGCTTTCTGCTGTCGAAACACTGGGCGCTACCAGTGTGATCCTTACCGACAAGACCGGCACACTCACAGAGAATCGCATGACGGCAACGGCTATCCGTGTGGCAGGTGCAGATATCAGCATCGAAGACGCGGGTTTAGCGAAGCCCGCACACTTTCATGAAAATAATAATGAACTCGATGACGAAACTTCTTCAGTACTGGAATACCTGCTGTCCGCAGCCGCGCTGTGCAGCAATGCATCCCTGAACATTTCGCACGACGGCACAATTTCCCCGGTGGGGGACCCCACAGAAATCGCCTTGCTGATGGCGGCCACACAGCGCGGCATCAAGCAGGTCGATTTACTCGAGCGCATGCCGGAGATCGGCGAGGTGGCGTTTGACCCGGAAACCAAGTTGATGGCCACTTTGCACAACAAGGACGCCGGCTTCCTGACTGCGGTCAAGGGGGCGCCAGAGTCCGTCATACCGCTGTGCAACGAAGTACGGACGAGAAGCGGCAATTCAACACTGACGAGCCAGGAAAAAAATGCATGGCTGGAGAAAGCCGGGGAGTTAGGGAGCAGAGGGCTCAGAACACTGGCAATCGCAAGCAAGGTCACTAGTGATCATGATGAGAACGCCTACGAAGGCCTGGTATTGCTTGGCATTTTCGGTCTCGAAGATCCACCACGCGCAGGTGTTAAAGATGCCGTCGCTCGTTGCCGCAGTGCCGGGATTTCGGTCGTCATGGTGACCGGCGATCACCTGGCGACCGCACGCAATATTGCCGGCGAGCTCGGCATTGTCGAGAGCACGGCAGATGAAAGGAAGTTCGTCAATGGATCAGACCTCGACAGCTTTCTGGCACAGGACAGCCCGGATAAGTTGCTCGATGCACAGGTTTTTTCCCGTGCGACGCCGGAGCAAAAACTAAGGCTTATCGACCTGTATCAGCGGAACGGTCACGTCGTTGCTATGACGGGCGACGGCGTCAATGATGCGCCTGCACTGAAGCAGGCCGACATCGGCATCGCCATGGGAATTCGTGGCACGGCGGTCGCCAAGGAAGCGGCGCACATGGTCCTGCAGGATGATGAATTTGGCACTATTGTCGAAGCAGTCGCTCAAGGCAGAGCGATTTACGAAAATATTCGCAAGTTCGTCGTCTATCTGTTGTCCTGCAATATCAGTGAAGTACTTGTCGTCAGCCTTGCAACCATAGCCGGCGCGCCGTTGCCATTAATGCCGTTACAAATTCTTTTCCTGAACCTCGTCACTGACGTATTCCCTGCTTTGGCACTCGGTGTGGGCGAAGGATCACCGTCGTTGATGAAGCATAAACCCCGATCCGCGGATGAACCGGTATTGACGCGCTCCCACTGGATGCGAATAGGATTGCACGGCACGGTTATGTCCCTGACTGTTCTCTCTGCGATGGCGATCGCGGTGTTCTATCTTGACTTCGATGCTGCTCGGGCCGTCACAGTGTCGTTTTGTACGCTGGCATTTTCTCAGCTATGGCATGTCTTCAACATGCGCGACAACATTGGCCAGGTTTTCAATAACGAGATTACGAGAAACGCCTGGATCTGGGCCGCAATTGTTATTTGCGTCGCGCTGATACTCACTGCAATTTACGCGCCATTACCAAGTGCAGTGCTGGGACTGACAGACCCAGGCACTAGCGGATGGCTCGTCATACTGCCAATGAGCATGCTACCACTGATATTTGCACCGCTTGCGCGCCTCGCAGCGCGCTAGCACACCCGCCGCTTCCAATATGTAGTGACCACAAAGGTCTGGGCGCTTCTACTTACTGGATTACCAAATATGTGGATCCATTATTCTTGCTGGCGCATATCTTTTTTGGATCAATATCATGAAACCTGTTACCCGCTGGCCCAATCTGACACGAACTTTCGCACTTATTGCTTGGGCCGGTCTTTTGGCTGCGTGTGCGACGATCAGCACGGGCTCACACTACGACGAAACCAATAACTTTGGGCTCTACCAGACGTTTTCCTGGATCGATGAGAATCCATATATAAGCGATGCCTCCACCATTCGAGTCGATCCGCTGACGCAAAGCAAAATTCAGAACGCGATTCGAACTCAATTGGAGCAAAAAGGATATTCGTTCGTTGAGGATCGTAGCAACGCTGATTTCGTCCTTGCTTATACCGTTGGTACCCGGGAAAAAATCCAAATCAGTTCCTACCCGGTGAGCTATCGTGGCTCATGGGGCTGGCATGTTCATGGTAGCCATTATTACGTTCATGAATACACGCAACACAGTTACACGGAAGGCACTCTGAGCGTCGATATATTCGATGGAAAAACGAAAAAGCCCGTCTGGCACGGCTGGGCGGAGAAATCGATTACGGAAAGTGACCGTAAAGATCCAAGCGCCGTTATCAAAGAAGGTGTCGAGAAACTACTTGAAGCGTTTCCGCGTTGAATTGGTAAATAGATTTTTTTCTTCGTAAAGCAATGATCTCTGTTTGGTCAGAAAGACGAATAGCGATCATTTCTCAACAGGCACGTAATCATAGGTGCCAACACCCTGAACGATTATGAATTGACAGGCCTGAAGATCAACACCCGCTGCAAAATGAGATCGTCCTGCCGGAACTGCGACGGTCTCGCCAGCTTCGAGAACAAATTCAGTATCAGGGTCAAGGGTTTTTACGCACATCGGTCCTTTCATGCAAAAGAACGTATCTGTAATTTCGCTGTGATAGTGCCATGGCACGCATTGACCTGCGGCGAGACTTAGCTGACGCACACGCAAACCCGGTGCCTCAGCCAGGGTGAATCGTGCTTCGGTTTTGTACGCCCCTTCTTTGGGTCGCCCGGACATATCGGAGGAATTTGCCATTGGATCTTTCTCCTGCACAACTTCAGTACAACTCATACCGACACAAAGCTTCCCGAAATCAAAGCCCCAATTGTTCCTAATATCGGGTTGACTCGACAAGGGCGAACTTTCGACTGGTTGGATTCGCTATCTGTAGGTTACGAGTCCACAGCACTTTTATGTTCACGCGAAACCGGAACCTGGGGCAATAGCTCGGTGTCCACCAGCCACTCCCTGCCCTTTAGCAACAGGTCCCAGTAAATACCAGGCAGCATCTTTTCCTTCAGGAGCCACGCGAGTCTTGAGGGTTCGTAACTGTTGATAAGCCACTGCGGGAAACTTGGCAGGTGTTTGCCGCCATAACCAAACTCGGCCAGGACAATTTTTCCACGCTCGACGGTCAGCGGGCATGAGCCGTAGCCGTCATAAACTGCATGTGGAGCATTTCCGGAGAGCACCTTGATTGCGTTTTCCGCCACTACCGGCGCCTGCTTTCTGACCGCCGCAGCCGTTTTGGCATTGGGTGCTGAGCAGGCATCGCCAACTGAGAAAATGTTGCCAAACTTGCTGTGCTGCAGAGTTTCCGCGGAAACATCGACCCAGCCAGCATCATTCGCAAGTGGGCTTTGACGGATGAAATCGGGTGCTGTTTGTACCGGGCAAACATGCATCATGTCGAATTCGACCTCGACCCGACTGGTTGAACCTTCCCCGTTGGTCCTGTCGAACCATGCTTTTCGAGCAGGGCCATCAACCGCAACAAGATTCTCATTCAGGCACAGATCAATGCCGTATTTATCCACATATCTTGATAGCGCCGGCACATAATCCGCGACTCCGAACAACACTCCACCTGCATTGCGAAACTCTACCGTTATGTCTTTCAGCTTTCCTTGCGTGAGCCAATGATCACATGACAGGTACATCGCTTTTTGCGGTGCACCTGCACACTTGATGGGCATAGGTGGTTGCGTAAAGATCGCCCGACCTTCATTCAATTCCTGCACCAGGTCCCAGGTATACGGTGCCATATCGAAAAGGTAATTTGACGTGACGCCGTTCTTTCCAAGCGTGTCGCTGAGGCCCTCAACGGCATCCCAGTCGAGTTTGAGTCCCGGCGCAGCCACTAATACTCTATAGCCGATACGCTCTCCGTCCTCGAGAATGACACTGTTATTTTGCGGCTCAAAATCGGCAACCGCCGCATGTTTCCATTTCACAGCCTTTGGCATTACCGAGGCCATGGTGCGCGAAGTTTGCTTGCGATCGAATATGCCTGCGCCAACGAGAGTCCAGCCTGGCTGATAGTAGTGCGTGTTGCGTGGTTCAATGACAAGGATATCCAGGTCCGGTTTGCGTTTCAGCATGCTCGAAGCGGTCGCCAGCCCGGCAGTCCCGCCACCAACAATGACCACATCATGCGTGTCGCCCGATGCAGCTTTCTGTGCCGGGTCTATTGCGGCCGGAGTCACAGTGGCAGAGCGACTGACGAGCCTCGTTCGCATGGCGCTCAGGTTGTAGCCCGCCTCAGCAGCGGCCGACAACACGGCGTCAACATCCAGTGTTCTTGCTTCTTCCAGTGCCCACAGCGCCGTCGAGCGGCCACCGGTGCGGCAAAACATCAGGACAGGTGCCTGCACGTCGGCGTAAATACCCTCGAACTGTTCGATATGTTCATTCGTTACTTTGCCGGCGACCACAGGAAGATCGATAAACTGTATGCCAAGTTCGGCAGCTGCTGCCGCCAGATCGGCTGTTTTTGGTTGGCCCTGAGCCTCATTATCGGGGCGATTATTAATAATCGTCTTTATGCCTTGCGCTGACGCAACCCCAATGTCCGTCGTCATTATTTGCTCTGACACAAAAACTCGTGGCGATAGTTTTTTCATATCCATTGTTTCGATCTCCCAGGCTCAGGCGGCAAAACCCAACGCCTCCGGTAACGAGCGGTACAGAATGTAGATTCCCATGATAATGAGAAACATTCCGAACCATTGTTTAAGTTTGTGCTGCGGCACGCGATGGGCGATCTTCGCGCCGGCAAAACTGCCGACAATTCCAAGCCCGGTCACGATCATCAATGCCTGCCAGTCCAGTTCCAGATTCTGCTTATCGAGCACGTCCAGATATTTGTAAAATCCGCTGAAAGATTTCATTGCGATAATGACAAGACTGGTCGCTACGGCCCTGTGCATGGACAGTCCGCCCAACAGCGCGAGGGCCGGCACAATCAGGAAGCCACCGCCAACGCCAACTAATCCGGTAATTACGCCGACAAAAATTCCATCGATTGCGATTTTCCATGATTTGCGCGGTGCATGGCTGGTCTCGTCCAACTCCATTGGTCGGAGCATCATGTAGGACGCGAGTAACATTACGACCGCGAATAGAGAAAGTTGAATGATTCCTGAAACATACCCAGCACTTAGCGCACCAAGGTAAGTACCTGCCATTCCGGGAATGCCAAAAACAACGACATTACGCCAGTCGATCAATTTCGAACTGAGATATTGCATGCTGCCCGCCAGGGCAACGCTACCTACAATGAACAGTGATCCGGCGATTGCGACTTTTTCATCCTGGCCCATCAGGTAGACGAGTACCGGCACCGTAAGAATAGATCCGCCGGATCCCAGCAAGCCAAGGCTTACACCAATAGCAACAGCGCCCGGCCAGGCTAATATCGAAACCGGCACTAGCTATCCAGGGTCTTGGCGACAGAAGTCAGGATCATCACGACGCTACAACAGGTTCAACGGAACTTTGAGATAGCTCGTGCCATTGTCTTCCGCTGGCGGAAACTCTCCGCCACGAATGTTGACCTGAATAGATGGAATAATCAGTTTCGGCATGCCTAATTCCGTGTCCCGACCTTTACGGAAAGTCACGAACTCAGCCTCGGATACACCGTCGTGGATATGCACGTTCTTTTCACGCTGCTCCGCTACGGATGTTTCCCAAGCGTATTCGTCACGGCCTTTCGCCTTGTAGTCGTGGCACATGAAAAGTCGTGTATCAGCCGGTAGCGAAAATATTTTCTGAATGGATTGGTACAGGATTGCCGCGTCGCCGCCAGGAAAATCACAACGTGCAGTACCGAAATCCGGCATGAACAGTGTGTCGCCGACAAATGCTGCGTCGCCTATGACGAAAGTTTTACAGGCTGGCGTATGTCCTGGTGTGTGCATGACCGACACATGCAGACTGCCTAACGACAACTCATCTCCATCGGCAACCAATCGATCAAACTGAGAGCCATCTGCAGGGACATCGGGAATATTGAATAGCCCGACAAATACATCCTGCACCGCCGTGATATTCGAACCAATGCAGATTTTTCCGCCGAGTTTCTCTTTGATATGCGGAGCACCAGTCAGGTGGTCTGCATGCACATGAGTTTCAAGAATCCACTCATTCTCGAGACCATTGTTTTCGATGTATTCGATTACAAGGTCCGCAGATGCTGTTGCCGTACGCCCCGATACGAAATCGTAATCAAGCACAGGATCAATGACCAAGCATTTCTTCGAATCCGGGTCAGTGACGACGTAAGTAACTGTGTTGGTTGTTTCATCAAAGAATGCATTTACTTCAGGTTGCATCGATTTTTTTCCTCCGGTATCCCGTGAGTAGTTTGGCCGGTTTTTCTTTTTGTTACGACATTACTCATGGAATTTGTACGGCAGCAATCCATTTTTATTGGCTAGTCTTGCAATGCCAATTCCCGGCTAAAGCCCAGTTCGCCTGTAATTTCCGCTACTGCGATTTTGTACGGTGCGAACTGACATTTATTGCACTAAAGATCAATTTGCACCGTCCTGGCTCACTCATTTCCAAAAAGCAGTCAAATTGGCCGCGAATTGTTCGGTCCCTAGTCCTCTTCCAGCACACCCTCGATCGCACCGAAAATTGCACTTGGAACGCCAACATTGGTGGTGAATGCACGGTAGCCTGAATCCCAGAAATACAGCTGCATACGCCACATTTGCCCGTAATGCAGCACCAGCGTTTCGTCGCCTTCCCTGATAACAAGCACTTCGGTTGGTAACGCAGTCACATGATCAACGCCGGGATACGGTGCTGCTTCGCTTTTCCCGTCACTGCGAAATCGAGAATTGATGCCGACCATCTTGCTTTCTATATACGGGCTGGTTACGCCGAAATAGACAGCGTTTTCACCGACTGGTATCTGCGTCACCAACTCCAGACCGCTTTCATCCTCTGCATCACCAGCGGTGCTGGCGGTAAGCTTCTCCGACACTCTTGACACCGTGTCAGCAAAATCGGCTGCGGCTGCTTCACCAATCTGCCTTTGGCTTTTTTCGAATTCGCGAAATTTGGCCATCATTCTGGCCGGGCCATCGCCCTTGAATTTCTGGTAGTGTTTTTCACTGCGTCGCGGCGCCTGCTGAATACTCAGAGATTCACCAGGTACAGCTGAAATCGCGTCACGTATTGTTTGAGCGGCCGTGCCGGCAGCATTCAGCATGCCGTCATAGTCGTCAGAATCTACGTAGTAGACCATTGCGTGTGCACGCGGATTTGCCATATTGACAAACGTCTTTAACTCCTCGCCAAACGTATAAACCGCAACACGCAGGATTTGTGCGGATATCGTGCGAGGTGACTCACCGGCGGCGGCAGCCATGTATTCCGGCGACGTTAATACATAGACACGTGCCTGTTGTGCATTGTCCGGCACCCGGACTTCGTGGACGGCATGCAAAGTCAGGCCCGACGCCCTTAATCCGGACTCTACAGCAGCCGCAGTTTCCGCAAATGATAAGGACGAGCCATGTATGGTCTCGAAGATGCCGATATCATCGTCGGCAGCCACCGCAGCCGAGCCGCTGGAGATTAGAACCGCCGCCAGCGCGGCCTGAAAGACCGCTTTCGCTCTAAAATTCATGTTGATCACCCCTGGTCACCGTGTCACTGGTTCTGACTATATTCAGATAATCGGTTTATATTAGTAACATAACAGATTGTAGCTTCCTACACTTGTTGCATCGCAGCATTAATAAGCACTTCACCTTATATTAAAAAATGCTAATATATAGCGCAGATAAGAAATAATAGGAGAACACCATGCACGATGAACCGGTTTTGTCGTGGAAAGTCGCCGGCGCGTTGCTTGGCCTGTTGCTGATATTGGCAACAGCGTTGGTCAAGCCGCTCGGAGTTTCCACGCAATACGTCGTAACGGATGCAATTGTGCTGCATAAAGCCGCACCAAATGTCGCTGAGTCCAATGAATACCTTAGCAAGTACGGTGAGAGCCAAGACTGGGGTATTGGTTACGGCTGGATGGTCGTATTCGGCATGTTCGTCGGCGGCGGACTCGCATCATTCATTACAAAGCGTGGTCGGGAGCGTGAC
>RCNB010000572.1_pt1 | contig 45786 bp, 32 predicted proteins | sample 2041321 | NCBI WGS metagenome assembly RCNB01 (sample SAMN09708232, study PRJNA481090) | Marine sediment metagenome, whole genome shotgun sequencing project.
CTAACTCATTGAAGGGGCCGACTGGTTTTGACAGCGAGACCAATGGCAATGTAAGCATGTCGAGCGCTGGTGAACAGCTCGTTAATCTCATTTTCCACATTTTTAATTGGCGATAATAACTACGCTCTTGCCGCTTAATCCGAATTATAGTAGGATTTAGCCTCGTCTCTACCAGGTAGAGAAGCGAGATGTTCCTGAATAGCCTCTGTCGACGGCGATTCAATTCGGAGCACCATAAATGTCGATATAAGGTTATTGTTCGCTTTGGCAATAACACCAAAACCTTAAGAAGCTAAGTGTATGTTAGGCCGTTTCCGGTCAGGCATGCGTCGAAAACCAATCGGAAACTAAACATGTAGAAGGCGTTGAAATTGCTTGTTTGGACGGGAGTTCGATTCTCCCCGGCTCCACTTTTAAGGTATCAAAATGATACAAAATCCTGTAAACATCTGATTTACAGGATTTTTTAATTTTGTTTGTATTCAAATATAGGCAAATAATACCATATAAAAAGTCACCTATTCGGTGAGCACTTTAATTCAAAATAAGTGCTCACCGATTTCCTTGTAATTAACTGATAATATGTTAATTATAAAAATGGTATTTTTCTTTTTTATATCTTTATTAGTACTAAAAAGGTATCAAAAAAGAGCCCAAAAATGAATCACTCTTTCTCACAGCTATTTTATTTAAAAAAAAGACATCTCGAAAAACACGTGAAAGTGCCCATATATCTACGATTGACGGTCAATGGGCGACGGACTGAAGTGAGTATTTCCAAAAGAGTAGACCCCGAAAAATGGAATGCCAAGACGGGCAGAATGCGTGGTTCCGGCATGCAAGCCGTAGCATTAAACCAATATCTCGACACTATTCGCAGCCAGGTCAATAAAGTACATCAACGTCTCGTTGAAGAGGAAAGACCATTTACCGCCCTTGATATGAAGAATTTATTTCAGGACAAGGACAGAGCAGTTAAAATGGTCTTGGATGTGTTCGATGAGCACAACCGCCAAATGAAAGAATTGGTAGGCAAAGAATTTGCCATCGGTACTTGGAAACGCTACCATACTACGAAAAAGCATGTGGCCGAGTTCATTCGCACAGAATACAAACGCGAGGATTTTCCGGTGCAAGATGTCGATATAAAATTCATCAACAGCTTTGAGTACTTTATGAAGTCGGTCAAAGACTGCAACCATAATAGCGCCTTAAAGTATATGAACAACTTTAAAAAGATTGTTCGTCTGGCAGTTGCCAACGGCTGGATCGAGAGAGATCCTTTTTACAATTATAAAGTAAAGTTCAAATGGGTAGATCGCGAATTTCTGACCGCTGAAGAACTACAACGCATGGTCGATTTGGAAATCAATTGGCCACGGATTGCCGTGGTGAGGGACACATTTGTGTTCTGTTGCTATACGGGACTCGCTTATATCGATGTAAAGAAGCTGCACCGAGATAATTTGGTGCGGAATATCGATGGAGATCTTTGGATCGAGGCAAAACGTACCAAGACCAATGCGAAATTCAGCATTCCCCTACTCCCTACCGCCCTTGCCATTTTAGAAAAATATAAAGACCACCCCAAGGTGGTCAATGGTGAATGTGTGCTGCCCGTACTGAGCAATCAGAAGTCTAATGCCTATCTGAAAGAGATTGGCGACCTCTGCGGCATTAAAAAGAACCTGACGACACATTTGGCCCGGCATACCTTTGCGACTACAGTAACGCTTTCCAATGGTGTACCCATTGAAACCGTCGGAAAAATGCTAGGGCATAAAGATTTACGGACTACACAGCATTATGCACAAATTATTAATAAAAAGGTGGGGGATGATATGGCGGTATTGAAGGAGAAGTTGGCCAAGATCAAGGTTAAGGATGGACGTACGAAGTCAAGAAACTAGACAATCCTTTTATTTAAGCTTTTTTGGAGAATACTGAAAATACCACTTCACAATAAACTCTTTTTATAAGTTGCGTTCCGTAAAGAGTATCCCTTATTTGAACTTTTGAGGACTGGACTAGGGCCTTTCATTGGATACATTATTGGCCTCAGTTTTTTGCAAATTTTATTAGTGGTTTTACATTCCCATTATCGGCTTCCCTCAAGGCATTTATATACTCCTTTCTTGTTTCATTCGCTTTAACCATATTTGATTGATGCCAGGTAAATAAATCTTCATCAAAAATAGACTCCATAATTATATCAGCCATCATTCTGGAATGTCTTCCATTACCATTAGGGAAACAGTGAATTGAAACTATGCGATGTTTAAATCTTATGGCTATTTCATCTGGTAAGTAAGTATTATTTTCAATCCAATACTTTGTATCGTCCAGCAAGTTTTTTAGTTCAATTCCTATTCGGGTCCATGAGATACCGATGTTTTTCTCAGACTTACGAAATTCTCCAGCCCACTTCCAAACATCGCCGTACATTCTTTTATGTAAGTCCTTTATAAACTTTTCAGTAAATATTTTCTCAGATTTTAATTTAGTATGAATAGTCCATTCTACGGCTTTTTCAATATTTAACTGTTCGAATTCATCGAGTTCTCCCTGTGTAGTTATTGATTTTATTTTAAGACCTTCTTTTTCATCTTCATCTAAAGGTGTTTGTCCAGCTTTATAATTTAATACTAATCCCATAATGACTTTCTCATCTCTCGTTTTATTTCATTAGCGAGCTCCTTTATGGTTTTAGATATTTTTTCATCTCCAATTCCTTGGTCCTCTAATTTCATATTTTGATTAGTCCTTAACACTATTTTTCTGGCCAGCTTTTCTGCTTTTATTTGTATTAAATCGTCGATGGTCCCATCTTTTGGGACCAGTGCATAGACGAATTTTAATTCTATAGCAGCAGCAACTTCCTTTAGTGTGTTTATTGTTATGGTACCATTTGCTTCGCTTTCTTCCATATTTCTAACTCCTTGACGAGTTATACTCAGTTTGGTTCCAAGTTGGGCCATTGTCATATTCAGCGTAGTACGAATAGTATTTATCCATCCTCTTTCTGGGACCAGGACCATTTTTGTTCTAAGAAATGGCTTTAATTTTTGGTCCAATTGTTCAATCATTAATTTTTGCTTATTTCTCACTTCTTAAGATAGTTTAAAAAATTATTGAATATGTAAACTATTAGGTTTACAAAGATATAAAAAAGTAAACTTACACGTTTACAAATATCATAAAATGTAAACTATTAAGTTTACAAAAATGTAAAAAAGTAAACATATAGGTTTACATTTTATGATGAAGTAAAATAAAATACAACGTTTATATATAGGAATATTAGCCTTCACTAAAAAAACAGGACAGCTTAAGATTAGAATTTTCTTCCTTTAAATTCTTATTGATTTTCTGTCCTACTTCAAAAAATATGTAATTTTAAATGGTGTGCCTAAAAGGATACTATGATGCGGCGTTCTTTTTAGCATCAAATCACAAAGCGTTCTAACATGACAAAGCACAACAAAGGAAATCAAGTGCCCGAGTGGCTTTCAAAAGCGCGTGATAAATGGCAATATACGGGGCAAACCCGCCCACCCTTTGCGGAAGTACCAAAACCGGGGCAACGCTCCGTTTGGGATTTTCCCAGACCCCCTGCCCTAGTGCCCTCCCCCAAGGAAGTTGAAGTACGAAGTAATGGGCTACGACTTGGTTGCACCACTAAGGCCCTAGAACTACAGGAAACGGCTAGCCCGCCCACCTATTACCTACCTCCCGAGGATATTATTTTTGACCTTTTGGCTCCCCTATCGAAGCGGACTTCGCTTTGCGAGTGGAAAGGAGAAGCCCTATATTGGGCCTTAAAAACCGCACCGGAAAAGGCCATTGCCTGGTCGTATGCCAACCCTTTTAAGGGATACACCGAGTTGAAGGATCATGTGGCGTTTTACCCGCAGTATTTGGAATGCTATGTGAATGGCGAAAGGGTGCGACCCCAACCCAGTGGTTTTTATGCCGGATGGATTACCGATGACCTCTGTGGCCCATTCAAAGGAAACCCCGGTACGGGGCATTGGTGATTAGCTTTTTTATGCTTCTTTGAAAACTTGAACAATAGGAAGACGATTGCTAGGCACTAATGCTGCTTCATCAACGGAAAAACTAGGAATACTGGTATTTCCGAAACGAGTAAAAACTTTGTATGACAAATGGCAAATCTTGGTTACGAACCCTTATAGACCTCTTGGAAGTCTTTTTTAATAGCGTGCAACGCAGCAAACGCGGCCGCACTTGGCACCAACATGTAGTGCCTCATGAAAAAGGTTGGGCCGTACGTCGCGAAGGCAACGAGCGTATAACGAGCAAGCATCGAAAACAGAGTACCGCCATACGCAAGGCCAAAGGTTTGGCCCGGAAATACAAGGCTGATGTGATTATTCATCGAGCTAGTGGCGGTATTCGGGAGCGGATTAGCTATGATGATTAGGAATTAAATTATAAAAAGAACTATCTAGAAGGATACAAAAAACTCTACCTTACAATAAACTCTTTACAAAAAGTACATTTTGTAAAGAGTTTTATCCTTTATTTGAACTTTAAAAATTGAACTAAGGCTTTTTATAGGAGGTTACTACCAGCAGTTTTTATTTCTTATAAAAGCCTTCATTTTCATTCATGATTTTGAATGTATTTTCCCCAATATTCTCTAAATGTATTTTTCCAGCACTTCGTTTGAAAATTCTATCTTTTTCGTATTCGCCACAAAGGAATATCCTATCATTAAAATTGGCCATAAGATACTTCAAGAATTCTAAATCTCGCTTTTCTTTCAGGACGTAAGTTCCTTCATCAATAACTTTTTCCAAATTGGCTCCATTGAAAAACTGTTTACCCAAAGTAATAGATTTAATTGCGTCTTTTGGATAGAATACTTTTCTTTCATTTAAGCATGGGATGTCAGGGAATGGTCCTAAAATGGAATTTGGAACACCGTAGTCTAGCGTAAAAGAAATTAATCTCCATTCCTTTTCATATGCCCAATCCTTTCTTTTTACTCCAGTTGAGTAGATATAAGGTAAATCGGCTGACTTGAAACCGTTGCCAAAGAAATCTACACTTTCGAGGTTATCGACATAATTAATTGGAAAAAAGGCGTAGTTATTTAATTTCGGATTTAACCTTTTAAGATTGTCCCTGATTAAATTCCAATCCAATTCTACCATAAATCCCCGTTCTGTTGAATAGTGTGCCCACATTAAAGTTTGAAGAGGCTCGGAAGTCAAGGATATTATTCCAGCATTTTTAGAAACCATATCATAGAAGCGTTGTTTAATTGCTGAAAACCCAGTTTCTTTTTCCTTTTCAAAATTTACTTCATATGCCTTTTCCAGACCATATTGATGATAGAAACCCTCAAAAGTCTCTTCATTGATATTATTGAAATCCCAAAGTGAATTTGTACTATCGATTGAATCATTCAAATGATATGGATGGCTGCAAAAAAGGTATTGTTTTATAATTGCATCAATGCTGTAATCTGTATTGGCATAATATTTAAAAACCGATTTGGGCAGTTCGATTTCTTTCGGCCATTCCACCTCGAAATTCCGATTTTTTAATTGATATATCCAATCGCCGTATTTGTATGCTATTGGCGCATTCAAAATGCTGGCAACAATTGTATTTGGTAACAAATCATTATATTTCTGTTTTTAATTACTTGAAATTCAGCCAAAATTTTATCGTTTATATAAACTCCCATAATTTTTAGAACATGTTAATTCTACATCCGTTTCAATTCAACTAGTTTCGCCACTTGTTTATTTTCAGTATGCAATTGCATTTCAAAATCCTCTGGCCATTCTACTCTAGCATTCTTTCTGATAATTTCAAATTCATTTTCACTTATTTCCTTGGGAGCATAGGTCTGTAAATCTATTATAGCTTTTTTCTGTTTTGTGATATAATGAACTTGCATCTCAAAATCCTCTGGCCATTCTTTTTTTGCATTTCTTTTAATTATTTCAAGAGCAAGGCAAACCTAACTTAAAGACCGATAAAATCAATCAGGTTCTACTCTTTTTCGGACATTCATTAACCCCAACACCAATTAGTGATGCGACAAGGAGAGATTTGGGTAAATAAGGATTTGGCCGGTATTTTGACCGAGGACGAAGAGGGGTATCATTTCACTTATTCCTCCACATATCTAGAAACAGAGAATGCTATTCCGGTTTCATTAACCCTACCCTTACGAAGAGAGACATTTGATTCTCAATTTCTTTTTCCGTTTTTTGATGGACTTATTCCCGAAGGATGGCTTTTGGATATCGCACAAGAGAACTGGAAATTGAACCCACGTGATCGTATGGGGCTTTTATTGGCAACCTGTAGGGATTGTATTGGTAATATAAGTGTAATAGAAAAATGAATAGCTGCCTAGCATGTCATAAAATACTGGAAGCTGGTGAAATAAATTACCATGCACACTGCTTGGCCAATTTTTGGCAGGAAGATACACCTGTCTTACAATTGGATTACGAATTATCCCAAATTGAAGAACTGGCCAAAGAAAATGTTGCCCAGCGTATAATTGTAACTGGAGTGCAGCCAAAACTTTCCTTGGGTTTCACCGAAGAAAATAATTCAAGATTGACCATTGTCGGAGCAATGAACGGAAGGTACATTTTAAAACCACCATTTGCCCAATACCCACAAATGCCAGAAATAGAAGCTTTATCAATGCTTTTGGCTCAGGCATGCGGAATTGATACTGTACCTTTTTTGCTGATTCCTTTAAAAGATGGTCATCTAGCCTATTTAACTCGAAGAATCGACCGAAATGCAAAGGGTGAAAAGTTCGCTATGGAAGACGCTTGCCAAATAACTGAACGGCTCACGGAACATAAATATAGAGGCTCACATGAACAAATAGCAAAGTCCATATTTACCTATACACAAAACCCATTGTTCGATGTGGTTCGCTTTTACGAACAGGTCATTGTTTCTTTTTTGATTGGGAACAACGATATGCATCTGAAGAATTTCTCCCTTATTTCTTTTGACGGAGTGGTATATACACTTGCCCCTGCTTATGATATGATTTCAGCACAATTGTTGCTACCAGATGACCCTGAAGAATTGGCACTTACTTTGAACGGTAAAAAAAGGAAAATTTCAAGAGCTGATTTTGATACGGCAATGACCAATGCCCATATTCCTAAAAAAGCTATTGAAAACCTTTGGGGAAGAATTGAAAAAGGTATGGACAGATGGGACGAAATAATTCAGCAAAGTTTTATCAGTAAAGATTCAAAAACACAATTCCTAAATTTAATTTCCTCAAGAAAAAATCAAATTGATTTCTAACCGCACTGCAACAATCAAATCCAAAAAAGTCACCTATTCGGTGAGCACAAATTCTACACCGTCTGAAAACTCCATTTATAGGTATTTCTAGCTATGGGTTCTAGTCCCTTCGCGACTATTTTTCTTTTCCCCCAAACCTACAGAGCTGTACGAAGGGCTTTACTTTTCGAGTTTGCTTTTAAAACTTCTTAAACAAATCTCTTAGAATGGAATACAATACGATTATAACGTATTAGGGGTATTTGGTATTAGGCAACTCAAATTCAACTAGAAAATCTATTTCAAAATCACCCATAAATATATTTAGGTTCCAACTGATCTATATCATTGGGTTAAAATCCCAACTTATCTACCTTTTCCTACAATTGAAATATTTGTTAGTACAGGTCACTGTGATGTCAATTCAAAGATTAAAATTTAAAACTCGTATTAGAAGAGTCTAATTAAATAAAATTAGTCATGGAAGATACCTTAATGACCATAGTCATTATTCTTGTCGTGATAGGATCAGTTTTTATTCAGAATCGATATCCGTAAATCCCTATGGAATTTGTCGCTATTTGACCCTTCACAAAAGTAGTACTACATAGAATATTGGCCCGTTCGAGTAATGCTTATCCCAGTTCCACCCTAGACGAATATTATAAAATCACCTATTAATGAATTAAGACGATGAAAACTAGAAATTCCAGTGTAACGTTCACTTTAGTATGGGCAATTTGCATGCTTTTTACGTCTTGCAAATGCGCAAAACTGGCTCAGAAACAACCCAACATTCCTAACGGCGGTAGAGCGGTTGCTGTTGCAGTAAGTCCGTTTGATGACAATCTCATGGTGGTGGCTTCAGAAACGGGAGGTCTTTTTAGGACCTCGAATAAAGGCCTTAACTGGTCTCATGTTAGTGGCACAAGTACTTTCCGTTACCGAGACGTCCTCTTTGTTCCTGCCGACCCTATTATTGTTATTGCCGCGGCCAATGTCGATAGCCGTAACATAAGTGGGGGTGGTATTTACCGCAGTACAAACGGGGGCAGAAATTGGAGCAAAGCCGTTATGAACGCTCCAAACACCGCGTGCACCAATAAAATGGCTGCCCATTGCCTATCCTTCGATACTTTTAATGGCCGACTTTGGGCAGGTACGGATTGCGGCCTGTTCTATAGTGATGATCAGGGTGTCAACTGGACTTTTTTATCTAGTGCCATCGGCTTAGGAATTAATTCGATCCGAGCCGTACTTACCCCTGCCGCGAATCGTATGGTGGTATTGACCGGAAATTCGGTCCGGGTTTCTACGAACGGCGGCAGTAACTGGACGGTCAAAAACAATGGCCTTCCTACTAACAGAGCTGCAGGGGAACATAACCAAATTGCGATTTCGAGAATCAATAACCAACATATCTATTTTGCCTTTAATTCTTGGATTGGTGGTGTTCCTAAAAATGAATTGTACTATACCCAGGATTTTGGGGATAACTGGAGTGTTATTGTAGACCAAGGAGGTTGGAACAGGCCTCCATTTGTTGTTCTTGCCGAGGCATCGCTAAGTGGTGCAAATACTAAATTGGATTTGTATTTCAGCGATGGTGGCTGTCAATTGAGAAGACGCGAAGTGGTTCATGGAAGCATCCACGGGTTCAATCCTTGGAACAATTTAAACTCGGACCATTGCGATGCTGCCGATATTGGCATTGGCAAGGATGGAAAAACACCCATTCTCCTTGCTAGCGACGGTGGGGTGCACATAACCGAGGACAATGGTGCAAACTGGACTATGACTGGTACGGGGTCCAAAGGATACAATGCGCTGCAAATTACCGAAGTTACGGGACAAAAAACAGACGATGATGGCAAGGCTGATCTTTATTTCGGAACACAGGATAATGACAATTGGGCCTCAACTGATTATGGCGCTTCCTGGCCCAATAAACGTTGTTGCGAAGGCTTTTATTTAAATGTGCCAAGAACTTCGCTTCCCGTAGCTCAGACAATACATACAGGGGTTTCTTGCGCCGGGTGCGGGAACTACAAATCGGGGCCAGCACTTACAGCCCAAGCAAGCTGGAACAATCCACCCAGAAACGCTGGTAATCCGGCGTTGATAAAGCCAGCATATTATGCCCAAGAGCAGTTTAACATTGATTCAACCGCCTGGTCCTTGGCCAGATCTACCAATACCGGTGGCAGTTGGTCCACTCCTGTTACCCTCTCGGAAGACGTAATGAATTTACCTTTGATAGTGGGTACCGCTTCCAACCCAATAATTTATTTGGCGGTTCGTAAGCCCGGTACTACCAATGGTGCCCCTAACATTGGTCTTAAACGTATTTCAGGATTTTTGGGAAGTAGCGTCGTACAATCCAACCTAACGGGATTTGGAAATATTGGTACTTTCCCAACGATGTTCGCATGGTACGAAGTATTTGGGGTAAAACTTGAAGATCCAAATTATATTCTTGTACCCGACATAGTAAATAACGTGGTTCAAAAATCAACCGATGGCGGACTTAGTTGGGTCCCGGATAACAATCTAACAGACTTGGTGACCAATTCGGGTGAATTTAAATTTAGTTGGGACGGGTTTTCCCAAATCAGTTCCTTTGGATTTGATCCCGAATGCTGGGGGCATATCATGGTAGGTACGCAACAGGCGGGTATTTTTCAGACCTTTAATAACGGTATCTCCTGGGAAAAGGTGGCAGGTTCGGAAAAAATACCCTATGTGGGTTCCTTTTTCTTTTCTAAAAAAGGTGAAGTAGTGATTTCGTCCTATGGGAGAGGTCTATGGAGGTTTCGCTATGATTGTCCAGACCAGATTGTGGACAGGATTCCACCCCGTGAATTGTTTTATGAAGATCCGGTTCTTTGGTCAGATGGGCATTGGACTCCCATTAATAACCTAGTGGTAACAGCAGATTGTACCTCCTGCGGATTTTACATCCTTGAAGATGGGCAAATCACAGATGTAATCACCGAGCCTTCATCAGGCCAAGTGAAGGAAATTTTTGTGGATCAAGGTAATTTTAAAGGATTTGACCACAAAGGCGAGTCCATTCCATTGAGTGTAGCGGTAAGCACTGGAAATGGTGGTAATGGTATCCTAAGCGATGACGAGGCGTTGCAGAAAATATTGGAAGGTGACAAAATGGTCAAAGGAATTTATCTGGAAGGGGACCTCTATAAGGGCGTAATCTTACATGACAGCAATTTGGATCAGGGGCAACTTCCTCTGATAGCCCCTGAGGTGCCACGTGTTAGATTCAATCAAAATAGCGACCTGGGAATCCCGATCAATGAACTTAAAAACCTAAAGATTGTTGGATACGGTCTGGATCAGAAATTCCCCGTTGAGATTCTTCTTGATGGGAAAGACTTGGGTCAGGATATAAAGTCGGCCTTTGATGACAAAGGGGTCTTTGCCCTGGAGGTGCCTCCCATTTTTGGTATTGGCAACCATCAGATTACTATTAGACAAAAAACAGATAAAGGAGTTTTTGAAGAGCTCTTAAATTTACGAATCACCGTTGCGGATTATCCTGATGATAACAAATAAGGACAAAAACACGATTACTCCAAGTGAAGAACCTGCTTGTGGAGTAGTGAAGGGAACTTTAGATGGTTCGGGAAGCTAAGGCGGTTCAATTACTTATCGTAATATACAATTATTGTGTAAAAACTGTAATAGAACCAATATTGGATAGATCGGTCAAGGTGAACCACAGAAAACGGAAATTTTTGAGCTACTTAAAAACTCATTCCGCTCCAAGCTGTAAAAAGGATTAGCAATAATTAATGCTATGCTCACTTTTATCCGCTGGAGGTGGTTCACCTTGACCGTTTTTTGCACGTAAGGACACAAAACTCAAGTATTAAAGGCTATTTGCCATAAAAAGTCACCTATTCGGTGAGCGTAAATTTTTCAGTAGCTAAAAAGTCTTATTTACAGAGGTTTCAAGCCTTAGGTTCTGTTGCTATACGGCTCCACTTATTAGGTATCAAAACGATACAAAATCCTGTAAACATCTGATTTACAGGATTTTTTAATTTTGTTTGTATCCATTTGTATGCAAATAACACCATTCCATAAGTCACCAAATCGACACCTATTTAAAAAATTAAAAGCGGTGTCGATTTCTTTGTTAATTATGAATTTTTATAATTTCTTTTACCTATCCTTATTTAGCATAAATCGACACCTGAAAAACGATGAATTCTTTTTCTACTCTTTTTTACCTGAAAGATGAACGCCGAGATAAGAACGGAAAAGCGGGATTGTACCTAAGGATTACGGTAGATAGGCGACGAACAACGATTAGTTTACATCGTAAAATAGACCCGTCTAAATGGGATTCTCGGATGAATAAATTGAAGGGAAAAGGTACCGAAGCAGAAGAAATGAATCAATTTATGACCACGATTCGGCATAAAATAAATAGAATACAACATCAGTTAATTGAAGAAGGCAAACCATTTACCGCCGTAGACATCAAACATATTTATCAAGGCAAGGATAGGGAAGTAAAAATGCTTTTGGAAATATTCGACGAACATAACCGTCAAATGAAAAAACTGGTGGATAAGGAATTTGCACTCGGAACCTGGAAACGGTATTTCACGACCAGAAACCATGTTTCCGAATTTATACGAGCCGAATACAAAAAAGAAGACTTCCCCATTCAAGATGTGGATTTAAAATTTATCACCCGTTTCGAATACTTTATGAAATCGGTTAAAAACTGCAATCACAATAGTTCATTAAAGTATATTAACAATTTTAAAAAAATCATCCGTATGGGTGTTGCCAATGGTTGGATAGAAAGAGACCCCTTTTACAATTATAAGGTAAAATTCAAATGGGTAGATCGCGAGTTTCTATCTGCTGATGAATTGCAACGTTTGGTCAATCTCGAAATCAACTGGCCGCGAATTGCTATGGTTCGAGATATGTTCGTCTTCTGCTGCTATACCGGGCTAGCATATATTGATGTTAAGAAATTGAATCAAGATAATCTGGTCAAAAATATAGATGGCAACTTATGGATAGAAGCGAAACGTACCAAAACCAATGCTAAATTCAGTATTCCCCTACTCCCTACTGCCCTCGCTATTTTAGAAAAGTACAAAGACCACCCCAAGGTGGTCAATAGAGAATGTGTGTTGCCTGTTCTGAGCAATCAGAAGGCCAATGCCTATTTAAAGGAAATTGCAGACCTATGCGGTATTAAAAAGAATTTAACGACACATTTGGCCCGGCATACCTTTGCGACTACTGTGACACTCTCTAATGGGGTACCCATTGAAACTGTTGGTAAAATGCTAGGGCATAAAAATCTGCGGACTACGCAGCATTATGCACAGATTATAAATAAAAAAGTGGCGTATGATATGGGAGTTTTGAAGGAGAAGTTGGAGCGTGTGGGAAATAAAAATCAGACCAATGAGGCTTAAAAATTAGAATATGTTAAACGTCAAATCATGGTTACGAACCCTTATAGACCTATTGGAAGTCTTTTTTAATAGCGCGCAACACAGCAAACGAGGTCGAACCTGGCATCAACATGTAGTACCCCATGAAGAAGGTTGGGCCGTACGTCGCGAAGGCAACCAACGTATAACCAGCAAACATCGAAAACAGAGCACGGCCCTACGCAAGGCTAAAAGTTTGGCTCGAAAATACAAGGCCGATGTCATTATTCACCGAGCTGGTGGCGGTATTCGAGACCGGATAAGCTATGATGAGTAAGAAGTAAATCCGCTGTATGAAGCGCTTATAGCTTTTCCTAAAATAATGGATTCCAAAGTGGCGGAGGATATGGCGGTTTTGAAGGAGAAGTTGGCTGAGAAGGAAATGAATTATAAAAAACTCAGGAAATCTTAATTCCCTTTTATCCCTCTTGAATCCCGATTATAAAGTACGCTTATCCATAAAACATATTTATGCTTGGTCTTGGAAGTACGGATGGTTCTTGTCCCAAATCCACCATAACTTACCTGCGCGTGGATCCTGTTTCGATTTTATAGTGTTCCGGTAGATAAGCGTGAAGTAAAATCGAAATAGGGCGCATATGCCTTTGGCAAATAGACAAGACCCCTAAATTTTAGATTTAAGGCGATTCTGAAATTTTAACCAACTTTTATAAACCAATAGTGAACTAGGCGGCCTTCAATTGTTTTAGTTCCTCCGCTTCCAATTGTAGTAGTTTGTTGTCTCGCCACTAATTCGGTTCCTGATCTGTCTATTACACCGGCATCTATACTAAAACGAACATTTTCTTCATCAAAACCTGCTAGTTTTGTGGAAAGCTCCAATATTTTAGAATAGTTATCTGGATCATCAGCTAAAGTTTTAGCTAATTCATTTCTTATCTTTTTTTCGTCCATAACTTATGGCTCTAATACTTTTTTTCTCAGGTTAAACAACGGTTCCAAGATTTGCTTTTTGTTCGTTATTGCTTGTTCCTGAGTAAGTCCAATATATTCATAGGCACTCATGAACAAGATATTTTCTTCCACAACTTTCTTTATGTTAGTTAGCTCAACTTCATTAAAACTCTTGAACTTAGTTTGGTTGTCAATTTTACCCAAAATGTCCAATAGAGGGTCCTGGCTAGAAAAACTACCTTCTCTAGCTCTATAGTATTTAATAGCCTCCTTTAAAGAAACTATTTCTTGATTTGATAGGGTTAAGCTTTTCTTTGCAATAATTAATATTGCCCTATACCAATAAAAGAAGGCCTCTGGATTGCTTTTCTTAAGTTTATTTAGCTTATTGAATTGAAGGTCTTCGATTAACCAGTCTTTTACTTCTAATGGATTGTCAAACCTTTCAATCGAAGTTTTTTCGCTGCTTTTTATAATTTCAGATAAGTAAGCCACTTTAGCAGCTGCTGTTATTGCTTCTTCTATATTAAATTTAGTAAGTGTAAAATTTGTAAAGTTGCTAACTCCAACCTGAAGATGTTTAAACTCTTCAGATTTAACATCTCTGGTTGAAAGAATATAACATGCCTCTTGAGTATCCTCTAAAACTTGGTCTGATGATAATTTTAATTTCCTGAACGCTATCTCTTCTTTAACCACTTGTGCGTAACTGTTGCGTACCATATTCAAATCAGAAATATTGTCCATTAAAAAAGCTACATCAAATAGTTGCTTAATAATTTCTACAGGTCTTCCTTTGGTATATAATATTCCTGTTGTTTTTGGTGCAAAAGCTGTTAATTTATCACCTAGGATGGCATCAAAGGTTGGCATCTTTACAGTTATAATTTTGCCTGAAGTTTGAATCCAATCATGCGCAATGGGTACCTCCATGAGCTCAGGATATGGGTTTGGTGTATATAGAATGTCAAGCAATATCGGTTCTACACTACCATCAACATTACTTTTATAATACATTTTAAAATGCCCTATGGGTGCATCAGGATTATGCTTTCTGTTGTTATCATCTTGCCAATGTGTGAAGATTGTCTCTTTACTTATTATATCTAGAATAGATTCTATTTCGCTTTGAGTTTGCTCTGTAATGATATCTATGTCGATTGAGAATCTCTTTGGTTCTTTCGTAGCCAATAGTATTGCCGTTCCTCCTTTAAAGATGAATCCCAAGCCATTAATTTTAAGCTGTTCCAGAAACATCAATGCATATATGACTTTCTCAATAAGTTTAGGGTCATACTTTTTACCTAACCTACTTTTGACGTCATAAATCCAATCTGGATGATATGTTACTTCTTCTATCATTTTAAATTAAGTTTTGGCAAAAAATCAAATTTTTGCCAAAGCTATATTCGTTAATTTTTCAATTTCATTTTCTCTATTTCGCCTATAAGCATAACGCTTCATCTTTCCCTTATTGACTTCAAATTTTTCGAAGGCCGAATTATAAATAAAATCTAATTCTCCTTGTTGCGCTGCATACACTTTAGTATCGATAATCATATCGACCAATAGTTTTTCCAATGATGGAATTACTAAATTTTCGAATTCTCGAAGTGGTGCCTCTGATATAAGCTGCTTCAAAATAATTACGTCATCACTATTATGGATATATAACTCAAATGTTTCGGCATCTGGCTCTAAAAATACCTGTTTACCCTGCTCTTTTAAACTATAAAAGACCGATTCTGTCACGTCTTTTTCTAATTCTAAAATGGTGTAAAATTTGAAAGGCTGATGTCTCATAAAATCATTCAACCATTTCGTATCCCATATACAAAATTCTATAAAAGGATATTCTTTCTTAATCTTGTTGAATAGACGCTTTAACTTAATATCAACAACGGGACAAAATTCTTGTTTCCCTTTTAGAGCATAAACACCTCTCGCTGGGTTTTTTAAGACCCCCTTCTTTTTTAATTGCGACAAATACACGCTGATAGAGCTATCTTTTAGGTATGGAAAATCTTTCAAAATGCTTTCTACCAAATCATGCTTTGAAATAGTTCGATGCCCTTTAAAATAAGATTGTATTTTACTTTTTAGTTTCTCGTCCAAAGCGCTATCTTTTAATTAAACTTTGGCAAAATACGTATTTTTTGCCAAAGTTTAATTAAGGAATCATTATTGTCCGTATTAAAAGTCATCTTTTCAATCGTAAAGCTGATTATGGCATTGTAGAAATAGAATAGCTCTGTGGTCTAGTAATTCCACGTCTCAAATCCACCATAACATACCTGCGCGTGAATCCTGCGGAATTTTTCAAAGTTCAGAAAGATAAGCGTCTAGAAGAAATTCTATGAAGCGCATGCACCTAAACCAAAATGGTGTAGATTACCATGAAATTATCATAATGAAACTTAGTGTTGATAGGGCTTTTCAGGGGCATTATCATAAATCATGCTACTAAAAAAATTGATTTACTTAGTTAAAATACTGTAATTCAATTATTTAAATATCGTAACGTCGCTTTAGAGCGTAATTTTCTTGCTATACCTTTCTCGCTCACAAAAGCTCCCTCGAAAACGTAAACGCCATGCGCTTTTCTACTTTGTTTAATTCAACTACACATTAACTCCATTTATTTTTTATATCCAGAACGCTTTTTTTTCGATAAAATGAAAAATAGATATTTGACATCGAATGCTCTTGGTTCGTCCGTCAAATGTTCCTTTTACTTCCCATAGTGCCGTCACGCTTCCCTTTTTCGATATCGTTTCTATTAACCGATTTGGGCTTAGTAAGGGTTTATAAAAAGAGGGAGGTACGAGCCTGATTATGCAATCTGTCTAAGAACAAATCGGTTTTCTTTGGTATCGGAAAAGGGAAGGATGTGAGGCTCGGCAAGTGATTATAAATTTTCTTGCAGATGAAAAAATAAAAAGCTTGCGAAAAGCCAAAGCGGACTTAACCCATTTTCTTTTTCTGAAAATGGGTTGTGTCCAAGACCATTTTAAACGATGCGCTTTGACCGGCATGCAATGGAGGGGAATGGGCAGAGTTTTTTATGAATCGCACTAAAACTATATTTAAATGCATATAATGAAAACATTGTCTGTATTTGATTGATTAGGAAGATAACCTATCCGAGGGTTTTCTTGACAACCACAGATTCAATACTGTCAAATATTTTGTATCTTGTATAGGGTTATCTCGGGCCAACACCTTCATTGCTAAGTTTATACACAATGCGAATATTTGTCTCTTCGTCATTTCAAGATTTGCAAGACTACCGCCATGCCACCATTCGCGTGTTGCGCCAACTGGGGCACCAAGTTGTGGCCATGGAAGACTTTGTAGCCGCCAGTGCCGTTCCTTTGGAACATGTGCTCAAAAAAGTGGAAAGATGCGAACTCTTTGTGGGGCTATTTGCGTGGCGCTATGGCTTTGTTCCCCAGAGCAAGGCGGGATTAAATCTCCCTCCCGATATTCCGGCCATTGTTGGAGCTGAATTCGGGGTTACTTCCATTGCGCATTACGAGTACCTATATGCCAAACAACTGAACATGGAATGTCTGGCCTTTTTGTTGGATGAAAATGTACCTTGGCCACCGCATCTTATTGACGGGTTTTCCACACTTGACCCGAACGCCCCCATAGACGCGCTAGCCATCCGTAATTTACGCTCGGAGCTTCAGCAAAATGCAATCGTCTCCTACTTCAGCAACCCCAATGATCTGGAAGCCCGAGTCAGCGCAGCCGTTACGGTAGCAGGCATGAGCAAACAGGTTTGGTTGAACTTGGCCGATGTAGGTACGGTCTCCGATACAGTGAATGATAGTGCACCGGAAGAAGGTATACGAAAGGCGATTATGGAGGCGGACCAAAAACGGGTGCTGCAAGTCGATTTAAATCCAAATTATCCCTGGTGGTCGACTAGGTTATACCTAACGTCAATGTTAGCCGAGCGCTTGACCAATGTATGCCGAATATTGATTGTATTAGACGGTAAGTTTATCGGTCTATTGTCTATCCGGTGGATTATGTCTGTACTCGAGACCAAGCACCCTATCTTGACTAAAATCGCCAAAAAGATTGATACCCGTAAAAAGGTAGATCCTGATTTGGAACGTGAAATTACGGAAATCATCGAATTGTGGCGAAAATCATTTGAAATTGCTGGAAAGCCCGAACAAAATGAACGGGCGATGAAAATAATTCTCACACCAGAACAACTCCGCCGCTGGTTTGGGGATACCATGCTGCAACAACCGGTAAGGGTTTCCGATCTGTCCCGGGCAACGGTCATCGACCTGCTGCGCATTTTGGACTATCCCACGGAATTCGTCCCCATTGTTACGGAACGAGGGTTTTCCCATCAACAAAATCAGGCAGTAGGCAATCCACAAAAGGAGTCAATAAAGGTGGTGGATAAATCGGCCCTTAATGCCAAGTTGGCACAGACTTACGTCTCGGAATTGAAGGACGGCAGTCAGGTTTTCTAGAAAAGCACTTAGAATATTGGAGTTATTTCCCGTACCAAATCCACCATAACTTACTTGCGCTTGGATCCTGTTTCAATTTTTTAGTTTCCGGCAGATAAGCGTAAAGCAAAATCGAAATAGGCGCACATGCTATGGCAAATGGATAAAAGACTTCATCCTTTAGAAATTTAATCCTAGAAAAGTATATCACGTATTAACTATCAAAATATTGCATATTGCGATATGCAATATTTTGACAAAAAAATTTGATTTACAATATCCTAAACCGTATTATTGCATATTGCGATATACGATATTTATGAAAAAAGCAAGCTTACATCAGATGAAACCACAAGATATAGTGGTATTGGCCAAACTCATTTGCATGGGCAATGAGGGCTATATTCAAATGTTATTGGCAGAAACGCTGTACATGAGTCAATCAGAAATCAGTATGTCTTTAAAACGTTCTGCCTACGCAGGTTTACTTATCAATAAGGGGCAGGAAGTTGACCGTAAACTGTTTCTTGATTTCATTCACTTTGGCCTGAGTGTCGTTTTTCCGGAACATCCCGGAGCCATAGTTCGGGGTACTGTAACTGCCCATAGTGCGCCACCCTTGGATGCGGAGTTCCAAAGTGAGGAAAAATATGTATGGCCTTATGCCAAAGGGCAATCAAGGGGTCAGAGTATTTCCCCATTGTACCCCACAGTACCACAAGCCGCTAACCTTGATCCTAAGCTTCATGAATTACTTGCGTTATTTGATGCAGTACGTGTGGGTCGCATTCGTGAAAAAAATAGGGCTTTGGAAATCCTTGAGCAACGCATATGTTAAAAAACACTTTAATCAATAGGGAGGCTACTAAAAAAGTGGCCTTAGCTTTGGGAGACGTAAACGACCAGGTTGTTTATGTAGGCGGTGCCATGGTAAGTATATATATTGATGACCCTGCCGCAGAAGACATAAGGCCCACCAAAGATATTGACCTAACCTTTCAAATTGCCACTTTTACTGAATTGGAACAATTACGTGAGAATTTAAATGAAAGAGGTTTTTACCAAAGTTCAGAGGAAAAAGTTATTTGCAGGTTTCTTTATGAAGATTTAAAAGTAGATGTCATGTCAACACAGCCTGTAGGGTGGGCACCTTCCAACCAGTGGTTCAAAAAAGGATTTGATGAGGCAATGGCTATAAAACTTGATACTATTATAATTAAGGTTTTGCCCCTGCCCTATTTTTTGGCCACCAAAATGGAAGCCTTTTTTGACCGGGGCATAAAAGATATATACGCCAGCCACGATTTGGAAGATATCGTTTATCTGTTCAATTACTCCACGAATATTTCCCGTCAAATACTAACAGCTCCCACGGAAGTAAAAACTTATTTGGTCCAAAGACTAACGAAACTAATCAATAACAATACAATTATTTCGGCAATGCGCGGTAGTCTGTACTATGAACAAGCAGATGAACGAATGCTAATTATACAAGAGCGCATCCAAACCATAATCCAAAGTGTTTAGCGAACATATTAGCGGTAAACATTAGATTGGACGCCATTAGTAACCTTCGCCACCCCGAAATATCGGGGCTGTTTCGATTTTATAGTGTTCCGGCAAATAAGGGTAAAGTAAAATCGAAATAGGGCGCATATGCTATGTCAAATGGCTACAAACTGCTGTAAATTCAATGACTCGCTTTAGTAAGCCCAAATTGAAGCAAATGACCTTTATTTCTATGGGAAATTCCATTTTTTACGAAAAAACTAGCCGAAAAATGTGGCTTCGCAAGGTTTTTTATGAAAACATGATTTGACCGCTATTTTATCTGCTTTTTAAAACTCTCATTATCAGTCACTTATTTTCGGCATTTTATTCATTGCACCAATTTTTTAGCAAACTTTTTCAATGTTTGTTGGGGTTCCCAGAGTTTTTACAGCAAAATTGTTGCAATACTAAATCATTGAATTCCTACAAAATACTGAAAATCAATTGATTAAAATGCGTAACATCGCTTTAGCGTGTTACCCTCTTGCTTTACATTTCTCACTCTCAAAAGCTCGTTTCAAAATGTAAGCGTTCCGCTCCCAGACCAAATATCAAATTCAAGCAAAAGAAATTAGAATCCTTTTATTTTTTATATCCAGAGCGCGCACTTGATTTCTGCACCAGATAACTATTAGGGTGGTTCAAGTACAAGTTCATTGCTTCAGTACTAAAAAACGGAAGGGAGGGGGATCGGCCTAGGTTACGTTGATATCTCGACCTGTGGAACAGGTTATCTACAAAATTAGTAGGAGTGTTAAACTGTTTTTAAATGGATTAATAATATTTTAATTTATAGATATTTATGCCTTCGTAAATTGCATACGAGTTTCAGTACTTAGTGAAAGTAATTTACGTAGCTTTTTTGGAGAGCATAAAACTTTAAACTCCTAAACATAGACGTTAAAAATAATAGTTACCTATTCCTCCGATTCTCTTTTGTAATTTCTATTTATTTCCACGAACTGGCTTGGGTGCCGCAAAACTGTAAACGCTGCCATCTATACACACCACAGATACGAATGTGCCGTCTTGGGTGAATCCTACTTGGTTTAAGTGACCGTCCAATAAGAAAGAAGCCAACTCAGAACCGGTTTCGGCATCCCACAACTTTAGTTCTCCATTGGGGTCTGTGTCGCCTAAAAAATTATAGGTAATTGAAGCTAAAGTCCTGCCATCCGGTGAAAAATCCATTCCAGAAACTAATGCCTTATGAGAAGTCAATAGTATGGGTTGGGCAGTTGAGTTGGGCCATATCTCTATGTTGTTTTTCGAGGCCACCGCTGCCTTTGATCCATAGGTTGCCGTATTATGGCCTTTTATATTGGCAAGTGACATTGCCGCAAAGATTGTTCTATTATTATGACTCCTAAAACTAGAATTTACAGTATTGACGAATTTGCCTTTCGCAATATCCCAGCTTACCACTGATATTGAATCGTTGCGATTCCTTACCTCCAATAGCAATCGTTTTCCCGAATCCACAAATTTGAGTTTTCCGATTCCCCCGCCCTTTATCTCGGTTTGTGAAATAATAGTTCCCGTCCTCAAATCCCATATACTAAGCTCGGGCCCGTCCCAATCCATTTCCTCTTCAAAAGGTCCGGTAACTGTGGCTACTACCGGTGATCCTTCTAAAAATAGGGCTATTCGAACTGGATGGTTATGGGCAAGAGTTGTAATTAGGCGCATAGTACTATGATCATATACATCCAGATTCGTAAAGCCAAGCGCAATGTACTGCTTATCTCTTGACATCTTTATGAACATCTCCTCCGGATGGGTTTCAATATGAAGTCTTTGCTTTGCATAACGTTGATCCTCCATGGCATTCCAGACCCGTACGGTACCATCATAGCCTCCCGAGGCTACACGACCTTTGTTTGTAGCCCAAGAAAGGGAGGAGATACCGGCATTGTGGCCCTTATACGACTTCATCAACGTTCCCGATTGAAGGTCCCAGATGTTAACCATTGAACCGTCTGGAGAGGCCAGGAACTTTCCATCTGCCGAGATGGAAAGCATTCCATCAGTTGGAGAATTATGATAGATCTCGGCAAACTTCCTTCTTTCCCAGCTCCCAACATCCCATACCTCAAGCTGGCCGTTCGAGGTGGTTGCGGAAGCTAGATATTTGCCATCCGCTGACGCGGCAAGGGAATAAATCTTTCTTCGATCAGGGGTATCCAATAGCGTTTCCTGACTATCGGAAAGCAAATTCCAGATAAGAATTTCACCTTTTTCATTACCCAGTGCAATCCAGTCAGAACCGGGAACAAAAGCCACACTATGGCCACCAAGAAAACCTCCACTGGGCCTTCGAATCAGTTCCGAACCAGATTCGATATGCTGCACAACTGTCAGCTGGTCTGTCGCTAGTGCGATCATTGCTCCATCCGGGGAAAATCGTATTGAGTTCACGGAACCTAGCGGAAATTTGGTCTTACTTCCATTTTCAAGATCCTGCATAAAAGCGTTGCCTTCTTGTACCCAGGCCAAAAGTTTGCCATCTTTGGTCCCATCAATAGATACAACCAAGCCCTCTTTAGGACTCATCTGCTGTATCAGAGATTCGTCAAGGGCCCACTTTTGTAAGCCTGTATCGTCTCCTCCCGAATAAACCATTTCCCCATCTGCAGCTAAATACACACTCATGGCCCTGTGCACAGGCATCACAGCGATGTCTTTATTAGTGAGTTCTTTGAGATACCTCCAAATAAAAAACTCCGAGCGGTCGTTGTGACGTGTTACCAAGGCAATCGCTTCGTCTGTCCGGCCACTTTCCCATTCACTTAATGCCAGCGTCATGTCCGAATTAAAGCGCAAACGTTTGGCCGTCCTTTCGCGCTGTAGTGCCAACAGTTCGTTTTTAACGGCGAGAAGACGTCTCTGTTCGGAAGTATCCTTTTCACGACGAACCTCGACAATTAGCCCCTGGATCGAGTCAATCGCATGGTCTAAGGAATCCCTGGCCATGGTCACTTCTCGTAAACGTTTCTCGGCAATATCTTTTTGCGCTTCTGCTTGCAGACTATTTTCATACGATAGCCAGGCAAAAATTGATGTGCTTAAAACCAACACCGAAAGAGCGAGAATGATCCTGTATCTCAGACGTATGGCCCTTTTATGCAGTTTGACATCCTCGCCAATCAGGTCATTCATCGCCAATCCATGAATAGCGGAAGCAATTCTGGCTGCTTTTTGTTTAAAATCCGGGTTATTCAGTGAAAGATCATCCGATGTCCTGGCTTTTCTAAAATCGACATAAAGGGGTTCCTCTATAAACTTACCCTTTAGATTCAATGGCAAGGCGGTGGTGACCGTCCAATTAAAATCCTTGGAGACCGTATCCCATATAATATCGCCACCGGTAAGGCAAATCAAAATAGTATTGACCGATTTATTCTGAAGCCAAAAAAACACTTCCTTCTGTACCCATTCTGAAGAAGCAGCCTTTGGGGAGCCAATTAAAATAAGAAAATCTGATTCCCACAATGCCTTCTCAATTGTACCCCATAAGTGCGGGGTGGCAGAAAGGCTAGTTTCGTCCCTAAAAATATTAAGGGCCCTCCTCTTCAATATTGGTTTTGCAATACGCTGTAATGCTTTTTGGAGGGCGGGAGCAAAATTTCCGTCCATGGCATGCGAATATGAAATAAAAGCGTTAAATCGTTGAGCCATAACACCTAAGTTATTAAATTTTTGGTGCATTTGGAAGTAGTAACATTCATCCCGACGTTTAAAATCGTAATTTCTTACAAGGATAAACAGTCTTTCAAGTTTGAACAATTTACTTCATGCGAACCTTGTGGCTGATTGTAGTTGATGATGCCGGTAATGGGACCACTTTTAAGAACGTATTGGTACTCTTTGGCGTATAAAAAGAGAAGGGTGTACGGCGCAGCATTGGGTTGAATATTTTCTTGCAGATGAAAAGATAAAACTTGTTAAAAGCCAAGGCGGACTTAACGCATTTTCTTTTTCTGAAAATGGGTTGTGTTCAAGACCTTTTTTAAACGATGCGCTTTGACCGGAATTCAATAGAGGGCAATGGGTGGAGTTTGTGAATCATTGTATTCGTTTTAATAGTCGATTTCCCAAAACGGGAAATAGATTATATTTGTATTGTGAGAATTTATTCAAAAGGGACGTTACGTAATTTTTGGAAAAAGCATCCTGATTCAGAACAACAATTAAAATCATGGCACCAGACTTTTCAAAAAACCGGGTTTAAGAATCCAAATGAAATAAACCACTATGGATTAAAAATCCATAGTTTTTCAAAGGCAATAAAATTGCCAACAACTGTTGTGTTATTTTGGTAATTGGATTACAAACCCAGTAATAATCAATAACTATTAACATTGCAGGCTAAAATATTTGTAGAACCTAAAGTAACTGTAATAAATTGCAGGGTTTTAACCTTTAACTAGATAATAAAGTCTCTTTTTGGCTCTGCAGATATAGTAAGTGACGGAAAAATCGTTTTTAATATCTGTGGGAATCATTACCGACTGATTTCCAAGTTTAATTATAGCAAACACCTTGTGTTTATTTTGTTCGTAGGTTCACACAAGGAGTATGACAAAGTAGACGTTAAAAAATTATAAAACTGAAGAAATGGAAATTTCAATCATTAAGAACGAAAAACAATACAGAGCATACCTTAATCGTATGAATGAAATTTTTCACGCGGAGGATGGCACGCCCGAAGGTGAGGAATTGGATTTATTAGCTCTTGTATTGGAAAAATATGAAGATGAGTATTATCCTATCGATACACCGGATCCTATTGAAGCCATCCGTTTTATGATGGAACAAATGGGAATGGATGATAACGATTTGGGTAAAATCCTAAGCAGCCGAAGTAGAGCTTCGGAAATACTTAACAAAAAGAGGAAATTGAGCATTGCTCACATTCGTAAACTAGCGGAGCATCTGAAAATTCCTGCTGATGTCTTGATTAAGGATTATGAGTTGGCATCATAAAATTTCTTAGTTGTTCAATTTTTTCTCTTGTTCATGTTACATGAACACTTACGTTTTTGAACTATAATTCACTAAGAGACTAAAGAAATATAGCCCTTATGTTGCTCTTCTCCCTGTTAAGCACATTCTCTTTTCCCCTATTTTAAGATACTATTCTAGTTCCCATAGTTATATTTAAAAGCATATAATTTATCACTATTAATCAAAAATATATGTAAAACCATATAATTTAGTATATTTGTCCTAAATTATATTTAAAAACATATAATGCATAGTTTATCTGAATTTGTAAAAGCCCGTAGAAAAGAGGTCAATCTCACACAACGAGAATTTGCCGAGCGAACGGGTGTTGCCTTAACCGTAGTTCGGAAAATAGAGCAGGGCAAAACAAACCTGAATATGGATAAAGTCAATCTCATACTCGGCATGTTCGGACATACGCTTGCGGCAGTCCCAACTACAGCATTAGAAAGTAAAAACAATGCAAACCGATGAGAAAGGCCATTATACTATATAATGACATAATAGCAGGAGAGCTTACAGAAGCTGTTGATGGTGATTATGTGTTCCAATACAATGGCGATTACATTGCTGCCTACCCAGAACAGTTTATAACATTTTCTATGCCTGTTCGGTCCATACCCTACACTGACAATAGACTTTTCCCTTTTTTTGAAGGTTTGATTCCAGAAGGTTGGTTATTGAACATTGCTACCAAAAATTGGAAGTTGAATCCCAATGATCGAATGGGGCTATTATTGGCTTGTTGTCAAAATTGTATAGGGGCAGTAAGTGTTCAATCCGTAACAGAAAATCATGAAAAATAAGTGTTTATACTGCTATGATAACTTAGAAAGCGAAGGTGATTTTCATGATGCCTGTAGTTTGGCATTTTTCGGGACAAAGGAAACACCCAAATTGGAATACTCGCTGAGCCAGATGTCAGAATTGGCAAAAAATGTCGTTGAGCGCAGTATATCCGTTCCCGGGGTTCAGCCCAAATTATCCATGTCCCTTATTAATGAGTTGAAAGAAGCAGGTAATTTTAGACTGACCGTTGTTGGTGCTTTGGGTGGTAACTATATCTTTAAGCCACCATCAACCGATTACGTTGAAATGCCAGAAAACGAACATGTGACGATGCGCATCGCAGCGGCATTTGGTATTCAGGTTGTACCTTCTAGTTTAATTCGGTTGCAATCCGGTGAACTGTCCTATATCACTAAACGAATTGATAGAACGGAAGGGGGCCAGAAAATTCATATGTTGGATATGTTTCAAATAACGGAAGCTTTCGATAAGTACAAAAGCTCCATGGAAAAAGTTGGTAGGGCCCTACGCGACCATTCCGCCAATACCCAATTGGATATGGTTTTCTATTTTGAGCTGACCCTATTTAGTTTCTTAACGGGAAATAACGATATGCACCTCAAAAACTTCTCTATGATAAAATCCACATCCGGATGGCTACTGGCCCCAGCCTATGACTTGCTCAATGTGGCCATCGTAAACCCTGATGACAAAGAGGAAATGGCGTTAACTCTTGAGGGAAAGAAAAGCAATTTGCACCGAGTACATTTTGAAAACCTAGGTAACCAATTAGGTCTAACGAATAAGCAAATTTCAGGTGTATTCAATCGTTTCCATAAAAAAAAGAAAGATTCGCTTAAATGGATAGCTAATTCTTTTTTGTCCGATGTTATGAAAGAAAAGTATATCGCTTTACTTAATAATCGATATAAGAGGATCTTTGATGAAAAATCAACTTCTGAGAAGTCATTATTCTTATAAATCAAAAGTCACCTATTCGGTGAGCACAAATTTCATGATCCCTGAAACTTCCGATATACAGGCATTTTGAAATATAAGTTCTTGTCCCTTCGCATCCATTCTTTTTTCGACATGACCCTAACAGCTCCACATTATAAAACCACCGATCGGTGGTTTTATTTATTATTGATACTTGCGGTTTAAAGGTTTTTCCCATATCTTTCAAAGGTTAGCGTGGATAGAAGTAAAAGGAAAGCAAATTCAAAGTTAAGAACAAGTGTAACCGAAAAAGACCAACTAGTAATTTAATTTGGTTTAACCCTGTAGGTAATGCGCCTGTTGGTAATTACATTTGCTTTCACGTTTAGGGTAACCAAGGCATCATTACAGAAACGGCTTTCATCCACAAATTCCATACTACAAAATGAGGGGCGTGACGAACCACTTCCATCCATAAAACGTCCAAGTAAAATGTTACCGGCCAAACCGGTATTCAAAGGAGAATAGGCCGGGGCCAAGGCAAAAATTGTCGTACTTCCATTGGCAGAATAGGTCACGTTTCCATTGATTTCATTATAACCGATACTGTAAGGCACATTGCCACTGACAAAATTCCCCAAATTTATGGTAAACGAATTAGCAAGTCCGGTCGTACCATTGATGACATCGACACGAATACCAACTTGGTTTCCAGTGATGTGGTAAATCCTAAAATTACCAGCAGTAATGATATCCGCGGTGCTTTCTTGATCTTCATATTCGAATGAGACGGTGAAGCTTGTAAAGTCAAAAATACCCCCCGTATTCGGAACATTGACATCAAAGCCTGTAGAGCCGCCAGAACCTGAGGGAAAATGAAGACCACACCCTGTTTGTGCCGCCAAGGGGTTGACTGATGTCGCATCTGGTCCAATCGCTGCGATGGTGAGATCTGGGTCATTAAAGTTAAAGCGGGAGACAATATCGTTAGGAGTGCCGTCGTCGCAAACACGGTAGGTAAAAGTATCGATACCTAAAAAACCCGTGTTAGGCGAATAGGAAAAGCTGCCATCGGCGCCCAATACCACCGATCCGTTAGACGGGGCGTTGACCGGCAAGGTCTGCACAGCAATTGTTGCAGAACCATTGGCATCGGTGTCATTGGCCAAGAGCCCATTAACTACAGAAATACTCCTAGGCACGTTATAACCCACATCATAGGTGTCGTCCACCGCCACAGGTGCAGATTTCTGTGCCTTTACCTCGGATGGTACCGCGGAAATCAGTAGCAACCAGAGGAGTGTAAAAAGTGGCTTTGCGAGCATATTATAAGGCTAGAGAAGGTCTAATTCCTCCTAAACTATTGGCTATTGGCTATTGGCTATTGGCTATTGGCTATTGGGATATAAACAGAAAACCAACTAATATATTGTTCATAGAAACCAAATAGCAGGAACGGTGGCAATGATTATCGTAATCTCGACGTAAAACTCCAATGCCCCATGCTTTCCAATAGCGTAATCTTACCGAAGATTAAAACTTCCTATTTTTTTGGTCTACATGCTTATTTTTTCGACAAAAGTAGTTAGGTAAGCCGTTAATCGGCCATGCGTTTGCTTGAACGATTAGATTACTTTGAGATCGTGCTTTGCAGGAACTTTGTACAAAACAAAACGATATGAAAACTTTATTGTTCACTGTCAAAAAAGAGTTTACCAAAGACAATTTGATTGCGGCCGTTAGCTGTTTGATTCTATCTACTTCTATTTTCTTTATCATGAAGGTAATAGGACAATAGAACAATTACCTACTTACTTGAAAAAGTGGCGTATGCTACAAAATTCCATTAGAAGCTCCGATCTCCTAAAAATGAGATAATGTTAAGTTTAGGCATAAAATCTCTTTAGCGCAAAGCTGTTTACGATAGATTGTGGAAAAATCTAATCGCTAGCGGCATCTGGCCAATAACATCCGTTGTTTGAACAAAACATTCCAAAATTACTGGTCTTCCTATAATTGGACGTAGAAAAGGCTACAATGCCCAGATGTCTCCTGCCTCACTCCTTATAGAAAAGGGGACTTCAACCTGCCAGAAAGTTACCACGACAATTCGAAAACCGAAGTAGTTAAGAGTATATTCCTCACAGCAGCTCTGCACGGCTATTTAGGGCTTGTATTGATATACACAAAAAAGAGCGGCCTTTTGCTAAAACACTTCATCGTAATTCTTTACTTTTAGAACTCGTTTAAACTTTTGATCACTTGGCCGAATCTTTTCGTCTTATGGTCTACCCATAGCATTGGGAACACCTTTATAATGAATAACATGAATCTTACAACCTACTTCACCTCAAAACTTTTTATCGCCCTTTTAGCTTTTTCTATAACCCTGACCTTCAATAGTTGTCAAGAAGCTAGTCCGATCGGGCCTTGGGATTACGAGGTCGATTTTGGGGATGACAAAGCAGCGGGTATTCTTAAAGTAAAAAAAGAAGGTAAAGATTATACAGGGACATTAATATCCTTCGATTGGGGTACCATTGATTTGGAAAAGGTGGTCATCGAAACGAATAAGCTATCGGCGAATTTTGAGCTTTTTGGAAAAAAAACAAACCTCGAGGGAACCATATCTTCCGGAATAGTAACTGGAACGCTACAAATCAAAGACGAAATTTTTCCTTTCAACGCCGCACCGCGCTCAGACAATACCGTCGAAATTGATCGTTCGGACATTACGTATATTTTGGCCAAAAACGATCTTTCCGATTCCGAGATCGGAATCGATCATGCCAGTATTATTGGCAAAGAAGACCGGGAAACTATTAAACGGGGCGAGCGAATTTACAGTTCCAATTGTGTCAATTGTCATGGAACACCGCAGATAGAAGGCTCCATTCCATCCTCCCTCAAGTTTTGGAACCAACCTTTTAAAGCGGGTAGCGATAGTTTTTCAATGTACCAAACCATGACTAGAGGTGTCGGTTTTATGCCTCCACAGCCTACCCTCACACCTCAAGAAAAATATGATGTAATTACCTATGTTCGAGAGAAATTTGTCAAGAACAATGAAAATGAAACCTATATTTCTAATACGCCAGGATATCTGTCGGGCTTGCCAAAGGGCACTTCCCTAGGTCCTGAATCGAAGCCCTATCAACCTTGGGCCGATATGGATTATGGCAACTTTTTTATCAACACTTATGAACTTGTAGACGAAGAGACCGGCATACCGAGGTATCATTCCCCAGGCCCTGCCCCCTACCCGGACGAAGATTATTCTAAGAATAATTTCGCCTACAAAGGAATTGCCGTTCGTTTAGACAAAGGCCCTGGGGGTATCTCAAAAGGCAAGGCCTGGATGATTTTCGACCATGACCTGATGCGCGTTGCCGGAGGATGGACCGGTGAGGGGTTTATTGATTGGAACGGTATTCTACTTAACGACAAACATGAGACCTATCCCCGAACTATCGGAAAATTACATTTCGAAACACCGGTGGGGCCGGGTTGGGCCAACCCAAAAACCGGTTCTTTTGATGATCCCCGAATCAGGGCCAGAGACGGCCGCGCATTTGGTCCGTTACCTAGAACCTGGGCAGATTATAAAGGGTTGTTCCATTTTGAAGACCATATTATCATTTCCTATAAAGTAGGCCGTTCGAACGTTCTCGAAGAGCTGGGTATGGAAGAATTTGAAAATAAAACGGTGTTTACGCGAACACTGAATATCGATGCATCCCCCTCGAATTTAAAAATGAGGATTGCCCCAAGCACACATAAAGTTGTCTTGACCGGTGCCGGCGCCACGCTGTCGGAACAGGATGGTTACCACATTATGCAGGTCGACCCGTTGAAGACTGCAACGGTAAAACTGTTTATAGCCAATTCTTCTACAAGTGATTTGGCCCCGCTCGCATCTACTTCTGAGGCTCCGGTCGTATTAACGAAATATGTTTCGAATGGAGGCAAAGCGCATTATCCTCAAGAACTAAAAAGCGCCATTACTCCCGGGCCGGAAGATTCGATTTTCGCAGTAGATCTACTGACCCCTCCCTTTGAAAATCCATGGGCCAGTAGAATGAAGCTTAGCGGTATCGACTTTCTAAGTGATTCGAATAAAGCTGTCGTCTGTACCAGCGATGGTGATATTTGGTTAATTAAAGGCCTTACTAAAGGCGAAAATATCCTCTCGTGGAAACGTATCGGATCGGGTCTTTTTCAACCCCTGGGCATTAAGGTGCTAAATGACAAAATATTTATCATTTGTAGAGACCAGTTGGTGTTGCTTCATGATTATAATGGAGATGACGAGACCGATTTTTATGAAAGTTTCAATCATGACCACCAAGTAACCGATCACTTCCACGAGTTTGCAATGGGTCTGCAAGCCGATACGGAAGGAAATTTATACTATGCGAAAAGTGGTAGACATGCCCGTGAGGCATTAGTACCTCAACATGGCACTCTACTTAAGGTGAGTAAAGACGGCTCAAAGACCGATATCATTGCCAAGGGATTTCGAGCGGCAAACGGCGTTTGCATCAATCCCGATGGGAGTTTCTTGGTTACCGACCAACAAGGGTTTTGGAACCCTATGAACCGCATCAATTGGGTCGATGGAAATAATCAGTTTTATGGTAATATGTGGGGTTATGACCCACCACAAGATAGTACTGCTGTGGCAATGGAGCCTCCGATGGTATGGGTAGACATGGAGTTTGATCGTTCACCATCGGAATTGCTTTGGGTAGATAGCGAGCAGTGGGGAAAATTGAACGGAGGCCTATTAAGCTTTTCCTATGGCTTCGGTAAAATTCAATTGGTATTACCTGAAAAGGTAAACGGCCAAATGCAGGGCGGGGTTATCGATTTACCCGGCATAAAATTTTTGACAGGGGTAATGCGCGGAAGGTTCAATCCTTCAGACGGACAGTTATATGCCTGCGGGATGTCTGCCTGGGGAACAAATCAAATGTTACGGGGCGGTGGGTTGTATCGCATACGATATACCGGTAAAAAGATATCGGTTCCTATCGCATTGGCCACTTCAAAATCAGGTCTTACCTTAACTTTTGGCAGCAAACTGGATGGTAAACAGGTAACGAATATAAAAAATTATGAAGTAAAAACATGGGCTTTGGTTCGCAGCAGTGCGTATGGCTCCGACCGCTATGATGTTAAGACTTTGGATATTTCCGAAGTTGAAGTCTCCACTGATGGTCAAAGCGTCTCCCTATTCTTAAATGATATTGCCCCTACCGATGTCATGACAGTTTCTTATGACTTGGTAGATTTGGAAGGAAATGCTTTAACAGGAAAAGTTCAAAATACCATTCACAATTTAAGTAAGGATTAAAAGGCTGTTTTGAAACCTATCAATTCGGGTTTTGGCGGTAATAAAATAAGGGTTGAAATTCCAATATAGTAAATGATTGAAAACGCTGTAGAAAATCAGTTGGGCTTTTTAATTGACAAAACAATTTCCTAAGCTAGATAATGTTTTCCATTATTAATGGAATTGTCAAAACAGTATTCGCGAATAATATCAAATACCTTGAGCAAAATTTACTTCTTCTCGTCTCTTTCTGAATAGATGCAGTATCAAGTCGGCTACCAATTCCCTCCTCTGGTTAACGAATTTCCTGTGTTTTCAAATGCTTCAAAAACTCTTCTGGAATTTTCTTTAGCAGTACTGGTTTGGGGTAAATCTAAGGTGCAACTTCGTAATTCAATAGGAGAAGGTCTTGTCCTGTTTTTTGAGCTCTTTCTTGATGCCTTCATAGATATCCTCTTTTATTAAAACGACATCCTTTCTGGAGCAGGCCCTTAAGGTCGCATAGTACAATACATTTACAATTTCCGCTCCGGTAATCTCGTATTTTTCGGCGATACGTTTCCAATCGATATCGGTACTGGCCTTCATGTTCAAAGGCAAGCTTTGTGTCCATAATTTGTAACGTTCGGTAACACTTGGCATTGGGAAATGGATGATATTATGGAATCGGCGTAAAAAGGCATCGTCAATATTGTTCTTAAAGTTGGATGCCAAGATCAACAAACCTTGAAAGTCCTCGATCCGCTGTAGCAAATAGGAAACTTCCTGGTTGGCAAATTTATCATTGGAACTTTGCACATTGGTGCGTTTGCCAAAGAGGGCATCGGCCTCGTCAAAAAACAAGATCCAATTTTTTCGCTCGGCCCTGTTGAACACCATTTCGATATGCTTTTCGGTTTCCCCGATATACTTAGACACCACTTGCGACAGGTCGATACGGTATACCGGAATTTTAAATTTCTTACCCAGCAAAGAGGCCGTCAAGGTCTTTCCCGTTCCGGCTTTACCATAGAATAAGACGCGGTATCCCGGCTTGATCCTTCTTCCCAAGGTGGGGTCTTGTAGCACCTGTTCATGATGCGACATCCAAATTTGGATATCATTGATGTGCTCTGCGGTCTGCGGATGCAATACCAAATCTTCCCAAAGCATGGAGGTGTGAATCTTCCGTGCGGGGAATTCCAAACTGTAGACCGGGGCAGCCTCCTTTCCCAATAGTATTTTTTCTAGCCAATCCGCATCGGGAACAAGTCGACCCGCCATATTGGGCTCTCCGTGCGGTACACCATCGACCTGCAGTAGGGCATGGGTGGCGAAGAGGCCATCGCTATTGAATATTTTTTGATACGCCAAACGTGCCTTTATATCGAGTCCGGCCAATACAAACAATGCGGTTTCCCCAGTAGGGAGGATGCCCCTATGTTGTTGCCCTTTGATTCCGCCAAAGGCTATGAATTCTCCTCCTTGGGGAAGCGCTTTTGACATGACGTCCTCGAAAAAACCAGGTCTTATATAAGGGATGATCGCTAGGAACAGCACCAGTTTCTCCGCAAAGGAGAAGTCACCTTCAAGTTGCAAAATATTGTCCAAAGCTCCGGTAAATTCATCGGTTTCGTACTCTGTCAACAGAAATTTGGTCTGAGCTTGCTCGGCCGCTAGGCGGTCCAAGATCAATTTGCCCAGTGTATCGATTCCCAGGGCAAGCTCAGCCTGATTTTTTGATACGATCTTCAGCTTACTTTTCATTCCTCCCATAGATACTTCACTTAAGAATTTGGTTTATGTCTTCTTTGATTTTAAGGGAACATATCCTGTATAAGATACCACAAAATCCCTGCTTATAAAAGCGATATCCCTACAATCAAGAAACCGCTGGAGCTTCCGGAGCAGCTGGCGGAGCGGCCGCCGACTCATCTTCACATTCCAAATCAATATTCACATTAAATGGATCCAGCGCCGCACTGGCTGCATTGGCAGCGGCCCTTCTTGCTGCTTCGTTTACGTTGTGCAATTGTTGTGCATAGGCATCTATGCCCGTGCTAGGCCCGGTATAGTCTATCGGCAATGTTACGGTGCCGTTATACTGGTTAAAAGCGCCCACATGTTGATCTTCATGTGGCGACAACGTGTTGGTAATGGCATCCCGTACCCGATCTTCCTGACAGGGGGTTAGTCCGGTGGGAACACCTGGCAAGGAAACCGAGGTGGATACGCTGTAATCGATAGTGTATTGCCCGGTATAGTGCCAGCAGTCGCCTTTCGAGCAGCCCGGTCCCTCGGTAACCGCTGTGCGCTGCAAGCCACTACTTCTTCCATTACCCCCGTTATAGGTGGCATTGGTAACCCCTTGTATGGAAATCGATTGGCCAAATACCATTTTTGTGGTCGGCTGTCCAATATATTGGATTTCGGGAACATGCTCTGGGGCCAAAATGCGTTCCTCTTCCTGTTCGGCTTCCTTTTCCATGGCCGTGGCCTCCGTGTCGGCCACTTGACCCCCCTCTTTACTCTGGGTGTTTTCTCCTTCTTTCTCTTCCTTGGCGGGTGCCGTACTTCCGTCTTCGGGCATCATTTGAATAAGGTGCCTGCCGTTTTTCTGTTGTTGTACGTGTTTCAGTTCATGGGCCAATAGCTGTTTGGCCTCCACACTGCCTTCTTCAAAATAAGCCTTGTTCATTACGATATGGTTTTGCCAAGTAAAGGCCTTTGCCCCGATTTCCTTGGCGGCGTTGGCGGCCTCCTTATCGTTATGGATTTTAACATCGCCAAAATTATCGCCCATCCTACCTTCAAAAAAGCTCCTATTTTGTTTGGAAAGCGTACTTCCTTTGGCGCCGATGTTGTTCATATAATGGCCGAAGAAGCTTTTAGAGCTTTGGGTCGATTGGCCGTCTGACTTTTTCTGCACCCCTTTCTTTTCCTCGCCCTCACATTTTTCGCATTTGCGCTGTACTTGGGCTTCAAAGAAATTTTCGTTCTGGGCTTTCTTTTGGGCCGGCTTTTGTCGTTTTGCCCGTTGTCTTCGATTTGATGATTTATTTTTCATGAGTCTTTATTTTAAATTCTTATAGTCAAGCTCTTTTTATAGGGTGTCTATTAAATAATTATTCTGGATCCTCCACTAGTTTATCATAATATTTATCTTCCAATATTTTATCTTTAAAACCATCGGACCCCAAATATTCGACGCTTAGAAATTTGCCAGGGAGCGCCTTCAAATCCTTATTAATTTCTGTTTGCAAGACACCACTCAACTCCTTTTTCATATCCTGATCAAATTCTGTACTGGTCGGGTTATCAGTATCAAATTCTTTTTTTAATAGGTCCTTTAATTTACTTCCCTGTGAGGCTTCCTCTTTTATTTCGGCATTTATCGTAAGGTTGAAGGAGTCCTTCTTCTTGAATTTTGCCGCCATTTTATTTTCAACATCCAACATATCTTTGGTGTTGTATAAAGGAGAGGATGGGTAAATATTAAGTCCTCTGTTTTTCCCAGAACCTCCAAAGCGATCCCCGATAAGATGAGCATTGTGGAAGCCTCCTTTTGCAGAATCCGTAACTCCGCGAGGATTTCCTTCAGGCTTAAAAACCAAGTCTTTCCCAACCACTTTACGTGTTTGTATGTGATCCTCATTTTCCTTCGTTACCTTTTTAAAGGAAATGTCTATGGTAAAATTGGGACCTTCTTTGCCATCGAAGGTCTTGGTAGAATAGGTTGCCTTATAGACACCACCATCCTCGGCAACATTAATTTGATCCGGAATATAATTTTTATGGTCAGGCACATAGGCTTTTTCCGGACTAGGCATAAGCATACCTCCTTCAACAATGGCAATACTCATAAATTTATCTGCCATTCCACTTTGTCTTACGATTTTGGGTGAGGCTACCCCTTTGTTCTCCGTTGTTCTTATCCCGTATACTTTTTTGTCATCTACTTTATTTTTGTTAGTTTCCAAATCGTTAATAAACCGGGGTAAAATAGCCTTATTATCATCGACAACCTTAGTGTTTAGATAAATCTCAAGGATTTTTACACCGCCCATGAGCTTGCTCACTAAGGGAAGCAGCGCACCCATTTTAGTCTCCAATTTAGCATCCAACTTTTTAACTTTGGCGTTATCGTTTGTCGCTTTTATTTCAGTTCGAATACCATCGATTTCGGTGGAAAGGTTAATGGCATTCCCAATTGTTCCGGTCAGGGCAGCATCGGTATTTTCGGTCTTTCTTTTCTCTAGGAAATTGGTTAGCGGAGTAGGTTCGCTAGCCACCGTAAGTACAGCGTTGGTTTCACTTCCTGCAAAATATAGCTTGTGTGTTTTGCCATCAGCGCCCCTAAAATTCCTTTTCTTCTTCCACCATTGAAGTACGCTGTCAATTGCCCCCTTCACCTTGGCCTTCCCTTTCTCCACAACCCCTTCCCCAAATTCAATGGCCTTCAATACGCCATTAATAATCGGCATACCGATCTTAAGCGCTTTTTCCACTAACCAATCGATGCCTTCCGTGATCTTCGCCCTTACCTTGCCGATGACTTCGGCAATTTTCTTACCAATGCCCCCTAGGCCCACCTGGTTGGCCAAGAAACCGATCATAACGGGAATGCCCTTGGCCATGGCCCCTTCCAAGAAATTGGCCGCAGCCTGCACATTCCCCGCAGCGATCTCTGCCACCCCGTTGACAAAGGAATTGAAGATTTCCAGCATGGCCCGCAACTGCTCTATAAAGGATTGGATGGCCTTATAGATCGCAATGACACTGTTAATGACCGCCATGATGCCCGTGGGATCTAAGAAACTCAATATTTTAACGGTCACCTCGGTAATGATTTTGGTCATGATCCAGCTTTTGGCCGCATCCAGAACAATGTCCCATAATTCGCTCAGTTTCTCCTGTACATATTCCCAAATGGCGATCGGTCCCCTGTCCATGACATCCTTGACAAAGGTCCAGATACCGGTCAGCGTATTTATGGCACCCTTGATCTTCGCTACTTTCTCTGCCCCTATTTTTTCCGTCAATTTCAACCAAACCCGCTCCATGATCTTATCCTTGCTGATGCCAAGGATGTCCAGTATCAGGTTCAAAATACTCTTAAAGCTCAGATCCGGAGGCATTTTTATACCCAGATTACCCAAGGAACCAAAGAGCCAGTTGGCCAATCCACCAAGCAAATGCTTGAGGATATTTTGAAAGAACTGCACAAAGCCCTGCTTAATGGCCCGAAGAATGTTTTTCAGGAAGCCGATCGGATCGCGTTTAATGTTCCCAAAAGCCTCCATGGAACGGGCGATGATATTATTGATCGTGTCGATAGGGAAGTTCATCACGACCATTAAGATCTCGATGGCAATCTTAACGATGACGATGATAAAGCGCATCAACCGAAGAATGGGGTCTCCAAAGGTTTTGAGGATTTTTATGAATACCGCCCCCGGAATCAAGAAATCGGTCCAATCCAAGGATTCCCAAAGGGTGGTGAACAAGCCGGTCACGTATTCCCAACTGAAGTTCAACTGGGCGACTGCCTTGCTGATCTTTTGGGTCATCCGGTCAATGGCACCACTTTCCTTCATTTGCTGGAACTGTGCTTCGCCACCGTCCATCAGGCTAAAGAAACCATGGATAATATTTTCGGTATTCCGCAATACCCTATTCCCGGTAAACGGATCTTTACCTATGAGTACAGTAACCAATAAATAGCCCCTCGTACCTTTGGCAAAGTTGCTCAAAGCACCCAATAGTGCCTCTCTCAGAAATGCCAGAAGTTCTATCATGGCATCGGTAATGAAGGAGGTGATGATGGTTATCGGGGTGGTAAATGCCAGGGCCATTTCAGCAAAGGCATCCAATGGATGGGCGAGCGTTTCAAAGGAAACGAGTTTCCATAGCGTATCAAAAACATTGCCTATGCTCGAGATCAATTTGAACACATCGTTGATACTGCGATCGATCCAACCCACACATTTTGCAAAAACCCCGTCCGCCATCATCTGGCTTTTGATCTGGGTGCCCCGTTCACCCAACGCTTTTAAACCGGCGTTGAGAATATTGGTGCCGTTGCGATCTATATACTCTTTGGTAATCGGATCTTCGCCCAATATCACTATCAACAGATCGTAATAATTTGGGAAATGCTCTTTCACCACCCCGACCAAATTGGTAACGGCAATCTCTTTCACCATGGTAAGAAAATCCGTTCCAACGTTATCAACAAAGGTGACGACCTGCGAAACGATGGATTGGAACAGACTCGCCACATCGTTCATTACCCGTTCGGGATTGCCCACGTCAGAAATGCTGAGTCTGTTCCAGAAGTTACTGAAATTGCCACCTACACTTTCAATAAGGCCTTTAAACCTGTCTACCGACTCGAACAACCAGGTGGCCACCGGATTGGTTGCCTGGAAGTAGTTCAGTACCCCACGCACCAAAGCACCCCATATGGGATTCAGATCCAAGACTGCATCCAACAAGGTCAGCGGTGTTTTGTTCACACTGCTGCCCTTAATGGGATCATGGCCCAGAATATAGCTCAAGAGGGTATATCCGGGAATTTTAGTGACAAAACCGAGCACCTTATCTATTAAAAAGTCTTTGGCCTTTTCTATACCCTCCTCAATAAGATCGGCCATGTCGGAGGCCAATCCGGAAACGGCGTCCCAGGCGGATCCCAGCCAACCGCCCTGTATCATAGGACCCGGGGATTTGTTGCTTACCTGCTTTGCCAAAGGCGATTCTGCCTTGGTCTGTATCGTTGCTGGGGCCTCTTCAGTTTCAAATTCCGTGCCATTGGAGTCAAAGCCTCCGGCACTTCCAATTTCTGCCCGTTGTATGGTTTCTTGGTCTTTTTCTTCCTCCAAGGCCTCGGATTTTGCCTGAAGCACTTCCTCCTCTTCTTCTTTTTGGCTTCCGTCCGCTTTGGCCTGCAGTTCCTCCTCTTCCTTTTTTTGGTCGCCGCTAGCTTTGGCCTGTAGTTCTTCTTCTTCGTTTTCGTTCTCCGATTTTCTGCTGATATTGTATTTCGCTTTCAGCAGTTCTGCCAAAGTTTTTGGTTTGGTATCCTTATCCCCTAGTTCGGGATCCCTTAGATTTCCGGTTTTCGCAACCAGCGGATTAAAGAAAGCGTGCCAATTGCTGAGGTCGTGTGTCTGCACTTGAATTTCCCCGCCCAGATGATCGTCCCCTGCCGTATTTCCGTTGACACTTTTTACCCTATTGGTGCCTTCCATCCCCACGACCAATCCGTAATGCGATCGGTCTTCTTTGTATGCCAAATCGCCCGGTTTTGGGGTATGGCCCGGTGGGTAGGCGGCTTCCGGGGGGATAAAGGATTCCCCTAGTTGCCATTTGGGCATGGGTATCCCTGATTTATTCAAGGCCCAAAAGGCGAAAATACCACACCAGCTGGGCATAACGTCGCGCATGCCCTTGCCCTTAGAATCCGCATCTGCGGGAACCACGGCGCCATAAAATTCCGATTTCTTCTTTATGCTCTTTTTGGGAACAATATTTTTCTCGCCCGTGGGTCGGGACACGATTTTGTCTTTACCAAAGGTGGTCTCAAAATATTCCATCAGGCGTTCCCAGCCATAGCGGTTTCCGTCCGCACCTTCTTTATTGGCAATGACCTTGCCTTGTTCGGCTTCGGCAAGTTCTACGGCTTTGTTGAGCTGCGGTGCGACCTGTCTTTGAAGAATAGTTTTGCGCTGTACCGCGGTGAAATTGTGTTTGCGCTGCACATTGGCCCGCACAGGGCTGGCCCCTTGCTGTATGGTATGGGTTAACTCATGGGCAAGCAGCGTTTGTCCCGTTTTAGAATCGGTATCGTATTTACCACTGTTGAAGTAGATATGATTTCCGTAGGTAAAGGCATGCGCATTCACTTGCTTACTCATCTGCTGAGCGCTCGTATCGGTATGAATCCTTACCGTACTGAAATCTGCCCCGAAACGGGACGACATATTGTTACCGACGTGTTGGGCCATGGGCCGGCCACCGGAGGCGGAGTGGTGCAATTGACTCTGGAATTGCGAGGTGCCACCCGGGGGCCCACGCCCGCTCAACCGTATCACATCGGAGTGGTACATGCCAGGCGAGCGATGATTCGAATAAGTCTGCAGGGTTTCGTCTTCCTCTTCGGAGGCGGCCTGCATTTCATCATTATTGTCTCTTTGGATAAATGCGATTTGTTTTGTTTGGATGGCTGGGGTCTCTTCTTCCTGTTCCCCATCGGCCATTCGCTGGACCGCCATGGATGGGGTTTGGATGCTCTCCTCCTCTTCCTCCTTTGTCTCTTCCTGTCGCTGCACCTCCGGGGGTGTATTTGCGGTAAGGCCCAGCTGCGACTCTGGCATGTTGACCACCCTATCGGCCACCAGATCGGCCTCTTTTTCATAGTGATCGTTGGGCCTGTTGACCCTCAATTTAGTCTGGATGGCAGGTTTGAAGAAAGTAGATTCGGAAGTAGGGGAGACCTGCTCTTTTTGGGGTCCAAAAAAAGCCTGCTCCGTTTTGCGTTGTACATTCAGAGCCGGTTTTACCGTTTTGTCTGCCGTTGAGAACAACTATTAAGTTTTATTCCATTCAACAAATAGGATTTGTTGCATCCAATTTAATTTGATCGTTGTATAGTTCCAGGAAACATAGTTGAGCAAAATATCAACAGTTTGCGCATTCACGTAGAGGTAGTAAAAACCATTCTTGGATTTCAGTTCCCCTTCCCGTGCTAAAAATGTTGTTCTGAGTCCCTGAGGACTCGTATTTTTCAGCGCTTCCCAATGACCGATAACCGCCTCCAAGAATCCCTCGATTTTTGTATCAAGTTTTTTATTGGGTTGTATTGCCGTATTGCAATGCTCCCCAGGATACAGGCCCGCTAAAATTTTTGGCAACGTTAGTTTCCATTCCGGTGCAGTGATTTCCCCAGTAGCCATGTAATGAAAAAGTATGGGCACTTCCGTAGCATCGATAAGCTGCCCTTTTGCATCAATATATCCGGCATTTTTAAGGAATTGCGGTAGAAAATACGCCAATAGTACCAAACCGGCCTGCCCTATATAGGCGCCATCCATAGTATTATCTTCCATGGAGGTTGGTTTTTTCATGACTGCCTCACTCTCGGCCCTATCTTCCCCTTCAACTGGTTTTAAATGTGAATGCCCTTTTTGGAGACGACCTTTCTGCAATGCTGCTACCACTTCTGCCATTATTACTTTTGGAACCGTTAAATTTTGGAGTTCAATTTTTTCAGGGATCATCTGTTGCACAATAATTTTCTGTAGTACAGATCTTAAAGACCAGCTGGTAATTGGAAGGAGTTGAAAGAGTGTATGATAAAAATCGATTAGGGGAATGGACAAAAAATAGTCCGGATTGGCCGTAAACAGTTTTAAAATGTCGGTTAGACGTTTCGAAACCTTTTCTTCCCGAGTAAGCTGCTCTAAAAATTCTTTTTGCTCGACGACACTTTTCAATCTAAAGAACCTGATAAAGGCATCCTTGTTTTTTGTAATTTGTACCCACTCCAACTGTACCTCCTTGTTCACTAAAATTTCCTCATAAAAAATGGTGATCATGTCTTTCCACGCTTCATCAGATACATGCTTTTTCAACAGCCCCTGTTTTAAATAGCCCAATACCATATTGGCGTTATGGTGCGCATGGGATATTTGACTTGCCTTGTTTTTGGTGACGGCTTTTTTTAATGCCGCCTCGATTTGTTGACTTATGGCAGCCCTCAATTTGTCGCTCTCCGCAAACAGGTCGTTTTCAACTGTAAGATGTAAATCGAGCTTTAGTTCCTCGATTTGGACTACCATTCCTGATTTTGTTAGGTCGGTAGCGAGCTGGTCCAAAATTTCCAAAATGTGGGTTTTGGCCCAAGCAACAAAATCGTTTCCATTTAACGCATTTCCGCCCAAGGCCTGAAACCTAAAGTCGAGCAGTGCATCATGGATGGTATTTTGTTGATTCTTTGCCATCATGTCACCAATTTGGTCAGGCATTCTGCCAGTTGTTTAAGAAAGTCGATATACACCACCTTGGTTGGCGTTTCATTGCTGGTCTTAGCCAACTCCTTCAGCACGGCTTCCAGCATACTTTTGAACACTTCTTTTTGCCCATCCTTAAATTCAAGTTGTTCTTTCCAAGAATTAAGAAGACCAACCATAATCTTTAAGGTATTGGCAGTTTTCACCTTGGCCTTATCCACATCCAGATTTTGGCAACAGGCGTAGAACATAATAAGCCCCATCATAATCTCGTATAACAACAAGGCCGATGTTCTATGCTCCTCGTCCGACACAACGACCGAATTGAGCGTTCTAATAATTCTTTGTATCACGGTCAATGTAAGGTCTTGCCGTAAAAGATCAAACTGTTCTTTTTGGGGCAAAGCAACAAGTTCGGGGAATTTCTCCAAAAATATGCTCATCAGCAGCTCGTAATCGCGAATGCCACCTTTGAATTTATCGGCACTTACCTCGTGCAGGAATTTGAATTTATTGCCCAGTTCATCAATTGGCGTACAGCTTCTCTCATCTGTTGGCTGCTCTTCAAAATTAATGGTTAGGGGTTGGGATTCATTTTCGCATGGTCCGTTGCCTGCTTTTAATGTGACAATCGCCGTTTGAACCCTACCAAAACCAATGGGTCCCGGATCTTGCTTATCCGAAAATTGTCCGTTTCCAAAATTCCATTCATATCTATCGGCAAACTTGGTTCCATTTTTAAAGGTCACAACCCTGTTGGCATTATCTTTTGAATCAACTGAAATCACAATCTCGGGTTTCATAAAGACAGTTACCGTAATATTTTTTACATCGTCGTTGACGCTATAGGTAATTACAATTTCCCTGGATGCCTGATTGCCAGGCACAAAAGCTGTAGGTTTAAATCTAAAATCATTGGCCACCACAGTACCGTCTACTTTTAATTCCCCTCCCTCCGGGGCTATTAAAATTTCATAATCCCCACTATCATCCTCACAGTACTCCCTTAGTTTAAGGTCCAAGCGCACATCGGTTTCACCTGACTTGGGTTCCTTGTCGCCCATCACAATGAAGTTCATCGGATTACAGGAAGATTTACACATATTGGGCACAAAGAAATCTGCGATTACAGTGCCTTCAGGAAACTGATTCACCAAGGCGGCCAATTCTGGATCTGAAAGATCATTGTCACCGGCCCGGTCTATGACTTCGTAAATATCATTTAGTCCCGCCTTTTTTACAGATTCATTGCTATTTCTCAAATCCAAAAAGGGGCTATTTACTTTGGCATTGACCCGACTGGCTTTGATATCAGCAAAGGGCTCTTCTCCAACTGACTCCCCAGCGGCAAAAGTATTGGAGGTGCGGGAGATAGGCGATAACACAATCAGCGGTGTATTGGCACTACCGACAGGAACTTCCACAGTGGCAAAGCCAATAGCGGATACCATGAGTATCGGATTTTTGCTTTTTGTAGTGATGACAAAATTGCCGCTCAAGTCGGTTGTTGTTCCATTGCTTGTACCCTTTTCTATAACGTTCACACCAGGTAACGGCGCTCCAGTAACAGATCTTATCGTTCCGGTGATACGTCTTGTCAAATCCCTTATTTCTGGCTTATCATTGTACACCAATATTAGCGTACCTCCTACGGTAGCCCCTGCCTTGTGCTGTAACCCTGGGTTTTTAAATGCGTATAAGGCAAAGGTTTGGTTGGCAATAAAAAGCACATAATTGATCAAGAAGTTTCTATAGAGGACCGTGAAAACTTCAGCTTTGCAAATGCGAACTGCGGCATCCAGACTTTCCTCCCACATGGCAGGCAAATCAAAATCTGGGATATTGTCCAACGCTATCAGCGTAATCGCCGCAACGCCTGAGGCGTCTTCCAGTGCCTGGGTAAGACCCTTTATCTGAAGTTGTACCAAGCCATCGGGCAAAGCTTCATATATTTTATCCAAATAGTACATTAAATATATTGGGCTCAGCAATTGGGCCTGTCCTACCGGACCAATGGTGGCGGCTTTGCTCAAAAAGGCCTGTGGGGTGATGTAGGGTTGATTTTTTAGCGGTGCGTAAAACGCATCGAAATCGGCCCCATAGGTATTGGCAAAGGTCCTATAATTGGGGAACTCCTTGCGGACCATTTCGGACTGTGGTAAATTGGTGGTTGGAACGGGTGGCGAATCCGAATCGAGTTTTTTTAGGTTGTAGAAATAGGCCATTATTTTGATTATGGTGCATCGCAATTCGGCGCCATGGGCATCGTACTGCGATTCCAAGTCGGCGAAATAGCACCGTATTTCCCCTATGATATCCTTATTTCCCGAAATAATATCGGCCAAACTGTTGGCGCTGGTAAGTAGGCTTTGAATAAGGGCAAAAATGTCCCCATTTAAAGCTACTACATCTACGGGCAGGCGTTTTTCATATTTTATCTTATTCACCTGTGCCAGGGCATTTTTCCAATTTTGCCCCAGATGGCCCTCAACCCTCAGAAAATTAAAGGGTTCCAAGTCATAGCTCAATGGATCATGAAAATATGGGTCTGCATTATAAAGGGCGGCGTCAAACGACAAATTGGTGTTCCCCTTTTTGAGTTTGGTTTTCTTAAAATTCCAATTATTGTACAAAGCATTAGGTTCGTTCACGATGTCGTAGTAATAGGGAATTGCTTTTCGTGAAAGTGGCAGGTTCCCATAACTGCTTGGTGTAACTTTTACGTTCAATTGCGGCTTTTCAGTGCCAATCGAACTTCTTGGGATGTTGATTTTTTGAATGAGCAGGACGATTTTTTTTAACAGGAATTTTATCCGACCTTGTGAACAACAATCGCAAGAGAAGGCCGGTGATTGGATCCAATGATGTCTAAATTCATCTGGTGTGCTAATGGCATTTCCAAGAATTATGTGCCGTGGAAACAGGGCTTGGTTTGGGCAGCAAAGTGAAAGACATTCGTTGCACACCTTACGCAATTCGTCATAGGCAAGAATTAAATCGGAGAAAAAGTCGTAATAATATTGCACGTGCAGTAGTTGCTGCGCATTAATATTTCCATTAAATAGGAAGGCAAAGGAATTTCTAAGCCCAGAAAAGGGATTGTTCGGAAACTCGTCCTTGATATAATACCCGAAGGAACTATAAGCTGCCCCCAATGTTGTCTCTATGCCAAAAATGAAGTCACTAGTGAGCACATTGAGAAAACCTTTAAGAATAGCAGGTGAACTCAACAACAAAGTTGCGGGCACATCATATTTGGGCATTTTGATCTCGGGCCATTCGGTGCAGGAAGGTTCATGCAGAAAAGGGACCTCGCCATCCCCAAAAATGAGATTGTCGATATCTGCCCGAGACACCAAAAGGGGCCTGTGGGTAACTTCTACGGTACAGCCTTTGTCATCGCAGGAATCTGGATCACAATTTTTATTATCTACCTTGAGTAACTCTACAAAAATGACCACCACCTTATCTGCTAAAAAAGCTGCGGTAAGTGGCTTTTGCACCTCCGCGGCCCCGTCATTATGCAACAGATTCAAGGTGAATTTTTGTGTGCCGTCTGCATTCAAAAAGGGATTGTAAAAAAACTCCTGCTCTGCAGAAAATTCATCATTGTACAAGGTATAAGTAGTTTCGGGAAAAGGAACGAGATACCCTTTGGAGGTTACGCCCACACCCTCTGATATGGTCAAAGCGGTGCCCGCCCCGTTTATACTAACCTCCATTCCGCACATCACCCCAATGCCTATCAGGGTGGTCCGGGTAAGTCGCTGTTGTTCCTCCAAATAGCCAAACATTTGGTTAAGGCTTTTCTCTGTCAGCACTTGATCTGCTACAAATTTTGGATACCGATCTTGTTGAATTAATTGTGCCATAAGATTAAGTTTTAAATAATCGTGCTATTTAACCGAACCCTGTTTTCATCATCTCCGTCTTCACAGTCATGTAGGGTGGCCTGAGGGTAAACACTTTTTAAGTTGTTAAATGTT
>RCNB010000429.1_pt1 | contig 45713 bp, 33 predicted proteins | sample 2041321 | NCBI WGS metagenome assembly RCNB01 (sample SAMN09708232, study PRJNA481090) | Marine sediment metagenome, whole genome shotgun sequencing project.
AAGTGTTAAGTGTTAAGTGTTAAGTGTTAAGTGTTAAGTGTTAAGTGTTAAGTGTTAAGTGTTAAGTGTTAAGTGTTAAGTGTTAAGTGAAATTAAATATTTCATTAAATCGCCAATCATTGCATCATTATTTCATTGTTTCATTGTTTCATTAATTCATTATTTCATTAAATCATTGCATCATTATATCTTCATCTGCCTGTCTATCTGCTGATCTAGTGAAATAAAGGTTTCCGTTCGAGCTACCCCCTTAATGTTCTGAATCTCATGGTTCAAGACCTGCATTAAATGCTCATTATCCCGGCAAAGAATTTTAACAAAGATGGCGTAATTTCCTGTGGTGTAGTGACTTTCAATAACTTCATCAATTTCTTTAAGCCGTTTGGTGGCCTCTTTGTACTTGCTTGAACTGTCGAGGAAAATACCCACAAATGCTAGCGTTTTAAAACCCAGTACCTTCGGGTTAATGATAAATTTTGACCCCGAAATTAATCCTGACGCCTCCAACTTTCTCAAACGTTGATGGATTGCTGCTCCTGAGATTCCTACCTTTCTGGCGATACTGAGGATTGGTGTTCGCGCATCATCCATCAGCTGGTTAAGGATCAGTTTATCAATGCCATCTATTTTTAAGTTGTTTTCCTTCATCGCTACAAGCTAGGCTTTATTAGTTCCTTACAATTTCCAATTAATGATTGGTATTTCAGTTAAATATTGAAATAAAAGTAAAAAAAAAGATATGAATTCATCATATCTTTTTAATTTTTGATTTTAAATTGTAATTATTATTCACTCTGAATTACAAAATCGTCCATAAAGGCTGTCGTATAATTTCCCGCCACATAATTAGGGTCCTCCATTAATTGTCTGTGAAATGGAATGGTTGTTTTTATACCTTCTATAACAAATTCATCCAGTGCTCTTCTCATTTTGCTAATAGCCTGTTCTCGTGTCTGAGCAGTAACAATCAGCTTAGCAATCATTGAATCATAATTGGGAGGAATTGAATAGCCCGCATATACATGTGTGTCTAACCTCACCCCATGACCTCCTGGGGCATGGAAAATAGTAATTGTTCCGGGAGAAGGCATGAATCCGTTAAAAGGATCCTCAGCGTTGATTCTGCATTCAATAGAATGCTGTGTTGGGTAATAGTTGATTCCTATAATAGGCACTCCTGCCGCCACTTTGATTTGCTCACAGATTAAATCAAAATTCGAAATTACTTGTTCTGTGATTGGGTGTTCTACCTGAATTCTAGTATTCATTTCCATAAAATAGAAATTCCTGTGTTTATCAACCAGGAATTCAATCGTTCCGGCACCTTCATATTTTATAAATTCCGAAGCTAAAACAGCAGCTTCCCCCATTTTTTCTCTGAGCTCATCAGTCATAAAAGGAGAAGGAGTTTCCTCTGTAAGTTTTTGATGTCTTCTTTGAATAGAACAATCTCTTTCAGACAAATGACAGGCTCTGCCTCTCGAATCACCAACAATTTGAATTTCAATATGTCTTGGATCTTCGATGAGTTTTTCCATATACATCGTATCATTTCCAAAGGCAGCTTTAGACTCTTGTCTGGCAGAATCCCATGCTTCTTGCAGATTTTCAGGCTTCCAGACAGCTCGCATACCCTTACCCCCGCCTCCGGCAGTAGCCTTAAGCATCACAGGGTAGCCAACTTCTTTAGCTGTTTTTTTAGCAATAGCAAATGTTGGTAAAACACCTTCTGAACCTGGTACAGTAGGCACTCCAGCTTTTTTCATCGTTGATTTCGCCGAAGCCTTGTCTCCCATAAGGTTGATCATTTCTTCGGAAGCACCGATAAACTTTATACCGTGTTCTTCACATAATTTTGAAAAACGGGCATTTTCTGATAAAAAACCATAACCTGGATGAATCGCATCTGCATTCGTAATCTCAGCCGCTGCAATGATATTAGATATTTTTAAATAGGAATCTGCACTCGAAGGCGGTCCAATACATACTGCCTCGTCTGCGAATCGAACATGTAAACTTTCTGCATCGGCTGTAGAATATACTGCAACCGAACTGATACCCATTTCACGACAGGTACGTATGATACGAAGCGCAATTTCTCCTCTGTTTGCTATTAATATTTTTTTAAACATAATTTTATCAAATTACATTAGTACTGAATAGTGATCAGGAATTTCCCGATCCTTTTGTGATAGCTAATTTTTAAGAAGGATCAATCAGGAACAAAGGCTGATCAAATTCAACAGGTGATGAATCTTCCACTAAAACTTTGACGATTTTACCAGAAATTTCCGATTCAACTTCGTTAAATAGCTTCATGGCTTCGATAATACAAACAGTATCTCCTGCTTCTATTGTGTCACCAACTTTAACAAACAACGGCTTATCAGGTGAAGGTTTTCTGTATAATGTTCCAATGATTGGCGATTTAATCTCAATAAATTTCGAAGTTTCTTCTCCATCTTTATTTCCTGTTGCCGGAGATTCCGTATTTGGTGGAATTGCCTGTGAATCAGATGGCTGAACCTGTACCGGCATAGAAACCGGGGCAGCCTGCTGGAAATAATTAGTTTCTTGTCTTCCAGCTCCTGTTTTGATCGTTATCTTGACATCACCCATTTCCAACTTCACTTCATTAGCACCAGATTTGGCAACGAATTTAATTAGATTTTGAATTTCTTTTAATTCCATAATGTTATTGTTTAGAATGTTTTTATGAATTATAACACCACTTAAAATAAATAGATCCCCAAGAAAATCCACCACCAAATGCAGCGAATATTATAGTATCTCCTTTTTTAAGTTGTTTCTCATAATCAGCTAAAAGCAATGGTAAGGTAGCTGAAGTTGTATTTCCGTAATTTTGAATGTTCAACATTACTTTGGAAGGATCCAGTTTAATGCGTCGAGCAGTTGCCTCGACAATACGTTTATTGGCCTGATGAGCAGCCAACCAATCTACATCATCGTTCGTCAGTTCGTTTTTCTCAAGGATTATTTCAGTCACATCCGCCATATTGAAGACGGCATTTTTAAAGACTGTTTGTCCGTCCTGTTTGGCAAAATGCAATCGGTTTTTTACAGTCTCTTCAGTAGCAGGCATCACTGACCCTCCGGCAGCAACATTTAAAAATTCTCTCCCTGAACCGTCAGATCTCATAAATTCGTCCTGCAGCCCATTACCATCGGTAGTGGGTTCAACCAAAACAGCTCCGGCTCCATCACCAAAAATGATACATGTGGCTCTGTCGGTATAGTCGATCATGGATGAATTCTTATCTGCTCCTATAAGCAATATTTTTTTATACCTGCCAGCCTCTATATATGAGGCAGCAACCGATAATCCGTATAAAAAACTTGAACAAGCCGCTTCCAAATCAAAAGCAAACGCATTGACTGCACCTATTTCCGAAGCCACAAAAGCTCCTGTTGAAGCCGCTTGCATATCGGGAGTTGCTGTACACAAAATAATCATCTCGATCTCTTTCGGATCCAGGTTAGTTTTCGCGAGTAGGTCTTCTGCAGATTTAATGGCCAAATAAGAAGTGCCTTTACCTTCTTCCTTTAAAATTCTTCTTTCTTTTATTCCAGTTCTTGAAGTAATCCATTCATCATTGGTTTCAACCATGGTCTCCAACTCCTTATTCGTAAGAATATAATCTGGAACATATTTGCCAACAGCGGTAATCGCAGCAGTAACTTTACTCATGTCAGTTTATTTACTGTTTATAGAAAATAATGTTTACAAAATGATAAAACAGAGGTCAAAAGTAACAAAATTTAGTTTGCATCTTCATCAAAAAAAGACATTTTTTGTCAGTTTTCAATTAAAATCAACAAAAAAACCCTCAAAAATGAGGGTTTTTAACATAAATATCAAATCTATTGATTATGCTTGATTTTCTTGAGCGTCAATTAAAATCTGGCCCCTATAGTACAATTTACCTTCATGCCAGTGGGCACGATGGTATAAATGAGCTTCGCCAGTAGTAGGATCTTTTGCAATTTGAGGAGACACAGCTTTGTAGTGTGTTCTTCTCTTATCTCTTCTTGTTTTTGACGTTTTTCTTTTAGGATGTGCCATCTCTATTTATTTTTATCTATTAGTAATTTTTTCAAGTCATCCCATCTGGGATCAGTTTCCTTAACATCTTTGTTCTTTTCCGGGCTCAATTCACCGAGCTTTTTCAATACATCTGATTTCAGCGAACCATCAGCTATACCAGGATGAATTTTTTTCAATGGAACAGCAAGGACGATCATTTCATAGATATACTGAGAAAGATCCAATTGGTGTTCTCCATGTGGCAAGATCAACACTTCCTCGTTATTATCATTGTATTCCTCTCCAAACTTAACCACCAAGTCAAGCGCTCCCACCATAGGAAGTTCAAAAGGTTCATTTGACAGATCACAAGTAACTGTGGCCTTTCCTTCACTTTTAAAATCCAATTCTAACAAGGTACTTTTCTTTACAAAATCAAGTACAATCGCAAAATCAGCATTCAAAAATTCATCGAATGAATAAGACTCAAAGAACTGTTTGTCAATTCTATATTCAAATTTGTGATTTCCTTCTTTTAATCCAAAAAACGACAACACAAAATCATTTGACAATTTCATCTGAACATAAATTTGAGCGCGCAAAGATAGAAAAAAATTAAGTATTTAAAAACAATTTATTTAGAATATTGTTTTTTCTTCTCTTTTTGAATTTCAAGTTTATTCTGTGTCAGGTCGTAATACTCCTCTCTGGCCCCGAACAATTTGATAGCCATGAAGATAGCTTCCTTAAATGAACTGAACTCGGCCTTGCCTTTTCCGGCAATCTCAAAGGCAGTGCCATGATCAGGTGAGGTCCTTATCTTATCAAGTCCTGCGGTAAAATTCACCCCATTCCCAAATGCGAGTGTTTTAAATGGTGCGAGACCTTGATCGTGATACATTGCCAAAATTCCGTCAAAACCCTTGTAGCTACTGTTTCCAAAAAAACTATCCGCGGCATAAGGGCCATAAACAAGCTTTCCCTCCTTTTGTATCTCCTCTATAGTTGGTCTTACGATTTCGTCATCTTCAGTACCTATAACACCCTGATCACCGCAATGAGGATTTAAGCCTAAAACTGCGATTCTGGGCTTCGAAATATTGAAATCCTCAACCAGTGACTTGTACATAATCCCTACCTTTTTTTTGATCAATTCAGCGCTAATTTCCTCGGCTACCTCACTAATGGGAATATGACCCGTTATCAAACCTACCCTTAACTCACCAGAGCAAAGAATCATCAGCGCTTCTCCCTCTAACTTGCTTTCCAAAAACTCAGTGTGACCTTTAAATATAAAGGTATCAGATTGTATATTGTTCTTATCAATTGGGGCAGTCACCAACACGTCAACATCACCTTTTATAAGCGCTTCTGTAGCATTTTCTAAAGAAAGTAACGCATATTTTCCTGATATTTTAGTCGGATTCCCCAATTCAACATCGATCATCTCCTTCCATATATTCAATAGATTGAGTTTTTGTGGAACCATTTTACGAAGATTATCTATTCCATGAATACTCGTATTCAATTCTAAAGCTTTCTTGTGATAACTCATCACTTTAGATGAAGCGAAAATCACCGGAGTACAAAAGTCTAGCATTCTGCTGTCTTCAAATGATTTCAATATGGTCTCTATACCAATTCCGTTCAAATCACCAACTGAAATTCCTACTTTTATTTTGTCCTTTTTATTCATCCAGCTCTGTAATAATTGTTAATTTTGAAAGGTAATTCAATTTTATCGAATCACAAATTTAATCAATAATTTTACAACATGTTTACAGGAATAATAGAAGAATTGGGAGAGGTAATTGAATTAAACAAAGACCGTGATAATCTAAATATTACTGTTAGAAGTGAACTGTCTAAAGAACTCAAAATAGATCAAAGCCTGGCGCATAATGGTGTCTGTTTGACCGTGTTCAAAATTGGTGATAGCACTCATACAATCACAGCAATTAAAGAAACCCTTGATAAATCAAATATTGGTAATTTAAGTATTGGTTCTAAATTGAATCTGGAAAGGGCGATGCAACTTGGTTCAAGACTTGATGGCCACATGGTTCAAGGGCACGTAGACCAGATTGCAGTATGCACTGAGTTCATAGAAGAAGAAGGTAGCTGGGTCTATAGCTTTAGTTATAAAGATACCTATAATAATCTAACGATTGAAAAAGGTTCTATCACTGTGAATGGCGTAAGTCTTACTGTTGTTAATTCCAAACCGGAAAGTTTTAGTGTTGCTATAATTCCTTACACCTATGAATACACGAATTTTCACCAGATCAAAATTGGAGATACGGTAAATTTAGAATTCGATGTGATTGGTAAATATGTAGCCAGATTACTACAAAAATAGTTGTTTGATCAGAAATGAGGAATTATTCCTTAGAGCTATCGTAGATCTTTTTCACAGCATATCCAACACCTAAGGCGAGTAATCCTAGAATTCCCCCATCAATTGGCAACGGTGGTGGTGGTGGTGGCGGACCACCTTGAGCCAAAGCTAAGTCTGTTACCAAAATAAAAGCAAAAAAAAGTATTGCTTTAAAGTATTTATTTGCCATAAATTATTACCCTTTTTTTTAGATTCCTATAACGTAATTAAATCCAATTTGTTGCAAATATATGAAAACGATTAAAAAATGTATCAACAACCATTGATATTTTTAACATTAATTCATATGACAGCTCAAATGTCAACAATAAATTTAACAACTATATACCATATTTCAATTTATTAGGTCAATTAAATATCGATTGTTGAAAAATATTGTCTAAAAATCTATTCACATACAAGCTATAAAAAAGCCTAAACACTAACGTTTAGGCCTTCCGTGGACCCAGAAGGGCTCGAACCTTCGACCCCCTGATTATGAGTCAGGTGCTCTAACCAACTGAGCTATGGGTCCTAAATTGGAGTGCAATATTAATATTTTTTTACGTTATGTACAATAATTATCTTTGAATAATTTTATGAAAGGATCTGAACTAATAAATACGTGAAAATGCGCAAACACCTTAGACTTACCGTAAGTTTTTTATTCTTCGCCCTTAGTTCAATAGCTCAGGAAAAGGAAGTGACTGAATTCAATCCAAATAATCAATATCAATCTGAAAAAAAACAGGAGACAGATAAAACTAAGCAACCAAAAAAGGTATATACCTATCAAAGAAGCTGGAGTTTTGGCGGAAATATAGGACTTTCTTTCTGGAATGGGGGAACGGATATATTAGTAGCCCCAAAGGCGTATTATAATGTGTCACCTAAGTTTTTAACCGGATTTGGCCTTACCTATATTTATTCTGCCGCCGAGGATGATTTAGCTAAATATAGTCAAAATTCATTTGGACCCAGTCTAATGATTGCTGTTAGACCAATTCCCTTTTTTCAGCTATCAGCTGAATACGAAGGCTTGCAAACCAATGGAAACACCACCATTAAATTTCCCGGTGACCGAGAAAATAATGACTATTCCTATTGGAATAATGCACTCTATTTAGGGGCCTCTTTTGTCTCGAGAAATGTGTCTTTTGGATTTCGATATGATCTATTATACGATTCTTCAAGAAGCGCATACAGCTCTGCCTGGTCTCCGGTTATTGGATTCTATTTTTAAAAAACACCTTTTGCCATTCCCGCTTTAACAACAACAACGTGACTATTTGAGCAATTCTTTCAGGGTCAATTTCATCTATTGACTTCAAGCTAGCCTCAGAAAGGTCAACTCTGTATAGAAAATTTAAATAGGTTCTAAAATCATTGATCATCAAATTCAAAAGCAAATCGTATACTTTCTGAACAAGTTGTTCGGGTAAAATGCTTTCTTCACAGATAAAATCAACTCCCGAAAGAAGGGCATCCTTTTTAAGCTGTTGAATCAATTTTCCAAGGAGTTGCCGGGACTCTATTTCTTTTATAAGTATTAAACTTTCATAAGATCCCAAAATAGTCAGGTTTTACGGTTCATCAAACTCAATCCAAAATCCTTCAACACCTCTTTTTTTGTGCCATCCAGTGAAAGAGAATCAATTTCTTTTAGCGCCTTCAGCGTGAATCTTTCAATTGAAGTCTGGAGTAATTCAGGGACTCCATATTTTGTAAAGAGTGCTTTTACGTCTGTAATCTTTTTCCCTTCTTCATGAACACTTGAATAAAGATCAAGCAATTTTGATTTATCATTTGAATCTGCGAGTTCAAGTGCCTTTATATAAAGGAAGGTCTTTTTGCTTTCAACAATATCACCTCCAATTTTCTTTCCAAAATCTTCCGAACCGAAGGTATCAAGATAATCGTCCTGTAATTGAAACGCAATTCCTAAATTCAATCCAAAGTTGTATATTTTTTTTTGATCTTCAGAAGAGGCTTCAGCAATAATTGCTCCCATTTTCATGGAGGCACCAACCAGAACAGCCGTTTTATAACTGATCATTTTTATATACTCGTCTAAAGCCACTTTCACCATACTTTCAAAATCTATATCGTATTGTTGCCCTTCACATACTTCAAGTGCTGTCTTATTATACAAGGAAATTAAGGCCTTGAAAGTTTCTCCTTCATAATACTCCAAACGCTGATTCGATTGGATCATCAAAGCATCTCCCGAAAGAATACCAGTATTCAGATCCCATTTTTTATGCACCGTCACTTTACCCCTTCTCAGGTCAGCTCTGTCCATGATATCATCATGTATCAAAGTGAAGTTATGGAACATTTCTACCGATAAAGCTGCCTCCATTGCCTCGGAGATCTCACCGCCAAACAAATTACAACTCATCAATACAAGTATGGGCCTCATTCTTTTTCCACCTAATGACATAATGTAATCAATTGGTTTATAAAGATTTTCTGGTTCCTTAGTACTAAGGTTTTGACTCAAATATTTCAAAAAAGCTTCTCTATAGTTTTCTATATTCAAAATTTTGTTTTTTGTAAAAATAATTAATCTGCTTGAATAGTTTCATTTTGAAAATACAATTTTCAATATTTCTGAGCAGGAATCTCTTTGTAACAAATTTATTTCATTCGCGACAAATGCATAAGGTGTTAATTTGTGTAAACTTTGGAAACTTTTTTTGTTTTAAGCGTTTCCACTTTGTATATTTGCCGACTTATGAAAGAAAAAATACTAGAAAAGGCTTCTGACATGTTTTTGACTTTCGGGTTTAAAAGTGTTACCATGGATGATATTGCCGCAGAACTAGGTATGTCAAAAAAAACCATTTACGCTCATTTCTCGACCAAATTAAAACTGGTACAAGCAGCTACCTTTTATGTGCTTGACAATATCAATGAGACTATCTGCACTGTATGTTCAGGAAATTTTGACCCCATTGAAGAAATATTCACTATTAAGTCTATGGTGCATGATCAGTTGAAAAATGAAAAATCTTCACCTGCCTATCAACTGCAAAAATATTATCCCAAAATTTTCAAACAAGTCAAGGACAAACAATTTGATTCAGTCAATGTTTGCATTATCGAGAACTTAAAAAGAGGCATAAAAGATGGTTACTATAGAAAGGATTTCAATATAGATTTAATTTCCAGGTTCTATTTTAGTGGAAACATGAGTCTTACTAATTATGAATTATTTCCGCTCGATGCTTATGGTATATCCCAGCTTAAAGATGCCTTTCTTGAATATCATATTCGGGCAATTGCAACAGAAAAAGGATTGAACACATTAATTAACATACTGAAAAAATGAACAAAATAATAGCTTTACTAATTTTCGTTCTGGGTTTTACCAACTTGAAGGCGCAAGAGTCTTATTCATTTAATCTTGATGAGGCTGTTCAATATGCCTTGGAACATAGTTATACCGTTAGAAACGCTGCCTTGGATATTGAAGCGGCTGAAAAGCAAAAATGGGAAGCAACTTCTTTTGGATTACCTCAGATCGATGGAACCATAGATTATCAAAATTGGTTAAAACAAGCTGTAACATTCCTCCCGGCAGAAATAGTCGGAGGGCCTCCTGGTGAATTTGAGGAAGTCATATTTGGCGCCAAGCAAAACATGAATGCCACTGTAACATTGAATCAAATCCTTTTTGATGGATCTTACATAGTAGGTTTACAGTCAGCTAAAACCTTTCTTAAGATATCCAATTTGGCTAAAGAAAAGACAGATCAAAGCGTTAGAGAGGCGGTCATAAATGCCTATGGTACAGTCTTGGTGTCTCAGGAAACCATTAAAATTCTTATCAAAAACAAAGAGATCTTAGAAAAAAATCTTTTTGAAACGAAAGTATTATTAGAAAATGGTTTCGCAGAGGAACAGGATTACGAACAGCAACAAATTACATTATCAAATATCAATAATGCATTAAACAGAGCGAGACGAGAGGAATTTTTATATAAGCAAATGTTCAACTTGACTTTAGGTATCCCCATTAATCAAAATGTTATTCTTACTGAAAACCTTGAAGGGCTTGCTTTAAGAAGTACTGATGCAAATATGATGGCAACTGAATTTGACCTTGAGAACCATATTGATTTTAAAATCGCAGACAACAAACTTGAATCAGATGCCTTGATGGTGAAATATGAAAAAACAAAAGGAATGCCATCTTTGAATGCTTTTGTGAATTATTCTCAATTCGCTAATAATGATAATTTCGTCTTCTTCGAAAGTCAAGACAATTGGTTTGATTCCTCCTTGATTGGTGTGAGTTTAAAAGTTCCCATTTTTAGTAGTTTGCAAAGAAGTTCTCGAACGCAACAAGCCAAAATCAATGTAATGCAATCCGAAATCGATCTCAATGAGAAGTCGGAAGAATTAAAATTACAGGTTTCTACAGCTAAAAATAAATACCAATTTGCTCTGGATCAATTTCAAACTTCAAGCCAGAACCTTGTATTAGCTGAAAGTATTGCCAAAAAAGAGCAAATAAAATTTTTTGAAGGCCTTAGTACAAGTATTAATTTAACTAATGTTCAAAATCAATTATTTAGTTCACAACAAGATTATATTCAATCAATTTTAGAGATCATCCAAACCAAAGTAGAATTAGAAAATGCACTTAACTTATTTTAACATGAAATATATAGCACCCCTATTTATCGCGACACTCTTTCTTGCTTCCTGTGGAAGTGGAGACAAAAAAAGCGTAGATGACATTATAGAATCTCAAAACCTTGAATCAATTCGGACTAAAAAACATGAATTGGTTGGCGAGCAGAATTTAATTAAACAAGAAATTAAAAAACTCGATATTGCGATTGGGCAACTTGACGCTGAAAAAAATATTCCTTTAATTACAACTTTCAAACTTGAGGCTTCTGATTTTAAGCATTATCTTGAATTACAAGGTAATGTAACTACAAAAGATCTTTTGATGATCTATCCTGAATACTCAGGAGTGCTCACAAATGTATACGTTAAGGAAGGTCAAAAAGTTAAAAAAGGACAAGTCCTTGCTAAAATAGATGACGGAGGATTGAGCCAACAACTGGCGCAGTTAAAAATACAATCTGAATTGGCTAAAACCACATTTGAGAGACAACAAAGATTGTGGGATCAGAAAATTGGTAGTGAAATGCAATATTTACAAGCCAAATCAAACTATGAAGCTCAAGATCAAGCCATCGCTCAATTGGAGCAACAAGTCGCTAAAACTATCGTAAGAGCTCCTTTCTCAGGAACCATTGATGATGTATTAACTGAACAAGGTAGTGTTGTTATGCCTGGACAATCTCAATTGATGCGAATCGTGAACCTGGATAATATGTACATCGTAACTGATGTTCCTGAAAAATACATCACAAATATTACCAGAAATAAAAAAGTGGAAGTCGAATTTCCAATTTTAGGTAAAAAGATTGATTCAAAAGTGAGACAAGTAGGAGATTTTATCAATCCAAGCAATAGAACATTCAAGGTAGAAATTTCTGTGCCTAACAAAGAGAAGTCTATAAAGCCTAACCTAACTGCCAAATTAAGAATCAACGACTATTCTAATGAAAATGCTTTCTTGATACCACAGGGAATCATCTCTGAAAACGCTATTGGCGAACAATATATTTATGTAATCACCGAAAAAGTAGACAATAACGAGGCCACCGCCGAAAAAAGAATCATTGAAACAGGTCTTACTCAAGGTGATTATATAGAAGTTACCAAGGGTCTTCAAACAGGTAATGAAGTAATATTGGAAGGTGCCAGAAGTGTAAATGATGGTCAAAAAGTGAAAATAATTAATCTAGACTCATAATTATGGTCAAACAGAAAAAAGTACTCGACAAGGAGTTCGGTTTATCATCATGGGCCATCAACAATAAAACAACTATTTACGTTGTCATTTTGATCATCCTGTTTTCTGGCCTCTCGGCATATAACAATATGCCGCGGGAAAGTTTCCCTGAAATAAAGGAAACCAAAATCTATGTGAGTTCAATCTACCCTGGAAACACTGCAGAAGATGTTGAAAAACTGATTACCGACCCACTTGAGGAGAAACTTAAAACAGTATCAAATGTAGTCGAGATTACTTCGACTTCACAGGAAGATTATTCTATGGTCATTGTTGAATTTGACGAGAATATAAGTGTTGATGCAGCGAAGCAAAAGGTAAAAGACGAAATTGATTCTGAAACAGCTGGAGAAGATTGGCCCACTTTCAATGGTGCCAAAGTAGAACCCAATGTTTTCGAATTGAATTTGTCTGAAGAAATGCCGATCCTGAATATTAATATATCAGGTGATTATCCTGTTGAACAACTAAAAAAATACGCGGAGTATCTAGAGGACGAAATTGAAGGTCTTCAGGAAATCAAGCAAGTTGATATAAGAGGCGCCCAGGAAAAAGAGGTCGAAATCGCGGTTGATATCTATAAGATGATGGCTGCTAAGGTGAGTTTTAATGATGTGATCAATGCAGTAAATAATGGAAATGTTACCATGTCTGCCGGTAATCTTGTATCTAGCGGACAGCGACGAACTATAAGAATTATTGGGGAAATTGAGGATCCTGATCTTGACAATTTTGTTGTAAAATCAGAAGATAATAGTCCTATCTATTTAAAAAACATAGCTAATGTGTCATTCAAAGAAAAAGAAAAAACTACTTATGCCAGAGCTTTTGGGGAAGTCGTTGTGATGCTGGATGTTAAAAAAAGGGCAGGCAAGAACATGGTGGCTGCCGCTGAAAAAATTCAAGTCCTTGTTGATGATGCCAGAATCAATGTATTTCCAGGTGATCTTAAAATAAGTATTACGAATGATCAATCTTCAAAAACTATTGGTCAGGTTGACGATTTGGTAAATAATATTGTTTTTGGAATCATTCTGGTAGTCACTGTCTTGATGTTCTTTTTAGGATTTAGAAACGCTCTTTTTGTAGGGTTTGCTATTCCTATGTCTATGCTTTTGTCTTTGATGATTTTAGACGCATTGGGATACACCATGAATACCATGATCCTTTTTGGTTTGATCATGGGGCTTGGTATGCTCGTAGACAACGGTATTGTTGTTGTTGAAAATGTTTACAGACTGATGGATGAAGAAGGAATGAGTAAAAAGGAAGCTGCAAAAAAAGGAATCAGTGAAATCGCCTTTCCTATCATAATTTCAACAGCAACTACAATTGCTGCCTTTATACCTCTGGGTTTATGGCCGGGAGTGATGGGTGAATTTATGATCTATCTTCCAATTACTTTATCTGTTGTATTGGGTTCTTCGTTATTCGTAGCCATCTTTTTCAATTCAGTAATGGTTTCTCAATTTATGAGTATTGAAGATAAGGATATGTCTTATAAAAATATTTTTACCATCACTGGAATATTAATACTTTTCGGCCTGCTCATTATGCTTTTCGGAGGTCCTTACAAGATTTTTGGGTCTATCATGTTGACCACGGCTATATTACTTTGGGTTTACAGATTGGCACTCAGAAAAATGGCGAATTATTTTCAGGAACATATTTTGACCAAATCTGAAAAGCTCTATGAATCGACCTTAAAAACAGCACTTAGTGGCTGGAGACCTTATGCAATTTCAATTGGTACAGTAATCTTACTCTTAATCGCTTTTGGCGGATTCGGGGCCTCTGTGGCAATGCAAAGGACAAAAGTTGAGTTTTTCCCTGATAACACACCAAATCAAATAATCGTTTATATAGAATACCCCCAGGGAACGGATATTGAAAAGACCAATCAGATCACCAAAGAAATTGAGGAAAGAGTCTATTCTTACCTGAATGCTGACGAATACCTTGATAATGGCTATAATTTCATGGTAGAAAGTGCAGTAGCGCAGGTAGGTGAAGGAGCTGGTAATCCTCAAACAGACGGTGGCTCGGCAGCTGAGATGCCTCATAAGGCAAAAATTACTGCATCTATGCGTGAATTTAAATATCGAAAAGGCATGGATAGTGAAAGGCTCAGACAACAAATACAAGAAGCTCTTGTGGGGATTTATCCTGGGGTAGCTATCAGTGTTGAAAAAGAAGCGAACGGACCTCCGGCCGGGTACCCGATCAATATTGAAATAGAAGGAGATGACTACGCTGAACTGATTCACACAGCTGAAAAAATGAAAACCTTTATAAATAGGCAAAGTATTCAGGGCATTGATGAATTGAAAATTGACGTCAATCGCTCAAAACCTTCCATGTATGTTACTATTGACAGAAGAAAAGCTGGTGAACTTGGTGTAAGTGCCGGTCAGGTAGGGCAGCAACTGAGAAATTCAATCTTTGGTGCGAAAGCTGGTATATACAAAGAGGATGGTGAAGATTATGATATTTATGTACGGTTTAATGAAAGAGATAAATATAATAAAAGTGCTATTTTTAATCAAAAAATAACTTTTAGAGATCCGGCTACCGGAAAAATAAAGGAAATCCCGGTATCGGCCGTTACGAGTCAAAAGAATAATTCCAGTTTTAGTGCTATTAAACACAAGGATGTGAAACGAGTTGTAACTTTGTATTCTGCCCTTTCTCCAGGCTATACCGATGCAGGGGCCATAGTAAACAGAATTCAGTCAGAAATGGAAGGCTTCTCTGATCTTCCTTCTGGAGTGAATATAGATTTTACAGGACAAATAGAAGAACAGAATAAACAAATGGCATTTTTAGTGGGAGCATTCTTCACTGGACTCGGATTGATCTTTTTAATCTTGATCTTTCAGTTTAACTCGGTAACAAAACCAGGAATCATCATGTTGGCAATTTTCCTTAGTTTGATTGGCGTTTTCGGTGGTCTGATCATTACCGGAAATTCATTTGTGATTATGATGACAATGATGGGTATTATTTCTCTTGCAGGTATTGTGGTGAATAACGGAGTTGTTTTACTGGATTACACCCAGTTATTGATTGACAGAAAAAAAGGGACATTAGAACTAGATGAAGATGACTATCTCGACAACGAAAATTTATTATTTTGCATTGTCAAAGCCGGAAAGGCTAGATTACGTCCAGTTCTGTTAACCGCTATTACCACTATTCTAGGATTAATCCCCTTGGCTGTAGGGTTCAATATAAATTTCTATACACTATTTACGGAGTTAGATCCACAGATCTATTTTGGGGGAGACAATGTTATTTTTTGGGGGCCATTAGCCTGGACCGTGATTTATGGTCTTTTTGTGGCAACTTTTTTAACATTGGTAATAGTTCCAATACTCTTTTATTTAATAACCAGATTCAAGATGTGGCTGAAAACAAAAACACAACCATCGGTGGTATAATGATGTATTGATTTAATGATGTAATGATTTATTGATGTAATGATATAATGAGGAGAATGCGAAATGAACAAAGTAAAATCAAGTTCTTATGGCGTTCTCCTTTTTAACCCTTAACCTTCTCACTTCTCCCATCTCCCCTAAAACTTAACCCTTTTCACTTAACACTTAATCCTTAACCCTTAACCCTTAGTCCTTAACACTTAGTCCTTAACACTTATCCCTAGAACCAAAACCCTACATTGATATACCAATAATTTTGGTTGTTGTCGGGATTCCAGGAATACAACAATTCTATAGGTCCAATGACCGTATTTACACCATAACCTGCAGCATAACCTATTTTTGTATCTTCAAAAATTCTTCCATCGTTCCATATATCATCATTAATACGGCCAAAATTACCCATGAAAGAAACAAAGTTCTTTTTAAATATTTCAACCCTTGCAGTTAGAGCTGTTCTTAAAAAGGCAGATTCGTTTAATTCGGAAAAGCCATAGCCGTAAAAAGGAACGAATGTATTGATATAATTTTCATTATAACCACCGAGATGATAATCCAACACTTCATTATCGTTGTTCCCCATAGTGACACCTGCTTCGGAAAGCACATGAAATGTAAGTTTATCAAAAAAAGTATGGGCAAAACCAATCCTCCCCGACAGCTGCGAAAAAGGGGTGAAAACATCATTATAATCACTCGAAACCCCATAGAGGGTATAATCAGCATTAAAGAAAACACCTTTTTTAGGGAAATACTTGGCGTCATAAGTATCCAACATAATTTTACCAAAAGCATTTAAATAATGACTTCGTTCAAAATAAATCCTATTGGTGTCATCATCGACAATTTCATCGGTAAATGCATTGATGAATTTATGCTCGATCCCCACTCTAAATGCCCATCGGTCTTTAACCGTTGATTGTAGAAAAAGTCTAGTTGTAAAATCAATATACCGCAAGGATATTTTTAATCCTGAATCCAACGGACCCCCGACATTAGGAAGTGCACTTGTTACTATATCCGATTTGAAGGTATTGTATCGGGTATTTAAACCAAAACTCCAATTAAAACCATTGTCATAGAAGTAATCAATATTATATCTGAGATTATCACCAACCACAAAATCCGCCGATATAAAATCATTCTTAAAGAACAAATGTTTGTTGGTCAAATTAATCAGAATACCGGTTTTATAAAGGTCGTCATAATGTGCCCCGAATTGGATCAAAGTTTTTTCCTTTTTCTCAATGATTTCAAATTCTACATTCATTCCTTCTTCAGAAGGGATCAATTTATAAAAAACACTTTCGAAATTTCCAGTGGCTGTCAAAACATCAATGCCTCTCATAAAATCTTGTCGACTAATCCTCTCGTTTTTTTCCAGACCTAACTTTTTAATGCAATACTTATCAGTATAGTTTCTGTTGCCTTTTATCAACACCTCATTAATCAAAAATTCATCACTAAAAGAAAAAGCATGAATAGATCTTTTTCGTGCAGGCCCATTTTGCCGAGCGGCTAATGCTATAAGCTGATCTTCCACCTTGTCTGCAGCGATTTTACCTCTTCTCATGATCTCTTCACTTTGATCGAAGGAGAGCGTAGTGAAGTCATCTAATTCAGGTCTGATATGTAAATCTGATTTCTCTATCTTTTCTTCCCACTTACTATACATCTGAAAACCCGCTATCTGCATCAATATTTCTGGTAGCGTATTGAGGTTTTCAATGTCCTTAAGGCCTGTTGACACATTAACTCCGATAATATAGTCAACCCCTTTTTCCTTCATCTTTTCCACCGGAAAATTATCTACAATACCACCATCCACCAAGACCTTGCCATCCATCTTTACAGGTGTCAATAATCCCGGAAATGAACCACTCGCCCGAATTGCTTCAGGAAGAAAGCCTTTATCTAACAAGACTTCTTCGCCTGTTTCTAAATCGGTAGCAATACAAAAGAAAGGTATGTCTAATTTGCTAAAATCATCTACTTCATGAACGTGCTCGGTAAGTTGGGAAAACACGTTAAAAGCACTTTGACCGTTTGAAACAGCCGAAGGCAACTCAATCTTTCTTTTTACAAGGGGCAGAGAAATAGCATATTTATCGCCATTCTCCTTTTGATAGAAGGAGCTAACCTCTCTTGGAAGTTCATCCCTAACAAGACCATTCAGGTCGTAAACATGTAAAACCGAATCCAGTTCCTTTGCACTATAACCAGAGGCATAAAGACCACCAATAATGGCACCCATGCTTGTTCCAGCAATATAATCGATCCTCACACCTACCTCATCGAGTTTTTTTAAAACCTCAATATGAGCAAAACCCTTTGCACCTCCCCCGCTCAAAACCAAGCCTATTTTTATATCCTCCTGAGCTGGCGCTTGCTCCTGGGACTGCAACACAGGTATCGATATTAAATATAAAACTATAATGAAATATCTCATGAACTCGATTTTGGGGACTGTTCGATTTTAAAATGTTGGCTCACTTTGCTCGCCTTATCCTTACCTATAAGTTGCTCCAAATCTTGAAAGGTTGCAGTTTTGAGCCTTTTTATTGACTTAAATTTTTTCAATAAGGCCAAAATGGTTTTTTCACCAATACCGTCAATATTTGAAAGATCACTGTTGATGGCTCCTTTGCTACGTTTATTTCGATGGTGTATAATCCCAAACCTATGTGCCTCATTTCGCAATTGTTGAATGATCTTAAGCGATTCCGATTTCTTATCAAGGTACAGGGGTATAGTATCACCAGGGTAATAGATTTCCTCCAGTCGTTTTGCAATACCAATAATGGCAATTTTACCTCTCAAACCCAATACGTCAAGACTTTTTAAGGCAGATGACAGTTGTCCCTTTCCTCCGTCAATAACAATGAGCTGGGGAAGATCTCTTTCTTCGTCCAACAGTCTTTTATATCTTCTATGAACCACTTCTTCCATGGAAGCATAATCATCAGGCCCTTCAACCGTTTTAATATTAAAATGACGGTATTCCTTTTTATCGGGTTTGCCATTCTTAAAGACTACGCAGGCAGCCACTGGATGACTACCTTGTATATTGGAGTTGTCAAAACATTCAATATGTCTGGGTTCTTCTTTGAGTCGCAGGTCCTTTTGCATTTGGGCCATAATCCTTTTGGTATGCCTATCAGGATCAATGATTTGAATTTGTTTAAAACGTTCCTGTCTAAAATATTTGGCATTGCGAACAGATAATTCAACAATACGTTTTTTATCTCCTTGTTTTGGAATCGTTACCTTAACAAGGTCGCCAATATTGACCGAAATTGGGGTATAAATTTCTGGAGATGAAGAATGTAAACGTTCTCGAATTTCTATAATAGCCAATTCCAGTAATGACTTATCATCCTCATCTAATTTTTTTTTGATCTCCACGGTATGCGATTGGATGATTGCTCCGTTCACGATCTTAAGAAAGTTCACATAGGCGAAAGACTCATCTGAAACAATACTAAATACATCAACATCGGTAATTGAAGGGTTCACCACGGTAGACCTTGCCTGATAATTGGACAACAATTCAATCTTTTCCTTAATTTTTTGAGCTTCCTCAAATTCCGATCTCTCGGCAAAATCGAGCATTAACTGTTCAAAACGTTTTATAGATGATCGAAAATGTCCTTTGATAATATTCCGGATCTCTTTGATGTCCTGATCGTAATCTTCCTCTGATTGCAGCCCTTCACAAGCTCCTTTACAATTCTTAATATGATATTCCAAACAGATCTTGTACTTCTCATTTTCGATATTCTCGGAAGAGAGGTTATAGGCACAGCTCCTCAATGGGTATAATTCCTTGATCAATGATAATAAGGCCCTCACCGTTTTTACAGAAGTGTATGGACCAAAATATTCAGAACCGTCCTTCCAAACATTTCTTGTTAGAAACACTCTGGGAAAAGCTTCTTTTTTGATACAAATCCATGGATAAGTCTTATCATCTTTCAAAAGAACATTATATCTTGGTTGATACTTCTTTATCAGATTATTCTCGAGTAAAAGGGCATCTGTTTCGGTTTCCACTACTATATGCTTGATCTGAGCAATCTTCTTCACCAAAACCCTCGTTTTTCCATTTTCATGATTCTTTGTAAAATAAGATGCCACTCTTTTTTTAAGGTTCTTTGCCTTGCCTATGTACAACAGTTTGTCGGCCCGGTCAAAGTATTGGTATACTCCGGGCGAATCAGGAAGAGATTTTATTTGAACTTCTAATTCCACTTACAGTCCTTTTTATAGTCATTCGGTTCACTAAAAACCGTGTATTCAGCGCTAAAATGTAATATCTCTCTCAACACAGCCATTCCTTTTTTGAAAACTTGTTCAAAGTTTATTCGGATTTCCTTAGCAATTCCATCAAAATCTTTGATTTATCACAGTTCATTTGAGTCAAAAACTACAATTGGACAATTAAAATTTAAATCTTTAAGATTTCAATAAAAACTTTTATTTGCTACGAGAAGCCTTGTTTATCATGCCTTTATCCACACAATATTCGTATTTTTACACTTCCAAAATACATCATAAAAATACGTTTTTAAAATACAAGGAAATGAAATATTGGAAAAAACTTCCCCATCATAGTTTGCAGTTAAGAATTGAAAATGCCCTTAAAGAAAATGTCGATTTTGAGAAGGACACTTCTCTTGGCTATCCTGCTTCTAAACTGGACGACAAGGTATTTTACAGTGACGCCCCCTTTTTAAAGGATGCGCCTACCCTTAAAACCTATGTGGCCAATCCAAATCACATTGGTTGTCATACTTTTGGTTCATCTGAGAGTGCCTTTAAGGGAACACAGGAAATTGAACGTGAAGTCTTAAGAGTATTGGCGGTTGATTTCTTTAAAATGGAGGATGAACAATTCGATGGATATATCGCCCCAGGAGGTACTGAAGCAAATATCCAGGCCATATGGGTGTTTAGGAACTATTTCAATAATCATTTTAGTGCTAAAAATAGTGAGATTGCAATTCTGGCTTCAGAAGATACACATTATTCTATTCCCAAGGCTTCCAACCTACTCAGTTTGGACCTTCTTAGTATTCCTGTAAACTTTGAGAGCAGAGAAATTGATCCGGTTGCTTTAGAAAGCATTGTTAAGGAGGCTGTTGCGGATGGTAAAAAATATTTTATCGTTATCGCCAACATGGCTACCACTATGTTCGGTTCGGTAGATGATCCTGATGTTTATACTGATTTGCTTGAAACGTTGAAACTGGATTATAAATTACACATTGATGGTGCATACGGAGGTTTTATTTATCCCTTCAGTAACCTTAAGTCAAAAATTAACTTTAGTAATCCGAAGGTTTCCTCTATAACCATCGATGCCCATAAAATGTTACAGGCACCATACGGAACAGGCGTTTATGTATGCAGAAAAGGTCTTATAGAAAATGTGCTCACCAAAGAAGCTGAGTATGTGGAAGGAATGGACCTTACCCTTTGCGGAAGCAGATCAGGAGCGAATGCTATTGCCGTTTATATGATCCTCTTTACTTACGGGCCATATGGATGGTACGAGAAGATAAGTGTACTGTTGATGAGAACAAATTGGTTTTGTAAACAACTCGAGCAGTTAGAAATTCCTTATTTCAGAAATGAAAATATGAATATAGTGACCTTGTATTCCTCTCATGTTCCTAAAGATCTTGCTGAGAAATTCGATTTGGTCCCCGAACAGCATAATGAAAATAATCAATGGTATAAAGTTGTGATTATGGATCACGTGGAAATAGACAATTTACTAGAATTCATTGATGCCCTAAAAGACCGAATGAAACCAGCTTAATTCAGGTTATGCTCCTCTGCAATAATCTCTGAAGCATCTGGCTTTTTTTTTGGAAAAATTGTCTTATTGAAAACAATTAACAGACCTACGCCAGTACTGATAGCAGTGTCAGCAATATTAAAAACCGGATCAAAAAACGTGAGATTCCGATTTTCAAAAAGTGAAAAATGATCACCCCCAACGAACGGTAGCCATTCGGGTGCATCAAAACTTATACTCGGTACCCAATCTGGAAGTATGGTATCTACTATTGGAAAATATAGCATATCCACTACTTTTCCGTGGAACAGAGAATTGTACCCTCCTTCATCGGGCAGAAAGGTTGCTAATTTTTGATAACTATCGCTAAAGAAAATTCCATAAAAAACAGAATCGATAATATTTCCCAATGCTCCGGCAAAGATCAATGCGATTGCTGTAACTAAAATTTTATGTGCATTGTTTTTGATTGCATCATACAACCAATATCCAATTCCCGCAATGGCGACTAATCTGAACAAGGTTAAAAAGAGTTTCCCAGACTTACCGCCAAATTCCTTTCCCCAGGCCATTCCGTTGTTCTCTAAAAAATGGATCCTAAACCAATCCAGGCCCAAAACCTGAATCTCTTCACTCAACACAAAATGAGTCTTTATATAGATTTTGGAAACCTGATCTATCAAAAGTAGGACGATGATAATAAAGAGTGCTCTTTTCACGAATTTCTGATCTTAATTCAATCTTGTTAAATGTTTTTTAAGGCGATACAATAATACTAAAAATTAGCCTTTCGATCCATATAAATAAATATTAGCCAGAATAGTTCTGATCAGTAAGGAATTTTTTGGATCTCCAATTGTTTCATTCAGCTTCTTCTTAGGTCTTTCAGCACTTTTCACTGACAAATTGTGCACCAATATTCCCAGATTCGTTTCAGCATCAATTTTTGTGTTCATGACTTCATGGACAAATACACTTCCTGAATTCATCTGGACCGTAACAGGATTCCTCATTCCATTCAACTTGACAATTCCATCTTCAACCTTCAAGTTTAATGTTCCGTCAAAGTCTTTGGCATAAAAATTTCCTTCGATGACAGATATATACAACTGTTTATTTTTAGGAACATAAATTTGATAGGAAGCGTAATTAGGCTGAACACTACATACTTTGTCTTGATCGCGTATTACTTCTTTTGAAGACAATTCAAAGTCTTTTAGTAACACATGACCGTTTATTTCGATTATCTGGAAATTAGGTGCTTGTATAGATCCTTCTGCCTTGACAAATATCTCAGATTCACTATCTGAATTAAATAATTGAATATGGTCAATAAGATCAAATTCAACAACAATCTTTTCAAATTTAGAGTTGAACCTTTTCTCTACAATCTCCTGGCTGAAAGCAAATACTGTACAGAAGATAAGGGCCAATGAATATGATCCTTTTAACCTGCCGTATCTGTTTAATTTCCTAATATTGCTGATTCTTAGCTTCTATACTTAACGTTGCATGCGGAACCAATTTCAATCGTTCCTTTTGAATAAGATTTCCAGTAACCCGGCAAATACCATAAGATTTATTTTCGATTCTTAAAAGGGCATTCTTTAAATCTCTTATGAATTTTTCCTGACGTATAGCCAACTGAACATTTGCTTCCTTTGACATGGTTTCAGAACCTTCCTCAAAAGCCTTAAAGGTTGGAGAGGTATCATCCGTACCATTATTACTATCATTTTTAAACGTACTTTCAATCAATGTAAGGTCTTCTTGTGCTTGATTGATCTTTTCTTCGATGATCGATTTAAACTCCGTTAAATCCTTATCTGCATATCTGATTTTATTCTCGCTCATTACTTAATCTTTTCTAAGAATAATGCTGTATTTACTTGATCAAATACAATACTATTTCCATTTTCAACTTCTTCTTTTAATATTAATTCTTTTGCTAATGTTTCGTTTTTAATATATTCTGCATTCGACTCGACCGCTTTGTCGACAATCCCATCCTTTTTTATATAAAGAATGATCTTGTCTGTGACCTCCAGCCCACTTTCCTTTCTCAAATTCTGAATTCTGTTTACCAATTCTCTGGCAATTCCTTCATCCTTTAGCTCCTTTGATATAGAAACGTCTAAGGCCACTGTTAAATTGCCCTGATTTGCAACTAACCACCCTTCAATATCCTGAGTGCTAATCTCAACTTCCTGTAAAAGCAATTTTACTTCTTTACCATTAACTTGAATGGATAATTCACCTTCTCTGTCAATAATACCGATCTCCTCATCCGACAAAGCGTTGATCGCCTGTGAAACAAATCTCATATCCTTGCCATATTTTGGCCCAAGTACTTTAAAATTTGGTTTGATATTCTTAACAAGAATATCCGAAGCATCATGCAAGAGTTCCACTTCTTTGACATTTACTTCCGAAATGATCAAATCAGATACTGCCTCTATGTCCAATTTATCTTGCTCATCCGTAACAGGAATCATTATTTTCTGCAAGGGTTGACGAACTTTAATCATTTCCCTTTTCCTTAATGACAATACCATAGAGGAAATGGATTGAGCCTTTTGCATTTTTCTTTCCAGTGACGAATCGATCAATGTTTCATCGGCTTTTGGAAATTCACCCAAATGTACTGAACTAAATTTATTTTTAGTAACGTTTTTTGTTAAATCTCGATACAAATTGTCCATAAAAAATGGCGCTATGGGTGAAGCCATTTTTGCTATGTTAAGCAGACAAGTATAAAGTGTCTGATAGGCTGAGATCTTATCCTTTTCATAATCTCCTTTCCAAAATCTTCTTCGACATAATCTAACATACCAGTTACTCAAATTTTCACCTACAAAATCCTGTATGGCTCTTGCTGCCTTAGTAGGCTCGTAATCATCATAGTAGTTCTCGACTTTTTTGATCAGTGAATTTAACTCCGACAGCACCCATCGGTCAATCTCAGGTCGTTCATCTATTTCGATCTCTTTTTCAGAATACGAGAAGGTGTCGATATTTGCGTAAAGAGAAAAGAAGGAATAGGTATTATAAAGCGTCCCAAAGAATTTTCTTCTGACCTCTTCAATCCCTTCCATATCAAATTTCAAATTATCCCAAGGGTTGGAGTTGGAGATCATATACCACCTTGTAGCATCAGGCCCATACTTTTTCATGGTCTCAAAAGGATCGATGGCATTACCAAGTCTCTTCGACATTTTTTTGCCAGTTTTGTCAAGTACCAATCCATTAGAAACAACATTCTTATAGGCGATACTGTCAAAATTCATTGTTGCGATGGCGTGCAACGTATAGAACCATCCTCTTGTCTGATCAACTCCTTCGGCGATAAAATCGGCCGGATAAAATCCATTCTGATCTATTTTTTTCTTATTCTCAAAAGGATAATGCCATTGAGCATAAGGCATGGCTCCTGAATCAAACCAAACATCAATTAGATCGGATTCTCTTTTCATGGCCTGACCTGATGAGGATACGAGAATGATCTGATCAACAATATTCTTATGAAGATCGATCTTGTCATAATTATCTTCACTCATATCACCCACCACAAAATCTTCAAAAATATCCTTATTCATGAAGCCTTTGTCAACCGATTTTTTCATTTCGGTTTTTAATTCTTCCACTGAACCGATGATGAGCTCTTCCGATCCATCCTTGGTTCTCCAGATAGGTAAGGGCGTTCCCCAAAATCTTGATCTTGACAGGTTCCAATCATTCGCATTTTGCAACCAGTTGCCAAATCTACCTTCACCTGTTGATTTGGGTTTCCAGTTGATCGACTGATTAAGTTCAAACATTCTGTCTCTTTTATCAGTCACTTTTATGAACCAGGAGTCCAACGGATAGTAGAGTATTGGTTTATCTGTTCTCCAGCAATTTGGATAGCTGTGCTTGTATTTTTCAACCTTAAAAGCTCTGTTTTCTTCCTTTAGCCTGATAGCGATCTCAACATCAACCGATCTTTCAGGTTGTTGATCATCATCATAATATTCATTCTTTACATATTTCCCTGCGTACTCACCCATCTGTGAAGTGAATCTGCCCTGAAGATCGACCAGAGGAACCGGATTGTTATGGTCATCCAGCACAAGCAATGGAGGAACCTCCGGTTTTGCCTGTTTTGCAACCATCGCATCATCCGCTCCAAAAGTAGGGGCCGTGTGTACGATTCCTGTACCATCCTCTGTGGTAACAAAATCTCCTGCAATAACTCTAAACGCGTTCTCAGAACCCTCATACGGAAGGGCAAATGGCAATAACTGCTCATATCTGGTTTCAATGAGGTCAGCACCTTTGCATTCGGCAATTATTCTAAATGGAATAGCCTTATCACCTTCTTTAAAATCTGTTAACTCTTCGTCATTATGGACCTCCTTAAATTTCTTAGCTAACTGATACCCCACCAGTTTTTTTGCCAAAACTACATTGATCGGCTCAAAAGTATATTGGTTATAAGTACTCAGTACTACATAATCTATTTTCTTCCCTACTGTCAAAGCCGTATTCGAAGGCAAGGTCCAGGGTGTAGTGGTCCATGCCAAAATATACAGATCTCCCTTGATGTTTTTGAGGATTTCAGGAAGGGTTGATTTTATTGTTTTAAACTGTGCCACTATTGTGGTATCAGTAACGTCTTGATATGTTCCCGGCTGGTTTAATTCATGTGAACTTAGCCCCGTTCCTGCCTTAGGCGAATATGGTTGTATAGTATATCCTTTGTAAAGTAATCCCTTTTGGTAAAGCTCTTTGAGCAACCACCAAAGAGTCTCCATATATTTTGGCTTATACGTCACATAAGGATCATTCATATCAACCCAGTGTCCCATTTTTTTAGTGAGATCTTCCCAAACATCTGTATATCTAAGAACCGCCTTTTTACAAGCCTGGTTGTATTCCTCAACACTTATTTTTTTTCCAATGTCTTCCTTTGTAATGCCCAGCTCCTTTTCTACTCCTAACTCAATTGGCAATCCATGCGTATCCCAACCTGCTTTTCGTTGAACCTGAAAGCCTTGAAGGGTCTTATATCTACAAAAAAGATCTTTGATGGCTCTTCCCATAACATGGTGTATACCAGGAAGCCCATTTGCTGAAGGTGGACCTTCAAAAAACACAAAGGGTTCCTTCCCTTCTCTCGAGCTAATGCTCTGTTCGAATATGCCATTCTCCTCCCAAAATTCAAGAGTTTTATCGGCAATATTCGGAAGATTCAATCCCTTATACTCTTTAAAAGTCTGACTCATGTTTTCTTGCAAATTCTATTAAATTTTGCAAAAGTACATATTTTCTGAGTGTTTTCAATCATATCCATAAAAAAAGCATCACGCTGAGGCGTGATGCTTTTCATTTTTTTATTACTGGTTCATTTACTATTTTCTGATTACTCTAAATTCAGTTCTTTTATTTTGTCTATGTTCTAATTCTGTACATTTTACACCATTTGAACAGTCATTGACCAATTTGGATTCACCAAATCCTTTTCCTGTAATTCTTCTCGAATCGATACCGATGCCAATCAAGTAACTTACCGTTTCTGAGGCACGTTTCTGAGAGAGCCACATATTATAACCATCACCTCCCCTTGAATCAGTATGTGAACCAAACTGTATAATCATATCTGGAAATTTGCCCATTAATCGAGCAACCTTAGCCAGCTCATCATAGGAACTCTCCAGTATGTTTGCCTCATTCAGTTCAAATTCGATGGATCTTACATTGAGTATTTCTTTACCATTTACATTGATGAATTCCTTCTCATCCAAATATAAGGTTACTTTGTTCTCGTATGTATTTTCACGACTAGTCACCAAAGTAGTATCAATATCAAAATAACCAAATTTATCTCCTTCAATCTTGTAATTCACTCCACACTTGACCTTAAAGAAGAATTCACCATTATTCAAAGTCTCCAATCTTCTGATCTTTTCTCCCTTACTGTTATAAATGGTTGCGAAGGCATTAGATAAAGGTTGCTCAGTTTTTTTATCTCGAATAACCCCTTGAACGACCTGGTCACAAATAGGATTTACCGTCAATTCTTCAAAGTGATAAATGTCGTCATCTCCTTTACCTCCTCTTCTATTGGAAGAAAAATACCCTTTTTGTGTTGCTTTATCAATGATAAAGGAAATATCATCCCCCTTGCTATTCATAGGTTTTCCAAGATGAATGGGCTCTTCTATTGATCCGTCAAGCTTGGTCATATAAATATCGAAGCCGCCTTCTCCTCCAGGTTTGTTGGAAGAAAAGTAGATAATATCCCCGTCAATGTACGGACTGTATTCTTTGTATTTTGAATTCACCTTAGGTCCGAGATTCTTTGGTGCCCCATAATGTCCGTTGTTTACACTGACTTCATAGATGTCTGTTCCTCCAAAGCCACCAGGCATATCTGAGATGTAATAGAGCTTTTTTCCATCTTTTGATATAAAAGGATGGCCTGTGCTAAATTTGTCATTATTAAAGGGTAATGTCATAACATTGGTCCTGCTTCCTGACGTTCCAATCGTCGCTTTGAAAATCTTCAGGTTACTGGATCTTACCTTACCTCCCATGTAATTATTCGATGTAAAATAAATTTCAGAAAGATCCGGTGAAAATGCGACCATGGCATCATGGTATTTTGAGTTTACTGCATTAGAAAAAGGTCTAATTCTTGTAATCTCTCCGTTTTCTTCTACATTACCAATATAAAGATCGAGAAAAGGCTGGTCATTTCCTTCCCATGTTTTATTCGAAATCCCATTCTTTCTTGAGGAAGAAAACACTATTTTGTCTCTACCGTAAAAAGTCGTTCCAAAATCTCCATTCTCCGAATTTCCTTCCAAGCTTTTCACTTTGTATTGGGCAGCCGTAAGCTGTGAATATGCAGTGACTGATATCAATAGAAAAACGATGATACATATACTTTTCATATAACAATAAAACTTTATAAAAAAGCCAACGAAATTCGTTGGCTTTTAGTATTTGAAGGGCTTACATTTTTAAGATCACAAACTCCGTACGCCTGTTCATGGCATGCTGCGTTTCTGTACATTCCACCCCGTCTGAACAGCCATTGATCAATTGTGTTTCGCCATATCCTTTTCCTGTGATTCTACTTGGATCGACTCCATTATCAATGATATAATTGACCGTTGATGATGCCCTACGGGTCGACAACCAATTATTATAGCCAAAAATACCTCTTGAATCAGTATGTGAGCCTGATTCTATAATCATGTCAGGATATTTGTTCATTAGTTCAACCACCTTATCGAGTTCTGTTTTGGCTTCCTTATTTAGGTAGGAAGAGTTTAATTCGAAATAGATTGGTTCTATATTCACTACATAGGTACTAGGTCTTACTTTTACGATCTCTTCTGGAAGCACCTCTGGCAGACCTTCAGGTTTCACCTCATTTATCGCAACAACAGGTTCAACCTGTTCTAGTATCTCTCCGGTACCAAGTAAGATTAATAATTTTATTTTTTTATCTGCCTCCATTGAAGTCGTAAGAGATTTACTCTGTGTGGTGTATCCTATTTTACTGCCCTCCAGTTTATAAGAAGTATCACAGTAAACCGGAAGCTCAAACACACCTTCTTCATCTACTACCACTTCTTCTAAAACATTTCCATCAGTATCTTTAACTGCAACTACTGCGCCTCTAACGATTTCAGTTGTATTTTGGTCTCTAACTTCTCCGGTAATCAATTGACGGCACTTGAAAACTATTGGTTCTTCTTCAATAAAAGAATAAAGATCATCATCTCCTTCTCCTCCACTTCTGTTTGAAGAAACATATCCTTTTCTCGTTTCTGCATTAATGATAAAAGTAAAGTCATCTGCGCTGGAATTAATAGGTGCATTTAACAATATAGGTTCAGGAGTAAAGTCAACCAATCGGGTTGCATATACATCAAGACCTCCCATTCCTCCTGCTTTATCTGACGAAAAATACAATACCTCTCCATCAACAAAGGGTGAAAATTCTTTTGCTGGTGAATTGATCTTAAATCCTAAATTTTCAGGATTTCCGAAACCGCTTTGGTTAATGGCTACCTTAAAAATATCCGTTTGGCCATATCCTCCTGGCATGTCAGAAATAAAGAATAAGATCTTTTCATCAGGGCTCAAAGCCGGATGACCTACTGAATATTTTACATTATTAAAAGGCATTGGAATAATATTCACCCATTCTCCCTTATCGTTTACAGAAGCTTTAAACATAGCAAGATTCGCCATTTCCTTTTCATCTCTAGCCAACTTCTTATTGTAGAAATTATTTCTTGTAAAATAAACTGTTTTCAGATCTTTGGTAAAAACTACATCTGCTTCGTGATATCTTGTATTGACTTCTCCTGGCATCAGGGAAACATTATCAAGATCTCCATTAGGCAGAATATTTCCTATATAAAGGTCTAGATAACGCTGATTATTCTCAACCCATACATCATTCACCAGTGAAATTCCTTTTTTTGGCGAAGCAAATACTAACTTGTCTTCTCCATAAAAAGCCGTTCCAAAATCAGAATTCTTTGAGTTTACTGTAAGTTTATTGATTTGATACTTTCCTGAGCCTTCAGTTTGGGCATGAGTAACTCCTATAGAACATAAGAGCAATGCCAAAATGTACTGTTTCATAAATTCCCCTTTTTTTATGTTTTTTATATAATCCTAGAAAAATCTAGGTGACTTCAAATTCTTCTTTGAGAGGTCGATGTCATATAATATTATTATCTCATGTGATCCACTCGTATTCGAATTTGAGAATTCCGAAATTGTATAATCATAAGCATATCCAATTCTAAAGTCAGGGGTAACTCCGAAATTAAATAATATACTAACGGCATCTTCTATTCTGTAACTCGCTCCCAATTCAAACCTCTCATACAACAGGAAGTTCGCATTGATATCAACTGATACTGGTGCTCCGCTAACACCTTTAAACATTAAAGATGGTTTGAACTTCAAAGTACTTGATAGATCGAAAACGTATCCACCGGTTAAAAAATAATGAACTTCTTCTGCGGCCTTGGTGTTGATATTATCCTTGTCCAAATGATCCGATTGCAAAATATTCGGAACTGAAAAACCTGCATACCACTTATTTGTATAATAGTATACTCCTGCTCCAAAATTTGGAAATGCCTCGTTGATGTTTTCATCAAATACCGGATCTCCTGCACCTGAAGTCTGTGGTAATACTACATTCAACAGATCAACATCTAACAAAGTAACACCTCCCTTTAATCCAAAGGCCAACCTTCCTTCTTCTGATGTGGTTAGCGTATAGGAAAAGTCAGCGTAAATATTCTGTTCTTTTGCAGGTCCAATTTCATCTGAAATTACAGATAATCCTACCCCTACTTTTTTTCCTAATGGCGCATGAACATCAAAAGTTAACGTCTTTGGTGCTCCATCCACACTTGTCCACTGGCTACGCCCCAACAAACCTAAACTTAAAGTTCCTCTAGAGCCAGCATACGCTGGATTTACAACGTTCATGTTGTACATATATTGCGTATACTGAGGATCTTGTTGCGCTTTAGTCTCGTTAAAGAATAGTAAAAAACCCAAAGCTAAGAAAATTGTTATTTTTTTCATTTGTTAAATTTTATTCATTTGACAATGAAATTGTCATTTAAATAGTACTGAGTTTCAAAACAACTTATTGATAACCCCTTACCCCCTTTTTAATATTGTTGAAGGCAGATTGTTTATAAAACTATCTGCCCATAATTTTCATTTAATAGTTCACGTATACCCAGCCTTTGTCTGGTGATTTGTTACCATCATTGTATTGAATCAGATAGAAATATGTTCCTGCAGGTACTTGTTGGCCTTTACTCAAAGTCATATTTCCTGTAGATCTTCCATCCCACCAATCAGGACTGAGGCTACCGTTATTCTTATACTTGTAAACGCTGTTACCCCATCGATCAAATACCTCCATCTCGAAATTAGGGGTTTCTATAAGACCTGGGACACTGAACAAATCATTTTCGCCATCGCCATTAGGGGAGAATCCGCTAGGGATCAATTCTGTGTTAAAGACAAGTCTGACTCCATCAGAAATCAATTCTGTTACTGGGTCACAGGCAAAATCAGGAGAAGTAAGCACTACTCTGTACCAACTGCCTTCTAATCTTCCTCTGGCATCAGAAATCAATAACCTGTCGGTTGTAACCCCACTGAATTTCGCATCATTAACAAGATCGGTCCAGGTTGTGCCTCCGTCCATACTTTGTTGCCATTGGTAGAAAGTAGCTGTAGCTGAAACTTCAAATATGGCATCGTCACCAAGTGCTATTTCAACTTCTTCAGGTTGATTCTCTATGGCTGATGGTTCTCCAACCTCCTGGAAGTCAAAAACACCATTGCTATCAAGATCATTTGGAGTGGTATATCCACCCTGACCAGTTACCTGACCGTTCGCATCAACAGTTACGGGAGAAGTTCCAAGGATTCCGTCTCCATCAGGATCAGTAAATCCGGCTTCTATTGCATCGGCACAAGAATCACTATCTGAATCAAGGCTAAGACGATCTGGTTTTCCATCTAAATTTGAATCAGTAACATCACCTTCAACGGTATCTAAAATTCCATCATTGTCATCGTCAAAATCAACAATGTCAAAAACTCCGTCATTATCAGTATCAAGTAAAATATTATAACTTGCCGAAATAGATGTATCACCCGGGTCACATACAAAGGCAATATTGCTTGCTACGACTCGATATTCGTTGAAATAATCAGGAATTACCAATCCTGATACTGTTAAGTTATCCGTATTGGTTCCACTGTATTTACCGTCATCGGTCAAAGGCGTAAAATTAACACCGTTTGTACTTATTTCCCACTGATAAGAATCCCCATCTGAGGCTGCGGTAAACGTTGCACTTCCATTCAAAATAAAGTCCTGATCAACAGGGTCTCCTGTTATATTCGCTACTGTTCCAGCTTCCTGGAAATCAGCTATACCGTTATTGTCAAGATCATTTGGAGCAGTGTAACCATCCGTTGCACTGGTAACTTGACCAGTAACATCAACTACAGGAGGGTTAGTTGTTCCTAACATACCCATTCCATTATCTGTAAATCCTGCTTCGGTTACATCAAAACAACCATCAGCGTCAGCATCCAATTGAAATTTGTCTGGTATACCGTCGCCATCAGTATCTCTGTCAACAATACCGTTATCTTCTACTGTATCTAATATCCCGTCATTGTCATCATCAACATCCACAACATCCGGCACTAAATCATTATCATTATCAGGAAGGCTTACCAAACTTGCCGAATCTGAAGTCGACACCGGATCACAGGCATAAGCAATATTATTAACCATTACCCTATACATATAACCTAACATGCTAACATCAACATTAGATATTGTCAAACTTGTCGTTGTTGCTCCGGCATAATTTCCGCCGTCAACAACTGCTGTCCAGGTTGAACCGTCAGTACTTTCTTCCCATTGATAGGTATCAGCACTGGCTACTACATCAAACACCACAGTTGCTCCAGGAAGGAAATTTTGATCAACTGGCTGCGTCGTTATGATTGCTGCAGCACCAGTTTCCTGGAAGTCAAGGATTCCATTACTGTCTAAATCGTTAGGTGCCGTGTATCCATCTGTTGCACTTGTTACCAATCCTGTTGCATCAACAACGGGTGGATTTGAAGTTCCGAGCATGCCCATTCCGTTATCTGTGAATCCGGCTTCGGTTACATCAAAACAACCATCATTATCTGAATCTAAATTTGTAGCATCAGGATTCGTTCCAGGATCTGTGTTTCCAGGTTCAACTGTATCTAAAATTCCATCATTATCGTCATCCACATCTACAATATCAAACACCCCATCATTGTCAAAATCTGTTGGTGCTATATATATTGCCTCAGCAGATAACGTAGTTGGATCACATGCGTATCCAATATTATTTACCAAAACCCTGTATCTGAAAGTTAACTTACTCACATCTATATTTGTAACCAATAGATCAGCTGTTGTTGTTCCTGCATAATCACCTGCATCAACCAGAGGAGTCCAAGTAGCACCTCCGTCGGTGCTTTCCTCCCATTGATAAGTATCTGCTGTCGCTACTACACTAAATGTAGTAACTCCTATTATAAGGTTTTGATCAACTGGCTGACTGGTTATGGTCGCTGTCGCTCCGGCTTCTTGGAAATCAGGCGTACCTGATCCGCTCAAGTCATTTGGTGGCGTGTATCCATCGGTACCACTTGTAACCTGACCGTTTGCATCAACAGATATCGGAAAGTTACCTAATTGACCATCGCCGTTAACATCTGTAAATCCGGCTTCGGTTACATCAAAACAACCATCACTATCTGAATCCAGGTTTGTAGCATCAGGATTGGTTCCCGGATCTGTATTACCCGCTTCATCAACATCCAGTATACCATCATTATCATCATCGACGTCTACTACATCAAAAATCAAATCCTTATCAAAATCTCCTGGAGTTATAAATGTTGCATCAGTTGAAGTAGTTATTGGGTCACAGATATAAGCCACGTTATTAACCAAAACTCTGTATCTAAAGTTAACTTTGCTGAAATCGGGAGTTGAAACTACAAGATCGGCAGTTGTTGTTCCACTATAATCTCCAACGTCAGTCAACGTATTCCATGTTGTGCCATTATCGATACTTTCCTCCCACTGAAATGACTCATCTCCTGCTACTAAATCAGTAACAACTGAGAAAGTTGAAGACCCTGCCAAAACATATATTTGATCTGCAGGTGGTGTTGTAATATTCGCTGGAGCTCCGACTTCCTGAAAATCAGGAATTAAATTTCCGTTTAAATCATTTGGAACCGTATAGCCATCTGTCGCACTTGTTACACGTCCGGTTGCATCAACAACAGGTGGGTTTGATGTTCCTAACATACGCATTCCGTTATCTGTAAAGCCAGCTTCAGTAACATCGAAACAACCATCCCCGTCTGAATCTAAATTAATTCTATCCTCATTCGTTGCAGGAATTGTATTTCCGGCCTCATCAACATCCAGAATACCATCATTGTCATCATCAACATCAACAATGTCAAAAATCGTATCAAGATCAAAATCTTCAGGAGTGATATAGGTAACTTCATCAGAAGTTGTAATCGGATCACAGGCATAAGCCACATTACTTAACAGAATTCTATACCTGTCAGTAAGTCTGCTTACATCAACATTAGTGACCACCAAACTAGCTGTTTGAGCACCACTGTAAAAACCAACTGCATCTGTAATAACTGTCCATGGTCCAACACCTCCAATACTTTCTTGCCATTGGTAAGATTCATCACCAGGAACTAAATCTGTCACTACAGTAAAGGTCACATCTCCAATGATCAAATCCTGATCGGTTGGCTGTGTGGTAATATTGGCTGCTGCTCCGGCTTCCTGAAAATCAGGAGTACCAGATGCGTTCAAATCATTTGGAACCGTATAACCATCGGTGGTACTTGTTACCAAACCTGTTGGTCCTACTACAGGAGGATTGACTGTTCCTAATAAACCAAATCCATTATCTGTAAAACCAGCTTCAGTAACATCAAAACAAGCGTCGTTATCAGCATCCAATTCAATTGAATCTCTTAGACCATCACCGTCTGAATCTATAAAGACATCTGGGAGACCATCACCTGTTGTATCCTGGTCGCCCTCATCTGTATCCGTTATACCGTCATTATCATCATCCTCATCTACGATATCATAAACAAGGTCATTATCCGTATCATCAGGGGTGATATAGGTAACTTCGTTAGAAGTGGTAGTTGGATCACAAGCAAAAGCAATATTGTTTACGACAACTCTGTATCTGTAAGTTAGCTTGCTTATGTCTCCGATGGCATTGGCAACAACCAAATCAGCCGTACCAGTACCACTGTAATCTCCGGCATCTGCCAAAGGTAACCATGTAGTTCCGCCATCTGTACTTTCTTCCCATAGGTAAGTATCGGCTACAGCAACTGTTGAGAATGTTGTGTTACCAAAAATAAATAGCTGATCTACAGGTTGAGTCGTTATCGTCGCAGCTAAACCTGCTTCCTGGAAATCGTAAGTGCCATTTACATCTAAATCATTAGGTGTTGTAAAACCGTCACCAATTGGCCCAAGTGCATCATTGGTAATTAATCCGTTAGCATCTACAACCACAGGTGATGTGCCTAAAATTCCATCATCATCTCCATCTGTAAAACCAGCTTCAGCGACATCAAAACAACCGTCGTCATCTGAATCCAGCTCTAGCATATCGTCTATACCATTTAGGTTTGTGTCACCAACTTCGTCAGTATTCAATATACCATCATTATCGGCGTCATCATCGTTAATGTCAGGTACACCATCGCTATCTGTATCTAAATCAATTACTAAAGTATAATCTTCGACTTCACCATTATTCACAATCCCACCAGGCTGGTTTGCAGCAAGAACATCCGAAGTAATTCTGAATCGTGCAAATGTATCACCAGCATTAATATCAACCCCATTTGCAATTAGGTTAGACCAAGTAAGAGTTACAACATTAGCTCCTCCGTTGGGAGCACCCGAAGATGTAAATTCATCAGCCTCAAAAGTCCCATTCCCATCAAAATCTATCCATGCATATAAATTAGCCCCTGAAGACGTGTTATTTGTAATATCAACATCAATGCTAAAGCTATCTGTAGAAGTTGTAATTCCAGTTAAATTAATCGCTGTTACACCGTCTTCATCATCGACATTATCCAAATCATCACCATCAGCAGTTGCACTAGGCAAACCATCCAATTCATCGTCAAATACCAACCCTAAATTTAAATCTCCGTCTCCAATAATATGTTGCGGTCCTCCACTTGCGAGATTAGTTGTATATGAATTCGGTGCATCACCAAAATCATAAATAGCAGGTGGGCGAACAATCCAATTTCTTGCTAATAAATTATTCAATGAACCAATTGAACCAGCCGGAATATCTCCCGGATTCCCCCTTAAATCGAGTATATAACCAAATGCTCCTGTACCATAAGCATCAACATCATCCAAAATTTGACCAATAGAAACAGTTGTTAGTGAATTTGCTAATAAACTTATCTGCGCTAATGCAACATTAGTACTAAGATCAAGAGAAGGTAATTGATTGGTAGATAAATCCAAAAACGTTAAACTGGTAGCATTCAAAATATTGATGGATGTCAAATCATTAACGCTCAAATCAAGCCTTGCCAGGCTAGGGTGCGCAGACATATCTAAGGTTGTAAGATTATTAAGTTGCAATAAAACTTCTTCAAGTAGTGTATTTGCTGATAGATCAAGAGCAGTTAAAGTATTATTACTTAAAGTTAAATCGGTCAATAGTGTATTTCCACTTAGATCTATTGTAGTTATTTGATTATTCGGCAATTCTAGTTCTAGAATATTTTGCATGTTCGAAAAATCTGCAACTGAAATAATATCTGTTGCAGAACCGAAAAGTTCTGTAACAAAATCAAAATCATCATTACTCGTAATCGTGATAACTATATCTCCATTTCCAACATTAGCACTAAAATCGAATGATGGATTATTTCCTGTGTCTGAGATGTTTATTCCTGGTCCAATAGCCTGCCATTCCAACGCTAAACCGCCAGAATTTTGAAAATTAATTAGCCAACTCGGATCATTAGACGTGGTAGTTATGGTAATCGTTTCTTGCGAATAAGCAAAAGCCACAGAGAGCATGATTACAACGGTCAATAGATACCGTTTTAACGCCGTACCTGTTGAATTAATGAAATTGAAAGTAAAGTAATCTCTTTTCATATGATTAATTTTTAACCATGAAACATTAACATAAATGTTTCATTATTTTTTATTGAGCTACATATACACCAAAAACTCACTTCGCTTTGTAGCAAAGTGAGTTGTCGATTAATATAAAATCAAGCTTTGAATTTTATAAGATTCGTTTTTATTTTTGAATAGTTTTCCCACATTTTAAACGGTATAAGCAAATATATAAAAATTTGTTACATATCACTTTTAGCACATTCTTTTTTCTTTAGCAAATGTTAACAAGGTTTTAAACATTATTCTTGGGGAGATGGCACCAATTCGAAACCACTTTCGTTGGTGATTTTGAACTCCGTTCTCCTGTTCAACTGATGCTCTTCTTCTTTGCATTTTGCACCGTTCGAACATGCATTCACCAATTGAGTTTCTCCATAACCTTGGTATGTAATTCTTGAGGCGTCTATACCTTTGGAAACTATATAATCAACGGTAGATTTGGCCCGTTTTTCAGATAATCTCATGTTGTATTTATCTTTACCTCTCGAGTCTGTATGAGAACCCGCTTCAATCATCAATTCAGTATACTCGTTCATCACCTGAACTACTTTATCCAACTCCTTAGCTGCATCCTTGCGAATATTGAATTTGTCAAAATCAAAATAAATTGTATTGATGTTGACCTTATTCGATACAAATTGTGCAGGAAGATTCAAGTCAACAAGAAGTGCCGATTGATCAATATCGTTCGCAGTTCTCACCGCCTTCTCTGCATTTAAATATCCTTTATTTGTGGCAAAAACCACATAAGGAGTATCACATAAAGGTGACGCAAAAGTATAGGAACCATCGTCGCCAGCTGTTACAGTTTCAATCGCCATACCACTTTCGTCTCTCAATTCTATTGTTGCTCCGGCTACTGATTCTCCACTGGCCTCCGATCTTACAGTAACTGTGATCAACTGACCGCAGTGTATATGTAATCCAGGATCAGCCAAAAAGGAGTAAATATCATCATCGCCTTTTCCTTCATCTCTGTTGGAGGAGAAAAATCCTCTGTCTTTTTCATCGTCAATGATCAAAGCAAAATCGTCTTCAATACTATTAACAGGTTCCTCCAAACTCAAGGGAACGGATACCGTATTGTCAAAAATCTTAGTGGCAAAAATGTCTAATTTTCCATAACCATCATGTCCGTCAGATGAAAAATAAAGGACATTGTCTTTTCCAATATATGGGAACATTTCTCTTCCCTCTGTATTGATTCTCGGGCCCAAATTTCTTGGCTCACCGAACGATCCGTCCTCGTCGATATCCACTACATAAATATCAGGTCCACCAAAACCACCAGGCATATCAGAAACAAAGTAGAGTTTCGTATCCTCATGATTCAAGGCTGGGTGCCCGATGGAATATTCAACCTGGTTAAAGGGTAATTTTTCCTTTTCCGTCCATTTACCTTCTGTGTCTAGGGAGGCTCTGAACATTTGCAGGTTGTTAACTCCTGAAGAATCTGTCAAAAACTTCTTTTCATAAAAATTATTGGCTGTATAATAAATGGTTTTGAGATCTTTTGTAACTGCAACGCCTGCTTCGTGGTATTTGGTGTTTACATCACCGGGCATTCTCTTTTTCTCGATCACCTGTCGGTCATTGGTTATAAGACCAGTATACAGATCTAAAAACTCTTGCCCGTTCTCTTTCCATGTTTTTTTAACGATCATGGTATTATTGGTGGGGGCTGCAAAAATGATTCTGTCTTTTCCGAGGAAGGTTGTTCCAAAATCAGATTCCTTGGTATTAATATCCAGATTCTTTATGGTATATACGCCAGGTGTTGTTTGCGCATTGGCAAAGAACAAGCTGAACATAAAACATAGTAAAGTAATTTTTTTCATCATATCGGGGAATTTTGGGTAAATTTAAGTAAATATTTAACATCTAGAAAAATCTAGGTGATTTTAAGTTCTTTTTAGTGAAATCTATATCATATAGTAGAATTATTTCATGTGATCCGCCAGTATTTGAATTGGAAAAATCGGAAATTGTATAATCATAGGCGTATCCAACCCTAAATGATCTGGTGACACCGAAGTTAAACAACAAACTTACTGCATCCTGCCATCTGTAACTTGCTCCCATTTCAAATCTGTCATACAAAAGTACATTTGCATTCACATCAAAGGAGATTGGCGCACCTGTAACTCCCTTAATTAATATGGATGGCTTCAACTTAAGGGTACTTGAAAGATCAAAAACATATCCGGTAGTTAAAAAATAATGAACTTCCTCAGAGGCCTTGGTATTGATATTCTCTTTATCCAAGTGTTCTGATTTTAAAATATTGGGCACAGAAAATCCTGCGTACCACTTTTTATTGTAGTAATAAACCCCTGCTCCAAAATTTGGAAACGCATCATTAATATTTTCATCAAAGAGCGGATCATCACCTGTTAAAGTCTGTGGCAATACCACATCTAAAAGATTTACATCCAACAAAGTAACTCCACCTTTTAATCCAAAGGCCAGTCTGCCTTCTTGAGAAGTACTTATGGTATACGAAAAATCGGCATAAATATTTTGCTCCTTGGCCGGTCCTATCTCATCAGCTATCATTGAAAGTCCCATCCCTACCTTTTTCCCTACCGGAGCATGTGCATCAAAGGTCATGGTTTGTGGACCGCCGTTGACATTGGTCCACTGACTACGACCTAACAACCCCAAACTAAGCGTTCCTTTTGATCCGGCATAGGCCGGATTCACAATATTCATGTTATACATGTATTGCGTGTATTGCGGGTCCTGTTGACCATAAGAATCTGTTATCCAAAGTAACAGTCCAACCAGCGCTATTGTTATCTTTCTCTTCATCATTAGGGAATTCTATTTTTTTTCGACAGGCAGCTATTTCACTACCTGTCTTGTTTGTATCTACTTTTATTTGTTCAAGTATACCCAGCCACTTTCTGGTTTTCTATCATCTCTATTAAATTTGATCAGGTAGAAATATGTCCCTGCCGGTAATACATCATCACTCAAGTTCAGATTTCCTGTTGATCTTCCATCCCACCACTCTGCGTTAAGAGCTCCATTTCTTTTATATTCGTACACCTTGTTACCCTGACGATTGAACACCTGCATTTCAAAGTCCATATATGTTGACAAGGCAGGTACAACCAGCTCATCATTTTTACCGTCACCGTTTGGCGAAAATCCACTCGGCACTATATTACATGGTGTTGCATCCAGGTAATTAGGTGTAAGATCTTCATCACAATCATCATTGGTAGGATCACCATCTTCATTGTCATCTTCTTCAATGGTTTCTATACCATCATTGTCATCATCCTGATCTCTATAATCAACATCATCTTCGCTATCCGTATTAGGTAACTCCAAAAGTGGGTCAATTATTTCATCGTTAGGAATAAATCCATCATTTATATCAGATCCTTCAAAGCCATCATCCAAGCCGTCATTGTCAGCATCTGCATTTGAAGGCGATAAATCAGCTACTCCGTCATGATTGAAATCATGTCCTTCTATCTCGTCCGGAACGTTGTCATTATCAGAGTCATCATCAAGATAATCCGCATCAGCATCATCGTCAGTGTCTACAACAGAAATCCCGTTACCTGTTCCTGGAACAATTTCATAAGCATCATCTAATCCATTGTTATCAGTATCTGATAAACTTGGAAGGATATAATCTTCAGTGCTTTGAGCTTCAATATTATCAGGAATCCCGTCTCCGTCAGCATCCAGATCCAAATAGTTGTTGAATCCGTCATTATCTTCATCTCCAATTCCTTCAATTCGGCTAAGAATACCATCATTGTCATCATCAATATCTAGATAGTTTCTTACCAAATCACCATCAGTATCATCATTCGTTGGATCGTTATCTGCATTGAGATCTTCATCAATTGTTTCGATAGTATCATTGTCATCATCAGTATCTCTGTAATCCAACTTATTGTCATTATCTGTATTCGTAAGTGTTGATGGATCATCGATTTCATCATTGACGTCAAAACCATCGTTGATGTCAGCACCTTCGTATCCATCGTCTAGACCATCTTCATCAGCATCTGAACCTAATGGGAAAGTATCTGGCAAACTATCGTGATCCGCATCATGGCCCTCTAAACTATCAGGCACATTATCATTGTCAGAATCAGCATCTAAATAATCAGGAGTAGCGTCTCCGTCATTATCGAAGGCATTCAATCCTTCTCCAGCTCCGGCTGTACTTTCATATGCATCATCTAATCCATTCTTATCTGTATCAAAACCAGATGGAGCAATATAAGATGCAGTTGCCTGAGCTTCAATATTATCAGGTAATCCGTCATTATCAGCGTCAAGGTCAAGACTGTCAGCAAAGCTGTCGCCATCCGAGTCATTATTTCCTTCAACTGTATCAAGAAGTCCATCATTTCGCCTACCATATCTCCGTCAGTATCCACCAAAACTTCGATAGTAACTGTTGCAGTAGACCTATCTCCATTTGCGCTTCCTATTAAACCTTGAGCATCCTCAATTGTATAGGTAAATGAATCAAATCCTACAAAATCAACATTTGGAGTATAAGTGATAGAATCATCCGTTGGATCATTAGGCGTACCATTGTCATTGGCAGTTGCCACACCATTACTTGGAGGCATAGTCAAGCTAACAGCTACTGTTCCAGGACCATCGCCGCCAAAATCATCAGCACCGTTTGAGTTGTCAATCAATACCATGATGGCATTATCAACCGTATTTTCCACAATGATTATATCATCATTTACCGCAGTTGGTAAGAAGTTGATCACCATATCATCAAGAATACTCTCGTCATCATCATCAAGTCCGTCATTCAGGTCATCAGTATCGAAGCTCACACTAGGATCACTATCAAAGTCTATCACGTCTGAAGAAATGATTTCTGCTTGATTCACATAGGTTCCAGTAGTTAACACTTCTGCGCTAAATTCTAAAGCTAAACTTCCACCATTTGCAATAGATAATCCATTCCAACTTATGGTTGAACCTGTAACTGTAGCTCCTGCTGTTATGGCGCTTATGCTTCCATAACCGTCTGGCACTATATCTTCAACGGCAACTCCTGTTGCGGCACTAGGACCATTATTAGTTACGGTCAATGTAAAGGTTACCGTATCACCCGTTGTTGGGTTCATATCGTTGACCGTTTTAACAAGACTCAAATCAGCTACTGGTATAGGTGTGATCGTAATTTCAATTTGATCATCTTCTGTTGCCACACCATTTCCAGGGGTAGAATCAGGATCCACATTATCAGCGGCAGTTACTTCAGCAATATTGGTATAATTACCAGTTGCCAGAACTTGAGCTGTAATATTGATCACTGTAGTATTTCCAGCACTAATATTACCTATAGTCCAGATTCCTGTACCAGCTGCATAAGTTCCGCCGTCATCACTAACATATACGTAGCCATTTGGCAATAAGTCAGTAACAGCAATTCCTGTGTTATCACTCGGTCCGTTATTGGTCACTTCTATAGTGAAGATCACATCATCACCAACATAAGGCGTCATATTATCAACTACCATATTGATTTCCATATCCGAAACTGGTATTGGTTTAGTGTCAATAGTGTCCTGATCATCTTCCGTGGCAATTCCGTTGGCCGGAGTTGAGTCCGGGTCAAAATTGTCAGCAGCAGTAATTTCGGCAGTATTGCTATAGTCACCAGCTACATTTACGTTCGCTGTAATTTGTATACTTGCATTGGCACCACTGGCAATTGCTCCTGTAATCCATATTCCTGATACTGCATCATACGATCCAGTTGAAATATGACTCACATAGGTATAACCGCTGGTTAATAAATCAGTAACCTCAATTCCAGTTGCCTCACTAGGCCCTGCATTGGCAACCGTGATTGTAAAGACCACATTGCTTTCAACTAATGGTGTTGGGTTATTGACCGTTTTTGTCAAGGCCAAATCTGAAACCGCTACCGGAGTGATGTTGGCTTCATCCATATCATCTTCAGTAAGGTCACCATTGGCCGGAGTTGAATCCGGATCAAGGTTATCAGCAGCCGTAACTTCAGCTATATTGTTATAAACTCCGCTTGCATTCACTGCAGCTGTAAGGTTGAGCACTGTATTATTTCCTGCACTAATATTTCCTACAGTCCAGATTCCTGAACCTGAAATATAGTTTCCGGCAGCGTCATCGCTAACAAAAGTATAACCTGAAGGCAGTAAGTCAGTTACCTGAATTCCTGTTGCGTCACTTGGTCCGCTATTTGAAACAGTTATCGTAAACACTACATTGTCACCTACAAATGGGCTGGTATTATCAACTACCTTGTTAAGTTCAATATCCGAAACAGGATTTGGCACAATTCCAATACTATCCTGATCGTCTTCAGTAAGATCTCCATTTCCAGGAGTTGAATCGTTATCAGTATTATCTGCAGCAGTAACTTCTGCCACATTGATATAGTCTCCTGATACGTTAACTGTAGCTGTGATATTCAATACGGCACTATTGCCATTTGAAATACTTCCCACGGTCCATAAACCAGTTCCAGAAACATAAGCTCCTAAGGCATCATCACTTATATAAGTATATCCATTTGGTAACAAATCTGTTACTTCAATTCCAGTTGCATCACTTGGTCCGTCATTATTCACAGTTATCGTAAATACGACAGTACCTCCAACATTTGGCGTTGCGTTATCAACTGTTTTAGTCAAGCTGATATCAGAAGATGCTTGTGGGCTTGCCCCTGCATTGTCCTGATCATCTTCAGTTGCGTCATTATTATTGACAAACGAATCAGAATCCAAATTATCTGAAGCCGTGATCTCAGCAATATTGTTATAATCACCACCTGCATTCACGTTAGCCGTAATATTCAGCGTAGCATTTGCTCCGTTTAAAATAGAACCTACTGTCCATATACCACTTAAAGCGTCATAAGCTGCACCTGCATCATTACTTACATAGGTATATCCATTTGGCAAGAGATCAGTCACCTGAATTCCGTTAGCATCACTCTTACCGTCATTATTTACAACAATGGTGAAAACCACATTTGTTCCTACTACAGGTGTAGCATTATCAATAGTCTTATTCAAGCTTAAGTCAGAGACAATCAACCCCGTGATTGCTGTGTCCTCTTCAGGAATAGTTATCTCTGTTGATGTCACTGATATTGCGCTAACAAGATCCACTGCATTCTGGAAATCAACTAAGCTGGTATTGTAACTTACAGTATAGGTCCAAATTTCTCCTATATCGAGTACACCAGGTATACCCGCATCTCCTATTGGCCCGGTCAATATTCCGATACTTCCATCAGGAAGTGTATTTACAATATTCACATTGGTAATATCCAAGGTTCCAAAATTGTCTAATACAATAGTATAATCCAATACCTGACCTGTATTAGTTACAGGATTCGGACCACCTGTTTGCGTTATTGACACATCCAATTCAGCCACACAATTTGGAGCCGTTAATACAACTGGTACCATAGGTAGATGAACAACTTGTCGCATTATCTCTTACTACTATTGTATAAGTTCCGTCTACAAGTCCTGAGAAAGTATCTGAAATCTGGAAAGTTGTTCCATTATCAATACTATATTCAAGATTAGAACCTGTAGCTGTAATTACGATGCTACCGTTGTCAAGTATTGGACAAGCGATTATGGTTGGGTCTGATGAAGTGACAGTATCAATAATTGGAGCACTTGGTACTGGATTAACTGTTAAAGTTGCTCCGCTTGTCTCACATGTTCCATCAACTGTACTTCTTACTACCAATGTATAATCATTAGGGGCTAAGCCTGCAAAGATCTCACTCGCCTGGAAGTTTATTCCATCAACACTATATGCTACATCAGTCTGAGCAGTAAACACTAATGTTCCTGTTGGTACTGCACATGTAGGCTGAACCGTTACACTCGCTACTGGTACTGATGGTGCCAATGGCACTGCATCTATTGTTACCGTACTAGCTGCATCAGTGGTACAGGTGTTATCTGTTGTACTTCTTACTGTTAAGGTATAGGTGTTTGGTGCTAAACCTGTAAAGATCTCACTAACCTGGAAGGTTGTTCCATCAACACTATACTCCACGCCTGCCTGAGTATCAAATGTGATTGCTCCGCTTGGTACTGCGTACTGGCAACCGTTGGTGTAGCAGGTGCCAATGGCACTGCATCTATTGTTACTGTTGACGCTGCATCAGTGGTACAAGTATTATCTGTTGTACTTCTTACTGTTAAGGTATAGGTGTTTGGTGCTAAGCCTGCAAAGATCTCACTAACCTGGAAGGTTGTTCCATCAACACTATACTCCACGCCTGCCTGAGTATCAAATGTGATTGCTCCGCTTGGTACTG
>RCNB010000346.1_pt1 | contig 45566 bp, 47 predicted proteins | sample 2041321 | NCBI WGS metagenome assembly RCNB01 (sample SAMN09708232, study PRJNA481090) | Marine sediment metagenome, whole genome shotgun sequencing project.
CCGAACAGAGAAGTTAAACCTATCAGCGCTGATGGTACTGCCCCTGGGTGGGAGAGTAAGTCGTTGCCTTTCTTTTAAACCTCTAACATTTATTTGTTAGAGGTTTTTTTTGTTTAAAACTATTTTACATATCTTCGCCACAAGCAAAATTTTGCTATTTATCCCGGTATTTTCAGTATTTATTTTTAACAAAACTTCTGACCTGACAAGAGACAATAGTATTATCACTAATAATTTTATATGGATTTTACAAACCCACTTGTTTATGGGGTACCCTGTTTCTTGGGGCTAATAGCCCTTGAGTATGCGTATAGCAAATCGCATAAGCGCAAGGATTTATACGAATCGAAAGATCTGATGGCCAGTTTAGGCATGGGGATTGGTTCAGCTATCCTTGCTCCCTTGATCAAAACAATTTCTGCAATTGTAATATTTTATATGGTCTATGAATTATTCAATCCTTTAGTGGATGGAGTAAGAATGAATATTATGGGTTGGGAATCTTTTGGTTATGCCTGGTATATTTGGATCATGTGTCAGTTACTTGATGATTTTTCATATTACTGGTTCCATCGCCAGAACCATAATGTTCGATTCTTATGGGCTGCACATATTGTACATCATTCTTCAGATAATTTTAATTTGGGAACAGCTGTGAGAAATGGTTGGTTTACAATTTTATATAAACCTCTATTCTATATGTGGATTCCAGCGATAGGTTTTCCACCTGAGATGGTAGTAGTCTGTTTGGGTATTGAAGCTTTGTGGCAATTTCAACTTCATTCGGTCTATGTGCCTAAATTAGGCTTCTTGGAAAAAATATTTAATACGCATACTATGCATCAGGTACATCATGCCAAGAACATAGAATATATGGATAAGAATCATGGAGGGTTTTTAAACATCTTTGACAAGATATTCGGAACATGGAAGGAACTCGATGATGATATTGAGATTGAATACGGAGTTACACATCCTCCGGAATCCTATAATTTATTTGTGATCTTAACGCATGAGTACAAGGATATTTGGAACGACATGAAGAAATCTAAGAATTGGTACCATAAATTTATGTACGCTTTCGCTGCTCCGGGTTGGAGTCATGATGGAAGTACCTTGACCATAAAACAAATGCTAAAAAGCCAAAGACAGGAAGATTTAGAAAGGATGAGATTGGAACCAAAATAGTAATTTTCACATTACATCATTACATCATTACATCATTACATCATTACATCATTACATCATTACATCATTACATCATTGATCATTGCCTTCTATTCGCCAACAACGGCGGTGCATCTCCATTAAACGGATTACTTCTGCCAATACTTTTTACACCCATTCCTGAAGCATTGATTACTGCTCTGCTGCCATAGCGTTTCCTGATACGGTCCATGGCCTGATACAGGCTAATTGCTTTATCACAATCTTCAAATAAATTGATCTGCTGTCCGCCTTCAACCAAATGACTAAAATTCACTCCGATCAGTCGCACTAATAAACGTCGCTGGTACAATCGTTTAAACAGCTCCATAATGATTGGAAAGATGGTATGATCAGAAGCACTGTAGGGAATTCTTTTTTGCATGGTATAGGTTTGAAAATCAGAATACCTGATCTTGACAGATACACAGGCAGTTAACTTGTTTCCACTTCTGAGCTGGTAGGTGAGTTCCTGAGTCATGGCTGTTAGAATGGTTTTTAGTTTTGAAACATCTGTGGTATCGCGATTAAAGGTTCTTTCTGTAGAGATCGATTTTCTTTCCTGATATTGTACCACTGGAGCATTGTCTATGCCATTGGCTTTTTTCCAGATGGAACCTCCATTTTTTCCCAAAACTCTTGACATCATTTCATAGGGCATTTCCTGTACGGTCCTGATTCTTTTGATTCCCAGATCACAGAGTGATTTATAGGTCACTTGGCCCACCATAGGAATTTTTCTAACAGAGAGAGGAGCAAGAAAGGGTTTTTCATCTCCTTTATGAATCTTGATTTGATTGTTAGGTTTGGCTTCGCCTGTAGCGATTTTCGCAACTGTTTTATTAATGGATAAACCAAAAGAAATGGGTAATCCGGTTTCTTTGATGACCTTATTTCTTAATTCGGAAGCAAGTTGATAGGAACCGAAAAATTTATCCATCCCCGAAAGGTCAATATAAAATTCATCAATGGATGATTTCTCATAAAGCGGTACATTTTCCTTGATGATATCGGTAACCATGGTAGAATATTTGGAGTAAATCCCTGAATTACCTCTTAATACAATAGCTTCCGGACAAAGCTGTTTAGCCATACGCATGGGCATAGCAGAATGAATACCAAACCTGCGGGCCTCATAGCTGCAGGATGCCACCACCCCTCGGTCGGAAGTACCACCTATCAAAACGGGTTTATTGTTTAATTTACTATCAATCAAACGTTCACAAGAAACAAAGAAGGTGTCAAGGTCCATGTGAAGAATATTCCTTTCGTTTAAATAGATCATGTACTCACTTTTTCAATTTGTTCTTCTGCATAACGCGGATCCTGCATCATATCGAGCTTTTTCATACTACTGATCTCAATGCTGATACTGTCAAATTCTTCCATCACCTTTCCGGTCAATTGATAAACGCCTCTTCCTCTGAAAGGATATTTTCTCGCGACAGGAGGAAAATGTACCGTATCAATATAATCGCCGTTTCTATCCAAAAAGGTTCCAAAATACATGCGGTCCCCTTTATGGGTAGACGTGTTTTTGGCGGTTACATAATAACCATAGCACATAACGGTTTTATGAACATAAGCAGGAAAGTTTTTGGCCTGAAGAGAAGGGCCTATTTTGGTAGTGATCAAGTCAAAAGGGTCACATAGAGGGAAGCCAAGATATTCTATTTCATCAAAAGCATCTTCGTACTTGGAGCTGGATAAACGAGGTGTTTGATAGCTGATCTTTTCGGTTTTAAACAGGGTGATCACCTGTTCTTCCAGATTCACTTTATTGATCTTCATATAGGCTTCCCACAATAATTCACGTTTATTTCTACCGGTGAACTGAAAGGCGTTGATCTTGATAAGGATAGCAATTTGTTCAATGGAAATGGGTACCCTGTCAATAAAGTCATCAAGGTCAGTATAAATACCATTTCTAAGCCTTTCCATCACAATTTTTTTGGCATTGGCTACTTCAAAAGAGTGGAGCAGGATAAAGCCCAGATAGATATGACTACCTTCAATACGGGTTTCGTAATTACTTTTATTGATATCCGGAGCATGAATCACGGCCCCGTGCATCCTGGCTTCATGCAGATAAAGATCCACTCTGTAGAAGCCTCCAAAATTATTAATGGTGGCCACCATGTATTCAAGAGGATAATAAGCTTTTAAAAATAGACTTTGATAACTTTCCACAGCATAAGAGGCAGAGTGGCCTTTGGCAAAGGCATAACCGGCAAAACTTTCGATCTGCCTCCAGATCTCAGCTGTCAATTCATGAGAATGTCCCTTTTGTTTACAGTTTTCAAAAAACTGATTTTTAACTTTTAAAAATTCTTCCCGGGACCTGAATTTTCCAGACATACCTCTTCTCAGCATATCAGCCTCTCCCAGGGTAAGTCCGCCAAAATAATGGGCTACCTTGATCACGTCTTCCTGATATACCATTACTCCATAGGTTTCGGGCATGATCTTTAAAAGGATGGGATGTGCGTCTTTTCTTTTTTCCGGATGACGATACCTTAAAATATATTCTCTCATCATTCCTGATTTGGCTACTCCGGGCCTGATCACTGAACTTGCTGCTACCAGCCCGAGATAGTTGTCAACCTGTAATTTTTTTAGCAGCATCCGCATAGCGGGGGATTCCACATAAAAACAACCGATTGCCTTGGCATTCTTTAAAAGAAACTTGATCTTTTTATCTTTTTTGAAACGCTTGATATCATGAATGTCAATAGGAGGGATCTCCGGCTTGTTGTACCTGACGATCTCTACAGCCTCTTTGATTTTTCCTAAACCTCTTTGACTCAGAATGTCGAATTTATAAAGACCGATATCCTCGGCTACAACCATATCAAACATTGTGGTCGAAAAGCCTTTTGGAGGAAAAAAAGTGGCCGTATAATGAGCAATGGCCTTTTCGGAGATCAGAATACCTCCGGCATGGATTCCCAGATAGTTGGGAAACCCTTCTATAAATTGACTGTAAGCAATAACCAGTTTTGATAAAAAATCCAATTGATCGATGTGGAACTGCCTTTTACTGAGTTTGTCGATCTCTTCTTTGGGTAAACCGAAAACCTTACCGAGTTCACGTACTGAAGCCTTAAATTTAAAGGTATTGTATACGCTGATCAAAGCCGTATTCTTAAAGGTATAAAATATGAAATTGGTGATATCATTCCGGTCGCGCCAGGAAAAATCAATGTCAAAATCAGGTGGGTTTTTTCTGTACAGATTGATAAACCTTTCAAAGTAAAGATCAAGCTCAATGGGGTCTACGTCTGTAATCCGTAAGAGATAGGCTACAATACTGTTGGCTCCGCTACCTCTGCCAACATAATAGTATCCTTTGCTTCTGGCATATTTTAAGATTTTCCAGTTGATAAGAAAATAAGAGACAAACTGCTTTTGCTGAATAATCTCCAATTCTTTTTCAAGACGATTGAAAATACGGGTTCCCAGTTTTTTATAGCGGTATTTTAGTCCCTGATAGGCCAGTTTTCGCATCAGCCTGAAATCTAAGGCTTCATTATTGGTATAGGTCCTTTGATTTTTGGGAACCTTATTTTCGAAATCAAATTCAATATGACACTGGTCCAGGATTTTCCGGGTATTTTGAATGATTTGAGGATAATCTTTGTACAATTCACACAATGCTGAAACAGATAACATCATATCTTTTTCCTGTCCTTGTTCAGAAAGAGGGAGTTTACTCAATAAAGTATTGTTATCGATAGCTCGCAATAAGCGATGTGTATTAAACCCTTTTTTATTCTGAAAAGAAACCGTTTGCAGGATGACCAGTTTTTCCATGGGCCACTTTGATCTGGAAAATTTTAATCTGGGCAAATCATCGGGCCTCACCCCCAGAAACTCATTTTTATTCAAAGGCCGCTTTAGTTCTTTTGAAAAAGGATAGATCACAAACACTTCCGACATTACCGGTGGCTCTGTTGCCACGATAAATTCTTTTTGATGGAGTAAACCACTTAGGTATTCATTGATAGTCTGGAAGCCTTGGTTGTTCTTGGCCAGTAATATAAACTCCTGTTGTACGCCATTTCTAAAATCAACTCCCACAACAGGGGCTATACGATATTTAGAGGATAAACGCACAAAATCTATGCAGGCAGTGGTACTGTTTATATCAGTTAAAGCAAAGTTTATTAAGCCTTTGTCTTTGGCTATCTGCAATAGCTCTTCGGGCTTTATGGTGCCGTATCTCAAGCTGTAATAGGTATGTGTATTCAGGTACATTGAAGTGTTAAAAAGATAATTTTGGAATATATTACAAATTTAGGTTATATTTGTACCACACCTTGATAATATATGTACCATTATGAATTTTATTGCAAATAATATGAAGCATCTGAGAGAGCTAAAAAATCATACTCAGGAATTTTTTGCCAATGAGCTGAATATTAGCAGAGAGCGTATAGCCTCTTATGAACAAGGCAGGTCTTCACCACCGGTTGAAATTCTGATCGAGCTTTCCAATTATTTTAACCTCCCTATTGATGTGCTGATTAAAAATGATCTTTCCAAGGCAGAAGATGCCTCTTTTATTCATATTGGAAATCAGCGTATTTTATTCCCTATCAAGGTCAATGAGGATAATGAAGATATGGTCGAGATCGTTGCAGATGATGCTTCAGCAGGTTATTTAAGAGGATATGCTGACCCGGAGTATATCGAAAGTCTGAACAGTTTGAAATTACCTTTTTTACCGACAGGAAAACACAGGGCTTTTCCGATAAAGGGAGATTCTATGCTTCCTATAAAGAGTGGTTCTTTTATCATTGCACGATATCTTGAAGATATTCGCCATTTGAGCAGTGGTAATACCTATATCGTACTGACGTATAATGATGGTCTCGTTTACAAAAGAGTTTATGATAAAGTCGAGGAACATCAGTGTCTGTTAATGGTCTCAGACAACAAAAAATATGATCCTTATTATGTTCCGGTAAACGAAGTTCTCGAATTATGGGAATTCACCTGCCATATCAATCTAAGTGAATATGATGAAAGCGAGATCAATACCGAAAGCATTGCTCATATGCTCACCAATATCGGAGTGCAGCTGGAATCTATCAGAAAGAAGGTTAGCTGAAAGGGTTCTTCAAACTTCCGAGGGGTTCGCAGCTGAGGGTTTCACTTCTCACCCCCTCACCTCCGAGGGCTTCACGACTGAGGGGTTCGGAACTCAGGGTTTCATCTCCGAGCGCCTCACTCCATTCTTAAAAATCAACATATGTTCTGGCAAGCTGCTTCTTGATAATACTGCTGCTTCTTAGATTCGCATAATCCCGTGCTGATGAAAACTCCCAATCAGTATCTTTACTTACCAAACCTGCTTTTACAGGGTTATGATGAATATAATTGAAACACACCTGCGGATATTGATTTTCAGGCAACATGTTAAATATTGCAATTTTTGATTTCCAAAAATTGGGTTGCAAGCCCTTAAATGAGTTTATCGAATTGGCTTTTGATGTTTTTCTAAACAAGGATCCAGTAAACTCGTTTTCAGCATTAATGCTTCTGGTATAGGAGCGAAGCAGAATTCCGATAGATTCGTTTAATGTTCGTTTTTTAAGTAAATTGCTTTTTGCGACTTCACTATCATTTAAAAGACTCTTTGATTTTTTCTCATAAAAAAGTTCAACTTCATTCACTAAAATCATCAAATGGAAGTGATTTGGCATTAAGCACCAGGCTATAACATCTGCATAGGGACTGATAAAAATTGGTATTTTATTGTAAAAAAATTGGTAATTATCTCTGTTGAAAAATATTTTTTTTCGATTGTTCCCTTGATTATATATGTGGTAAAGCCCGTCTTTTTCAAAATTCATAAAATGGTGTTTTAGTGGTTGATGCTTTAAGGCTAATCGAGGTTAACTTGAATTTGTGAGGGTTTCACTTCTCACCCCCTCACTTCCGAGGGCTTCACGGCTGAGGGGTTCAACTCCGAGCGCCTTGGAAATCATACCCTCACCTCCCATACCCTCACTGCTTAATAAATCATTATATCATTATTCCATTCCCTCATTATTTCATTTCTTTGTAGAATCTATGAAAATCAGATTCTCGGTAGCATTCTTCCTTATTTTTCAAATAGCTTCAGCTCAGGTTGGAGGAGAAAGGATATATAATTTTCTAAATATTCCTACATCAGCACCTCAGGCTGCATTAGGAGGAGAAACGCTTACCTTGAACGATGATGTAAATCAGCCTTTATGGAACCCATCTACCATTAGTAAGTATATGGATAATCAGGTTTCTGTCAATTATGTAAACTACCTGACGGATGTCAATATGGGATCAGCCACTTTTGCCCACCTGATTAACCGAAGGCTCGGCACTTTGCATGCCGGATTGCAATACATCGATTACGGAGAATTTATTGGTTCAGACGAAGAGGGTAATGAAACAGGAGATTTTGGCGCCCGTGACCTGGCCTTTTCGATAGGTTATGCCTATAATATCCCACGTTCAGATTTTTATACAGGAGTGAATCTCAAGTTCTTAAGCTCTAAAATTGAGAACTTTACTTCACAGGGTGCTGCCATGGATTTCGGCATTTTATACTATTCTGATTTAAGGCCATATTCATTTACGGCGGTTATTAGAAATCTGGGCTATCAGTTTTCACCTTATGATGAAAAACGAGAAGAGATTGCCTATGATATAGCAGTAGGTGCTTCTTATGAATTATCGGATGTACCAATAAAGTGGCATCTCACCATCAACAGTTTGCAACAGTGGAATATAGCTGTTGCGAACCCTTCAAATGATGAAACTGATCTCGATGGAAATACGACTTCAGAGAATATTAATGTTTTTCAAAATGCCATAAGACATTTTGTGATTGGTGCGGAGTTTTTTCCGAAAAAGAAATTTAACCTACGACTTGGTTATAATTTCAGAAGGGCAGCCGAGTTAAAACTCACCGAGACGAGAACTTTTGCAGGTGTCTCGGCTGGCTTTGGATTAAAAATGGGTAGATTGAAACTGGATTATGCCTTTACAAAATACCATCCGGTGGATAATTCAAGTACCTTTACTTTATATATCGATTTAACAAGAAAAGGATTTTAAAATGAGTCAGAACAAAAAGATCATCATTGCTATTGATGGTTACTCATCAACAGGTAAAAGTACCCTAGCCAAGCACTTGGCCAAAGAAATTGGCTATGTATATGTGGATACAGGAGCTATGTATCGCGCGGTAGCCTATTATGCCATGATACAAGGATTGATCGATAAAAAGCATTTTGACAAGAAAGGTTTGATCTCTGATTTAGATACAATTGATCTTAGGTTTGAATTCAATACTGAGCTGGGTTACGCCGAGATATTTCTCAATGGTGAGAATGTAGAGTCATTTATTAGGTCCATTGAAGTTTCCAATATGGTGAGTAAAGTTGCCAGTATATCAGAAGTAAGAGAAAAACTTGTAGAGCAACAACAAAAAATGGCTTTAGACAAGAGTATTGTAATGGATGGGCGTGATATTGGTACTGTTGTTTTTCCTGAAGCTGAAATCAAATTGTTTATGATTGCCTCAGCTGAAAAAAGAGCACAACGCAGGTATAAAGAGATGATAGACAATGGCGTACAAATTGAATACGAATCGGTTTTGGAAAATGTAACTTCAAGAGATCATCTTGATACAACCCGGGCAGATTCACCATTGGTTAAAGCCGAGGATGCCATAGAAATGGATAACAGCGATATGACTGTTGAAGAGACTTACGCTTTGGCTATGAGCCATGTCAAAGAAAAACTATCGGATTAAATATTAGTGTGTAAACGAACTTATTGAAAACCACATTATTTCATTACATCATTACATCATTACATCATTAAATCAATACATCATTGTTTCAATGCCCTAAGGAATATTCAAATACTTATGCGTTTGCAAAGAAATCTTCCATTTTGGATGTTCCATTACATAATCAACGATCATTGGCGTCATTTTTTCACGATTGCTCCATTCAGGTTGCAAGTATAATTCACAATCTTTTCCTACTTGTGCTGCCTGCTCTTCGGCAAATTTAAAGTCGTGCTTGTTAAAAACAATCACCTTAAGTTCATGCGCCGATTGATATACTTCCTGAAGGGGTAATTTATTTTTTTTGGGAGAGAGACAGATCCAGTCATACTGACCTGAAAGCTTATAGGCCCCTGAGGTTTCAATATGTACTTTTAAATTGGCTTTGCCCAATTTTCCAGTGATATAGTCCATATTCCACATCAAGGGTTCACCTCCAGTGATCACCACCGTATTTGCATGTTTTTTTGCTTTTTCAACGATACTGTCGGTTTTGGTGGGAGGATGGAGTTCAGCATTCCAACTTTCTTTAACATCACACCAATGGCAGCCAACGTCACAACCACCTACCCTGATAAAATAAGCAGCTTTACCCGTATGATATCCTTCTCCCTGAATCGTGTAAAACTCCTCCATAAGCGGAAGCATTTCCCCTTTTTCTATCAATATTTCGGTTTCTTTTAACATGGCGCAAATATAATCAGGAAATTCTGAAAAACAGCCATTATTTATTAAAGGAATTATGTCAGAAAACAGCACGAATAATTGATCTTTTGAAAGATTTCAAAAGGCGAAGGAATAGATTTTTAATTATTGTTTAAAAGGGTTAATTTTATCAAAAATCAAATCTATGGCGAATAAAAACGAGTTTATCGATCTGATGGCCGAGGGCTATCGATCTAAAGGAGAATTTATCACACTGGGAGCTGCAATGTTAGGGGAGGAAACCATAACTGGTTCGTTGGTGAATATTCCCTTAAAAACGATTAATCGCCACGGACTTATTTCGGGTGCAACCGGAACAGGAAAGACCAAAACCTTGCAGGTTTTTGCAGAGAATCTTTCCGAAAAAGGAATTCCAGTGTTATTGATGGATTTAAAGGGAGACTTGAGTGGTTTGGCAAAGCCCAGCCCTGGCCATCCGAAAATTGATGAACGACATGAAAAAATAGGAATCCCATTTGAAGCCAAAGGGTTTCCCGTTGAAATTTTAACAATTTCAGAACAGGATGGCACCAGGTTAAGAGCTACCGTTTCAGAATTTGGACCTGTATTGCTCTCGCGTATCTTGGGGCTATCAGAAGTGCAGGAAGGAATTCTTGCCATATTATTTCAATACTGTGATGATAAACAATTGGGTTTACTGGATTTGAAAGATCTGAAAAAGCTCTTACAATATTCAACTCAGGAAGGAAAGACCGAATTAGAAGCATCTTATGGCAGAATTTCAACGGCTTCAACCGGTTCCATATTGAGAAAGATTGTGGCACTAGAGCAACAGGGGGCCAAAATGTTTTTTGGAGAACGCTCATTTGATGTTAGAGATCTTTGCCGATTGTCTGATGATGGAAGAGGAGTTATTTCAGTTTTGAGATTAACCGATGTTCAGGATAAACCTAAAATGTTCAGTACTTTTATGCTGCAGCTTTTGGCGGAAATATATAGTTCATTTCCAGAACTTGGTGACAGTGATCGCCCCGAACTCGTCTTATTTATTGATGAAGCACATCTTGTTTTTGAAAATGCCTCAAAATCATTATTGGATCAGCTTGAGAGTATTGTAAAACTGATTCGTTCAAAAGGGATAGGAATTTATTTCGTTACCCAAAACCCTAAAGACATTCCTTCTGATGTATTATCGCAACTAGGTCTTAAAATACAGCATGCTTTAAGAGCGTTTACAGCAAAAGATCGAAAGGCCATTAAACTGGCTGCCGAGAATTATCCGGATTCTGATTATTACGATACTGCTAAGGTGCTTACTGAATTAGGAATTGGAGAAGCATTAGTGTCGGCCCTAAATGAAAAAGGAATACCAACACCTTTGGTAAGGACCATGCTTCGGGCGCCTATGAGTAGAATGGATGTGCTTACAGGGACCGAACTTGAACGGCTCATTGATAAATCGGCTATTGCACCCAGGTATAATGAGGTGATCGATAGTGAGAGCGCCTATGAAATTTTAAACAAGAAGATAGAAAGTGCTCAAGAAAAGGCAAAAGAAACCAAAAGTGAATCAAGCCAAAGAAAGAGCACAAGACGCACCAGTATGAACCCTGTTTTAAAAGTCATTACCAGCGCCACTTTTATAAGAGGTGTTTTTGGAATTTTGAACAAAGTTTTTAAAAAATAATATTTTGGAAGCAGATTGGAATTAAAAATTTGCAGAATTTGAAATGTGTCTATATATTAGGCCGGTATTAAACAAAAACAAATTAGAGATGAAGAAATTAATTGGGCTGCTATTTTTATCAATGATTCTGGTGCAATGCGGACAGGATAAAGACACTTTGATTCTTAGGAATCAATTGGGAAAAATTAAAAAAAATACGAGTATTGAAGAACTCGATAAAATTTTCAAAAATGATTCGGTCGAAAAATTTTCACCAAATTCAGAAATAATAAGAGAATATCGGGTGTTTGGAGTTAATGGAAAACCCGATTTAATCTTTTCCCTCTTGGTTAAAAACGATTCTATTGAAGGCTTGGATCTGGTTAAGATTTACAGTTCCCGCTATACGACTGAGAAAGGTATTTCTACGATTTCTACCTTTAAAGATATTGCGGATAATTATTCCATAGGTAAAATAGAGCCGTCTTTTAGTGCAGCGATTTTATTCATCGATGAGATTAATGCAACTATTTCGTTAAATAAAGAAGACCTGGGTCTTGACGAATTTAATATGAATGCTATACGTCAGGATCAGATACCTGATGAGGCAGGCATAAGATACATCAGCTTGTGGTTTGAATAGAGCATTCATCCCTTATGACATTTTATGATTATGAAAACAGATAAATCCAAAGTAAAGAGAATCCCGAAAAGAGGGGCCTATGATTCGGAAACCATATATGGGATTCTGGACAAGGAATTTATTTGTCAGATAGGATTTGTTCATAATGATTATCCGGTCGTTATCCCTACTATATATGGTCGAAAGGATGATGCACTTTATTTTCATGGTGCGAGTGTAAGTAGGATGCTTAGGTCACTTGAGGGTGGCGTGAATATGTCACTCAATGTTACCCGTACAAATGCTTTGGTGTTGGCAAGATCAGCTTTTCATCATTCATTAAATTATGAATCTGTGACACTTTTTGGAAATGCTGAGTTGGTTGAAGATGAAGCGGAAAAGATTGCAGCGCTTCACATTATTTCTGATCAAATTCTAAAGGATAGATGGGAAGAAGTAAGACAACCAAATCAAAAGGAATTGAATGTTACCAAAGTATTAAAATTTACCATAAGTGAAGGGTCCGCAAAGATTAGAAATGAAGGAGTAGGAGATGACAAGGTTGATTATGAACTGGATATATGGGCTGGTCTTGTGCCTATTGAAAGAGCTTATGGCACCCCTGTTTCAGATCCCCTATTGAAGGATGGTATAGACATGGCACAAAGTGTCATAAACTTAAAAGATGAAAAATTATAAGGTTCAGAGAGCTCCTTTTGTAGTTCCTACTGATGATGGTAAGCTCATCGAAGAACATTTTGGGCTGGCTAGTATTGCAGCAGACTTAAGCTTGGCGCATATGATCGCTCCGTCTGGTTGGAGTGAACCCTTTCAAACTCCTGAATTTGATGAATTCACTTATATCATCAAAGGAAAGAAGAAGTTCAATATTGACAATGATGAAGTCATATTGGAAGCCGGCGAATCGATAAAAATTTCTAAAGGAACCAGAGTACAATATTCGAATCCATTTGATGAACCTTGCGAATATATCGCTATATGCAAACCTCCATTTCAATTCGATCTTGCTCATCGAGAAGACCTTTGATGGTTCTCAACCATAAGATTTTTCAAAAATCCTGAGGCCCTCGGAAGTGAGGCCCTCACTTCTCATGCCCTCAGCTCCGATACCCTCACGGAAAGCTCTCACGGAAAGCTCCAACCCCTCACGTGATAAAGATTAATCTCTATTCTCACAAGCTTGTAACGTATTTTTCAATAACATAGCAATCGTCATAGGCCCAACTCCTCCTGGAACCGGAGTGATAAAAGCTGCTTTTTTACTCACAGATTCAAAATCAACATCTCCAGCCAGGCGATACCCTCTTTTTTTAGTTGCATCAGCTACTCTTGTAATACCAACATCAATTATTGTTGATCCTTCTTTGACCATATCTCCTGTTAGGAATTCGGCAATTCCAAGAGCAGCAACAACGATATCTGCTTTTCTGGTAATAGAGGCTAAATCTTTTGTGCGGCTATGTGCAATAGTAACCGTTGCATTACCTACTTTTCTTTTTTGGCTGAGAAGAATACTCATTGGTCTTCCTACAATATGACTTCTTCCAATCACAACTACGTTTTTTCCAGAAGTCTCAACTTCATACCTTTCTAATAATTCAAGAATTCCATAAGGAGTAGCAGGTAAAAAAGAAGGAATGTCCAAGGCCATTTTACCAACATTTATCGGGTGAAAGCCATCGACATCTTTTTCAGGATCAACTACCATCAATACTTTCTGTTCATCTATTTGCTTGGGTAAAGGCAATTGCACTATAAAACCATCAATGTCAGCATCTTTGTTAAGGTCTTCAATTTCATGAAGTAATTGCTCTTCAGTTGTATCTTCAGGAAGATCGATAAGGGTAGAGTTGAACCCTACTTTTTGGCAAGATTTTACTTTACTACTTACATAAGTCATGCTAGCACCGTCATTTCCTACAATGATCGCAGCTAATTTAATCCAGCTTCTTTTCGCTTTTGAACAGCTATCGCAATTTCATCTTTTATGTTGTCAGAAGTTTTTTTACCGTCCAGAATGATCATGTTCGAATGAATTAAAGATTATGTATAAAATTTAAAAAATATCAATACAGTGCAGAGCACAAACAATACTATTGCATGCCCTTCATCATTTGCATCATTTTTTTGCCACCACCGCCTTGCATCATTTTCATCATTTTACTCATTTGATTAAATTGTTTCATCAATTGATTAACTTCCTGAACATTGGTGCCAGAACCTTTGGCGATTCTCTTTTTTCTACTCGCATTGATCATGGCAGGAGTACTTCTCTCTGTTGGTGTCATTGAATGAATGATGGCTTCAATACCCTTAAAGGCATCGTCATCGATGTCTACATCTTTCATCATTTTACCGGCTCCCGGTATCATACCAACAAGATCTTTCATGTTACCCATTTTTTTGATCTGTTGTATTTGTTTAAGGAAATCATCGAATCCGAATTGATTCTTGGCAATCTTCTTTTGAATTCTTCTTGCTTCTTCCTCATCGTATTGTTCCTGGGCACGTTCTACAAGTGAAACTACATCACCCATTCCAAGAATACGTTCAGCCATACGATCAGGGTGGAAGACGTCAATGGCTTCCATTTTTTCTCCTGTTCCTATGAACTTTATAGGTTTGTTCACTACAGATTTAATGGAAAGAGCGGCTCCACCTCGGGTATCACCATCTAATTTTGTCAGTACGACACCGTCAAAGTTAAGAATGTCGTTAAATGCCTTAGCGGTATTCACGGCATCCTGTCCTGTCATGGAATCTACTACGAAAAGGGTTTCCTGTGGTTCAACAGTTTTGTGAATGTTGGAAATCTCTTTCATCATTTCTTCGTCCACGGCCAAACGACCAGCGGTATCAATGATGACCACATTTTTCCCTGTAGCGTTAGCATGCTTTATGGCATTCTCTGCAATTTCAACAGGATTCATGTTTCCTTCCTCGGCGTATACTTCAACTCCTACTTGCTCTCCAACTACTTTCAGCTGATTGATTGCAGCAGGGCGATACACGTCACAGCCCACCAATAAAACCTGTTTGCTCTTTTTGGTTTTTAAAAAATTAGCGAGTTTCCCTGAAAAAGTAGTTTTACCCGAACCTTGAAGGCCCGACATCAGGATCACAGCGGGAGATCCTTTAAGATTGATACCAACACTGTCACCTCCCATCAATTCGGTAAGTTCGTCTTTTACGATCTTAACCATTAACTGACCTGGGTTAAGCGTTGTTAAAACGTCTTGCCCCATTGCCTTTTCCTTTACTTTACCGGTAAAGTTCTTGGCAATTTTAAAGTTAACATCAGCGTCTAATAAAGCCCTTCTGACTTCTTTTAAAGTCTCCGCTACATTGATCTCGGTAATACTTCCATGCCCTTTAAGTACATGAAAAGCCTTATCTAATTTATCACTTAAATTATTGAACATAATTTCTTATTCTGTTATATATAAACCTGTTGATTACAGCAGGCAAAGATAAGAAATTACTTATAAGATTTAGTTAAGAATACCCCTGTATAATGAATTACTATTCTGATTTTTCAAATCGGATGGAAGTAGTGTTGACACAATACCGTTTGCCGGTGGTATCAGCTGGCCCATCATCAAATATATGACCAAGATGGCCTTCACAATTTGTACAGATGATTTCAGTTCTGACCATCCCTTGACTATTATCCGAAACATATTCAACAGAACCTTTTATGGCGTCATCAAATGAAGGCCATCCGCAATGAGATTCATATTTAGTTCCTGACTCAAAAAGTTGAGCATCACAGGCAGCACAATGGTAGGTTCCCTTTTCAAAGTGTTTGGTATATCCATCATCACCAGGACGATCTGTTCCTTTTTCTCTGAGTACATAATATTGTTGAGGGCTAAGGATCTCTTTCCACTCTTGTTCGGTTTTAGAAACTTTTTTCTTCATGGTGTTGGTTTCTTGAGCTGTTATTACACTACTTATTAATATAAGCAATAATAGGGTTACTGTTTTCATTTTATAAAATTAACGATTCTTTGGATCACAAAACTATTTTTAAAAATTTTATGATGACCCAGCCCATTTGTTATGAGAAGTTCACCATTTCTAAGGCTTTGACGTATGGCAACCGCACTACTTACATGTACGTATTTGTCATCGCTGTCGTGAATCACTAAAGTTGGAATTTTTATTTTAACTGCTTTATGCTCAGAAGTTAGACTATCGAGCTTTGTGTTGAATTTTTGCTCAAATGATTTGCCCAGCTTCTTTGATATTAAGGGTTTTAGCTCCATTTTTTCAATAAAATAGTCAAATACCTGAGGAATGGAATTATCGGCCCCAATGGTAACCAGTTTATCTACCTTTAAACCATCAGCCACCGCGTTGATAAGAGACATACCTCCAAAAGAGTGACCAATAGCTGCGTCGAAAGGGCCATATTTTTTATTGATCTCACGAATCGTTGTCATAAATTCAATCATATTGGTGCGTTTTCCTGTTGACAGTCCATGGGCGGGGCCGTCAAAACTAACCACCATCATTCTGTTTTCCAATACCTTGTCTGCAATTTGAAACAACTGGGTTCCTCTGCCTGCCCATCCGTGCACCATCAATACCTTTTTCTTGGAATACCCATAAATATATACTTGTATCTCGTTATCGATACCGGTTATTTTGAGGGTCTCTTTCTTGGCACTATTTCTCATCGTCATTTCTCTTTCAGGCGCAGAAAATTTCATGGGAGTTGAGAATAATTTAGCTACAAATAAGGTAGCCAAGTCACTTGAGAAGAACTGAAGCACTTTCCCAAAGTAAATAAGGATCCCGGGAACTTTAAAGGAATTATGATTATTTGAAGGCAGCTTTGTTTTTGACAATTTGGATATTTTAATAATTTGGTATAAAAAACAGGAACCGGATTTCGTCAAGCTCGAAGCTCATTCATCCGTAAATAGGTGCTTTTTAATCTCCACAAATCTAACGAATTTATCATGGAAATAAAATCAAGTCATTAGTAGAGTTCAAGAGTCTTAAAAAGATAAAAAATTGTAAATTGTCGTTCCAAAATATAAACAACCAACCTATGCTCCAAAAAGGAGAAAAAAAATTGACCCATAGTTGGGCATTTTACGACTGGGCCAATTCGGTCTACTCTCTTGTTATAAGTACTGCCGTGTTCCCCATATACTATGATACGATTACTCAAACCGAAAGCGGTATGGTTCATTTTCTGGGAATGCAGTTCAACAACACTTCTTTGTATACCTATGCTTTGTCTTTTTCGTTTTTCATTGTTGCCGTTATTTCCCCGATTTTATCAGGAATTGCAGATTATGTGGGGAATAAGAAATCATATATGAAATTCTTCTGTTATTTTGGATCGATTAGCGTGATGAGTTTGTATTTTTTCGATAGTCTTGATACCCTTTGGATAGGAATCTTATTTTCTGTTTTTGCAAGTATTGGATTTTGGGGTAGTTTGGTTTTTTACAATGCTTATTTGCCAGAAGTGGCCTATAGTGATCAACAGGATCATGTAAGTGCCTTGGGATTTATCTATGGTTATATCGGCTCTGTAATTCTTTTGATATTTAACCTGACCATGGTTATGAAACCCGAATGGTATGGTATTTCGAATCCCGGAATGGCGCCACGTATATCATTTCTTACGGTTGGAATCTGGTGGATGGGCTTTGCTCAGGTTACTTTTAACAGACTTCCAAACAATATCCAAACAAGAAAACCAAAGACTAATTATATTTTTAAAGGGTATCAGGAATTAAAAAAAGTAGTGCAAGAATTAAAAGATCAACCAGTTTTGCTCAATTTTTTAACCTCTTTCTTTTTGTACAGCGTAGGGGTACAGTCTATTATATTATTGGCGGCCATTTATGGAAAGTCTGAAATAGGGCTCTCAACCAGTAGCTTAATTTTGACCATTATAGTGATTCAACTTGTTGGTATTGCAGGAGCTTATTTATTTTCAAACCTGTCAAGGAAGATCGGAAATATAAGCACCTTGAAAATAACGATCATTATTTGGACATTAGCCAGTTTAAGCGCTTATTATCTTGATAAAGATGACCCTAATGTTCAAATAAAGTTTTATGTGATAAGTGGGTTTATAGGGTTGGTACTTGGAGCCATTCAAACCTTGTCACGTTCGACTTATTCAAAATTACTTCCTGAAGATACAAGCGATCCGACTACTTATTTTAGCTTTTTTGATGTAACCGAAAAAATTGCGATTGTGTGGGGAACTTTCATTTTTGGTCTTGCAGTGTCTATCACAGAGTCTATGAGGTTGTCTATCCTGCTGCTTTGTATATTTTTTGTAGCTAGTTTTGTGGTGCTGAGTTTTATGAAAAAAACAAAATACGTCCGCTGATGACTTCTTCTAAAACTTTTGATTTTGTTTTGATTGGGGGTGGTATTGTGGGAAGCGCAACTGCCTATAAGCTAAGTTTGAAGTTCCCTGGGAAAACAATTGCCCTTATAGAAAAGGAAAAGGAGCTTGGGAGCCATCAAACAGGAAGAAATTCTGGGGTCATCCATTCAGGGATATATTATAAACCCGGTTCACTAAAAGCTGAAAATTGCAGAAAAGGACGTGAGCAGCTCGTCGAATTCTCTAAACAACATTCTATTGATCATCATATTTGCGGAAAAATTATTGTTGCTACCAAGGAGGATGAAATTCCTTTATTAGAGGATATTTATAACAATGGATTAAAAAACCAAACACCTGGAATTCAATATATCAATGCAGCCGATATTGAAAAGAAGGAACCTTATATAAGAGGTTTGAAAGGGGTTTGGGTGCCCACTGCGGGGATCATTGATTATGTCGTAGTGGTGAGAAAGTTCATGGAACTAGTGCTTCAAAAGAATGATAAGAATCGGCTTTTTCTCTCTGAGAAAGTAATCAAGCTGAAAAGAAAAGGAGAAAATATCCATATAGTTACTGATAAACAAGAAATTATAGCTGAAAAAGTAATTGTTTGCGGGGGTCTTTTTTCCGATCGACTGGCGAAACTAGACCGTATCAGACTCAATATGCAGATCGTGGGATTCAGAGGAGATTATTATGAATTGCGGGAACATGCAAAGCATATGGTGAATAATTTGATCTATCCGGTTCCCGACCCAAAATACCCGTTTTTAGGCGTTCATTATACGCCAATGATAGGAGGGAAGGTTGAATGTGGCCCTAATGCGGTTTTTACCTTTAAAAGGGAAGGTTATGCCAAAACCAGTTTTAACCTAAAAGATAGTTTGGAGGCGCTTAGCTACAAAGGTACTATCAGGCTTTTTGCAAAAAACTGGTCTAAGGGAATAGAAGAATATAGAAGAGCCTTTTCCAAAAAGTTATTTGTAAAGGAATTGCAACGTATGATGCCGTCGATTACAGCGGATGATGTAGTTGCTACGCGATCAGGAGTTAGGGCTCAGGCGGTTGGTAGTCAAGGTGAGATGATTGACGACTTTAAGATTATTCGGTCTAAAGGTGTTACCCATGTGATCAATGCCCCATCACCTGCGGCTACGGCCTGTATGGCCATTGCCGATGAAATTCTGCTTGACCTCGGGTGAATAATAGAATTCACCCTGATGGTCTGGCAGCTCATAGTATATTATTTTTGTAAGTGCACGTCCATTTGTGGGAATGGAATACTGATACCTTCTGCATTAAAGGCATTATAAGTCTTTTCATTGATGTCAAAAAACACGGCCCAATAATCTTCACCTTTTACCCAAGCTCTGGCAGTTAGGTTTACTGAGCTGTCTGCCATTTCAGACAACCCCACGAAGTAAGCCGGATCAGTAAGAATTCGTTTATCTTCCTTAAATAATTCGAATAGAACTTTACGGGCCTTGTCTACATTGTCGCCATATGCGATTCCAAAAGAAAAATCAACTCTTCTTGTCGGTTCAGTTGAATAATTGACCATAGAACCTGTTGATAACGGACCATTTGGAATGATAACAGTTTTGTTATCCAATTCCAATAGGATGGTATTGAAAATCTGAATTTCCTTTACAAATCCTGAATGACCCTGAGCTTCAAGATAATCATCAATTTTAAAGGGTTTGAACAACAGGATGATCACACCACCTGCAAAGTTTTGCAGGGTACCTGAAAGTGCCAGACCTACGGCAAGACCGGCAGCACCCAAAATTGCAATAAAAGAAGTCATTTGTACCCCAAGCATCCCCAAAACACTTATAGCAAGCATGACTTTGAGCAGAACTCCTACCAAACTCTTTAAAAAAGGCTTAAGTGAGGGATCGGTTTCTCTTTTATCGAGCATTTTCGAAAATGACCCTAAGAGAAATTTTATAACAAAGCTACCGATGATCCAAACCAGAATTCCTCCGATTAGTTTTGGTCCATAGGTAAAGATTGTATTGCTTAGTTGATCTAGTAAACTATTGATATTTATTTCCATTATTAATAGATGATTTAAAATTAAATATGATTAGAATTGATATTAATGTCTAGTTCTGATGGCACTTGAACAAGGTGCTTATTTTCTGCTTGAAGACGGTCTTGCACATTATTTTCGGCTGTTTCCATTACTCTTAAATAATCTACTTCTCCATAATTATTGAGGTCGAGATTTGAAATTTTAGTGTTGGGATCATTCAGCCTTTTCTCGAAATTCTCGAGATCCTTAGATTCGCCAAATATTGAGGCCGCAGCCTCCAGATCAATATTGTCACTTAAGTCATCACTATTGGCTTTAATAGTGTTAACATCCTGAGCGAAACTTTGGGAGCTTAAAATAATGAAGAACAACAAGTAGATGTAGAATAAATTTTTATTCAAAATAAGTACAGAATATTGGGGGTTGCTAAATAATTATTCGCAAATATAAGAATTTACAATACGATTAAAAATACTCCTTGAAGAAAATAATTGATTGGGAACTCTTAACTCTTATAGAATACTATAAATTTGCAGAACAAACTACTAACTATTTTTTTTTGAACCTAAAAAAATACACCTCCGAATTTCGTTATAATTTTCAGCTGGCTTTACCTGTTATGATTGGGCATTTAGGTCATGTATTGGTCGGTTTGGCAGATAATATCATGGTGGGAAGACTGGGTGCAGCTCACCTGGCTGCAGTTTCTTTGGGTAACAGTTTTGTATTTATTGCCTTTTCTCTCGGGATAGGTTTTTCATTTGCTATAACACCTTTGATTGCGGAGGCAGACGGCGAAAAGGATGTGGATAAAGGGAGAAAATTATTTCAACATGGTTTAATTCTATGCACCATTTTGGGCTTGAGTATGTTTTTAATGTTACTTGTAGCCGGCCCGATTATGCGTTATATGGATCAGCCGCCGGAAGTAGTCGAATTGGCTATGCCCTATTTGAAAATTGTTGCATTTTCTATGATTCCTCTTATGATTTTCCAGGCGTATAAACAATTTTCTGATGGAATGTCAACTACCAAATACGGTATGCACGCAACTGTTTTAGCCAATGTGGTTAATGTTTTGCTAAATTTTGTTCTGATCTATGGTCTATGGATATTCCCAAGGCTCGAATTGGTAGGAGCGGCTTATGGCACTTTGATCTCAAGGTTTGTGATGATGATCTTTATGATATGGATTCTGAATTCACGCAACAAATTCAAACCCTATTTCAAATGGTTGCATCTTAAAGAGATTAAAGAGCAACTATTTGGTAAAATCATCAATCTTGGTTTTCCCACAGCGATGCAAATGCTTTTTGAAGTTGGGGTATTTACAGCCGCTATATGGTTGGCGGGTACCATGGGAACAATTGATCAGGCTGCCAATCAGATTGCACTAAATTTATCTTCCATGACCTTTATGATTGCAGTTGGTCTTGGTGTAACTGCCACAATAAGGGTGGCCAATCAAAAAGGAGCAAAGAATTTTTCTGAACTTAGAAGGGTAAGTCTTTCAATATTCCTTCAGGTTTTTTTCATAGAATGTGTTTTTGCGTTGGCTTTTATTGCATTAAAAGACTTTCTGCCAATGATTTATATAGACAATGAGGCTGTAGTGAATACTGCGGCATCTCTCTTGTTGATCGCTGGTCTTTTCCAGTTGTCTGATGGTTTTCAGGTCGTAGTATTAGGAGCCCTAAGAGGGCTTCAAGATGTAAAAATACCTACTTATATTACTTTTTTTGCCTATTGGATCGTAGGATTCCCGATTTGTTATATTTTGGGTAAAGTATTAGGCTATGGGTCACAGGGTATATGGATTGGCTTGCTTGTTGGACTAAGTGTTTCTGCGATTTTGTTGTATTGGAGGTTCAATTATTTAACCAAAAAGTTAATTGAAAAAGGATAATATGGGAATCGTATTTAAACAGTCTTTCAATAACACGCTGATTCTTTTTCTGGGCTTTGCCATTGGTGGTATCAATGTTCTTTTTTTATATACTCATTTTTTAGAGGCCGAATATTTTGGTTTGATCACTTTTTTACTGTCTAGCGCCAATATGATCATGCCCCTTCTCGTATTCGGAATGCAGCACACAATTATTAAATTCTTTTCGGCCTATAAGCATAAGGAAGAGCAGGACAATTTTTTATTGACGGCAATGTTGTTACCCATGTTGATCATTATCCCTCTGTCAATAATTGGAGTGTTGTTTTATCACCAAATTGCCGAGTATCTCTCAAGAGAGAATATTATTATTGAAAAGTATACCTATACGATTTTCTTTACCTCAATTTTCATGGGATATTTTGAAGTCTTTTACGCTTGGAGCAGGGTTCAGATGAAGTCGGTATTTGGAAATTTTATCAAGGAGGTTTTTGCCAGAATATGTGTTTCAATTTTGTTACTCGCTGTGTTTTTCAAATGGATCAATGCAGAACAATTTGTGTATGCGGTGGTTATCGTGTATTTACTGCGTATGATCATCATGAAATTGTATGCGTTGTATGTATACTTCCCTGAAATCAAATGGATGGGACTTCCGGCGAATATGAAGGAAATTCTCTCATTTTCTCTCTATATAATTATGGCGGGCTCTGCCGGAACCATCTTATTGGAGATTGATAAATTTATGATTCCTCAAATGAAACATATTACAGAAGTGGCGTATTATTCTGTCGGTGTTTATATAGCGTCGGTAATCGGCATCCCTTCAAGAGCCATGCAACAGATCATCAACCCTATAACCGCCAGAGAACTTAATAAAGGGAACATGGAGGAAGTAGAAAGTTTATACCAGAAAAGTTCCTTGAATTTATTAATCGTAGGAGGTCTGTTATTTTTGCTGATTAATACAAATATTCAGGAGTTATACAAGATTATCGACAAGCCGGAATATTCTGTGGGAATTTATGTGGTGTTGGTTATAAGCATTTCAGAATTGATCAAACTTTCTTTGGGTACAAACGGAGCGATATTGACCAATTCCAGATACTATCGTGTTCTTTTTTATTATGCAATTGGTATGGCCGTTAGCGTGGTTATTTTAAACAAAATACTAATAGAATTCATGGGCATACAAGGGGCAGCCTTAGCGACCCTCACGGTAGTATTTATTTTTTCCTTATTAAGGATTTTGTACGTCAACATAAAAATGAAGATGCAACCTTTTGATTCAAAAACGGGATTACTCCTTTTGATCATAGTTGGCTTGTTTCTGGTATTTTATTTTATCCCCATGCCATTTAATTCTTATTTGAATATTTTGATCAGAAGTTGCCTTATTACAGTCATTTTTATTTACCTGGTGATCAGATTGAAATTATCGACCGAAATGAATCAAATGTTTGATAAATATTTAAGGTGATTAAGTTTTCCTATTGTAAAAACATTTACGAAATTTGAATGTTTTAAATTAATTTTTAGGGAATATATCGATGCCATATTTTTTGCATGTCATATTAGGTTTTGTGATGGCTTTTTTTAGTTTAATGCCTCCGGGAATGTTAAACATGACAGCTGTTAGAACGGCTATTGAAAAAAACCGAAATGAGGGCATCTGGTTCTCACTTGGTGCAGCCCTCGTCGTGATCCCTCAGGCTTTTATTGCACTTGTTTTTGCCCGATTCTTTGGTGAGAACCCGCAAATAGTGGAACGCTTGGAAATTGGAGGGGTATTGGTATTATTTTTGCTTTCGATTGTTTTTTTCATTCAGGCTAGAAAAAAGTTTAAAGGAGAAGGAGGCAAGAGAAAAGGAAAAAGTTTCTGGATTGGTATTCTGATGTCTGTTATGAACATGTTGGCTATTCCTTTTTATCTTGTTTTGTCTTCTGTGTTAGAAAACAGAGGTTTGTTGAACACAGAACAACCCTTTATCAATTTATTCGTCAGCGGCGTATTTCTTGGGGCATTTACCTTGTTCTTTGTCTATGTTCAGTTTGCCAGAGTCATTCAAAATCGAGCTCAGTTCATAGCCAGAAATATCAATTATATTCTTAGCGCACTTTTTTTTGTTCTGGGAATTTTGACTTTATTTAAATTTTTAAAGTAATTATTGTATTAAATTAGCGTCAAACAATTAAAATTTTGTTAATGATTCCAGCGATTATCCAAAACCTCAACAGAGGAATCAATTTGTTAAATTCAATTAGCGATCAGGAATATTCCAATAATTCTACAGCTCCTTACTACTCGAGTATAGGTGTTCATATGCGTCACATTCTGGATGTATTTAATTGTGTTTTTCAGGGAATTGAAGAAGGGCATATTGATCTTTCTTCTCGTGAAAGAAATGAATTGGCAGAAATAAAGGTTTCTGTAGGCTTAGACTATTTTGAGCAGACCATTTCTCAATTGAATAAGGTGAATTCTGAAGACCTTGATATGGTTGTGAAGGTCAAAGATGACCTTGGTTTAGGTATGGTCACCGCCAATTATACCCTTGCAGCTGCTCTGATCCAGGCGCATAGTCATGCGATCCATCATTTTGCGAGTATAGGATACATTATTTCCCAATTGGGGATAAGCCTTCCGGATTCAGATTTTGGTTATAACCCAACTACGCCTCGTACCGACATGATCAATAAATAAGTGCTAACTTAATAATCCAGAGCATTTAGTTTCTTTAGTTTTCGTGTATACGAACCGAGCCATAGCATGTTTTTTATATAAGATATGAAAGAGGGATATGGGATGTTTTTTTCCTTATGGTTCTTTCTTGCAATTTTCCCCATGATGCGCCAGTGCTCATTAATAGACTTTAAGGCTTTAAAATAGGAAGCGTTTTCGTGAGAAGCATCGTAGATATGGGTCGGCTCAGAAATGATACCATTAATCTCTAATATTTTATATGCTTCGCCCTTGAGCAATTTATCATAGTCTTCATATTTGATATCTAATCTCCCGTAATACCAGCCTTCCATCTTCTGACAAACCTTATCAATAAAGGCTTCTAAGTCGTTATTTATTAAATGATTACCATTTAAAAATTGAGTTCCTTTAGAATGATTTCCAATCAGTGAAAGCGTAAGTTCTTCACCTTTTTTTAGAACCTTTTCGAGTTGATGTTGATGAAGAGCAAAGAAGAGGTCAGCATATAAAAAGGCACGTTCATCATTTTGAATTAAGGCTGATAGGGTTAGAATTCCGTCTCCCTTCACTTTGATGAATTTTTTAATGGTAACAGAAGTAATCTTACCTTTGGCATCGCCGGGAATTCTGTGATAAAAGATTCCTAATTCTTTTTCATAAGGAATGAATTCTTGGATGATGACCTCTTCTTTAATATGCTGAAAGTAATTTTCCAGTGCTTTTTGGGAATCTATTTTTTTGACCAGATAGCCTCTGAATCCTATATTTGGCTTGGCAATGACTGGAAAATCCAATCCAAGATCCTTCAATTTTTCTGGTATTGACGATACAGAATCATTCTTTGCAACCAGCAGACTTATTGGTCTAAGAGCTTCGGGTACTAAGCTGAGGGTATTGAATTTTGATTCAGTACCGTTTCCGGAGAAAAGTATGGCTGGATTCGCAATTGTGTAAAAAATGGGATGCCCTGCTTTAAGAGATCGAATAAAGTAAAAGGGCAGAAGCGGCACATAATACATGAAGCTAGGCCAATGTTCCCACTGTGTGAGCTTCACAAAGACAGGGTTTCGTCTCATTTATTGAAAAGAGATTTTAGAATGAGTCTGAAGGCCTGTGTAACCAGGGCAATCGTAAATATAATAAGCAAACAGCCTAAAATCAAAACAAGATAACCATTCCCCTTATTCAAGGCCTTGAATCCGATTGTTACTATCACAGGAGAAGCAAATAACAAGGGTAAGGCCAAAGCCAGATATTTCAAGCCTTTATGAAATATTTTTTTGGTGTCGATATTCTCAAATACCTTTCTGTTGCTGATTGTTTCCTGTTCCTGTTTCATTGTTTTTATCAATTCGATGGATTGAGATAAATATAGAAGCGATATTTCTTTTATCCAAATAAAAAGGCTTCAATATCAATTATTGAAGCCTTTGGTATTTAAGTTGAAACATATTAGGACAATTCTTTGTCTAAATTCTCTTTCAAAACATTCAAAAATTCCTGAGTGTTCAAATAATTGTCAGAGGTCAGATTCTCTTTGTGGATCAACAATGCAAGATCCTTAGTCATTTCACCGCCTTGAACTGTATCGATACAAACCTTTTCCAAGGTATGACAGAAATCGATCAATTCCTGGTTGCCATCGAGTTTACCTCGGTGTTCCAAACCTCTGGTCCAGGCAAAAATAGAAGCCAATGGGTTTGTAGAGGTTTCTTTCCCCAACTGATGTTGTCTATAATGTCTTGTTACTGTACCATGAGCGGCTTCTGCCTCCATAGTTTTGCCATCAGGAGTCACCAAAACAGAAGTCATAAGGCCCAATGAACCGAATCCCTGTGCAACCGTATCTGATTGTACGTCACCATCATAATTTTTACAAGCCCATACAAATCCTCCGCTCCATTTCATAGCAGCAGCCACCATATCATCAATTAATCTGTGTTCATACGTTATTCCGGCTGCCTCAAACTTCTCTTTGAATTCGTTTAGGTGTACTTCTTCAAAAATATCTTTAAACCTGCCGTCATATGCTTTCAGGATGGTGTTTTTAGAACTGAAATAAAGATTCCAGCCTTTCTTAAGCGCCTGGTTAAAGCTTGAGCGGGCAAAACCGTAAATAGAAGAGTCGATATTATACATGGCCATAGCCACACCATCTTCTTCGAAATTGTAAATTTCAAATGATTGAGGATCGCGTCCGTCCTCGGGAGTGAAAGTCATTGTTAATTTACCCTTTCCCTTAGTGACAAGATCTGTAGCTCTGTACTGATCACCAAAAGCGTGTCTTCCAATACAGATGGGTTTGGTCCAACCCTGAACATATCTTGGCACATTTTTCATGATGATAGGCTCTCTGAAGATCGTACCACCCACTATGTTTCTGATCGTTCCATTTGGAGAACGCCACATTTTTTTCAGGCCGAATTCCTCCACTCGTGATTCATCAGGAGTTATTGTTGCACATTTGATGCCTACGTTGTATTTTTTGATTGCTTCTGCAGAATCAATTGTGATCTGGTCATTTGTTTCATCTCTGGATTCAACTCCTAAATCATAGTACTTGATGTCAAGATCAAGGTATGGCAAGATCAATTGGTCTTTAATGAATTTCCATATAATTCTTGTCATCTCATCCCCATCCAATTCAACGATAGGATTGCTTACTTTTATTTTAGTCATTGTCTTTTGATTTAATTGCTGCAAATATACTAAACCATTATAAAGTTTAAGCCCTTGAAAAACAAAATATTTACTTTTAATAATTTCATAATTTTTCAGATCTGAGCTACTATTTTTACAAAATTAAAAGCCATAACGAAGTTGTACTTCATTATGGCTTTCGGGTTTGGTTAACAACATTTAATAGTATTTAAACATTGCTTTGATTTAAAATAGGGGGGACTTAATGTTAGTATATCATTAATAACCCTATAGAACACTATTTTATTTGAGTAACTAAAGATGATTTGCGCTAAACACTTTAGTGTTTTTCATCAAACAAACAGTTTTAGAAATTAATCTAAAGTCAATTACTCCGGTGAAACAATTTTCATAACTTGGTAATAGGGGATCGTTCCACCAGTTTCAAAGACATAAACAAATTTAAAAGAACAGTGGAACAAGAGCTTACAAATCACCAGTAAAAAAGCCAACAGTTTATCAACAACAGTTATCAACAATTGTTCATAGTATAAAAAGGATGTTTTTCTTTGAAGTTATTTCCAAAAAACAAAAACCCATCACAAAGATCATCTCTTTATCATGGGTATTTGCCGAAATATTTAACTTAAATTCGATTACTTATTTCACATTTTCATGTTCCAAAAGTAAAATTCAAGTTTAAATTTCTTTAAATCTTCTGAGCCTTCACTTTGATCTGTCCAACCGAAGTCCTGACTTCTCAAATACGAACATTCAAAACATTTAATTTGCAACCACTAACCTTAAAATCTAAATATTTATGCTAAATACATTGATCTTGGCTTAAGACCAGTGAATTGCGCCAAAGTTTTCACTTTAGCAAAACAAAGCTTTTCTCCTCTTTAAGCTGTTCCGAAGATTTGCACCGCCGAAAGTCACTTAACTCAGAAACTTCTCTTTATTTCTGTTACCGAAAGTAAGAAGTAAATATCTATTAATCAAAAATTTGGAAGTTTTGTTCTTAACAATGTATCAACTCCTTTTATCAACTTTTGTTCATAAAAAAGCCCCTTTAATCAGTTGATAAAGGGGCTGCAAGTCTATAAAGCTTCGATTAAAATCTTTTCTCTTTAATCTGTGCTTTTTTACCTGTAAGATTTCTAAAGTAGAATATTCTAGCTCTTCTTACTTTTCCTTTTTTATTTAACTCTATCTTCTGAATAGCAGGAAGGTTGATCGGAAAAATTCTTTCAACACCAATAGTACCCGACATTTTTCTGATGGTAAAGGTTTCTGAACTTCCGCTACCTCTTCTTTGAATTACGACACCTTTAAAGAACTGAGTTCTTGTTTTAACGCCTTCTTTAATTTCAAAGTAAACGGTGATGGTATCACCTGCAGCAAATTCAGGAACTTCATTTTTCGCTACAAATTCACTCTGTACAAAATCTAATAAATTTTCCATTATAATATTTTAAAATGGTTGATCAATCACCAACATGCACGATTTTCGTCAGAGGTTGATTTTGAGTTTGCAAATTTATAAAAAACTTTTGATTAATAAAGTTAGCTTTAAAAATATTTTTAACGATTTAAAAAAGGTGTAAAATACTTTAGAACCGTATGTTAGCATAGAGTCCTATGGTATTTTCCTTGTAGGATGGACTTATTATGGTACTAATCTTCTTGTTTTTAAATGGATTCCAATCCTTTAAGGGCTCAAATCGGTAAACGAGATCAGTCACTATTATACCAATACCAGCTCCTACCAACACGTCAGATACCCAATGTGCGTTGTTCAAAACCCTTAAGGCACCGGTAGCTGAGGCAAAAACAAATCCACTATAAGCCAATACAGGCTTTGTTTCTTTGAATTCATGGAAAAGGATAGTTGCCATCATAAAGGCGTTTGAGGTATGACCGGATGGAAAACTCAGGTCATTTTCTCCGTTGGGTCGGGTTTCGTTGGTAGCATATTTTAAGCCAAAGGTAATTGCATTGGTCGCTATAGCCGAAATAAACAGAATTTTGGTTTGGGTAAAAACATCATTTTTACTTTCAACTTTAAACAGGTCAGCAGTATACATGGTAAGTATAGGGACGTACTGTAAAAAATCATCGATATCAGTATTAAAATCCGGAAAGGCATTGTTGATATGTTCCTGTAGATTTTCTTTACCTATAGCTCCATCTGAATAATTAATGATCAATCCGGCCCCAATCAAAGAAAGTGGAACGATGCTTTGTTTTAAAAAAGGTTTTTGGTGAGCAGGAGCTTTGACAGCTGTACTATCTATTTGCCCGTTTACATGAAGATGAAAAAAAACGAGTAGCACTATATATAAATATCTAGGTCTCATAGTTGTCGTCATTTAATAAATCAGGGCGTATTAATTTTGTTCTGGAGAGCGCTTTCTCATGCCGCCATTCCTCAATTTTAGGGAAATTCCCTGAAAGCAGAATTTCCGGTACTTTCATTCCATCGTATTCAGCAGGTCTCGTATACACGGGTGGCGCCAGTAGGTTATCCTGAAAAGAATCAGTCAAAGCCGAGGTTTCGTCACCAAGAACCCCAGGAATCAACCTGATAACTGCGTCACAAAGTACTGCAGCCGCAAGTTCTCCACCCGAAAGCACATAATCTCCGATAGAAATCTCCATGGTAATGAATTTATCCCTAATTCGTTGGTCAACCCCTTTATAATGACCCGTTAATATGAGGAGGTTCTCTTTATCAGACAGAATATTCGCCGTTCTCTGGTCTAAAGTCTGGGCATCTGGGGTCATATAAATAACCTCATCATATGGTCTCTCTCTCATTAATTCGCTAAGACATTTGTCTATAGGTTCAATCATAAGTACCATTCCGGCTCCTCCACCAAATTGATAGTCATCAATTTTTCCGTATTTATTGATAGCATATTTCCTCAGGTCGTGAAAATGGACTTCCGCCATTCCTTTTTCCTGAGCCCGTTTAAGAATGGAATATTCGAAGGGGCTTCTTATCAATTCAGGTGATACAGTAACTATATCTATACGCATGGGGCAAATATATTTAATTTTTAATAGCTCTGATCATGCGGTCGGCTCCGTAAATATCTTTTTTTAATTCAATTTTATCGAAGCCAAGATTTTCTAATAGATGCTGAAGATCTTTTCCAAGGTATTGGTTGATCTCGAAGTACAAAGATCCCTGCGGTCGAAGTGCTTTAAATGCCAGTTTTGCGATGTGCCTGTAAAACAAAAGAGGGTCATTATCTGAAACAAATAGCGCAAGGTCGGGTTCGTATTTTAGCACATTATTATGCATTTGTTTCTTTTCACTTTCCCTTACATAAGGCGGATTTGAAACAATAATAGTATAGGTTTTTGTCAAGTCCGCTCCGCTTAATACATCATTCTGAATAAAACCTATGCTTACTTTATTGAGAATGGCATTTCTTTTGGCGACTTCAAGTGCTTTTTCAGAAATATCCATGGCGTCTATTTTTGATTTGGACAAATGTTTGGCCAAAACGATAGCGATACATCCGCTCCCTGTTCCTATATCCAAGAGAGAGTCTGAATCATTTTTGCGATGTGTTTCGATGATCCATGAGATCAGTTCTTCTGTTTCGGGTCTGGGAATCAATACCTGTTCATTTACCTCAAACTGAAGTTCCATAAATTCGGTTCTACCGATAATATATTGGATGGGATATTCCTTTTTGAGCGCCTTTAATGCCTCTAAAAAATTAACCTCGACATTACTTGTTAATTCGATGCTTGGTTCTAGCGCAATATCAAGTCTGTTTTTGTTGAGATAAGCTTGGCAAAGCAGGTAAAAAAAGCTGTAGATCTCTTCCCTGGCGTAGATGCCATTCAAATCATAGAGAAATTTTTCTTGTACTGACTTTATGGTCATTTTTGAGACCTTTTGATTTAATTGTTGAAATATACTGTTTAATTATGAAACCCCTGTTGCTTGGTTTTATCACAGCTATCGCCATAAAAACAAAGAAAGTAGATTAAAAGAAATTTAATCTTTTTAATTTCGCAGTATGAAAAGCTTCTATGAGCGAACAAGATAAATTCATGACAAGATGCCTTGAGCTGGCAAAGAACGGACTGGGATCGGTTTATCCAAATCCTATGGTGGGGAGTGTGATCGTTTATAAGGGTCGTATTATAGGAGAAGGATGGCATCAAAGAGCAGGAGGCCAGCACGCAGAAGTGCGTGCAATTGATTCTGTTAAGGATAAGGAATTACTCCCTGAAGCAACACTTTATGTGAATCTTGAACCCTGCTCACATCATGGAAGAACCCCTCCCTGTGCTGATCTCATTCTTAGAAATGGGATAAAAAAAGTTGTTATTGGCTCGGTCGACAGCAATGAAAAAGTAGGAGGAAAAGGTGTAAAAAGACTGCGGGAACATGGGGTAGAAGTGACTATTTCGGTAATGGAAAAAGAAAGTAGGGAATTAAATAAACGATTTTTTACTTTTCACGAAAAAGAAAGACCCTATGTGATCCTTAAATGGGCACAGAGCGGGGATGGGTATATTTTTCCAGAACCTGAAATGGTTGAAAAAGGTGTTCCCTATTGGATCTCAAATGTTTATTCGTTGCAACGGGTTCATCAATGGAGGGCAGAAGAAGCTGCTATACTCGTAGGTAAGAATACAGTGTTGCAGGATGATCCGCGACTAAACATAAGAGATTTTACGGGAAACTCTATTCTTAGAATAACCATTGATCGTAAGCTTGAAATACCAGACAGTGTAAGTTTGCTCGATCATTCTTCCAAAACTATTGTTTACAATGGAGTAAAAAATGAGCTGCACGGAGAAATACACTATGTAAAACTCGATTTTCAGAAGGAGCTTATTGGTCAAATCATGTTTCATTTACATAAAATAGACGTTCAGTCTTTGATAGTAGAAGGGGGATCCTATACGCTCAATTCATTTATACAGTCTGGATTTTGGGATGAGGCAAGAGTTTTTAAAGGAGAGCAGAATTTTAACAAAGGGGTTAAGGCACCAGTATCAGAAGGTATTTTGGTAAAAGAAGTACCTATTGACAATAATTGGCTCTCTATATATAAGCCTGTTTTGTGATGGAAGAAAACAGGACTGATTTGTACCTTACTCTTGACAAAGCGAGCGAAGTAGGAGTGTACAAGGAAAAAGGAAGCAAATTTTTAGCTTATGCCTACCCGATAACGAGTGCTGATCAGGTAGATGATCTTTTGCAGCTTCAAAAGAAATCACATCCCAAGGCGAGACATTGGTGTTATGCATGGCAAACAGGAGTGCAAAGTCCTATATTCAGGTATAATGATGATGGCGAACCTAATAACAGTGCCGGGAAGCCCATCTACGGGCAAATACAATCTTTTGGTCTTACTGACGTGTTGATTGTCGTGGTTCGTTATTTTGGTGGAACAAAGTTGGGAGTAGGCGGCCTCGTTACTGCGTATCGGTCGGCTGCAAGGCTTGCTTTGGAGAATGCCTCTCTTATTGAAAAAATGCTTTTAGAAGAGTTGACGCTTAGAGTTGATTATGCCAATATGGACAAGGTCATGCGTATTATCAAGGAAAACAGACTTGGCATTGTAGATCAAAGATTGGAACTCGACTGTTTTTTTAAGGTTTCGATACGGAAGAGCAAGTTGGAACAAATTATACAGCAATTTAATGAGCTCAGGTGTGTTGAAGTTAAAAAGGTTAATTGAATAGCGCGTAAATTTGATCGAGCAAGTATTGAGGAGCTTTGATTGGTTTGTTTTTTTTCATGTCCATAAAGACCAAACTTGTAAACCCTGTTGTGAGTAAATCATTATTTTCATTGTGAACTTCGAAATCGAATTCAATTTTAACCAAAGGTTTTTTATTCAATATTGTGGTGATAGTTAATAAGTCATCGTATTTGGCGGGCTTCATGTAGTTGATGTTCAGGTGTATAACCGGAAGCATAATTCCAGATTCTTCAAGACTTTTATAACTCGCACCCAAGGCTCTTAACCACTCTACCCTGCCCACCTCAAAAAACTGCGCGTAGTTTCCGTAATACACATAGCCCATTTGATCGGTTTCTCCGTATCTAACACGTATTTTTGTTTGGTTTGTAATCATTTTATTGTATTTTGCAGTGGCACAGTTTAATCAAAAAATAATTAAGAACAAGAGCAATTTTATTTTTTTATAATAAACTTTATTCACAAATTTGTACTGGCAAAAGAGATACCAATTTTGCCAAAAAAAAAAGGGACTATACTTAATTCAAAATATTGTTGTTAAATGACGAGAACAGCCTCCTCTGTATGGAATAATTGCCTGCTATTTATAAAGGATAATATCAAACCCCAAGCCTATAAAACATGGTTTGAGCCTATAAAACCAATAAAGATAGCGGGAGATGTTTTAACTATACAGGTACCGAGCAAGTTCTTTTTTGAATGGTTGGAAGAGCATTATATTAAATTATTAAGGGTTGCCCTAGTAAGAGAGCTTGGAGATCATGCAAAATTGGTATATGATGTGAGGATGGAGAATACCTATAGCAACAAAAAGCCTCATACGGTTAAATTCCCAAGTTCTAATAAAAAACCGTTTAACTCTCAAGGAGTTACTATTCCACTTGAAATCGATAAAAGAGAATTGAAGAATCCATTTGTGATTCCTGGAATTCAAAAAGTAAAGATCGAGTCTCAGTTGAATCCAAATTATAATTTTGAAAACTTTATTGAAGGAGATTCAAACCGTTTGGCAAGATCTGCCAGTATGGCGGTGTCTAATAAGCCAGGTGGAACTTCCTTTAATCCATTACTAATCTATGGAGGAGTAGGCTTAGGGAAGACGCATTTAGCTCAGGCTATTGGGGTTCGGATCAAGGAAAGATATCCTGAAAAAACGGTTCTTTATATATCTGCAGAAAAATTCACACAACAATTCATTGATTCTGTAAAGGCGAATACAAGAAATGATTTTATTCACTTTTATCAAATGATCGACGTGTTAATTGTTGATGACGTTCAGTTTCTTTCTGGAAAGTCTGGAACACAGGATGTGTTCTTCCATATATTTAATCACTTACATCAAAATGGCAAACAGGTAATTCTCACCTCTGATAAAGCTCCTGTTGATATGCAGGATATTGAACAACGTTTGTTATCCAGATTTAAATGGGGTCTTTCTGCTGAGCTGGTGGCTCCTGATTTCGAAACAAGAATCAGTATCCTCAAAAGCAAAATGTTCAGAGACGGCGTTGAGATACCTGAAGAAATTGTTGAGTATATTGCGAAAAATATCAAAACCAACGTTAGGGAACTTGAGGGCGTGTTGATTTCACTTATTGCTCAGGCTTCATTTAACCGAAAGGAATTTACACTTTCACTCACCAAACAGATCGTTGACAAGTTTGTTAAGAATACCAAGAAGGAAGTGTCGATTGACTATATTCAAAAAGTAGTGTCCAAGTATTTTGAAATGGATGTTACCACCCTTCAATCCAAGACCAGAAAAAGGCATATTGTTCAAGCCAGACAACTGGCCATGTACTTTGCCAAAAGAATGACTAAGGCTTCCCTGGCCAGTATTGGCTCGCAGATAGGGAGTCGTGATCATGCAACTGTGCTACATGCATGTAAAACGGTTGATAATCTTACCGAAACAGATAAGCAATTCCGAAAATATGTTGATGAATTGACAAAAAAACTTACCTTTTAAAATAGTAGAATTTTATGGTTAAGGTTTTAATGGTATGTCTTGGGAACATTTGCAGGTCACCATTAGCCGAAGGTATACTTAAGTCAAAGGTTGATAGTACTGCCGTGCACGTGGATTCGGCCGGAACAGGAGGCTGGCATATAGGCGCATTACCTGACCCCAGATCGGTTGATATTGCAAGAACTTATCATATCGACATTACTGATCAACGATGCAGAAAATTTATAGCCAAAGATTTTGAGAATTTTGATTGGATCTACGTGATGGATAGGTCTAATTACTCCGATGTTCTTTCCATGGCTGAAACTGAAAATCATACGAGAAAAGTGAAATTAATCCTTGATGAATTAGAGCAAGGATCTAAGCTGGAGGTTCCGGATCCTTATTATGGAGGTGGAAGAGGATTTGAAAAGGTATTTGAACTGCTGGATGAGGCATGCGAACAGATTGCAAAAAGCTTAAGTGATGAAAACTAAATTTGGTAAACTGTTTTTGATCCCAACAACTCTGGGTCTCAATGAACCTTTGGAGGTACTGCCAATTTCTGTTAAGAAAAGAGTTGAGGAAATAGATTTTTTCATTGTTGAGAACGAAAAATCGGCCAGAAGATTTATCAAAAAGATTGCTCCACGGAAATCTCAGCCATCGTTAAGACTTTTTGTACTTGATAAATATACCAGTGAGTTTGAATCCAAGTCGTTTATTGATCCTTGTTTTCAGGGGATGAATGTTGGTTTACTATCAGAAGCAGGTGTTCCTGCCGTCGCAGACCCTGGAGCGAATATTGTGATGATGGCACATCTCAAAAATGTCGCAGTGGTGCCATTGGTTGGTCCTTCTTCAATCATTTTGGCCATGATGGGTTCGGGCCTTAATGGTCAGAATTTCGCCTTTAACGGTTACCTTCCCATTGATACGGCAGAACGTAAAAAGAAGATCAAAGAACTGGAAAAATGGTCCAAAAAAAACAATCAGACCCAAATCTTTATTGAAACACCTTATCGAAACCAAAAGCTATTCACCGAATTGAAGAATTCACTTACACCCTCCACCTATCTTTGCATTGCAGCAGATCTTACCTTGAATACAGAATATATCAATACCTTAACTGCAAAAGAATGGAAAACAGAAAATATAGATCTTCATAAAAGACCTTGTATTTTTATTTTTCACAAATATTAAATGCTGGCGTTTTTTACAGGCTTGATAAAAGAGGTGTCATAACCAGCGAATCTTTTCATATACTGTTGCACGTCTGTGCCGAAAGCGTCGTAAGCGTTTATTTCACCATTACTTCTCAGATACTTTTTTACATTTCCTGCTCCAGCCAAATGGGCGGCAGCCAGAATTCCTGATTCGGTTATCTCAACTCCGTTGATCTTTTTACCAACACTTCTTTTGATGTCTCTGATCAAGATCCATTTATTCAGAGAACAAAGCGCATAGAAGGCATCTTCCTGTAATTTAGGATCATTGAGAAAAGTGTGCGTGTCATAAATTCTGATACGATTCAAGGTAGTTTCTCCAAATTGATATTTGCCAAGATAACCCAGTTTGTTGACCTTTCTGTAATTACCTCTGGATTCTTTAAAAGCGAGAGCTTCCTTAAAGCCAATGTACAAATTGTCAGCGCTTGGAGTGTAATGGACCTCAAATGGTTCAATGCTCTTTTTTACCGTTACTATAGCATTAGCTATGGGTAAATTGTAGCGGACTATTTTGTTGCCGTTAAAGAACAGAGACTTGTCTTGATTGAACGCAGTAAATACTAAGGCGCATAACGCCACAAATAGTAGTTTCTTTTTCATAGTTGTATTTTCTAGTTAGGGAGTGCCTAAAAATTACATTTCTGCTACAAAGATAAGGTATTTTCAATAAACGGGTGCAAACAGGCTAAGATCGACGTGAAATAAAGGGTTCGTTAAAAGTATAGAAAATGAAATTTAAAGTCTCCGTTGCTTCTATATTCAAAGGTGGGAGCAGGTATTTTAACAAAATTAAATACATTGAATACTGTTTTTAAAAAATCTGAATTGGTTTTGATTTTTGTAAGGTCAATATCAACGCTAGCGAAAAATTGTCTATATGACTCTATAGGCACTGGCGGAAGCGCAGAATAGTCATAACTTCCTTCAGGCAGTCCATTGGCGCCATATCCAAGGGCAACATTCAACCATTTTGGAATTTTACTTTCCTTGAAAAACGACCATAGGTTCACCGATAACCAATAGGTTTGCCCATTATAATCTTTTAAGACCTGCTGTATATCTGTACTCCCTAGTTTGTCGGGGTTATTGTTGGCATATTCTGTATGTTGAAAAGAAAATTTCATTTGTATTCTTTGCTCATCCCATAATAACTCCTGACCAATAAGTAAACCCGTTCCAAAAGCATTCGCCATCACATCACCAGTTGAGAAGCCCCATTCTTCAGAAAAACCATCGAGTATTTCAATAGTCGTGAGAAAGGCAAAACCCAAAGTAGCCCCATAAATCAACTGATTTTTTTTTGTCTCACCTGTCCAGGCAAGGGCATCCATACCCATCTTACCAATGTAATAAGAGCTAAAGGTATGACCAAATTTATCCATTTGCATCCATTGTGCATTGTCATTCAATGAACGAAAACTTGACCTCTCATATTGAGCGTACCAGGCCTCATTGAGCGCAATAAGAGTAGCTGTTGCTAAGACGGCCTCCGTAACATATACGGCTGTCCTTCTTTTTTTGTTAAGGGTGTCAGCTTGTTGAAAAAAAGGTGTTTTGTTTTGTGCAAACAAGGAGTCTTTTCCCGCATAGATAAGAAAGAAGAAAAAAATTAAATAAACATATGATTTTTTAAAACTGATCATCGGTTAATACCTTGTTGACTCACCCATTTTTGATAGGCAGCTGCGTTTATATTATGTTGACTAAGTGTTTTGGCAAATTTGTGAAAACCAATTTTTTCAACACTGGCGCACATATAAAAAAACTGATGATCCTCAGGGTTTAACACGGCTTCAATTGAAGAAATATCAGGCATTCCTATCGGACCCGGAGGTAAGCCAAAATTAACATAGGTATTATAAGGTGAATCTATGTCGAGATCTTTATTGAGAACTCGTTTGTATTCTTTATCCTGTCCATTCTTTTGTTTAAGCGCAAAGATGATCGTGGGATCCGCTTGAAGCGGCCAGTAATCATGCAGGCGGTTGAGGTAAAGCCCTGCAACGGTTTTTCTTTCTCTCACTACAGCAGTTTCTTTTTGTACTATTGAGGCCAGGGTTGAGACCTGTAGTGGTGTTAGATTTTGTTGTTTTGCTTTACTCATCCTTGATTCGCTCCAAAATTGTTTGTATTCTAACAACATTTTTTCGCGAAATTGGTCGGCGTTTGTATTCCAGTAAAAGTCGTATGAATTAGGGATATACATGGCGATAGCCGTTTTTTCATCAAAACCACTTTTTGACATAAATGTTTCATCATAAAAGGTTGCTAATAAGGCTGTGGAATCAGCTTCAATCTGTTCGGCCACCCTTCCGGCCAGTTTTTCAAAGCTATCCTGATTGTTAAAAACGAGGGTTACAGTTTCCTGTTTTCCTCCCCTCAAATGGTTGACTAATAAGTCATTACTCATTCCTTCATCGATCCTGAATTTACCCGCTCTGATTTTGTTAGGATAGTTTTTCTTTTCTGCTACCCAGATAAAACTCTTGATATTGCCCACATGAGGTTCTATGATTTTGATCAATCCTTCAAAATCTGTTCCGGTACGAATCAAAACACTTACAGATTCAGTAACATTTGCTTGATAAATTTTTCGGTAATAGGAATATCCAACAATGGCAGTAATAAGAAAAATAATTCCAATCGCAACACTTAACTTCTTTTTCATTGATGATCCGGATTTATTAATTGTAATAATGATACGTCATGGAATTTCCCTTTGACTTTGATCCATTCTTTTTGGACGCCAATTTGTTTAAAATCAAATTTGTTGAACAACTTTTGGCTATTTGCATTCATCAATGGGATGTTCGCGTATAACTGATGTATATCCAGGTGTTGAAAAACATAGGAAAGAAAGACCTCCAATGCATTTGTGGCATAACCTTTATTTTGGTGTTTTTTTAAGATCAAAATTCCAATTCCGGCCCTGTTATGCTGAGGATTAAAATCAAAAAGATCAACCATACCCAGGATGCAGGCATCCGATTTCCTGGTGATGACAAGTCGTAATTGTTTTGCTTCGTAGATGTCCTGCTGGGCATTTTTAAGATAATTGACCAGTAGTTCTCTTGAATAAGGCGCAAGGGTATTACTGATCTCCCAGTAATTACTGTCATTCTCAACAGAGAAAAGTAAGTCAAGGTCATCCGGCTCTAAGGCTCGCAATCTGATTACATCATTTTCAAGAAGCTCCATCATCTGATATTAATAGTTCCTTTATACACAAAAGTTGCAGGGCCCGATAGAATGATATTCTTATAACCCTTTTGTCCTTCTTCAAATTCAATTTTCAGCGTACCACCTCTGGTTTCAATATAAACCTTTTTTTTGGCAGTTTTTTCAAGATGAAAGCTCGCCAGGGCAACAGCTGTTACCCCTGTACCACAGCTCAATGTTTCGTCCTCTACCCCGCGTTCATAAGTTCTCACGCTAAAGGTGTTATCATTTATTTTTTCAACAAAATTCACATTCGTTCCTTTTTCGAGATAAGGTGCACCATACCTGATTTTGCGTCCTTTTTCAACCACATCGAAGGTCGAAATATTTTCAATAAATGTTACGTGATGAGGAGATCCGGTGTCAAGAAAAACATGGTCATTGTGGATCTCAATTTTTTCAACATCGATCATTTTAAGAGCTACCTGCTCAGCTGTTATAGTCGCCTGATACTTTTCCCCCATCGCGATAAAGCTGGTGGAGCTGTCAAAAATATTCAGAGCTTTGGCAAAAGCCACGATACATCTTCCCCCGTTACCACACATAGATCCTGGGCGCCCATCGGCATTAAAGTACTCCATTTTAAAATCGGCATCGCTTGCATTATCCAGTAGTATAAGCCCATCGGCCCCAATTCCAAATTTCCTATCACAAAATCGTTCAATCATATCGAAATCATCTTTTGGGAAAATCCCCTTTCTGTTGTCGATGATCACAAAGTCATTTCCAGCTCCCTGATATTTGAAAAAGTCTGTTTTCATATTGCAAATGTAGGAATTATTGTAGCAAATTGCTGCTGTTAAAGTATAGTTAAAGTAGTCGACACTTGAATTTTTTATATTTAAATTTGGGTTCGTAGAAAAAAAATAGGCACAATATGAAAAATATTTTTAAGATTTTAGTTGTTTCGGCCCTTGGAGGCATGTTGACTTTGGGCGGTTATATCTTGTTTTTTGAACAGCAGGTTACTCCAGGAGAATTTCCAACGACTGAAATGCCCATGACCATCCCGGCAAGTTATGATGCCACCAGTATCTCGGCAGCTGAAAAAACTGATTTTACAGTAATAGCTGAAAAATCTATACACGCAGTGGTTCACGTGAAAAACCTGAGTAATTCGGGTTCCAAAGTCAATCCATTATTTGAATTCTTTTATGGACAATCCGGAGGATCTGAAAAACAGATTATCGGTTCAGGTTCGGGTGTGATCATTTCTTCCGATGGATATATTATTACCAATAATCATGTGATAAAAGGTGCCCGTGAACTCGAGGTTACCCTGAACAATAAAGAATCTTATCAAGCTGAAGTGGTGGGAGTTGATGAGAGTTCGGATATTGCCTTGCTAAAAATTGACAAAACTGACCTGGCCTACCTTCCTTTTGGAGATTCTGACCACTTAAAGGTTGGAGAATGGGTTCTTGCAGTTGGAAACCCCTTTAATCTTACGTCAACAGTAACTGCCGGAATCGTAAGTGCCAAAGCCAGAGATATCAATATAATGAATAACAATAAACGAATAGAATCCTTTATTCAAACGGATGCTGCCGTAAATCCTGGAAATAGTGGAGGGGCTTTGGTTAATACAAGGGGTAATTTAATCGGAATAAATACAGCGATTTCCTCTCAAACCGGTTCCTATATTGGTTATTCTTTTGCGGTTCCATCTAATATCGCTAAAAAGGTGATAGAAGATATCCTGGAATTCGGTAATGTTCAAAGAGCATATCTAGGCATTAACTATGAAGAGTTAAATAGTGTAAAAGCAAGTGAATTCGGTGTGGCAAGTACTGAAGGTGTTCTTATAACAAGGGTTTTAGATCAGGGAGCTGCCAAGGAAGCCGGCCTGATGGCAAACGATATCATCGTTAAAATGGACAATGTTAAAATTGCTAATTTTTCTGATTTACAAGGGTTTTTAGGATCTAAAAGGCCGGGAGATCAGGTTGAGGTTGCAATTTTGAGGGATGAAACCCCAAAAATTTTAACCTTAAAATTAAAGAATCAGTTTGGTAAGTATAAATTTGATAATTCTGATTTTTCAAAATATTTCATTGGAGATTTGGCTCCAATAAGCAAGAGTGATGCCAATAAATTTGATATTCAGCACGGAGTTAAAATTATAAGTTTAAAAAATGAAGAAATAGAAAGGACCTACGGGGTGGGTGCCGGAGATATTATTCTAGCCGTGGAAGATCAAAAGGTAAACAATGCTGAGGAAGTTGACAAATTGCTAAAAAAATATCAGAATAAAGATTATTTTGAGTTGCAGATCCTTACCAGGAGCGGTAAGTTGGGATACATTAGGGTGAGGTCAAATTAGGTATATGACGGCAATCTGGAATAATTAGGTAAATAGCAGGTAATTAAAATTATGATAAAAAACCACTCATTTTGAGTGGTTTTTTTTATGAATAACATATTATAAAGACATATTTTTACGTTCTCAATAAAATAGAACAGTTTGATATGAAATTAATGAAAAGTTACGAGGAACAATTATCCAAGGAAGTGAAGCAAAGAAGGATGACCGTTGAACTGATCAAGTTAATCAGTGATCTATGGTATGAGAATAACATAGAACTGTTCTTGTTCAGAAATCAACTCATTGATCGTAATGTGAGTGAAATATTGAATTTACTTGAGTATGCCAAGGGATTTGTTCAAAAGCCTATCTCAATAAGCCATATGTTAAAGATCGCTCAAAAGATACAGGAAATGGATCTTCCTCCTGCCAAAATCGATATAGGAAAGCTGGCTTATGTTTTTCATTTGACCGGTGAGACAAATGTGGATGATTTTGTCATTAAGAAATTAGGAGATGCCCACAGTAAAAATGGGATTAAACCTAAGGATGTTGTTTTATATGGATTCGGTAGAATAGGAAGGTTACTGGCCAGAGAGCTCATGTCACGAACCGGTAAGGGAGTGCAAATGAGATTGCGTGCCATCGTTACACGGGGGCAGATCACAAAAGAAGTATTGGAGAAGAGGGCTTCCATGTTGAGAAAGGATTCGGTTCATGGCTATTTTAAAGGCTCGGTCAAGGTTGATTTTGAGCAGCAAGCGCTTACCATCAACGGAACCACAGTATTTGTGATCTCGGCTGATGGTCCTGAAGATCCTGATTATACCAAGTACGGTATTCACGAAGCTTTGATCATTGACAATACAGGTGCGTTCAGAACTGAGGAGGACCTTTCAAGGCACCTCAAGGCAAAAGGAGCAGATAAAGTATTACTCACGGCTCCGGGAATTGGAAACGTTCCGAACATTGTATATGGAGTCAATCAACATCGTTTTGATCCTGACAAGCACAGTATTTTTTCAGCAGCATCCTGTACAACAAATGCCATCACTCCGGTCTTGAAAGTGATTAATGACTCACTGGGTATTAAACATGGGCATATTGAAACCATTCATGCCTACACCAATGACCAGAATTTGGTCGATAATATGCATAAGAAATACAGAAGAGGCAGAGCAGCAGCTTTGAACATGGTAATTACCGAAACTGGAGCGGGCAAGGCTGTTTCAAAAGCAATTCCTGAATTATCCGGGAAATTGACCTCCAATGCCATAAGGGTTCCTGTGCCTAATGGATCTTTGGCCATTTTAAATTTGAATCTGCAAAGCAAAACAAGTAGAGAAGATTTGAATGCCATCATGAAGAAATATGCTTTGGAAGGTGATTTGGTAGAGCAGATACGCTATTCGATGAGTAATGAACTCGTGTCATCTGATATAATAGGAACACTTGAACCTGCCATTTTTGACAGCCATGCTACCATTGTTTCCAAAGAAGGAGATCACGCTATTTTATATGTTTGGTATGACAACGAATATGGTTACAGTCATCAGGTTATGGGCCTTGCGAAATACATTGCAAAGGTGAGAAGATTTTCATATTATTAATTTTATAGAAGACTTTAATGGTATTTGGGTAGCAGTTGTTAAAAGATTTTTTATTTTTAACGATTGTAAAGAACCTAATATACCCCTATGAAAAAATCATACTTACTGTTTACATTAATCGTTTTAGTTTTATCCTGCAAGGATAAGACGCCTCCAGTGATGCCTCCACAGCCTTTTCCGGTTTATGAAATTCAAACCAAATCAGTTCCTATTTATGAAGAATTTGTTGGTCAGGTGTATGGTGAAAAAGATATTCCTATACGAGCCAGAGTTGTTGGTTTTTTAGATGGTATCCATTTTAAGGAAGGAGCAAGGGTTGAAAAAGGACAATTATTATATTCAATAGATCCTGATCCCTTGATGCAGGAATTAGCAGCACAAACCAGTATGGTGGCCCAAGCCCAGACAGTATTGGTTCAGGCAGAAAGTGATTTAAAAAGAATACAACCCTTGGCTGAGATGTCGGCGGTTAGTGAGCAGGAATTAGACATGGCAACCTCACAAAGGGATGCGGCCATTTCAGGTTTAGAAGCGTCAAAAGCCAATTTGAACATCGCAAAGATCAATCTGGGTTATGCCAAAATGTATGCACCTATCGAAGGCATTATAGGGAAAACCCTTGCCAGAGAAGGTGAATTTGTTGGAAAAGACCCTAATCCGGTCATATTGAATACAGTATCGCAATTGAGAGCAGTAAGGGTACAATTCTTTCTTTCTGAAAATGATTATCTAAGAGTGTCAAGAGAATATATCAGAAGGACGAATCAAAAAATTGAATCAACAAGTGAACGAATTGACCTGCAATTGATTTTGGCAGATGGTTCTCTTTATCCTCATAAAGGAAGGATGGACTTTATTGACAGAAACGTGGATGCCAGTACGGGAGCTATCTTGCTGCAAGCCACTTTCCCTAACCCTGATCGGTTAATTCGTCCAGGTCAGTTTGCCAGGGTGAAGGCGAAAATTAGACAAGCAAACGACGCAGTGTTAATTCCACAAAAAAGTGCCAAGGAACTTCAAGGAGAGTATTCAGTGTTTTTAGTGAATGCTGAAAACAAACTTGAGGCTAAAAAAGTAGTCTTAGGAGAGAGGTATGGTGAATTTTATATCGTCAAGGAAGGTTTGAAACGCGGCGATAAGATTATTCTTGAAGGCTTACAGAAGGCAAGATCTGATATGGAAATTGTGCCTGAAATTACCGAATTCATAGAACAAACCCCTCAATTGTAAGTCATGGCTGAAGATAAAGGAAACTTTTTTGTCCATAGGCCGATTGTAGCCATGGTTATTGCGATTGTAATCGTAATAGTGGGTACGGTGTCTGTAATAGGGCTGCCGATTGAACAATATCCAAACCTGACACCACCAATTGTGCAGGTTAGAGGAACTTATACAGGGGCCAATGCGATGAACGTGGAAGAATCCATGGCGACACCTTTGGAGCAACAGATCAACGGAGTTGATAATATGATCTACATGAAATCAACCAATTCCAATGATGGTACCATGGTGATTGATGTATCTTTCGACGTGGGAACTGATCCTGATATGAATACAGTACTGGCTCAGAACAGGGTTTCAGCTGCCACATCGAAACTTCCCGAATCTGTAAAACAATATGGGGTAACTACTGAAAAGTCCCTGCCTAATATTTTGATGCTGATCACCTTGACTTCTGATGGAAGATACGATCAGGATTTTTTAGGAAATTATGCCTTGATCAATATCAAGGATCAGTTGGCCAGAGTGAAAGGTATTGGAAGGGTTGAAGTTATGGGATCTTCCGATTATTCCATGAGAATTTGGATCAAACCCGATCGATTGGCTAAAATGGGATTAACGGTTCCTGAGATTAT
>RCNB010000159.1_pt1 | contig 45318 bp, 41 predicted proteins | sample 2041321 | NCBI WGS metagenome assembly RCNB01 (sample SAMN09708232, study PRJNA481090) | Marine sediment metagenome, whole genome shotgun sequencing project.
GAACCCCCACTCCAGTACCACTACCTCATCCGTCCTTACAAACTCATATCTCTTACTACCAGGACAATGCCCCTCCCACGATATTTTGACAAATCTGGCAATCTACTCTCCTTAAACCCTCCAACAGAAAAGGTGTATCGTACCGTCTATGACATTCAGATTAAACAAGGCATTTTCTACCAAAACCATCCTTCATTCGCAAAGGATGAACAGGACAAATTTCTATATCATAACCTGCTAGATAAGGATCTTTCAAAAATTTACGGAATTAGTGATTTTAAACATGCAGGCACTCGTGAACTCAAAGCCGATGACTATATATACCAGATATACCGCATTGCTGACCCTCGTAACAACTCACCTATCTTTCCCATTATGGCAAAATATATTTTTGGCCTTGATACCCTGGCAAAATCCTTGGAGAAGACTTTGAAAGAAGTAAGGTTAAATAGAAAGCAAGCGGCTGGTTTCACCTATAATCAGGAAACAGACGAAAAGGCAAATCCTGTTTGGCTTGACTATAAAAACTTCTCGCTTCCTGGGGTGGTAAAAAAGGATGACTATACCTTTCAGATTATTCTTAAAAAGAAATACCCTCAAATCCTTTACTGGCTTTCCATGCCTTTTTTTAGCCCCATCCCCTGGGAAGCTGTCAAATTTTACAGCCAGGGTCCCCTGATAAAAAAGAATATTACTTTACAGTCTTATCCCGTTGGAACAGGCCCTTTTATGATTGATGTTTTTGATCCGAATTCAGAAATCATCCTCATAAGAAATGAGAACTTTCACAATGAAACCTATCCAGAAAAAGGAGAGAAGGGAGACAGAGAAGCAGGGTGCCTTGATGATACAGGAAAACCACTCCCATTCTTTAAAAAAGTTGTCTACAAGCTTGAGAGGGAATCTATTCCCCGCTGGAATAAGTTTCTCCAGGGATACTATGATTCTTCCGGTATTTCCTCAGATAGTTTTGATCAAGCCATTTCTTTTTCGCCAGAAGGACTGATTCAATTAACCGACCAGTTTAATAAAAAGGAGGTTAACCTTTCTGTTTCCACAGCTACAACCACCATGTATTTCGCTTTTAATATGCTTGATCCTGTTGTAGGTGGGTATACATCAGATAAACAAAAATTGAGACAGGCTATAGCTATTGCTCTTAACATTGAAGAACGCATTGAGATATTTGCAAATGGGAGAGGCATTCCTGCTCAAGGTCCTATTCCCCCGGGCATTTACGGCTATCAGGAAGGAAAGCACAGTATTAACACCTGTGTGTACACCTGGGATGACCAGCAAGCTAAACTTATAAGAAAACCGATTTCTGTCGCACAAAATCTGCTTGCTCAAGCAGGATATCCTGGTGGGATAGATCCCCAAACAGGCAAACCACTGATAATTGGATTCGATAATGCCTGGACCGGACCTGAAGCACAAGCTTTACTCAAATGGCTTCAAAAGCAATTTCAAAAGATTGGAATTATTCTTGAAACTAGAACAACTGATTATAACCGTTTTCAGGAAAAGGTGCTAAATGGAAACTTCCAGTTCCTCTCCTGGGGTTGGAACGCTGATTATCCTGATCCTGAAAACTTCCTTTTCCTTCTCTATGGACCTAATGGCAAGAAAAAATATGGCGGTGAGAACGCAGCCAACTATGACAATCCTGAATTTAATCACCTATTCAAAAGGATGGAAAGCATGGAGAACACACCAGAACGTTTGCAGATAATCAGGGAAATGCTTAATATTGCAAGACGCGACTCTCCATGGATTTGGGGATTTCATCCCCAGGATTTTTTATTATATCACAAGTGGGTTTTTAATGCTAAGCCAAATACTATGGCTAATAACACATTAAAATATCTTCGTATTGATCCTGTCGTCAGAGAAGCAAAACGTATAGCATGGAATCAACCCAACTACTTGCCCATTATTCTTTTTGTTGGCATTTTATTCATCACAACTCTCCCTGCCATCATTTTTGTAGCGAGAAGAAGAAAAGCATAAGAAATGCAACAAAAAACCTTTACTTTATCCGAAAGGCACAAATGATTGCATACATTATTCGCCGTTGTCTCTATGCCATTCCTATCATTTTAGGAGTGAATATAATCATTTTCTTTTTGTTTTTTTATATCAACTCCCCTGATGATATGGCTAGAAAGATTCTCGGAGAAAAAAATATTACCCAGGAAGCTATCGACCGATGGAAGAAGGAACATAATTATCACCTTCCACTCTTTATAAATAGTCAGGAAAAAGGTGTTTCAAAACTTTCCCAAACTATCTTCTTCCAAAAATCTATAGGACTTCTCTGGTTTGATTTTGGTACAAGTGACCGCAACAATATCGACATAGGATATCAAATCAAAAGGCGAATAATACCCAGTCTTCTCATTGCTATCCCTACTTTCCTTCTTGGAATTATGGTGGAAATTACGTTTGCCATGTTCTTGGCTTACTTCAGAAAAACCTATCTTGATTACTCGGGTGTCATTTTATGTGTTATTATGATGTCTGTATCATCCCTCTTTTATATCATCGGTGGCCAATACCTCTTCGGCAAAGTTTTAAAGCTGTTTCCCATATCTGGTTACGATACAGGAATTCAAGCCCTAAAGTTTGTTTCGCTTCCTGTTCTAATCGGTATCATAGCTGCCATTGGAGGGAATGTTAGATTCGACCGAACTATTTTCCTTGAAGAGATCACCAAAGACTACATTCGAACTGCCAGGGCTAAGGGTCTCCCCGAAAGAATGGTACTGTTCAAACACTGCCTCAAAAATGCTCTGATTCCCATATTGACTACAGTGGTTATGACTATACCTTTTCTCTTTATGGGCAGCCTCCTCATGGAATCATTCTTTGCCATACCGGGAGTAGGTTCATTTACCATCGATGCTATTCAGGCACAAGACTTTGCCATTGTTAGGTCTATGGTATACCTGGGTTCAATCCTTTATATTGTTGGTCTCATACTCACAGATATTAGCTACACGCTGGCAGACCCGCGAATACGATTTGAGTAATAATACAATGATTCGAATTCTCCCTACAGATATTTTTATTTTTATCCTGGTTGCATCTGGCTTAATTTTCATACTCCTTGCCAGACGCAGAGAGTATTGGTGCACTGCCTGGCAACAGGTGCGAAGTAATCACATTGCCATGATTTCTTTGGTTGTTCTTTCCATCTATGCCAGCATTGCCCTTTTAGACAGCATTCACTTTGAAGACAAAAAGTCTGCTAACACCCTAAGCCTTCTCGATTATATAGTTGCTCCTCTAAGGCTACAGGTTGAAAAAACATATTCCACACCCTTTGCAACTTATCAGTACACAAAGGAAACTCTTGAACTTCCCAAAGGAAAGACAGTGCGTATTTACCCAAGGCTCAAATACGCTGCTACTCACCTCGAAAAAAGCGATTCCAAAACCAGAGATATCACAATTCGTGTAATTAAAGGGCTGCTTCAAGGGAGCCTCTCGGCCATCATCCTTACAGCTATTATACTCGGCATCCATGATATATTTACAAGAATCTTCTCCTGGAATGCCCCTCAACAGGGAAGGAAGAAAAGACCCTCTAAAAAAACAGTTATAAACATATTGAAGATCACTTTTACCCTTACAATCCCATTAGCTATTCTTATACACATTGCACCATCTTATCACATATTTGGAACTGACAAAGTTGGTAGTGATGTCTTCTACCGGTCTATTAAGAGTATTCGAACCGGTTTGGTCATTGGAAGTGTAACAACCCTGATTGTCACTCCCTTCGCTATCTTTTTTGGAGTAGTAGCAGGCTACTTTGGCGGGATTATCGATGACATTATTCAATATATCTACTCAACCCTCGCATCTATCCCCAGTGTTCTATTAATTGTCAGTTTTATGCTTCTTATAGAGTTAGGAGAAAGTACGGCGGATATAGCATGGAGAGCTGACCGAAGGCTGCTTTCTCTCTGCATAATTATGGGCATTACTTCGTGGACTGGTCTTTGTCGACTCATCCGTGGTGAAACACTGAAGCTGCGCGAGCATGAATATGTTAATGCCGCTCTTTCTTTTGGTGTAAACCGATTAAAAATCCTCTCTAGACATATTGTACCCAATCTCATGCATATAGTTTTGATTTCTTTTATCCTTAGATTCTCGGGTCTTGTTCTTGCAGAGGCAGTTCTTGCCTATATTGGAATTGGAGTTGATCCTAGTATGGAAAGCTGGGGGAACATGATAAACACTGCCCGTCTCGAGCTTGCTCGCGAACCTGTTGTGTGGTGGAATCTAATAGCAGCTTTTTTCTTCATGTTCGGGCTTGTGCTTCCCGCAAACCTCTTCGGTGATGCTCTCCGTGATGCCCTCGACCCAAGGCTTAGGACATAAGTATTTGAATCCAGCACCATAGGACAATATGATACTGCATGCCAGATTGTGGAAAAACATGTTAAAAAAACACGAAATCCGAAGCACGAAAATCGAAACAAATTCAAATGATCAAAGCACAAAATCCAAAACAAGAGCGTTTTGGTCATTCGACATTCTAATTTTTAATTTGTTTCTAATTTCGATATTCGATATTAGGATTTACTTGGTATAGTTCCATCAGCAAAAGCACACCCTCATGTGACTGAACGATCGCTAAAAGGGAAACTTCTAACTCATGTCTCACAAACTTCTTGAAGTTAACAATTTAAAAACTTATTTTCACACCCCTCATGGTCTTGCCAGGGCTGTGGATGGAATATCCTTTGAAATTTTAGAAGGCGAAACTTTTGCCCTGGTCGGTGAATCAGGATGTGGCAAATCTGTTACTGCACTTTCTATCATGAGACTTCTTCAAAAACCTGCAGGTTTTCATGCAGGAGGAGAAATCATCTTCCGTGGCAGAGAACTCGCTAGTCTGACAGAGTCTGAAATGAGAAATATACGAGGAAATAATATTTCCATGATCTTTCAAGAACCTATGACAAGTTTAAATCCGGTTTTTACCATAGGCAACCAAGTTGCTGAGGTTATTAAACTTCATCAAGGTGTTGGAAATGCTGCAGCTAAAAAGGTGGCTATTGACATGCTCAAACGAGTTGGCATCCCTGACCCAGAGAAACGTTATTATGAGTATCCACATCAGCTCTCAGGAGGTATGATTCAGCGAGTGATGATAAGTATTGCCCTCTCCTGCCATCCGGATCTTCTCATTGCGGATGAACCAACTACAGCACTTGATGTTACTATTCAAGACCAAATCTTATATTTATTAAATGAGCTAAAGAAGGAATTTAACATGTCGATCCTTCTCATCACCCATGATCTGGGTGTCATTTATGAAAACGCAGATCGAGTTGCTGTAATGTATGCAGGTAAGATAGTCGAGATGACTGACAAAAATAACCTCTTCGAAAAACCAGCTCATCCCTATACCATAAAACTATTTCAGTCACTTCCCGGGAAAATGAAACGTGGAAACAGGCTGGAAACTATAAAAGGAATGGTCCCCAAAGCAACTCACTACCCCAAAGGATGTCGCTTTGTTGATCGCTGCCAACAGTCTATCTCCATATGTAATGATATATCTCCATCCCTGCATATGAAAGAGAATGGTCATCTGGTCGCTTGTCACCTCTATAGTCCAGAATTTCACGAAGTAAGATTAATTCAAGATTCAAAAAAAGAACCAGCTCACTCTCTTTCAGCTCATACCCCACAAGAAGGTAAAATTCTTCTTGCAGTAAACGGTCTTAAGACATACTTCCCGATAAAAAAGGGAATATTAAAAAGAATTGCTGGATATGTAAAAGCAGTAGATAATATTGATTTAGATATTACCGAAGGAACAACTATGTCTTTAGTAGGCGAGTCTGGATGTGGAAAGACTACCTTTGGCAAAACAGTCATTATGCTGCATAAACCTACTGAAGGTAATATAACATTTGATAATGTTAGGCTAAATTCTCTTTCTTATAGAGAACTGAGACGTTACCGAAATAATTTTCAAATTATCTTTCAAGATCCCTTTTCCTCTCTTAATCCAAGAATGATGGTGGGAGAAATCATCCAGGAAGGGATGGATGCTCATAAAATCGGTAGAAATCTCAATGAGCGAATGAGCATGGTAAAAAAACTAATGGAAACAGTGGGACTTAACCCGGATATGATATACCGATACCCTCACGAGTTTTCAGGAGGACAACGCCAGCGCATAGCCATTGCGAGGGTCTTAGCCATTAAACCCAAATTCATCGTCAGTGATGAAGCTACCAGTGCTTTAGACGTTTCTATCCAGGCACAGATTCTCAATCTATTTGATGAACTAAAAAAGAAATATTCCCTTACCTATCTTTTTATTACTCATAATCTATCGGTAGTTGAATATTTATCAGATAATGTAGCTGTAATGTATCTCGGCCGGATTGTCGAAAGAGGAACAACTGCTGAGGTATTTGACAATACAAAACATCCTTATACAAAAGCACTCTTATCAGCAATTCCCACCATCGATCCTAAAACCGGAGCTGAAAAAATTCATCTCAAAGGTGATGTCCCGTCGCCCATTAATCCCCCGCAGGGCTGCCACTTTCATCCTCGCTGTCATCACAAAATGCCCAAGTGTGAATCAACCTACCCCTCACTCTCCCGTTTTTCTGATACACACTCATGCCACTGTTATCTATATTCAGATTAAAATTCCATCTAACCGCAGAGCTCGCTGAGAACGCAGAGATTAATGATTAATCATTCTTTCCCCATGAACCCTGTTATCTGAACCCTGCCCCCTTGGCTTCTTATTCCATCAAGCACCCAGAGCGTCCAGTATCTACATCCTAACTGCTCGGATACATCAAGTTATTCATCATTTGAAGTTCTATAAATAGAAAACGAACACAATATATTGATTCCAAATTTGCAAACTGTGGATAATTTGGGTGAGCACTAAATTGAGGAGGGCAAAGAGATTTGATTTTTGTTCTCTATATCAATAACATATTGATTTACAAAGATATTTAAGGTGGTCAATTTTTGATCAAAATGCTAGATATGTTTATAATTACATGTGTTTTTTACTTATAAAGCTTACTTATCCACAACTTATTCACATACTTTCTCCTAAGAAAAAACTAAAAAATGCTTGAATTGAGACAGTCAGTTTTTAACTACATAATCCTTTTGTTTCTCATTTAATTTTTTTATGAGCTCTTCATACGATGATTGTCGGATAATATCGTAGAATTGAACCCGGTAATTCTTCACTAAACTAACTCCTTCTATGATTACATCATAAGCAACCCACCTGTCTCCTTTCTTATAAAGTCTATACCTTACAGAAACCTCTCTTTCAGCTTTGTCAATTATGCGTGTTTCTACCAATGCACGATCCCCGTCTATTATTTCTTTATCGTAAAAAACCTTCTCTCCCGAATAACTATCTATCAACTTATTAACATAAGCATTTTCCAGAATTTTTATAAGCAATGAGGTAAATTCTTTTCTCTCTTCTTCAGATCTTTCTTTCCAATACAAACCGAGAGAGCGCCGTGCTATTTTCTCCCAATCAAATCCTTCATACGCTATTTCTTTAATCTTCTCTTTCAATTCCTCCCTTGAATGGGATTCGCGATATGACTTATCATCCAAGACAGCTATTATTTGATCAACATCACTTTTAACCTGATCAATGGCAGTAACAGCATACAGAGATCTTACTGAAACTAAAATGTATAAACACACAAATATCACTGCTGCCTTTTTATAGATATTTTTTCTTGATTCTAATTTCATTAAGCACCCTTCCTTTCTCAATTTTAAACTCTTTTCTATATACTATTTACACTCCAATTTTTTCTGTCTAAACTTTACCAAAAATATATTTGGCGATCAATTCCTCCAGGTCTATCGGAGGCTCGGTATCCCGTATCTTTCCGCCATCTTCTATGATTTCATCCTCTCCTCCCGGTAGAATATCCACATACTTTTCTCCCAATAATCCTTTGGTTTTAATTGAAGCTATAGAATCATCCTGCAACTTCACATCGTTATTTATATCTAAAACAACACTAGCTTGATAATTATCATCAAGGGAAAGGCTTTTGACCCTGCCCACTTCAACGCCCGCTATTTCGACTGAAGCTCCTACTTTAAGACCTCCTATCTTGGGGAAAACTGCTGTTACCTGATAACCACTTCCACCTACCCATTCCATCTTTCCCAATTTAACAGAAATATAGCACAGGGCAATGATACCAACCATAATGAATAAGCCCACAATCAATTCAAGATCAATCTTTCGCATTTCAACCTCTCTTTCTTATTTGAACTAATTGGTCGTTTCATTTATGCCGCCAGAAAGAAAATTTTGCACAACAGGATCATCACTTGCTTGAATCTCCTCTGGTGTTCCAGCAGCCACGATGACACCTTCGCTTAACAAGGCCACTTTCTGAACAATACTGAAAATCCTCGGGATCTGGTGAGTCACAATGATTCCTGTAAATCCCAGTTTTTGATGGGTCATCTTAATATATTTAAACACACTGTTAACGATAATCGGGTCAAGTCCTGTAGTAGGTTCATCAAATAACATAATCTCTGGGTTTTTAATCAGTGCCCTCGCAAGAGCGGCACGTTTTATCATCCCACCACTTAATTCCGCAGGATACTTTTCAACTTCCTCTTGCATACCTACTTTCTCAAGCATGCCACATACAAATTCACTTATTTTCTTTTCTTTTAATCTGGTCTTTTCCCTCAGTGGGAAAGCAATATTATCATACACATTCATTGAATCAAACAGTGCCCCTCCTTGAAACAAATAACCCAGACGGTCTCTATATTCTTCTAAAGCTCTACCCCGTAAACGAGCAACTTCCAGATTGTTCACTACAACACTTCCTCGATCGGGTCGCATTAAAGCAGCAATGTGTTTTAACAAAACACTTTTACCAACACCACTGCCCCCAATGACAGCTAAAATTTCACCCTTTTCTACCTGGAGAGACACACCTTTTAGCACATTACGGTGATTAAGCGATTTGTGAATATTCTCAATTTCTATCATCATAGGCAATTAAACCCAGAATTTGCAGTTAACTACAGTGTGCAGAGAAAACACTTTTTTACACCTTTTTCGCAGTAAATCTCTGTGCACATTTTAATGAAAAACTTTTAGCCAGTAATCTTCTCCCAAATTATTTTTTTCTTTTTGCTATTATTAACCTCTGGGATCTCGTGGTTTTAAATGCATTATTTGGGTTAAAAGAAGAATGAGGCCATGAAATAATCCCAGACCAGAATCAATACGCAAGAAACTACCACTGCTTCGGTAGTGGATTTACTAACTCCTTCAGCTCCATAACCTGTGAAATAACCCTTGAAACAGCAGATCCAATTGACGATTATACCAAAACTTATAGACTTATAAAACCCTACAGATATGTCCTGTATGGTCACCATATTTCTCATCTCCCCAAAGTAACTTCCATAACTTAAACCCAACATTTCTACACCCACCAGATAACCACCAAAAATACCAATCAGGGCAAAGAAAGCTGAAAGTATAGGGAATACAATGATCCCAGCCAGGATATTAGGAACAACCAGATATCGAATTGGATTTAAAGCCATCATCTCAAGTGCATCTATCTGTTCAGTAATTCTCATAATGCCAATCTCGGCAGACAGGGCAGAACCAGCACGAGCTGTAATCATTATCCCTGACAATACAGGGCCCAATTCTCTAATTAAACTCAAGGCTACTATTGGCCCGAGAAGAGACTCTGCAGCAAATTTATTCAGAGAATAATATCCCTGTAACCCAAGAACCATACCTGTAAAAATGCCCGTTAAAATAACAATAAAGGTTGAATTAACGCCCATAAAACGAATCTGTTTAATGACCCGGTAGAGCTTATAGGGAGGTATAAAAGCAAGTAGAATTGCCCTAAATAGAAAAATGACGGATTTTCCAAGACCGCTAATAAACTCAATAGAAATGTGCCCCAATTGTCTGACTGGCATGAGAATTACATTTATCATATTCAGATTTTGAATTTCACGTCCCATTAGTGATACCTTTTATTCCTAAAAGATTTTTGAAAAAGAAGTATATCGGAATTAATATGGGAGGTCAAGAAATTGTAAGATGTTATTATCATAATTTATCTTTTATAGATAATTCTTGACTATTAAATTTATTTATTTTATCTTCTAGATAGCTTGGGGGATCGTCCAGGGGCAGGACATGAGACTCTGGCTCTCACTACGGGGGTTCGAATCCTCCTCCCCCAGCCAATTTTCAATCTTTCTAAAGCGCAGGAATATTCCATTATTCCAGTACTCCAGTATATCTTTATTCTAATTGTGAGTGAAGCGAATTTTGTTTGGTCCCATCGTCTAGTGGCCTAGGACATCGGCCTCTCACGCCGAAAACACGGGTTCGACTCCCGTTGGGATCACCAGTTACATAAAGAGGTTAGAAATTTTTCTAATCTCTTGATTTGCTTTTCTCAAATATGTGTCAGCTTTCATGATAAGTTGGGGAGATGTATTGACATCATAAATTTTTTATGGTTTGATGAGCTAATTGAATGAGTACTGGTGTTGATCGGGAAAATGATGCTTTGATTTTACATTCGAAGGAATAATGCAAGAAAGAAGAAAATTTACCAGAAGTACCTTACCACAAAAGGCCAAATTTTTCGGAGCAAAAGGATGGGAAGATTGTATTATTACTGAAGTGAGCCGAAAAGGGTTAGGAGTAAAATTTTACACACGTGAAAAAATCAATGAAGGCTCAATTATTCACTTAAAAGTATTGATCCCTACAGAATCAAAACCTGTTATGGTAAAAGGCTTATTAAGATGGATTAAGAAAAAGGAAGAATATTTTATTGGTGGTATTGAATGGTATCACATTGACAAGGGAGCTAAGTCTCCAAAATAAAAAAAATGGCAACCATTATCTGGCTGCCATTGCTTCATTAGAGCACTGTAACATTTACTGCTTGAGGACCTTTGGGTCCATCTTGTACCTCAAATTCGACATTTTGACCTTCTTGCAGATTTTTGAAGCCACTACTCTGGATGGCAGTGTAATGTACGAAAACATCATCTCCATCCTCTCGTGACAAAAACCCAAAACCCTTTCTCTCGTTAAACCATTTCACGGTTCCTTTAACCATACTTATAACACCTCCTTTCTTTACAGATTCATTTGAAGCTATTTACTCTTAATCCTTCACTGTAAGAAAGGAAAAGGTTTTACAGAAACCGTGTTTTCTTCTTTCTAACAACAATAATTAAAGCAATATAACTACAAACAATTCCCGAATATCACAATGTTCTATATACGTCAACTACTATTTTCTTGCTAATAAAAGCAACTTGTGTGCCATCTCCCTTGGTGCAGTTATCTTTGCAAATGCTTTCTTTATCTTTGACCTGGAAGATATTCTTACTACTAAATCAGCGGGATAAGGATTTTGAGGGCATTCGAACTCGTCAATTATATGACATTGCTACAAAACAATGACGAAATCAAGGGTGGGATGCTTTTCATAAAGGCGTACCTTTTGAGATTGATAGAAAGTAGCTGAAAAAACTTTTTCTATTTCTAACAGGGTTTACCTAGAGATCATTCTATGCTATAAATAATCTACTATCAGCGACAATATAAAACGAAAGGAGAATGCTATGGCAGAATTGAGGACTCAATCAAAATTTCTAGACAAATTGAAGATAGAGGAGCTTTTAAAATCAAAAAAGGATGGGGTGCTGAGTTTAACCGATGGCCAATCGGCTTATGGAGTTCCTTTGACTTATATGACTTACTATGATGATACCATCTATCTCGGTATGAACCCAAGTGGGAGAAAATATGAATACCTCAAGAATTGCAAAAACGCCTGTTTCACAATATACCAGACTTTTCAATCACCCGGAGACCCACAAAGGATGGGGTGGTGGAGTATAATTTTGGATGGAGAACTTTCTCAAATCACTGATCCTGAAGGGATTAAAGCGATAGCAGAAATGATGGATAAGCAAGGCCTGTTTCCCCCCGGCCTAAAGGAGAAGTTTCTCGGTGCTATCTTGAAAGATCCTGATAAATCAAATTTCTTCAAGATGAAGATCACGAACTTCGGAGGCAAGGAATTGCCACAATATCGTCCTGAAGATGAAGTTAAATAAGATAAGCTGTCAGAACAGGTTTGAAAAAAATCAAAATGGGTGGTGACCAATTGAAGATCCTGACTCCTACTTGTATTGGATCAATCTATCCAATTCAATACTTACTCCAGATGCCCATTGATCCCAGATAATTATTAATCCGCCCAGCAACATGTTCAAGTCTTCTATGGCAGCGAGGGATATCTCGTTTGATTCTTCTTTGGTTAGGTCTTTTAGGGCCATTTCCAGTTTACCCATTAATCGTTTAATCCCTCTCGTTCTTTTTAAGCAGAGGTCAACTTCATCCATAAACTTTGTTGCTACGCTTTGTTTTTTGTTTGTCATTAGTCTTCCTCTTCTCCTATCAAATATGTTTTAGCGTACAAACTTACAGAAAACTTCCCATAAACTTCCCCAGATAAAAGGCCGACGTTTTATCCACTGCTTCAAATTGGATCCCGAACCCCTCTCTATGCTTCCCCCTGTGTCTTACTATCCCAGAAGCTAATACAGGTTCTCTTACTCCTGGAATTTCGAATTTGAGAGTTAACCGTAATGCCATTGACAGGAAATCAAACTCATCAGATCTTTCAATGAGGCAACCACCAAGAGAAAGATTCTTGGTCCACCCAGTTTTAAAGGTAGTAAAATCCTGAACTTTAACAGCAGTGTTGAGACGAGGATAATGTCTTTTTTCAAGCATTTCACCGTTCCTTGTTGCCACCTTAACCTTTGGTTCCTTCACCCCATCAAAAATACACATCCCATCTATACCACAGAACCGATTATTGGTAAACCATGTTAGATAATTTGTTAGAAATATTTTAGCTAAGCTCAAATCTTTGTCTAAAATATAATCCCAGATTTTGTAGTAGGTATCGTAGGGAGGCGCAGAAAACCGTAGCGAAACGTGTAGTTGGAGCGATTTTACGACGAAGACATATCCATAGATATGTTGAGGAGTAAAATCGTGAAACAAGCGTTGCAGCAAGGATTTTCAAGCCGCAGCAGATGGCTACTGCAAATTCTGGGATAATGGCTTTTTTACCCAGCTAAATAAATACTGGTTCGCATATAGTGTCTATGCAGGTTCCTTATATATTCCATTAAGAGATCACTTCCTGGTAGATATTAATCCTGCCTGAAATAGTGTGGCTTTCTTTCTAACGGGGTAAAGAATAAGGAAAGAGAGGGTTTGAAATTGTAGGCGATTTATGATTTAAGTAAAGTGTGAGGAGGGAGGTCACCCCTCCCCCGTTTGTCACCATCTTACACTTCTTTTGCTATTTTTAAGAATTCATCTACGGAAAGAGCAATCATTGTCTGGGAAGTAATGCGTCCCGTAGAACATATTTTCAGGAGTGTTGCTGCTGCTGCTTTCTCATCCGGCATTTCCATGACAGTAACCACATCATACTCACCAACTAAACCATAAACGGAAAGCAGTTTCCCACCAGTACTGTTTATGACCTTTTTTACAAACTCAAAGCGTTTTGGTGTTTTCTTTATATCCATCAATCCTTCTTTAGTATATTTCCAAAGTGTGACATATGTTTGCATAATATTTTCTCCTTTTAATAGTTTATCATACTTTTTATAAATAAATCATTAATTCCACAAGCTATTCAGTCATATTATTTTTAATATAGTTTGTGACATCTTGGACCGTTTGAATCTTCTCTGCGTCTTCATCCGGTATTTCTTTTCCAAACTCTTCCTCCAGCACCATTACCAACTCAACCAGATCAAGAGAATCAGCACCCAAATCATCCACGAAGGAAGCTTCGGGCACCACTTCATCTACACTTACTCCCAATTGCTCCACAACAATATTTTTTACTTGCTCCTCAATATCCATTTTTACATCACCTCCCTTTTTGACATTTTTTATCTTTTCGGCTTCTGCGTTTTCTCGATCTTTGCCCAGGAATCACGTAATGATACTGTTCTATTGAACACCAGCATATCATCTGAAGAATCAACAGAATCGACACAAAAATATCCCTGTCTCTCGAACTGGTACCGACTTCCTGGTACTGCACCTGCCAGACTTGGTTCAACACGACATGAAGTTAACCTCTGGAGTGAATCTGGGTTTAAATAAGATTTATAATCACCAGCATCCTTTTCTTCACCCGGGTTTTCCTTTATGAAGAGATGATCGTATAAGCGCACTTCAGCTTTTAACGAATGAACAGCAGAAACCCAGTGTAACGTTGCCTTGACCTTACGCCCATCTGGAGAGTCACCGCCACGTGTCCTGGGGTCATACGTACAATGCAGTTCAATGACTTCACCTGTTTTTTCATCCCTAACAACTCCTGCACAGGTAATATAATATGCATATCGCAGACGTACCTCACGACCGGGTGCCAAACGGAAAAACTTTTTGGGTGGATCATCACGAAAGTCTTCTTGCTCGATATACAACACCCGAGAAAAAGGAACTTTACGTGCACCCATATTTGGATCTTCAGGATTGTTTATAGCCTCTAGTTCTTCTACTTTATCTTCCGGATAGTTATCAATAATAACTTTAAGTGGACGCAATACACCCATCACACGCTGAGCATTTTTGTTCAGATCTTCACGAAGACAGTGCTCCAGCAGTGCTACATCCACTATACTCTCCCTCTTTGCCACTCCGATTCGCTCACAAAAGTTCCGAATTGATTCAGGTGTATAACCCCTCCTCCTAAGACCAGATATTGTAGGCATTCGAGGATCGTCCCATCCTTTTACATAGCCATGTTCTACTAACTCCAGAAGTTTTCGTTTGCTCATCACTGTATAAGTTAGATTGAGACGTGCGAACTCTATTTGCTGCGGATGATATACGTTCAATTCATTAAGAAACCAATCATACAGGGGCCGATGATCTTCAAATTCCAGCGTACAAACCGAATGTGTAATCCCTTCTATGGAATCCTCCAGGCCATGGGCCCAGTCATACATCGGGTAGATACACCATTTGTCCCCCGTTCTGTGATGTTTCGCCTGCAGAATGCGATACATAACAGGATCACGCATATTCAAATTCGGAGATGCCATGTCAATTTTCGCCCGAAGCGTGCGTGAGCCATCATCAAATTTCCCCACCCGCATACTTTCGAACAAGTCAAGGTTTTCATCGATGCTACGATTCCTATACGGACTGTCCTTGCCTGGCTCAGTTAAGGTACCACGGTATTCCCTGGTTTCATCTGCCTTTAAATCACATACATATGCTTTGCCCGCTTTAATAAGTTGGACGGCGTACTGATACATTTGCTCGAAGTAGTCTGAAGCATAAAACAACCTATCCCCCCAATCAAATCCAAGCCACCTAACATCTTCTTTGATTGATTTGACGTACTCATCTTCTTCCTTAATGGGATTGGTATCATCAAATCTCAGATTGCAAAGACCCCCCTCGTTTCCAGCAGCAAGACCAAAATTGAGACAGATAGATTTAGCATGTCCAATATGCAGATAACCATTTGGCTCAGGTGGGAATCTGGTTATTACTCGACCTTCGTTCTTGTTTACCTTCAGGTCCTCCGCAATGATATTGCGGATAAAGTTTGGTGCCGGGATCGAACCAGTATTTTTCATATCTGCGTTTCCCTTCTCCTCTTTCTCTTTGTTGTTCCGTTCACTGCTCAGCTTCTTCATCTCTTATTCCACCTCAACACCAGTAACAACGATGTTAAATCCTTCCTTACTATTAACATCGCATTTTAGCATATTACATTTATAATGAACAAACTATAAATAAATTAAAAAATATTTCAGTTATTTTTTCAATCTCAACCTGCAACTCGATATAAAGTGCATTCTGCAAAAAATATCTTGACAAAGAAAATCGCAAAGTATAACATATGTACAAGTTATCTGCTTTCACCCTCTTCTTCCCCTTGAAGGGGGCTGGTTTTTATAGGAGCGAAACCCAAAAACATAATTCCAGACTTACACAGTATGTCAAAGAACAAGCCTTTAACTTTCAAACAGGAAAGGGTTCTCTCTTTTCTCAAAGATTACCTCAGTCGTTATGGGTATCCTCCTACAGTAAGAGAAATTACAAGGCATCTTAAGATGGCAGGCCCCCACAGCGCTAAACGCTTCCTGGATATGCTGGAACAAAAGGGATACATCCGCAGAGTGGCGAAAAGTTCTCGCGCTATCGAAATCATCAACACACCTTCCTCTCCCCCTGTCAGGATGGTCCCCATCATAGGAAGGGTAAGGGCAGGCACCCCTTTACTGGCTTTAGAAAACATCGAAGGCAATCTCGCCCTGGATCGCTCACTAGCCAGATGGAAAGATGTCTTCCTGCTTCGGGTTATAGGGGAAAGCATGATTGAGGCACACATTGAGGATGGAGACCTGGCTCTGATAAAGCCTCAACCCACTGCTTTAAACGGTGAAATTGTAGTTCTCCTGCTCAATGATGAAGCTACCATCAAGCGATTCTTCAAAGAAGAAGATACCATCCGCCTGGAGCCGGCAAACTCATCAATGGAACCAATCATCATCAAGGAGGGCAAGGGAGAAGTTAGCATTGTGGGTAAGGTGGTCGCCATCTTAAGGAACATTGAGGGAAAAACTATCCGGGTCAAGAGGTAGGAATTGATATTAGATGCTGGATTAGACGATTGTGGAATTCGGATTGCAGAATGCGGAATTAAAATCCGAAATAAGAATATCGAAATCCGAAGCAAATCCGGAATTCAAATGTCATAAATTCAAAACATAATTTGCAAATGTGGACAAAATCCAAGGGCACATTGTGCGAAATGCAGGATACTGGATTAAACGATTGCGGAATTAAGATCCTGATTAGAAACTCTTGCAAAAGAAATACCTTTGTGCCCTTTGCATCTTCGCGGTTTTTTACAAAAAAGGAACTTCATAAGTAATGAAGATCGAACAACCCGTTAAAGTAGGAGCTGTCTTTGGTGGAGGCAAAAAGATCAGACCAGTCTGGTTCGTCTGGGAAGGCAGAGAATACCATATTAAAGATATTACCTACACCTGGGGCAGCCGGGAAGGACGATCCCTCCTATACCACTTTTCCGTCACTGACAAGGCTGATAACCTCTATGAACTCTGCTATCGAACAGAAAGTGCCACCTGGCATCTCTTAGCTCTCGAAGAAGGACATTAATGGCATCCCGAATTATCATGCACATCGATATGAATGCCTTTTTTGCATCAGTGGAACAACAATGCAACCCTGCTTTGAGAAACAAACCCATCGCAGTTATTGGATCAAATCAGAGGACAGTGGTCACTACTTCCTCCTACCAGGCACGCGCCTTCGGAGTGAAAACTGGAATGACTGTGAGAGAAGCAAAAAGGTGTTGCCATCATCTCATCCTGGTCACGGGCAACAATACAAAATATACGGATACCTGTGTAAAATTAACCTCCATCTTCAAACACTATACCCCGCTGGTGGAAGTATTTTCTATCGACGAAGCTTTTCTAGACATCACAGGTTCTCTGAAACTCTTCCAAAGTCCGGGCCATATCGCTGCCTCGATTAAGAAAAAAATAAAAGATAATCTGGGGCTAACCTGTTCAGTGGGTATCGCTCCCAACAAACTTCTGGCTAAACTTGCCAGCAATCTCAAGAAGCCAGATGGCCTGGTGGAAATCAAGCTGGAGGAAGTATCTTCCCTGCTAGAAAAGCTCCCCGTAAAAGAACTTTGCGGCATCGGTTCCCACCTGGAAGCTTATCTGGCTGAAATGGGGATCAGGACCTGCGGTGAACTGGGCAGGAGTAGTGTTCCATTCTTAAAGAAGAGGTTTGGTATCATCGGGGAGTATCTACACTCAATGGGGCAAGGCATCGATGACTCCCCGGTTATCCCTCTGGGAGAAGAGTCCCCACCTAAATCTATTGGACACAGCATGACCCTTCCGTCCGATATATCACAAAGGGAGGTGATGGCAAAACACCTTTTCAGGTTAGCTGAGATGGTTGGCAGGCGGCTTAGGAGATACCGTCTTCAGGGCAGGACTATTGCCTTAACTGTCAGGTACAGCGACTTCACCACTTTTACCAGACAGCTTACCCTTAAACACCCCATTGACCACAGCCAGTATATCTACCAGAACACCCTCAAGATCCTTAATACCATCCGATTAAAACAAGCCGTGAGGCTCCTGGGAGTAACTATCTCTAATCTGATTTCAAGAACGGTACAACTACCCCTATTTGAAGAAGAAAAAAAGGGGATGATCATTACCAAACTGATGGATGATATCAATGACCGCTATGGAGAGTTCACCCTGACCTGGGGGGGTGTTCTTTTCCCCTTTTGTCATTATGGAGTCATATCACCGGCCTGGCGTCCTGAAGGTGCACGGAAGGTTGAATGTGGCTACTAAACATACACAGGATTAGGCTAAAATGCTACTATGCTTATCCGTATGCTGCAGGAAGAAGCTAACTAAAACATTGAATAAGAAGGAATTATCTTTAAAATTAATTAAAGTAGTACTGTTTCAAACCGAAAAGAACAATATTGATTAGTGTGTATTTTAACTCCTGCTCAAATTGGAGGATCAAAAAGCCACAGGCGCTATCTTATCTATCTTGAAGCTATAAAAGCAGGTCCCAATTCTCAAAAGGGACACAACAAACCATAAACTTGCATGAACACCAATCGGCACTCTAATGGATTCATCAGCAATAAAGAATAACAATTTACGAAGACCATCTCCTGCACACAATCCAGCCAATAGCAAATCAGTACCGGGTAGAGATTCCAGTCTCAATGGCACTCTTAAGCGTGGAGATAAAGGGAAGAGTTCGCAAAAACTCGGTCAGATTCTTCTCAAAGAAGGTCTTATCTCTCAAATTCAGCTGAATGAAGCTGTAAGAATTAATGAAAAGACCAATGCGCGTCTGGGACGTATTCTGGTTAAATTGGGTTATGTAGAAAACAAGTCAATAGTAGAATGTCTTGCTAGAAAATACAATTTCCCAGTTATTAATATTGAGGAGCACAACATCCCAGAAGAAGTAATCAAACGTGTGCCATACGAGCTAGCGAAGAAACACTTTTCGATTCCCATCGATTATAAAGACAACACCCTCATTGTTGCCATGTCAGATCCTACCGACAGCATAGCCATCGAAGACATCCAGTTTAAGACCAATCTCTCAATCAAAGCTACCCTCTCCATGGAGAACAGCATAATTGATGCTTTCAAGAAATACTATCACATCGAAAGCAAAGAATACAAAAGCCTCATGTCAAACACTCTGGAAATCGAGGAAGAAGAAATTAAAGTTGAGGAGATTGAAGATTATGGGAAACTCTTATCTGATGCAGTTGATGAATTCGGAATTAATTATGGCGATGCCCAAGAACCAGATGAAGGAATATATTCTGCAGGAGATACACCCATTGTCAAATTGGTACAGTCTATCATTATCAAGGCTATCAAGATGGGTGCAAGTGATATTCACATCGAGCCATTTGAAAAAGCATACTACGTGAGATATCGGTTAGACGGTGAACTTTATAGAGCCATGAGTTTGCCACCATCCATCAAAGAAGCCATAACATCAAGGATAAAAATATTATCAAATATGAACATAGCTGAGAGGCGGTTACCTCAGGATGGTAGAATTAGAATAAGATTGGGAAAGACCCGAACTGTTGATATAAGAGTTAATACACTTCCAACTATTTTTGGAGAGGGTGTAGTCCTTCGTCTACTTGACAAATCAAACCTCAAAGTTGACCTGACCCAACTCGGATTCACCGAGGAAGGACTGAAAAAATTTGATGCAGCCATAATCAAACCCTACGGTATGGCACTGGTCACAGGTCCAACCGGAAGTGGAAAAACGACCACACTATATTCCGCTCTCAATAAATTAAATACCACCAATAAAAAGATCCTTACCGCTGAGGACCCTATTGAATACAATTTCACAGGGATCAATCAGGTTCAGATAAAAGAAGATATTGGCCTTTCTTTTGCCAGTGCTTTGAGAGCATTCTTAAGACAGGACCCTGACATTATCATGGTGGGTGAGATCCGTGATCAGGAAACAGCAGAGATATCAATCAAGGCTGCTCTCACTGGTCACTTTGTCCTAAGCACCCTTCACACCAATGACTGCCCTTCCACAGTAGGACGAATGATGGATATTGGCGTAAAACCGTACCTGATATCATCAGCTATTACAGTAATCATTGCGCAAAGGTTGCTCAGATGCATTTGTGAAAAATGCAAAATTCCAATTGAAAATCATGACCCCCAAATACTAAAAGAGGTGGGGGTGGATCCAGACCAACTAGATGGCGTTGAACTCTATAAGGGTAAGGGTTGTGACAACTGCTCAGGAACCGGATTCAAGGGGAGGGTTGCTGTCTATGAAATTCTGTTATTTGATGATGATATTAGAAAAATGGTTGCCTCAGACAAATTCTCTGAAATAGCATTAAGGGAAGTTGCTTCAGAAAAGGGCATGCTCACTTTAAGGCAAGAAGCACTACGGAAAGTATTAGAAGGAGTCACCACCGTAGAAGAGGTGCTTCATAAAACAACAGTATTAGGATAAAAATAATCAGGGAACATCTTTAACCGACACACAAAAGATTTAATCGTTTTAATTCCGCCCCTATATTTTTTTCAACAACTCAACCACTTAAATTTTTATATACTCCTTCAACTTTTGCAAGCTGTGCATCAAGATTAAAATCTTCAATCATTCTCTTTCTGGCAGCCTCTCCCATTTTCTCTCTCAACCCAACATCTTTTGCTAAATTAATAATAGCATGTGCTAGATTTTCTGGAGTGTCTTCAACTACCAATCCACTAATGCCATCCTCTACAATCTCTGAAAGCATTCCTCTGTTTGCTACAATGACCGGTTTTCCCATAGCCATAGCTTCTCTAACAGCACGGCAACTTCCATCAGTTCCCGGTACCAGAAACACCTTTATATCTAAAGCAGCCAGTATCTCCGTATAATCTTCTAACCGATAACCCGTAAAGACAACATGATCTTTGAGCCCCAGGGCTTCTACGGGTTTAATTGCAACCTCCTGTATGTGTGTTCCCCGTCCAATTATAAAAACCTTTAACTTGGGCACCTCTTTTACAGCATATTCAATAGACTTTAGGAAGACCTCAAAGCGACGATGAGTCTGTACTCTTGCTACGATACCTACCACCGGGTCACTCATACTAATTCCAAAACGTTTTCTTACTTTGCTGCTTTCAATTTTCTGATTGAACCGACCACAATCTACCCCAGGGCATATATTCCAGATTTTTTCTGAAGAGAAATTAAAGGTTTTTTGCATCGCGTTTTTAGAAGTCTCTGAAACAACTATTAATCCATCGGTTAAATACGACAATAGCACTCTATTTCTCATGCTGTGTGTTAACCCCAATCCATCATAGACTGTACGTATAATTAAAATCCTCTTCGACAAACACCTTGCTGCCACACCAGCAAGGAAATGGTCATTGAAAAGATGTGTGTGTATTAAATCAATATTTTCCTTTTTTATAAATGTTTTTAATCTCACTACATCAACAGTATCGTGCCAAATATGAAAATGTTTGTTGAGATAAAATTTATTTGCCAGATTTAAACCTCTCTTCTTTGCTCGCTTCTCAAGAGAATCCTCTACACCAGAAGGAGGTTTTCCGCAGGCGAAGGTAAGATCATATCCCCTGTCAACAAAATAAGTGACTGCATTAAGGACATGCTCAGCAGGTCCAGTCCATTTCCAGTTACTAAACAAGTGGAGTATTCTCACAAACACCTCAGAAAACCTACAACTTTTTGAAGTTAAAGGTGTGACTTAATAGTTATCCAGTTCTGTTTTTTCCTGGGAGGGGTGGCGGAAAGGTTATACCATAAGGCTGAGTAATCTTCTTCCTGCTAATCTCTAAGATTTTCTGATAATACTTTTTTCTCTGTTTAATCACAGGAGTTCCCCAGGCATAGTTTCTAAATAACTTCAACCGGTCACAAAGACTGATACAATCGGCTACGGATGCATTGATCTGTGCCAGGTTGTTTGACCTTTCTCTGAAAGAAAGATGGTGTTTAAAGCCAACCCTGTCTAAATCAATAAAATAGAATGTCCAACCACCTCCCATTTTTTCTTTAACCAGTATATTGTTCGATTTGAGATCAGCATGATAAATACCTTTTTGATGAAGATCTCTTAAAATTTGTGAAAACTCCCTGATGAACTGATCTTTTTTATGTACTTCAAATGAAGACAAATCATTTTTAAAATTCATGAGCACATAGTCATTTAGCTCAAAAGCCTGATCTATAAATTCGGTAAGAATTATGTCCTGCCTGGGCAGGCCAAAGCACCGCTTCTCAATGAGTGCCAAAGCGCCGGGCGTAGCAATGTTTCTTACCTTCAATCCTCGAGCGGCAAACCAGCATTTCCTGGCTCTCGACTTATATAAAATATAACGCAACCTGCTTAAAAAGCCTGGGTAATTCGATTCTTTTAACAACACCTTCAATTCTTTTTCATTATGGTTAATGCTAACCACTGATACAATCTCTTTGGAGGTTTTTTTTAACACTGTTAGTTCATTAGAGGCTAAGGCATTATGGTATGCTTCTATGATATCGGTTATAATTTTCTCTGAAAAACCCTTATTGTAAAACATGGTTTGCGATCTATCTTTCTTCACATCAAATTCACTGCTTTTTAGTAAACATCTTTTTGTTCTGCTCTTTAGATGGACCCTCCACAATTTTTCCGCTTTTTTTTCTATTCGACGGGCATTAACCTTAAATTGCCTAAGAAAAGAAGGGCATTTTCTGGTATATTCTTGAAGGAACCTCAACTGATCAGTTCGAGAGGGAGAGAGTGAATTTTTCAGCTGAGCCAAATCTCTAATACGCATCCAGATCGGTAATTTTCCAAGATGCCAGACCTTATGAAAATCAATGGGATATAACTGAGTTTCACCACTATTACTTTCCAACACTAAAATATTACCGGCATGAAGATCGCGATAAAAAAAGCCTTCACTATGTATCTTTTGAACGAGCAACGCTAACTTTTTAATAAGCATTCTTCTTTTAAGCAAAGTATCCCGAGATTTACCAACCTCTATATTATCCGCAGCATAACTGTGTAAAGGCCTGGCATTAACAATAGCTTTGGTAACAAGATAGCTGTCCAGCAAGCAATTAAATCTTCTCTCCTCCCCTTTGGCAAGAGGAAGGGGAACAGGGATATCTTTTCTCAGGAAAAGATTCATATTTTTCCATTCGCATGACGCTTTGGAAGAAAAAAAGAAATACTTAAAGGTATCCATAAATCCATAGCTTTTGTATCTCTTTACAAAGATGACTTCATCGCTTTCTGTTAAAGTCACAAAGACACTTACCCTTACATTATTCTCTTTGATAACATAGAATTCCGGATATGAATACACGTCCCTTATCTTCTCTACCAGTTCTCCTGGAATAAGAGAAGAGTACTCATCCAACACAGTCCATTTCATTCCACTTTTGTGGATTTTACGATAAGGCTGGCTTCTGCTCATTTTTCTATGTGGATCCCCCTATCTTATGTGTAACAGTTTCCAGCATGGGACGCAAGATCCCTGATAATATAGAAAAACAAAGAGTTTGTTTCTATCATCCATATGCTATCATGTTCGAATCTTAAAGAAACCTACCCGACCTCAGCGGTTAGTTAAACTTTAACTCTTATGCTTTTCCAGCTCCCAAAGTTTGGCATATTTTAGAAAGACATAGAAAGACGAGGAGACAGCGATTATAAAACCTGGCAAACCATCCATAAATCCCTTTTTAATTACATACATCTCAAAGAATCTAAAGGGTGGCCGGAATAGAAGTTTGAAAAGACTGAATTTCTTGCTCTCGCTTCCCAAAACTTTAGCAGTAATAGTAGAAAAGCTATCGACAGTCTGTAATTGGTGGGACAGGTTTTTATAAACGAAATGAAGAAGTTCCCCACTAAGTTGTTTAGTGGCACCCTGGAGAATAACCTTATCATGGGGGTCCTTTCCACCCCAGCTACCCTTTGATTTTTTAAACAATCTAAGTTTATAATCGGGGTACCATCCACAATGATTGATCCATCTCCCCAGGTAAAACGAATGGCGGGGGAATAAATAACCATCGAAGCCCTTATCATCCTTTGACAAGTGACTTTCTATTTCCTCTCTTAGCTCTGGAGAAATTCGTTCATCGGCATCCAGGCATAATACCCACTCATTTTTGGCATGATCAAGGGCACAATTCTTTTGTTTCACATGTCCCTGCCACTCTTTTTGAAAAACCCTGTTCGTATACTCACGGCAAACATTAACAGTGTTGTCCTGGCTTAAGGAATCAACAATAACGATATCTTCTACCCACTTAATCGACTCAAGACAATCACGAATATTCTTTTCTTCATTGAAGGTAATAACACATGCTGAAATCGGTGGTCTTTCCATGTTATTTGCAACTCTATATTGATCTAATATTCTAGTTTAGTATACCGTTCTTAACATTTAGAAGTTTCTTTACAGCATCAAAAACCTCATCAGGTTTAACCATGGTCATGCATTGCACACTCTTACAATCCCTTTTCCTGCAAGGACTGCAAGGCACATCCTTCCTTAACATAATGTGTGGATTTTTTTCATAAGGTGCGTTAACAACATGATTGGTTGGTCCATAGATGGCTACCACCGGTGTTTTGACAAAGGAAGCAATATGCATAGGGCCACTATCACTTCCTAAAAAAAGATTGCATCTGTTAAATATTTCTGCAAGTTGCCTCAAATTTTCAGTTTTACACGCAATAGTTGACCCATGTCTCATACGATCCACAACAGCCTCAGAAGTTTCTAACTCTCCAGGACCCCACGTCCATAAAATATTAGCATCCAACCTTTCTATAAGTTTATCAGCAACAGTTGCATAGCATGAAATATCCCATCTTTTATAAGGGGTTTTTTTACTGGTTCCCGGATGAATGGCAATCAATGGAGTATGCTTATTTAGGTCTTTTTCTTTAAAGAAATCATCTATGTAATGCCTATCTTTATCAGTTATTGGAATGATTGGTTTCTGGCCATCACCATCACCATAATCATCATAATCAATCCCAAGGAAACGTATGAATTTGAGATTCCTCTCTATTCTATTAATTTCATCCGTTTCAAGAGTGATATGATAGTTATTAAATAGATAATTGCATTCTTTAGAATAGTCTCGGCTAAAACCCGCCCGCAAAGGCACACCACTGAAAAAACTTATCACACCACTTTTTAAAATACCATGAAAATCGAGTACCAGATCAAAGTGCTCCTTCCTTATCTCTCGAAAAAAAGCTGTCACCTCTTTGAAAGGATTCAGGAAATTACGTATGCTAAAAATCTCTTTCGTCCACTTTTTTCTTTTAAAAATAAAAAGCCGGTCTAAATCGGGATGCCCCTGTAATATATCTTGGGCATTTTCTTCAACAACCCAGGCAATATAAGCAGTAGGATATTTATTCCTTAAAGCTCTTAGTGCAGGCAATGTTCTAACCACATCTCCAATAGCACTTAATCTAAGAATAAGAATTTTCTCTGGGATTATATCCATAACCACTTTATTATTCATAAGCTCCGTAAATCATTCTACGCAATATTCTGCAATACCTTTGTAAATAGCCAGGTTTCTTATTATACCAGCAGATTCTTTTTTTCAATATAAATATCTTTCACTTACTCTTACCTAGCGAAGCTTCGCCTCAAAACGACGGGGCTTCGCGATACTGGATACTGGATTCTTGATGCTGGATAGAAGATGTTAATTCGTTTTTTTTTGCCAGGATCCAGTATCTAACATCCAGCATCTCTTTGCATAAGTGTATCTTTAAAAACTTGACTCAACTGCTTAAGTTTTCGGACTATAATAGACGTCTAGTACCCCAGGCTTAATTGATCCATCTCTATATACTCCTTTAATATCAATAATTTATAGAAGTTGCAAGATGCTAAAATACGTTACCATCCTCTTTCTGTTTAAAAGGAATTATGTCTTTATCTATCTGTATTTTAATAACATTTCTTTTTTACTCTCTCAATCTTCTCAAACCAGGAAGGGGTGAATTTGACTTTTCGCAAATCATCACATTTGAAGCCCGAAAATGAAGGCTTGCTATAAAAACAAAACATGCTATAGTGTCATACGTTTATAGATATTACCAATTATAAAATACTTGGTATAGGAGTTGATCAACATTGGAAAGAGCATTTAAAATAGTCTGTTGCAATTGTGGTCATATTCACATCCACCGCAGCATAGATGAACCATTAGAGAAATGCAAAGTATGTAAAGAACAGCTGTCAATAGATTCTTCCTGGGGTTCTCATGCCGTAAGAATCTATGTCGAGGACGCTGACCCAAAACTCATAGAAGATTTTATCGCAGAGATAAAAGCTAAAAGCATAAGGTTGAGTAAAAAGAAAAAGATAGGGAAAAAGAAAGTACCCAGAATTATTAAAAAAGTAGCTTAAATATCCTGTGCTTACAAATAGTTGCGCATTATTGCTTCCTAAAGAGATACTTTTATGCTATTAGCCTCACTATTCTCACACACATCTCCCAATAGTAAAAATCCTTGCTAAATACAACCCCGTTTGCTATCTTCAATCTAAACTTTGATAACTATTTACCCAACATGTTCATATCATGATGATAACATTCTCTTTCCCACCTTTTATGCTCAAAATGGCTATAATACCAGAAAGTAATTAGAACTACTGAACCATGGCTCAATATATTAAATTACCCAAAACATGCAGTTTAATTGAAAATGGTAATGTAAGCCTTTTAGTCAAGAATGAGTTTAAAGAAAAACTCCTAAAGCAAGGTATCTCAAATCCTAAAGAGCTCATAGATAATCCTTCTTATCTATCCAAGAAGGATTTTAAAGGTCGTGGTCCCCTTACTTCCATTTTAATTCAAGATAGTAATGGAGAAAGAATGGTAGCAAAACGCTGCATGCGCGGTGGTTTGTTAAGATTTATCAACAAAGATATTTTTTTGGGTGGAAATCGCCCGTTTAATGAAATGATTGCCAATACAAAAATCATGGGAAAGGGCATTGTGACAGCAGAAATCATTGCGGCTGTAAAACATAAAGTTTTCGGACCAGTCTACAGGGCTTACATTTTCTCAAAGGAACTTCCTGAATGTATCGATTTAATTAGCTATTTTGATGGATTGAAGCAGAAATCATCCAAACAACGCTTTAAAGCAAAGAAACATCTTTTTCAAGCCATAGCCAGTGAGTTCGTCAAAATGCACAGTGAAGGTATCTACCACAGTGACTTGCATATTAAAAACATTCTTATAAAGCAGAAAGACAGTGCTAAACCACAAATCTATATTATTGACTTTGATAAAACAGACATTAAAGATACTCTAACTCCTAAACAAAAAGCTAAAAATCTACTACGTTTTAATCGTTCCATTGAGAAATACAGATTGAAGGGGGGAACTATTACGAGGACAGATCAGTTGAGATTTTTCAAGGAGTACTTTAAATTAGATATAGATGTATCTAATATATATAGAATAAATAGGGGTAGATATATTACACTCCTCAAACTGCGCATATTGAAATGGAGGTTTTTAAACTTCACATCAAAAATGCTTAAAAATTGACTACTCCAGGAGAGTAGCCTCCTCAATCAACATAACAGGTATGTCATCCTTTATATGATAAACAAGCTTGCAGTGATGACATATGAGCTGCTTTTCTTCCTCACGGTATTCCAGCTCCCCTGTACAGCCGGGATCTCTCACACATTTAGGACAGGCTAGAATATCCAGGAGTTCCTTGCTAAGTGCCATTTAATCCTCCTTTAAAATTCTTTGAATTCACAATTCCTCAATTCCTAAATCCCTCAATTGCTTTAACCACTTCCATTCTTCTTTAAGTCCTGTTTTTAAATCGACCTCTGGAATATATCCCAGATGCTTTTTTGCTTTGTTGGTATCAGCAAGAGTATGTCTTACATCGCCTTTTTGTACATCCCGATACACTATTTTTGCAGCCTTCCCTGCTATATTCTGAATAATATCTAAAACCTCATTTACTGACACTCTTGAACCTCCACCAACATTAAATATCTCACCCTGTGCATTGCTTTTCATCGCAAGCATGTTGCCTGAAACGGCATCGGATATAAAAGTAAAATCTCTTGTCTGCTCACCATTGCCATAAATTTCAATCTCCCCGCCACCTAAGATTGCTCTCACAAATCTATGAAATGCCATGTCCGGCCTTTGTCTGGGACCATATACGGTAAAATAACGGAGTGAGATGACTGGAACTTGATAGTTCTTCCAGTAAGAATAACAGAGGTGTTCACCAGCCAGCTTGGTTACACCATAGGGAGAAACAGGTTTTAATAAGCTTTTTTCCCTCAAAGGAAGCTCTTCTGAATCTCCATATACGGAGGAAGAAGAGGCATAGATAAATCTCCTTATATCCAAACGTTTGCATGCCTCCAGTAACTTCTGGGTAGCTAATATGTTATTGGAAGTATAAATCTCAAATTCAGCCCCCCAGCTAGACCGCACTCCGGCCTGAGCCGCCTGGTGAAAGATATAATCAACGCCAACCAAAAGATCACTCAGATTTACCTCCAGAAGATTATCCTCCAAAAAGGTAAAATCTGATAATTGTAAAAGTCCTTTTAAATTCTTCTCTTTAATGGATCTGGCATAGTAGTCTGTAAAACAATCTATCCCTACTACTTCATGCCCTTCTTTGATCAACCTTTCCGCTAAATGTGAACCGATAAATCCCGCTACTCCTGTAACCAGCGATCGCATAATAAGGCTTCCTTCCTATCTATTGGTTAACTTAAATTAGAATGCAGCTTTTGCAGATTCACCCGGTTGGAAATAGTCTTACTTGTCACGATTTTAACAACATACTTACATTAATTACTTATCACGCAACTCGTAACCCGTAACTCGAAACATTATCGTTTAATTCAATCAACATAAAGAGTGAACCTACGTCCCAAAATCAATTATTTGCATCACCATGCCCAAGCTGTTTAACTACTGCATCCAACACTTCTTCTACTGAAATCCTGTCCATGCAGGATTTGATATCACATTTTCTTTTAAAGCAAGGGCTACAGGAAATATTATTTCTTAAAATAATTGCATTATTAGAATATGGACCTGTTCTCCATGGAGCAGTTGGACCAAAAAGGGCAACAGTAGGCGTGCCCATAGCAGAAGCAATATGCATTGGACCAGAATCCGTTGTAATCATTAAGTCTGATAAACTCAAAAGGAAAGAAAGCTCTTTTAAACTGGTTTCACCAGAACTGTTGAGAGCCTTATGTTCCATCAAAGATAGAATGTCTTCAATGGATTGATAGTCATCCTTTCCTCCGGTAAAAATAATTTGAGCACCATAATTTTCTATGAGTCTATCAGAAAGTTTTGCCATCTTTAATGGCTGCCAAAGCTTTGTTACCCAACCAGCCTGAGAATTTATTGCTATCAAAAGCCTGGATGTACTTATCTTATTAGCTGAAAGAAAGCGTTGAACCTTACTTTTATCTTCCTCACCAATAGGAATAGTAAAACCCGTTGTGGAATTTTGATTCGTCTTTAAACCATTCCCAAAATTGTTGAGTTTTTTCTCTAATGGGTCAAAGGCAACCCTATCAGGTTTTACACCTAAAAACCTCACAATATTCATATTTCTTTCTACTGCATGCTGATCCAGAGAATATGGAGGAATCCTCTCATTAAGAAAGAAGTAGCTCAATTCCCTTGTCCTGTCATACCCTATCTTCCTTTTGCCTCTGCTCAAAAAAACTAACAAACCACTTTTCAGCAAGCCCTGGAAGTCGATAACCCAATCATAGTCCTTAGATCTCAACTCTATAATAAAGACTGTGATTTCTTTTAAGGTATGGTACCACAATGAAGGTTTTTTTAAGTCCTTAAGCCACCTTTTTCTTTTAGAAACAACCACTCTTTTAAGATAAGGGTGATCGTTAATGATATCACATGACTTTTCCTCAACCAGCCAGGTTATGTTACTCTCAGGGAAATTGTGGTGCAGAGCATCAAGGGCGGGCAGTGTGTGAATTACATCACCGATGGCACTCAATTTTACGATTAGTATCTCCATTTTTCTCAATGTCAAGATCGTTCACAATCCATTTGACTGCATCAAAAATATCGTCTGCCACGTATTCAGGCCTTCTTATTCTAGTACCTTCTATCTTTTTAAGTTCATCCTTACCATAACCAGTTAGTACTAAAACCCCTTTAACTCCTATCCGATGGGCACATTCCACATCTGCCATTTTGTCTCCCACCATATAAGAGCTAGCAATGTCAATACCATGTTCCTCTGAAGCCTGTCTGAGCAATCCTGAAGCAGGCTTCCTGCATTCACACTTTTTACGGTATGTTTCAACAACCCCTTCGGGATGGTGTGGGCAATAATAAATGCCGTCAAGAAATGCACCTTGATCCGACAATATTTTTTCCATTTTCTTGTGAACTCGGCTTACCATCTCTTCAGGGAAATACCCTTTTGCAACACCAGCCTGGTTCGTGACAACGATTACCTTTAAACCACACTCATTCATTAATTTCACAGCCTCTGCTGATTTAGGCATAAGCTGAAACTGGTCAAGGTTACTAATATAGCCAACTTCCTCGCTGATCGTTCCATCTCTATCTAGAAATACAGCTCCTTTAAAATCTTTACACATCATCCCTTTTTCCCAAACACTCTTAAAAAAATATCATCTATATGTTTAAGATAGTTTTTCATATTACACGACTGCTCAATCTCTTTTTTGCTAAGATATTTCTTTACAGCACTGTCCTTAGCAATAACATTTTTAAAATCCTTACCCTCATCCCATGCTTTTAAAGCACTTTTTTGCACCACTCGATAAGCATTCTCTCTACTTAAACCTTTTTTAACCAGCCGGAGCATTATGGCTTGTGAAAAGAAGATACCATTCGTCAGGTTTAAATTCTTTTCCATCTGTTTAGGATAAACAACCAATTGCTCCACTATAGAAGTAAAGCGGTTAAGCATGAAATCAATCAAAATGGTACTATCCGGTCCAATCACTCTCTCTGCCGAACTGTGACTGATATCCCTTTCATGCCAGAGGGTAACATTCTCAAAAGCCGTTAATGCATGAGAACGCACCACTCGAGCAAGGCCAGACAGATTTTCCGAAAGAACTGGATTGCGTTTGTGAGGCATTGCTGATGACCCCTTCTGTCCTTTGGAGAAAAATTCTTCTACCTCTCCAACCTCAGTTCTCTGCAGCAGTCTTATCTCCTGTGCAAAGTTATCAAGGGAGCTGGCAACAATAGCCAGTGTAGCAAAAAATTCAGCATGTCTATCTCGCTGGATAATTTGGGTCGATACAGGGGCAGGTTTCAACCCTAACTTCTTACAAACATATTCTTCCACGAAGGGTGAAGTATGAGCAAAGGTTCCCACTGCTCCAGAAATCTTACCATAGCTTATAGTTTCTTTGGCTCTTTGCATTCGCGTAAGATTCCTTTTCATCTCTTCATACCATAGAGCCATCTTGAAACCAAAGGTGATGGGTTCCGCATGTATTCCATGGGTTCTCCCTATCATGATTGTCTGTTTGTGTTTTAATGCCTTCTCCTTTAAAACAGCAAGAAGACGTTCTGTATCCTTGATGATAAGCATAGACGCCTCTTTGAGCAAAAGAGACAGAGAAGTATCTAAGATATCTGAAGAGGTAATGCCCATGTGAATATAGCGGGCATCGTCACCTACATGCTCAGACACACTTGTAAGAAAGGCAATAACATCATGCTTCACTTCACGTTCAATCTCATCGATTCGTCCTATATCAAAAGAGGCATTCCTCTTGATATTCTTTAAAGATGAATTCGGTATCTCTCCCAATTTATTAAGTGCTTCACAAACAAGTATCTCAATATCAAGCCATTTCCTGAACCTGTTTTCAGGCTCCCAAATATTCCCCATTTCTTTCCTGGTATAGCGTGGTATCATTTGTTCTCCTTATTTAGTGCTTCAGGTTTAGGATTTGGCATTCTTCAACCTTCTCCCTTTATAGCTTCTTCCCTCAGTACTCTCCTCAATACCTTTCCTACTGGTGTTTTAGGAAGTTCCTTTCTGAATTCAACTTTTTTTGGGACCTTGTACTTCGCCAGATTTTCTCTGCAAAAACAGACTATCTCTTCCTGCGCAGCAACCTCCCCTTCTTTTAACACAACGTAGAGCATTACCTTTTCTCCCCGGAGCCGATCAGGTATTCCTACAGCTGCAGCATCAAAAACCTTGGGATGCTTTAAAACCACCTCATCAATCTCATTGGGATAGATGTTAAATCCTTCAGAAATAATCATATCTTTTTTTCTATCAATAATATAAAAGTAACCATCTTCATCAATCCGTGCAATATCACCAGTATAAAGCCAGCCGTCTTTTATTGCAAGATCAGTTTCAGCTGTCATATTCCAGTACCCTTTCATAACTTGTGGTCCTTTAATGCAGAGTTCACCGGCCTCTCCCAGAGGCATTTCTTTTTCACTGTCTTCAATATCAACAATCTTACAATCCGTATCCGCTAAAGGCAGACCAATACTTCCAATCTTTCTCTCCTTATGCACAGGATTGGAATGGGTAACAGGCGAAGCTTCTGTTAAACCATATCCTTCCATAATCACTCCACCTGTCAGTTTCTCAAATTCTTCTATGACCGTGATAGGAAGTGGTGCCGAACCCGAAATACAATAATTAACTGATGAAATATCCCATTTCTTAATATTTTTATAATTATTCAAAGCAGCATAGATTCCTGGAATGCCTGGGAAAAAAGTAACTCGATAGTCCTGAATTGCCTTTAAGATATCTTTCGGCACAAAACGGGGTATCAGCACCATAGAACTTCCACTGACAATCGAAAGATTCATACAGGCAGCAATACCATAGGTATGAAACAGGGGCAAAATGCTCAGGATAACTTCTTCTCCTTCTCTTATTGTATAATACCAAGCACTCATCTGGTAAGTATTAGAAACGATATTGCTGTGTGTTAATTCCGCACCCTTTGAAACACCAGTCGTGCCTCCACTATATTGCAGGATTGCAATATCATCTGGTGATATTGTAACTGAAGGACAATCAGATGAACCTCCAGTAATCAAATCCTTAAAATTAAACATTCCTGTACCCTTCCCTGCCGATACCTTATGATCCCCTCTCATCTGAAATATGGGGTAGAGCATCTTTTTTAAAGGGGGCAAATATTCTTTAATTGAAGTAATAATAATATTTTTAAGATTGGACGGATCTTTTATTGACGAAACCCGAGGGTATAAAAGATCTAAAGCAATCAGGGTCCGAGCTCCGGAATTTTCTATCTGGTAAGCTATCTCCCTCTCCTGATACATGGGATTGGCAGGAACAGCAATAGCCCCTATTCTAAAAATACTATAGAAAGCTATAACCATTTGAGGGCAGTTAGGTAGGAGTAAAGCCACACGGTCACCTTCTTTGATACCGAGATTGAATAGTCCACTTGCAAATCTATCTACCAGGTGATCAAGTACCTGGTAACTAATCCTGTTTCCACCGAAGATGAGCGCCGTATTTTCAGGATAGTTTTGCGAGGTATTTCTGAGCATTTCATCGATGGCTATTTTAGGATACTGCAAAGTACCCGGTACACCATCGGTGTAATGTTTTTTCCATGGTTTTTCCACTCCTCTGCTCCCCTTATTTTTTCACACAATTCATATAGTTCTAAGTTTTAACCCAGATTTTGCAGTAGGTATCGTAGCGAGGCGCTGAATACCGTGGCGAAACGTGCAGTTGGAACGATTTTACAACGAAGGCATATCCATAGATATGTCAAGAAGTAAAATCGTGAAACAAGCGGTGCAGCAAGGATTTTCAAGCCGTAGTAGATGGCTACTGCAAATTCTGGGTTTAATATTAGAATTGTGCATGCAATTTGTCAAACAAAAATGCACATGCGGGCTCCGTTCATATTTAACTTATTTCACTTTTCATTTGACCTCGCACATTATGCTGATATGATGTCTTCTCTAAAGAAACTGTTACAAATAACTTCACATTTCACTTTGCCATTGCGAGGAGTGTGATCACTCACCTTCTAATTTGATATTGCTCAGATAGTCAGTCATTGCGAGGAGCGTAAGTGACGAAGCAATCTCATGCAGAAACATTCCATATGAATAAAAAATATATTCACTTAATATTGCTTTCAGCTGTTTTATTGATACTCAGTTTTCCTAATATTGATCAGTCTTACCTGGCCTGGGTTTCCTTGATTCCCATTCTTTATGCTGTGGAAGGGAAAAGTGTTTATAGAACTTTCTCTTTAGGATGGCTTTGTGGATTTATTTTCTACATTGGTCTCATCTACTGGATTGTGGTTGTAACTACTACTTATGGTAAACTAGTCTATCCCCTGGGAATACTGGTTATGCTTTTACTGGTAAGCTATCTGAGTATATATTTTGGTCTTAGCTTTGCAATTTCAAGGTTTATTGAAGAAAAAACCACATTCAAATTGCCAATCATACTTCCTTTCGTCTGGGTCACAATGGAATATCTAAGATCTTTTTTGTTCACTGGATTTCCATGGGAGAGCCTGGGATATTCCCAATACCAATCACTTTCACTGGTTCAATTCGCTGACATTACAGGAGTTTATGGAATAAGCTTTTTAATTGTCTGTGTAAACACAACTTTATACCTATTGTTGAGAAGTCTATCCAATAAGAAAATTCCCTGCAAAGAAATTATTTTTACAGTTCTTCTTGTAACAATAGCTGTCATTTATGGTAGATGGCGTATTGTTGAAATTAAAAAACTTACAGAGTCATCAGCAACTATGAAAGCAGGATTAATACAGGGAAACGTCGACCAGGGAATAAAGTGGAATAAGGCTTTTAGAAAAAAAACCATAACAACACATCAACAGTTGAGTATCAAGGCACTACAGGATGGAACAAGACTCATTATCTGGCCAGAGTCATCTACTCCCTTTTATTTTCAATCTGAATTGGATTACCAAAATCTAATCTTTGAAATCATCAATGATAAAGACACCTATCTTTTATTAGGCAGTCCTTCCTATGAATTACGGGATGGTAAATATCGCAATTTCAATAGTGCTTTTCTGCTTTCTCCTTCATATAGGGTTATAGGTAGATACGACAAGATTCATCTTGTCCCTTATGGAGAATATGTTCCTTTAAAAAAGTTTTTCCCTTTTATTTATAAGATGGTGGAAGGAATAGGTGCGTTTTATCCAGGCCAGAATATATCACTCCTCAACTTGCCAGAAGCTTCCTTTGGTGTTCTTATATGTTATGAGATTATTTTCCCCGATCTCACCAGAAGGTTTGTCAAGAAAGGAGCTCGATTTCTGGTTAACATTACCAATGATGCATGGTTTGGGAAAACCAGTGCTCCTTACCAGCACATCTCTATGGCTGTCTTTAGAGCCATTGAGAACAGAAGGTTTATTGCAAGAGCTGCTAATACAGGAATCAGTGCATTCATCGATGCAACAGGAGATATAAAATATCCAAGCAGACTCTTTACTGAATCACTAATAACTGGTAAAATAGGTCTATTGACTATCCCAACATTTTACACCAATTATGGAGATGTCTTTGCCCTGTTATCTACACTTCTTTCTGTGGCATTACTCTCTATTGCTATGCTAAGGAAAATCAGTGGATAACACTCATCATGAATCATTTATCATGTAAGGAGGTACCCATGACATTCAATGAACTTCAAACATATATAAAAGAAGTAGGAGAAAGAATCATTAATTTGAGGGGTTATCTTTGAAGTTGCTGACAAAGAGCAACAATTACAAAAAATAGAAAAGAGAATTGAACAACCCGATTTCTGGGGAGACAACCTTGAAGCTCGCAGGTTTTTAAAGGAGAGGAAATTAATCAGAGATACTGTAGATGGATGGACACACCTAAAGCACCAGCTGGAAGAAAACAATATTTTACTTGAACTCGCTATTGACGAAAATGACGAAGAAGTGAAAAACGAGATTGAATCCAATCTCGATAAGATAGTGAAAGAAGTCGAAGACATCGAATTCCGGCACATGCTAAATGGAGAACACGATATCAATAATGCTTTTGTCAACATCAACTCTGGTGCTGGGGGAACAGAGGCTCAGGATTGGACAGAAATGCTGCTCAGGATGTATCTTAGATGGGCAGAAAAAAAGAGCTTTGAAACAGAAATTATCGAAATCTTAACAGGTGACGAAGCAGGCATCAAAAACGTAACCTTTTCAGTTGTTGGTGATTACAGTTATGGCTATCTAAAAGCAGAAGTGGGTATTCATCGCCTTGTTCGCATCTCTCCTTTTGATGCAGGTAATCGTCGTCACACCTCATTTGCGTCGATTTTTGTCTATCCAGACATTGAAGATGAAATCTTAATTGAAATCGACGAGTCTGACTTGCGAATCGATACCTTTCGCGCAAGTGGTGCTGGAGGACAACACGTAAACAAAACTGATTCTGCTGTGAGAATTACTCATTTGCCAACAGGTATTGTGGCACAATGCCAGAATGAGAGATCCCAGCATAAAAATAAAGATATGGCTATGAAGGTATTAAAGGCCAGATTATACGAACACGAACAGAAAGAACAGGCAAAAAAAATGGAAAAACTCCACAGCGATAAGAAACAGATTGCCTGGGGAAGTCAGATACGCTCCTATATCATGCAGCCTTACCGAATGGTCAAAGATCACAGAACTAACAAAGAAACAGGAAATGTCGAAGCTGTCCTCGGCGGCGATATTGATGGATTTATTAAGGAGTATCTGATAAGCCAGTAGGTATCTTTCATTTCAAAACATGAAGTTTGCAAAGCAGCACAACGGAATAATAGGAGATAATAATGAAAAGAAAATTTGGTTACTTAAATAACACGGAGAAGAAAGTTGTGCAATCTTTTGTCAAAGAATTGAGAGAGAAATTGGGCAATTATATTGTAACGATTCAACTGTTTGGTTCCAAGGTGAGAGGAGATTTTGAAAAGCATTCCGACATAGATATATTTATTTTAGTCCGAAAGAAAGGGAATATAAGAGACCAAATAAGTGAAATTGCAGCAGATTATTTATTTGAATATGATGTTCCATTAGCTCCTGTAGTTTACAGTTTGTTTGAGTATGAGAAAAATATGGAGTTGGGTTCATTTTTCTTTGAACAAGTAGAGAAAGAAGGGGTTGCTATATGAGCAGAATAAAGTTAGCTATTTATAGAATGCAGAAAGCAAAAGAAATTCTAACCGAAGCCAGAGACAATCTCGATCAGAAACACTACGGACTATCAATTAACAGAAGTTATTATGCAATGTTCACTACAGCAAGGGCATTTCTAGCCTTAAAGGAATTAGATTCAAGCAAACATACTGGTGTGATTTCTTTATTTAATCAGCATATTATCAAAGCCGGACTTTTCCCCAAAGATCTTAGTAAGTTTTTACCAAAAGCAAAAGATATTAGGGAAGATGCCGATTATGGTGACTTCGTTGAAATTACCAAAAAGGACGCAGAAACACAAATCGAAAGAGCAATGCAGTTTGTTCAAGAAGCAGAAAAGAGGATACACAAAATGATTGGAGGTGCTGAAAGTGAGTAATTTGAGCAAGTAAGAAATTGAATTGTTATCCCATGCCAGGTCTTTCCCTGACATTTGTTGTAAAAACTAAATAACAACCTGTAATTATCTTTATATAATATATTTTCTCTATGAACACTTACTTAATAATTATTCTTTCTATTATAATTGTTGATTATATTTTAGACATTGTGGTCGATATGCTCAATGTCAAGCATATTAAAACCGATTTGCCTAAAGAATTTGAAGATTACTACGATGCCGAGAAGTATAAGAAAGCGCAAAATTATCTTAAAGAAAATACACGATTTGGAATAATTGTTGACTCAATCATTACTCCCATCACAGTAGCCTTCATTCTGATCGGCGGGTTCAATTATGTTGACCAGATTGCAAGAGGTTTCCAAATAAGCCCGATTCCCACAGGACTTGTTTTTGCAGGCATTTTAATGATTGCCTCCCAAATACTTTCCATCCCCTTTTCAATCTACAGCACTTTTGTCATTGAGGAAAAATACGGGTTCAATCTCACCACTGCAAAAACCTTTATCCTGGATATATTAAAAAGCTGGTTTTTAACAGCGATTATTGGTGGAATTATTTTCGCGGTCATTTTGTGGTTTTTTGATAGAACAGGTAATATGGCCTGGGTATATTGCTGGATTGTCGTAGTCATCTTTCAAATAGTGCTCACATTTTTTGCTCCTGTCGTAATCCTCCCACTTTTCAACAAGTTCTACCCTCTAGAAGACGGTGAGCTCAAGACATCTATTGAAAACTATGCTAAATCACAAGATTTTAGGCTCAAAGGCGTTTTCAAAATGGACGCCTCTAAACGATCAACTAAATCAAACGCATTCTTCACAGGATTTGGGAAATACCGAAGGATCGTTTTATTCGACACCCTCATAAAGAAACATACAGTAGATGAACTCGTTTCCATCCTTGCACATGAAATGGGACATTATAAGAAGAAGCACATTCTTAAATCAATTATTATCTCAATTATCACAACTGGTTTTATGTTTTTCATTCTTTCCCTTTTCATAAACAACGAGGGGTTATTTCAAGCATTTAAAATGGAAAACACTTCAATATACGCAAGTTTATTCTTCTTTGCTTTTCTCTATTCCCCTATTAACATGTTTATTTCAATCCTCAGCAACATGCTTTCCAGAAAGCATGAATATGAAGCTGATGCGTATGCATCTGAAACATACGGAAAATTCGAATCAATGATTTCAGCATTAAAGAAACTGACAGTTGACAACCTCTCCAATTTAACACCTCACCCGCTTAAAGTATTTTTAAGCTACAGCCATCCTCCCGTTCTAAAAAGAATTCAATCCCTAAAAAGAATGAATTGACGGGAATAATAAAAACAATTATACAGGATCACTTTGATAGCTTTTTTTAAAAGCACATACTAAGGAAGATGAACATGGCAACAATCAAAGGGGTTATATTTGACCTTGACGGAACCTTAATCGACTCGCTTGTGGCATATCGTATGGCATTTAACAAGACTGTCGAACGATATGATTTGAAACCAATTGACATAAGAGAGCTAACCGACTTTCTAAATCAATTTCTTTCTCTGGAGGAGGTGCTAAAAAAACTCTATCCCACCCTCAATCATGGAGACATCCAGGAGTTCATGGTAGAGATGAAAAATGAATTTATTGCCTTCTCAAAAGACTACATAACATTGAAACCCCATGCCAGAGAAGTATTACTTTCCTTGAAAGATCAAGGGATGAAAATAGGCATTGCCACGGGGAGGATGTCCAAAGGTGATGGAAAATGGAGGGAACTGAAGAACCTGAAGATTGACAGTTTTGTTGATACTGTTGTAACTGCAGGTGAGACAAAGCCCAAGCCAGATCCTGCTTCCCTTATCAGATGTGTTAAAGAATTGGGCCTTTCGATGGATGAATGCGTTTTTGTGGGTGACTCAAGGGCAGATGTCATTGCAGGCAGAAGTGCTGGGATACAAATAATTGCCGTCCCTACTGGTGTTGCCAGCAGAGAACAACTGCTAGAAGAAGTGCCTGATTTTCTAATTGATTCTCTCTCACAACTTACCACATACATAAAAAACATCTCTCACGGCTAGAATTTTAGACTCGGGAATTATCCAACATCCAGTAATCAGCATCAATTTGAAAATTCTGACAGATCTATCCCGTGTTTTTGTTAAGTATGAAAACTTTATAATTGCAATGCGGTCTAATTTTTTGAGTTGATATTTGATTTCGTATCCTTGAATAATATTTCGGATACTAACTACTCACATTTATGGTAGTAGTGTTGAATTTTAGTGAGCAGATGGGAGACACAATATTGAGTGTTCACAGTTGGTTGGAGTTTGTCAATGGAAGTCTTTTACTTCCTATCAAGCCGCTTTAAACTGATCTCTTAATACCATTCCTTCTTGAACGAGCTTTAAGATTTGATTTATCTCAAAAGGTTTTTGAACAACGAAATCTACCCTATCGTTTTTCATCTCAGACATATTTATACTTAGTTCTACATTCCACCCCGTAATGAGAGCGATGGGGACACTATCATTTATGGCTTTAATCTTTTCTGCAACCTCCCAGCCAGATGTCCCGGGCATACCCAGATCGGTAAATACCAGATCAAAATCCTTCTTCTTAAACATGTCTATCCCTTGATTTCCATCGGAGGCCGTTTCAACCTGGTGACCATTTTCAATCAGGATATCAGCAAGAAGATTACGCACCTCCTCCTCGTCTTCAATAACCAAAATGGTAGACTTCCTCTTCTCTTCTGCTACGGGTTTTGTTTTCTCTTCCTTTAGAAGTATATTATCAGAGATGGGAATCGTTATGGCAAATGTGCTACCCTTACCTTCGGTACTATCTACCCGAATAGTCCCTCCATGACGATTGATGATCCCATAGGAGACACTCATGCCCAGTCCAGTCGATTGAACACCTTTGGTGGTGAAAAAGGGATCAAATATCCTGTTTCTTATAGCCTCAGAGATACCAACACCGGTATCTTGAATGGCTATAGAGATATGACCGTTTTCCCTGAAGGTCTTGATTTTGATGCGTCCACCTTTCGGCATGGCATCGATGGCATTGTTGATTAGATTGGTAAATACTTCTCTTAGCTCGGATGCACTTCCTGATGTAGGAGGAAGAGTAGAAAACTCTTTTTGAATGGTAATCGTTATTCCTTTTGACTCCGCGTCATTTTTCCACCTCACGCTGGTAAATTCAAGGGCATTATCAATTAGCTCATTCATATCAATTTTGGTAAACTCTTTATCGTCAACCCGCTTTCTGGAAAACTCCTGAATCCTCCTTACTGTCTCAGCACCATCTAATGATGCCCTTTCAATAATATCCAAGCTTTTTACCAGATCAAGCATGGATTTCCTTTTTTCCTGTTTACCGGAAGGGGGTTTGAATTGCATCTTCAACAGTTGAACTCTTCCAAGGATGGCAGCGAGGACATTATTGAAATCATGGGCTACTCCTCCTGATAATTCTCCCAGTGACTTTAATTTTTCAGATTGGAGAAGTTTGCGTTCTATTTCCTTCCTCTCAGTGATATCTCTGATGCTTGATACTGCTCCTTTGACATTACCTTCTTTATCCTTTAATAGCGCCGAATTTACCTCGATATTAACTAAATCTCCATCCTTCCCTATCCAAGCACGCTCCATTCCAGTAATAGTAGCTTCTTCCATTAATTTTTCCATCATTTTCTTTCCTTCTTCTCTGTAGTTCTTTTCTTGAGGACTAAATTCAAGTGCACTTTTTCCTATAAGCTCCCCTTTGGAATAACCAAGCATCTTTTCTAGTGCCTCGTTAACCATAGTTATAAAGCCGTCAGGGTCGGTCGCTATAATCCCATCTGCGGAAGTCTTGAAAACATTTTCCAGAAAATCTCTTGCTTCTTTGATTTCATTTTCTGCTTTCGTGAGTCTTTCTTCCATCTCCAGTTGATCAACCACTCGATTCACAACCGAAGGCAACATATCAAGGAACTCTGAGTCTTTCACCAAGTAGTCCCGTGCACCAAGCTTCATCATTTCTACGGCTATCTTTACGTCACTATGTCCTGTCATAATTATGAAGGGCACACGATACGGCTGCTCAGCGAGCGTTTGAATAACATGATTCCCTTGCATATCTGGCAAGGTGTAGTCCAGCAACATAACGCATTTCTCGCTATTAAGAGCAAATGCTATAGCATCAGCCCCATTTGCAACACCTTTCGTTTCAAATCCTTCGCGACGAAGGATTTTCTGAATCAGATTCAATAAGCTGTGATCGTCCTCCGCAACGAGAATGACGTAAGGTGGTTTTGTTTTATTCTCTATTTTATTGCCGTCACAAATGTGTTCAATCAAGTCTTCATATCTCCATTTATTGATGGCACTTCTACCACCATAAGAAAGAGCCCCAGTTGTTTTATTGATTCAACAAACTTTTCGTAATCGATTGGCTTGGCAATATAATTGCTGCAGCCCAATCGATGGCAATTTTCAACTTCACGCGGGTCGTCTGTGGTGGTTATCATGATTACTGGCATCTTGCATAATTCCTCATCTCCCTTTATCTGACGAAGAACTTCAACCCCATCAACCTTAGGCATCCGAATGTCCAGCAACAAAAGGTAAGCGGCACCTGATTTACGATGTTGTCCATTGTTGCTCCCCATTAAGAAATCCAACGTTTCCTGCCCATCCTTAAAGTGGTGAATCTCGTTGGAGACGCCTGCGCGCTTAAGGTTTTTCTTTATTAACGATGCATGTCCTTCATCATCTTCAGCGATCAATATGACGACTTCTTTTTTCATCTTTCTTAACTCCTTTCTGTTGTTGTTTGCTTGGTTGGCAACGAGACAACGAATTTGCTTCCCTTGCTTGGCTCAGATTGAACCCATATATTCCCAGCGTGCCGGTCAATGATTTTACGACTGATCGTTAGTCCAAGCCCTTCCCCTTTTGTGTTTGATGGATTTAAACGATGAAATATCTCGTAAATCTTATCCTGATGTTCCGATGCGATTCCAATTCCATTATCTTCTACATAATATAAGGCATGGCCATTTTCTTTTCTTCCGGATATTTTGATGATACCAGTTTGGCCGGGATTAAGATATTTCAGAGCATTATCGAGGAGATTTGAAAAGACCTGGTTAATCTGTGTCTCGTCACCCAGGCACGAGGGCAATTCGTCAATTTTCATGGTTACACCAATTTCTTTCATTTGATACTCAAAAGATTTCGTAATATCAAATACAAGTTTATTCATATTAAGGCTTCGGATGTTAAGTGCCGCACGCCCCAGACGTGAAAGTCGCAAAAGACCTGATAGCAATAAATCCATCTTTGATATACTCGTAAGGATGTATTGAAGTGCTTCCGGAATATCCTCTTCCAATGTAGGATTAAGCACCTCTTTTACTTGTGGGGAGATATCTTCACTATGGGAGAGAATCGATTGAACATGTTTGAAAGCATGTTCGAGTTCCCTGCTGAAACCCTGAATATTGACCAGTGGTGACCGCAGATCATGCGAAGCTATGTATACTATTTGTTCCAACTCGTTATTCTTTTCTTTCAGTTCGTCGAGCAGCTGTTTGCGTTCTTGTTCAGCCCTTTTCCTCTTGGAAATGTCTTTAATGACAGCTATGATCATATTCCCTTTTTCCAGTGCGAGACTAAAGGATATCTCTATGGGAAGGAGCGAACCATCTTTTCTTATCCCTTCTTCTTCAAAAACAGTTTCATTTGCTTTGCCCGACGTTAAAATCTCATTCAAAACGGCTCTGTGTTTCTCCCTGTTTTTAGCCAGAGTTAAAATGGTTGGGGATTGACCGATTAATTCTTCTTTGGAATAACCATAAATCTCTTCGGCTCTTCTATTAACCTGGGTTATTTTGTCATTCTCTGCAGCAATAATTCCTGCATTCGCCAACTCAATAAGATTATGGTACATTTCTTCAGACTTTTTTAACGTTGCTACGGCCCTTTTCCTTTCCGTTATGTCTCTGATAATAGCGACGGATCCGGTTACCCCACCGTCCTCGTTATATAAAAGGGCTACATTCTCCTCAACAGCCACCACTTTCTTATCCTTTCTGAGAAAATAGTTTTCTCGATTTTTTATGCTCCCTTCCTCAAATAATCTGGAAACCATCGTTTTCCCATCTTTGAAAAACTTCTCATCTATCTCAACTAATTCCCCTGTGGTGGTTTCATAAGTGCCCTCTTTATCTGGTGCAAAGTCATATGCATATTTCCCTATGATCTCTTCACTTTTTAAACCCAACAGGTTTAGCAGGGACTTATTAACTCTGGTAATTTTTCCTGTGCTATCAGCCACCTCGATACAGTCCAACGAGCTTTCTATTATGTTATTCAGGAAATTCCGTGTTTCCTTCAGTTCCACATCAGCATGATTTGGATTTGTTACGAATGTTTCCATCTCAGCATTTCTCTGTCGCAGTTCGATTAGTTCATTTATAAGCTGTTTTTTTGTCTTATCTTCATCCTTCATAACTGTCACCTGCTATTGTGAGTTATGGTTGATTAAATAAATATTCATGGTCTTCTTGAATTCTAAAAAACGTGACGTGTTCTTTTATTTAATTATCTGTCCCATAATTTCTGCTTCGACAAATCAATAAAAATAATATGATTAAGGTGAAGATTCCTCAATATGGGTTTATATTTTTTACTTTTCGTCAGTATTGATGAAAACTTAAGAACTTCCAACACATTTTTACGGCATGTGCTTTATAACCATTTCTTTGCATATTCTTTAAACTCATCATTAACCATTACGAATCGGCAGTTCGGACGAAACACCAACCATGCAAGAAAGGGGATTGATTTATTTATAATTTTATGTAGTTTTGAAAACGCTTTTTCAGACAATATCTTTTCGATAGTTTATAGTAGCATTGACAGGATTTACTATCGAAGCAATAATATTTTGAAAATTAAGTAAAAAGGGGGGTTTAAAAATATGCTCGAAATAAATCTTCCTTATAACGAAACCGAGCGAAATCAGTTCCGTGAGGTAATTCAATTATTCGTTGAGAGAAAAATGAATGTTTATAATAAGATTAAGGTGAGTTCTAATCGTACGGGAGAATACGAAAAGAAAATATTTGGCCAGCTTATTTATGATACACCGGATGTTAAAAACAATGAAACAAGATGACTGATAAGAACTTCCTTTTTGACGGGGTAAGTATAAGAAAGTTCCTCTTGTGTGTCAGTAGTAACTTCCCAAAAGCGTAGGTCACCTTCAGAGAAATTTTACTATGACATACTCATGGTAGTGTTAATAATTTCGGCTTCCTGGGAGGTGTCCTTAATGGTAGTAGTGTAAAGATTTTAGGGATGAACCAAGACCACAAGATCTTGTATGTTTGGA
>RCNB010000163.1_pt1 | contig 44748 bp, 38 predicted proteins | sample 2041321 | NCBI WGS metagenome assembly RCNB01 (sample SAMN09708232, study PRJNA481090) | Marine sediment metagenome, whole genome shotgun sequencing project.
CAATTGTTTTAGATTGTCCATGTTCTGCCGGTAGGATTTTGAAAATGGCAATGGTTTATCAACAGACTTTAAAGCACAAATACGTTTTCCAAAATTAATTCGCGAAATGTAATCGGTATTTACAATATAACTTTGGTGAATACGCACAAAGTTCTTGGGAAGCTTGTTCTCAAAAGTCTTTAAGGTCTTGTAAGCGTTATTTACGGTTCCGTCTGCCATAAAGAATTCGGTCGTATTATTATCTGCCTGTAAATAAAGGATATCCCGTGTATCCAAAAAATGAAAATCCTTATAAGATTTAAGGCATAGGGTATCCTGAGCTTTTTCTTTTGGTTCTAATTTTTTGAGTTTTAAAAGCGACTTACGAATATCAAACTCATTATAGGGCTGTAACCAATAATCAAAAAAATTATTCTTAATAGCTTTGTAGGCATACTCCTTGGTTTTGGATATTCCTATAAAGAGTGGTAACTGAGGCATGTATTGGTACAACTCCGTGACCATTTGGAATAGATTTTCAGATTGGTCGTTTAAATGAACAAAAACAATATCAGGAGTGTACTTTAATATATTGTTAAGTCCTTCCCCAGAAGTTTTTGAAAAACCTATACAGTCAAAGTCTCCGTATTCTTCCAAAAATGACCGAAGTTGCAAATTGGAAACGGCATCTGAATCTATAATTGTGTAAGAATAGTCCAAAATAAAAATCTTATAAGGCAATGTACTAATACCCTTCAATATAGAACGCTAGAATATCCTTATAAAAATGGAGGTTGTTATAATAATCGACGGTGCATAAGATGATTTGAAAGAAAATACTTGCAATAATGAAGTCCCAAAAATATTTTTATTCTTTTTCGATGGCTTGATAGCTTCCCAAATCAGGATTCGGAGTTCGAACCGTTCCTAAAATATCCAAAGGAATTTCTTGGGCAAATTCTAAGGCTGCACTATTAACAGCAGCGGACTCCAAACCAATCCTAAAATCATTTCTTCCTGGGAAGAAAAAATCGGAATCAAGGTTTAGTAAAATAGTACTATACTTGGTATTGTCTTCAAAATCATACAAAGGATTATCTGCAAACTGGTTTGTAAAGTCATTAAATTTTATCAGACAATGTGAAAAGTTATAGGTAAACTGACTTTGTTCATTTGAACGTAAAGCAAGTTCCAATTGGGAATTACCATCGATGATGCAGTTTCTAAAGTCGGCCTTTATTAAGTCTCTATTGATAGTATTTATTTCTGATACTTGTATGAAATTATCTATTTCTACAGCAGGGCGTGTTCGAAAACCATTGTTCCAATAATTACTAATGGTACAATGGGTAAAACTATAGTTTCCACCAAGACTGCAATAGAGTGAAGCAAGACCAGAACCACCAAGCACTAAGTTTTTCGCCTCAATGAATGCGTTTCTTGCCCAAAGATTATGGTTGGTATTATTGAAGATACGTGAATTATTGATACGTAAAGTAGGGGACAGGAGTTGGTCATCACCCTCTACATAAAGTCCGACGCTTCCATTTTTGATGGTTACATAGTCAATGGTATTGTTTACACTACCGCTGGTAATCCAGAATAAACCCCATTGACCAGGAATGTTAGAAAAAGCAGGTTCAAGGCGATCTCCTTCAAATATTACTTCTCCTTCAAGTAGCTCTTTGTCTATACTTAATTCTCCGTTAATACTAATGGAACCTCCATCCTGCACCAGTAAACCGGAATCTTTATGAAAATGAACTCTTGCTCCCGCATCTATTATTAGTTCTTTAGAAGCTGCTACTGTGGCATATCCATAGATGACATAGGGTTTATCCTTTGTAAAACGTAATTGGTCATTGTCTAGTTCAAACCCTTCTAAACGAATTTCGTTTCCTTCTTCGTCTATAGCTAGAAGAATGGTCTCTTTTGTCCCGTCGGTATTTGTTCTTGGATAAAGAAAAATAGCATCTTTTACGAGGGTTACCAGTTCAACATTCTGCTGATCAGTGCCAGCATCAAACGCTATTGCATCGGTATATAGAAGTGTGTTTTCCGAATTAGACTCAAGATCTGCGGTCGTTTCAATGAAGACGAACATACTGTCTCTTGCTTTAATAGGAATATTCTGAAAACTCTTTCCTGCTACACCATCTACATTAAGCCTATAGAAACTAGTTTGTCCGTTGGTAAGCCTTATCGATGGAATAATTACATCGTCTCCAGTTTTGTTATATACCTTTAAGGCGTAGGTACTACTACCTATATTGTTAAAAACCGTATCCAGAAAAACGGTGTCTTTTGAAAAGGAAAGATTACCAGCACTAGGAACGTATTCAAAATCTTTTCTACACGAACTGGACCAAAAAACAATGCCAAATAAGAGTAGGATAAAAAAAATGTTTGTACGCACAGTATAAGAGTATTTGATGTTAATCCGATTCCAAAAAAATATTTTTAATTTCCTCTGATATACGTTTTGGCTTTAATGATGTTTTGCTTAAAAGGCACCACTCTGTACTAGAACGCACTATTAGCGCCTTTGTTTTGCTATGAACCATTTCTACTACTCTTGTACATTTTGCTCCGTTGCTATTCTTTATAAACGTTGTTATGGTAATAGGATCGTTAAGAATGGCCGCTGCCTTATATTCTATAAAATGTGTCATGACCACCCAAATTACTTCTTCTTGAATATCTTTTGGGGCCTTGTGCTGCCAATGTTCTTTAGAGATGTCCTGAATCCATTGTACGTAGCGAACGTTATTTACATGGTTTAGGTCATCTAGGTCTTCCTTGGTTACAATGCATTCTTTTTGGTAATCAGCCATTCTATTTCTTGTGAATTTGTACCTCAAAAAGTTTATTCCATTTCTTACCTGTAACAAAAAAGGTTTTTCGTTCTGGATGATAGGCAATACCGTTTAGCACATTTTCTGTAGCTACCCAATTTTCTGTTTTTGTTACCTTATCACTTAATCCTCCAAAATTAACTACGCCCTCAATGGCACCGCTTTTACTGTCTATAATCATAACACTAGGCTTCTGATAAACATTGGCATATAGTTTTCCGTTTACATACTCTAATTCATTGGCTTTGTTAAAGATTGATGAATTAGTAACCGTTTCTATATAACCTTCCTCCATCATAGTATCAGGATTTAACAACCATATCTTTTCAGTTCCATCACTCTTAAACAACTTCTTCCCATCATTGGTAAGCCCCCAGCCCTCCTTGCTTTTTCCATATTGGAAATTATCGAGTTTTTTCATTGCCTTTCGATCATAAATAAACCCTTTACTACTCAACCAAGTTAACTGATAGATCTTATCTTTTAAAATGGTAATGCCTTCTCCAAAATAGGTTTCGTCCAGATCTATTTGTTGAAGCACTTTTCCTGTTCTGAAATCAATACTACGAAGAAAGGAAGTGCCATTTTGCCCTGTACTTTCGTAAAGGGTGTCGTTGTAAAATTCCAATCCTTGTGTAAAAGCATTCGTATCGTGTGGAAATTCGTTTAGTATAGTGTAGGTGTAAATTTCCGGAGCACTAGGGGCCAGTACTTTTATACTCTTGGAGATTTCAACCGTTTTTTCTTCATAAGTGATGGTCGCTTTAAGTGTCTTATTTCCTAGTTTAGGTATGGAAAATTTGACTTTGTTTCCCTCTATATCTAATTTCTCACCATCTATACTGTAATGTATACTTTCTATTTTTTTTTCTTTACTATTCTTAATGCTTACGCCAAGTAGATCCCCATGTTGCACTGTTTTCTTGTTTCCTTCTAAAACAATATCAAAAAGTGTAGACGGATTTTGATTTCCGCTTCCGCAGGAGACAAGAAAAGCAATGAAAAAGTTGAATAACAAAAATTTAAAAAACTTCATTGTAAGAATATTAAAATATGTTGATGTAAAAGTAAGAATACAATTTGGAAGACTTTGCTTCATGAACTAATCATGTAAATAAATCCTTAAAATTTAGAAAGTAAAAGGATTGTGAAAGATTTAAAAGATTGTATATTTGCACCCGGCAAGTCCTACACGACCAGCTCCTGTAGAATCCCCCAGGGTGGGAACACAGCAAGGGTATATGGTTGTAGCGGTGCGATGTAGGTAGCTTGCCTTTTTTTATACCTGAAAGTCAATTACCTTTTACTGCACTTTGTATCCTTAACGGAAATTACAACGAATCTGTATATATTTAAAATACCGTTAGTTACATCCACTTTTATTCTTTAATTTATAGCACGATGAAGCTTAAAACAGTACTTATAACCGGCGCCTCTTCAGGAATTGGAAAAGCCATGGGGATTTACCTTTCCGCAAAAGGTTATAAGGTCTATGGAACAACACGGGATAGGTCTAAATACCCAGAGTTTAATGAATTCATGCTCTTGGAAATGGATGTTAGAGATCCGGCTAGTATTAATGCAGCCGTTAAAGCTCTTATAAAGGAAGAAGGCTGTTTGGATGTTGTGGTTAATAACGCAGGAGTAGGTATCACAGGCCCGGTAGAGGAGACACCTAACATTGAGGTTTTAAAAGCTTTTGACACCAATTTTAACGGTCCTTTGAACGTAATTAAGGCAGTGCTACCACAAATGCGTGACCAAAAAAGTGGTTTAATCATAAACATAACCTCTATTGCTGGTTATCTTGGACTTCCTTATAGGGGTGTTTATTGCGCTACCAAAGGGGCTTTGGAGCTTATAACCGAAAGTCTTAGATTAGAAACGCGTAATTTTGGAATTCATTTAACTTGTCTTGCTCCTGGAGATTTTGCTACAAACATAGCTTCTGGGCGTTATCATGCACCTGTTCGTAAAGGCTCCCCTTATGAAGAAGGTTACGGGAAAACCCTAGTGTCAATAGATAAGGATGTGGATGGTGGTGGAAACCCAATAGATGTTGCTAAAAAAGTATATGACATCATCCAAATCAAAAAACCTAAAATTCACTATAAAGTAGGCAGTCCGCTACAGCGTTTTTCTGTATTGCTAAAAAGAATCATACCAGACATATGGTATGAGAAATTACTTTTAAAGTATAGCCAACACTAGTTCTTCTTTAGTAAAGAACATATTAAATCAACTAAAAGTTACTGTAGATATTTGTAAATGCATCCACTATTAGAGCATCATCGGTTATAATGCATTTGTTCATAGGATAGAGAATTAACTTTTCGGTAACCTCCTTAAAATTCTCCGAACGAAAATGTTTGTTGGAATCTAATTTGTAATTATCCAATATTCCCAACCAGTTCTGTTTTTCCGTTTTAATGTTTATTCCAACAAAATCAAATTCTGGTTTTAATTTAGAAAGTTCATCAACCCTTTTAAAAATACTTTGATAATGATTTTTATTGGTTGCAGACCAAAAATAAAAAATTGTTTTTTTGCCTTTAGCTATTTCCGGGAGGGTAATAAGCGTATCGTTTATTGCCATTACTTCTAAGGCAGGTATCGTAACGTTAGGCTGTATGTTTCGTATGTCCTGATAGAGTTTTTCTATTTCTTTAATGTGCATGTTATTGCCAGAAACCCTTTGGAAATCATCTATAAATATTTTGTTGTTCTCTGGGGAGTCGTGCTCCTTTAATAGATAGTTAAAGGCAACGTTTCTAAAAAGATTATCTCTAAGCTCTTTTTCTATTACCAAGCTATCTATTACATTCAACTTGTGCATATTAAAATGTAGTTCATTGTTGCCCAACTCCTTATTGTCTTTACACCTATGTTTACAGGTCATATAAGAAATATTGCCAAGGTGGCTCTTCATGAAATCGTAGTAAGGCCGCAGGTAACTGAGGCTTTTATCATTGTAATTTATGTTTTTTCGATACGTATAAAAACCATCAGAAAGCTCGTGTAGGCCATGTTCCCGTAATTTTTTCTTATGTTCAAAAGGGAAAATTTCCATATACCTATAATAGGTATAATCAATACTAGATTTCGCCATATCAAAAGCCTTTTCGGACAAAAGTGATTCTTCCCGAATAGCTTCTAGCGTCTTTATTTTCTCGTTCCTAAGTTTTTTTATCTTTTCCGTGAACTCAATAGATTCTAAATTATAATACTTGGTACGTATGGTCTGTTCTTCTTCCTCGTCAGATAAAAATAACTCCAAGATAAAATTATTTATTTCTTCATTTGTTCCTGAAAAAACCAAAGATTCATCAAAATACAAGGTGTTTAAACGAACTAAAAGGCTATCGCCCTTCTCCAAATACACATATTGAAACTCAGGTTCGTGATTAAAATGGTATAATCCATCTTCAATAGATTCCAAATTAAAGGCAAATCTATTAGTGCCGTCTAATTTAGCTGAGTCTATAACGGTCGTGCCTTTTAGAAGCACTACGTATTCACTGCTGGGATTAACAATTTCCCCAGCAAATAGAACAGCGTCCTTTTTTACTGTCGTGCTACAGCTTATAATAAGAAGTGAAAATACTAGAGGTAAAAATCTCTTCATATAAAAAACGGAATGTTTAGAATCAAAAATAATGAACCCATATGTCCAACCCTGTTAATGCTCCGTTAAATGTTCAATAGACTAGATAGCCTGTTACCTAAAACCGATGGGATGTAAGAATGTTAGCTTTAACATATAAAATTCTCTATTTTTGCACGGATTTTAAAAAATAGTAGGTTATGTTATCCGTATCTAATTTATCGGTTCAGTTTGGAAAAAGAGTTTTGTTTGACGAAGTCAATGTTTCCTTTACACAAGGAAATTGTTATGGCGTTATAGGTGCTAACGGAGCTGGAAAATCTACTTTATTAAAAATTATTTCTGGCCAAATAGACCCTACTTCTGGTCATGTGCATTTGGAACCTGGTAAGCGGATGTCAATTTTAGAGCAGAATCATAACTCTTCCGACGTGTTTACAGTGTTAGAAACGGTAGTGAAAGGTAACAAACCCCTCTACGATATAAAGACGGAAATAGACGCGCTCTATGCGGATTATAGTGATGCAAACGCCGATAGAATAGGAGAGTTACAGGTTAGGTTTGAAGAGATGAACGGTTGGAATGCCGACAGTAATGCCGCCTCATTATTATCTAACTTGGGTATTAAGGTGGAGTTACACAATACCTTAATGTCCGAAATTGATTCTAAATTAAAGGTTAGGGTGCTTTTAGCACAGGCACTTTTTGGAAATCCGGATGTGCTGATTATGGATGAACCTACCAACGACTTGGATTATGAAACCATCAATTGGTTAGAAAATTTCTTGGCAGATTATGAAAATACGGTTATCGTAGTATCGCATGATAGACACTTTTTGGATACGGTTTGTACTCATATAGGAGATATCGATTTTGGAAAACTGAATTTATACTCTGGAAATTATACATTTTGGTATGAGAGTAGCCAATTAGCTGCAAGGCAAAGAGCCCAGCAGAATAAAAAATCAGAGGAAAAAGCTAAGGAATTGCAAGAGTTCATTATGCGGTTTAGCGCAAACGTTGCCAAGAGCAAGCAAGCAACATCCAGAAAAAAAATGCTTTCCAAGTTAAAAGTGGATGACATTAAACCATCCAGCAGAAGATATCCAGCATTAATTTTTGAAAGGGAACGGGAAGCCGGAGATCAAATATTAAACGTTGAAGGTCTTTCCGCATCAACAGATGATGGGGAACAATTATTTGACAACGTGAATATTAATCTTTCGAAAGGGGATAAAGTAGCTATTATCTCTAGAGATTCAAGAGCAACTAGTGCGTTCTATGAGATTATGAATAATAATAGAAAAGCAGATAAAGGGTCTTTCCAATGGGGAGTCACCACAATACAATCTTATCTTCCTGCTGACAATTCACATTTCTTTGAGCAAAATATAAACCTAGTAGATTGGTTACGTCAATGGGCCAAAACAGAAGAAGAACGAGAAGAAGTTTACATTAGAGGTTTCTTGGGTAAAATGTTGTTCAGTGGAGAGGAAGCGCTTAAAAAATGTACTGTATTATCCGGAGGGGAAAAAGTTAGATGTATGTTGAGTAGGATGATGATGTTGAGAGCTAATGTGTTAATGTTGGATGAGCCCACAAACCATTTGGACTTGGAAAGTATTACCGCATTTAATAACTCATTAAAAAATTTTAAAGGAACTATTTTATTTACTACGCATGATCACGAGTTTGCTCAAACTGTGGCAAATAGGATAATAGAATTGACTCCAAAAGGCAACATTGACCGGTATTCTACGTTTGATGAATATATGTCGGACAAGACATTAAAGGAGCAGAGGGGCAAGATGTATACTGTTCCGGTTTAGCAATTGCGTCTAACCAAATTCTTACATCATGAAAACCTACACATTGTTTGCCGGCATCTTGCTAGGCATTTTTATATTGGGATGTAGTAGTCCTAGTGAGTCACCTACCGACGATTCTATAACTGGAACCACTGCTGAGTACGATATTTTACTCTCTGGGGTTTCTGGTCTTTACACCAAAACCATATCCTCTGAATCAGATGGTATGTTTATAGGTGCCTCTGCCAATTTATTTCCGGGGTTTCCTACGCCAACGCTAACAGATATTGCGGGTTCCAAGATAAGTCTTTACCACAGAACCAATGATTGTGGAGGTAACTTAATGCTTTATGATTTCCAGGATGATACGCAAAAAGCAATAAGTATGTTTTTGGATTTATCTCCCTGCGCTGTTACTGTTACGGCAGTAACTCAACAGGGTAATAATGTTTTTGTGTCCTATTTTCTTGAATTAGAAGGAAAGGAAAAAGCGTATTATATTAGAACTTTAGATTTGACAACAGAAAGCGTTAAAGATGTAGAACTAAATAAAAAACCAATACAACTAGTACTGTCTAACGACCGATTATTTGTGTTAACCATAGATGATGAAGATAGCTTTGAAAATTGGATAAGCATTATGGATGTAGCAAGTAACACTTTTATTCATGATATGAACGTTGGATCCAATGCAGGCAAACTATTTAAAAAGCCAAACGGTGATGTTATTATTAGCTATCCAGACTTGCATACGACTATAAATAGCACCTCTTTAAAACTTCTGTATACAAAATATGAAGCTGAAACTGAGCCAGATTTTTTATATACAGAAACTGTTAATTTTGATATAACTGGAAAAATGTACTATCAAATGTTTTATACCGGAGAAACAGGCACAACAAGTATCCCAGCAGTATATGATTTTCAAGAAAATAGGGCTACGCTATACTTTTTCAAAAATTTTTTAAACGAAAGCCAACTTACAGTAGAATTTAATATCGAAAAAGCAACAACAGTGCATTATGATGAGGCAAATGGGATTATGCTTATAGGGTATAAAAAAAACGGAAAGTCTGGTGGCGGAATTATGAGAATAACACCCGCACCAAACCTTACGTTTTTAGACAATATTGATTTGGAAGATATCCCGTCCCATATCTTCATAAGATAACCACAATACATTCATAACAACTACACGTTAAAATATTTGCTGTTCCAAATAGCTGGATTAAAGTTTTTCCCGAGCGCAAATCCATAAAAAATAACAACGGAAGCAATACATTTAAACATAAAGAAATAAATTATCCAAAATTCAGCTGTAGAACTAGATTTTGAAAATAGACCTTCAGGAATCATAAGGGTTACTAAAAAGCTAATAACCATTACTAAACAAGCAAGGTTAATAATATTTTTAAAAGGCCACATTAGTGCTTTTCTTAAGGGGTGTAAATCATTTCCCCACTGATGTATTAAGTAGAAATAACCGTTGCCAATTGGAGCAAAAAGTAAGGGATCGTCCTTATCCTCAAGTTTAAAAAGTTTTGAAGGGGCAATAATCTTAAAACCTTTCAACTCAATTTTATGTTCCTTTTCCAAGGATTTTATTTTAGAGATTCCTTCAACAGGTATTTCTCCCTTAAAATATCGAGAATCTAAAAATCGCAGTCGATAATCAATACAAATTTTCTTGATGTCCGTAATATGGAATATTCGTGAACTTTCTAATAAGTCAAAATTGAAATTATTAGTCAACGCGCCCTTTCCCTGAGCTATGCTCTTTTGAATTCTGTGATGTTGATTGTCAATATCTTGAAGAATATTATAAACCTCCGCAAGTATTTGTTGTTCAGCAGTCGGATTTTTTGATTTCACCCGCGCGAGCTTCTTTTGAATGTTAGTTTTTTGTAAGAACATTTTTTTCTTTTTAGCAATTAGTTCAAAGTTACCCAATAATAGATTTCAATAGAATTTTGTTTAACAATACAAAATGTTAATATTATGTTAAAATAAATATAAAGCATACTATCAATTATGTCAGGTAGGCCTAAGATGGTATCTTGTCGGCAAAATCGAGCCTTTCATCGATTAATTGACAAACAGACCTAACTAAAGTATTTCATGAAAAAATGGATATCCCCCGTGTGTCTATGCATACTATTTTTTGCTTTAACCTCAAACGCTCAGGAATCCCTGGCTGCCTCTAGTTTACCTATTGTTTCCAATTATATAATGGATCCCGAAAAATCCATTTTAACTAATGCAGCAACTTCCAGTAGACATAGTACCTTACTTTCCGCATTACAGGCTTCTGATTTAGAAGATGTTTTGAGTTATAATGGACAGTTTACTGTTTTTGCCCCGTCTAACTTAGCTTTTGAAAAACTTTCAAAGCTTACTATTAAAAGGTTGATGGACCCCAAAAATAAAAAGCAGCTTAACGCCATGCTGTCTTGCCATATTATAGCGGGGAAATTTTCTGCATCTTATATTTTAAAATCTATGTGCAGAGGAAATGGAAAGGCGAGTTTTACTACCATACAGGGAGAGAAAATAACGGCAACAATGAAAGGGTTGGACATTATCTTAACCGATAGACATGGTAACGATGCTAAAATAATTTTGGCCGACGCAAACCAAAGTAACGGTGTAATACATGAAGTAGATTCTGTTTTATTACCAGCGATGGCTCTTTAATTTTAGATTTTACTATCGTAACTCCGCATTAAGTTCACGCTCATAATTTTGTTGCAACTTGGACATCATTTTCTCTATCTGCTTATCTGTCAAAGTTTTAGTGTCATCTTGTAAGGTAAAACTTACCGCATAGGATTTTTTGCCGGCAGGTAGTTTCTTTCCTTCATAAACATCAAAAAGACTAATATTTTTTAGTAGCTTTTTCTCGGTTTTATACCCCAACTCATAAACTTGCTTAAAGCTAATGGTGTTATCCAGTAAAAGGGCAAAATCTCTTTTAACTTCAGGATATTTAGAGATTTCTTGAAATTTAATTCCTTTCTTGTTTAGTATTTTTATGAGAATATCCCAATTGAAATTAGCAAACAAAACTTCTTGCTTAATATCGAATTTCTTTAATATCGATTTTTTCACAACGCCAAAAGAAACAAGTTCCATAGGACCTTTCATAAGAGCCAGTCCTTCAGAAAAGAGTCCCGAGGTATCTGGTTGGCTAGCACTATTACTTATCCCTAAACGCATTAACACGGTCTCAACGATAGCCTTTAATTGAAAAAAACCTGTAGGGTTATTTTCACCTGTCCAGCTTGCAGGGAGCATATCACCACTTAATAGGATACTTAAATATTTTTCTTCTATCCTTTTTTCATTTATTGTATGGTATGTCTTTCCAAACTCAAAAAGCTTAAGATTTGGCTTCCTTCTGTTTATATTGTAGCTGGCGATTTCCAACGCTGAAAAAATAGAGGTTTTCCTTAAAGTTGAAAGTTCTCCACTTAAGGGATTTAAAAGGCTTACTGTAGTTTTTACACTTAATTTACCTTCTAAAATCTCATTATAGTCCGGAGAAGTTAAGCTATTCGTTAAAATCTCATAGTATCCTTTAGATGCCATCAAATTACCTATGACATGCTGAGTCTTATGATCTTCAAAAGGACTCGTACTTGCGACTGAAGCATTTAACTTTTGGCTAAATGCAATATTATTATAACCGTACACCCTAAGTATTTCTTCTATAACATCTACTTGACGCTGTACATCTGCACGATAGGAAGGTACCGAAAGTCCCATTCCAGACTCGGTAACGTTTTTAACCTTAATATCTAAAGATGCAAGGATAGACTTAATGGTATCCTCTGGTATCTCTTGCCCAATAAGTTTATTAATTTTTTCAAATGCCAAGAAAACCTCATAATCCGTCTTCTTATTTGGATATAAATCTACAATATCAGAAGTGATATCCCCTCCAGCAATTTCTTTAATAAGTAAAGCAGCCCGTTTTAAACTGTATTCTACATTTTCAATATCAATACCCCTTTCAAATCTAAATGACGCATCGGTATTTAATCCATGTCTTTTTGCAGATTTACGAACCGAAACAGGATCAAAATAAGCACTTTCCAAAAAGATAGATGTGGTATGTTCAGTAACCCCAGAATGCAACCCTCCAAATACACCTGCAATACACATGGGTTTCTCGCTATCGCAAATCATTAGGTCTTCCTCATGAAGCTCCCGTTCCACCCCATCCAGGGTCGTGAATTTGAATCCATTGGGCATGGTCTTAACACTAATCTTTCCCCCTTTAATCTTTGCTGCATCAAAGGCATGCAGCGGTTGGCCTAAATCATGAAGTACAAAATTAGTCGCATCTACTAAATTGTTCTTTGGTGCAATACCAATAGAATTTAACCTATTCTTTAACCAGTCCGGTGACGGTTGTACTATTAAATTACTTAAAGTTACCCCACAATATCTTGGCGCTAGTTCATTGTTTTCTACCTCAACATCAATTCTCAAAGAACGATTATCTACATTAAAATGACTGGTAGGTGGTGTGATTAACTCTTTTTGAATTTCCTTTTGTTTTAGACCGGCCTTTAAGTCTCTTGCCACACCAAAATGACTCATGGCATCAGCTCTGTTAGGTGTAAGCCCTATTTCGAATACTTCATCATTCTCCACTTCAAACAAGTCGGCACAAGGTGTTCCTGGAGTTAATTCGCCTTCTAATACCATAATGCCTTCATGGCTTTCGCCAAGTCCAAGTTCGTCCTCAGCGCAAATCATCCCGTGGCTTTCTTCCCCTCGTATCTTACCTTTTTTAATGATCCATTCTTCTCCTTCTGGTGTATAAAGCTTTGTTCCAATTGTTGCCACTGGCACCAATTGTCCTTTAGCAACATTAGGGGCACCACATACAATTTGTAAAGGATCCGCAGCACCAATATCTACAGTGGTTATCTTTAACTTGTCGGCATTGGAATGCTTTTCACAAGTTAGCACCCGACCTACTAGAATTCCCTTTAAACCACCTTTTACAGATTCAAAAGGTGTTACACCCTCTACTTCTAGACCTAAATCTGTTAAAAGTTCAGCTGTTTTTTGGGAATCCCAATCAATATTAATAAACTGTTTTAACCAGTTGTAAGAAATTTTCATCTATTGGCTTTAATAGCCTGTAAATATAAAACAATGCCCCAAGACATTCAATAAGGAATAGCTTGATTTACTTTTAATTTTTAAATCTTCTTTTTAAATCGTTAATTCGTTACTCAAAATACATATCAATATGAGAGCACACCTGATTTTAGCTTGTTTATTCCTAGTGTTTTTTGGATGTAAAGAACAAAACCCTTCCATTGCACTTAAAGAAGGGGTATGGCAAGCACAATTAAAAGTGATGGATGGTCAAATACTTCCTTTTAATTTTAAGCTTCATGCTTCTGACGATAAAAAATACACATTAGATCTCTTAAATTCTGAAGAGACTATACTTGTGGACGAAATTAGTTTTCTTAATGATTCCATCACTATTAAAGCACCTGTTTTTGATGGCTATATTACGGGTACGTATACTTCCAATAGTATAAATGGAAAGTTTAATATAGAGAGTATGGATAGAACTGTTCCTTTTAAAGCGGTTTATGGCATGGCTGAAAGATTCTCTAATAGTAAAGCTCCAAATTTGAATGTTTCTGGTATTTGGGAAACCGAGTTTAGTCGTGATACAGAAGACAACTATATGGCAAAGGGCATCTTTACACAAAAAGAAGGGAAACTAACCGGTACATTTAGAACAACTACAGGAGATTATAGGTATTTGGAAGGAACAATAGACGGCGATTCATTAAAATTATCTGCCTTTGATGGGGCACATGCCTTCTTGTTTCTGGCCAAAGCAACAGATTCATTGCTGCAAGGCACCTTTTATTCTGGAAACCATTTTAAAGAACCTTTTGTAGCCGTAAGAAATGAGGCTTTTGAATTGCCCAGCCCTGACTCCCTTACCTTTATTAAAAAAGGATACGAGTCGTTGGATTTTTCATTTCCTAATAGTAAGGGTGAAATGGTCTCCCTAAGCGATAAAAAGTTTGAGAACAAAGTAGTAATTATTCAAATTATGGGCACCTGGTGTCCTAATTGTTTGGACGAAACAAAATTTTTAGTAGAATATTTAAGCAACAATAAAACTGAAAATATAGAGGTAGTAGCCTTAGCGTTTGAATATGCAAAAACAGAGGAAGCGGCCTTTCATAGTATAAGCCGTTTAACGGATAGGATAGGGGTGGAATATCCTGTTTTGCTTGCACAGTACGGCACATCTGATAGAGAAAAAGCCCAGCAAAAACTACCCATGTTGAGCGATATATTATCCTATCCAACAACTATCTTTATAGATAAAAAAGGGAAGGTGAGGAGAGTTCACACTGGATTCAATGGGCCTGCAACTGGTGAAAAATATGTAGAGTTTAAAGCGGATTTTAAGCTCTTTACAAAGCAATTATTGGAAGAGTAATACCTGCTAAATGATTGTTGAATTCCCTAAATCTATGTTCTCGTCGTTCATTTTAAAACTACCATCAAGTTCCATTATGTTGTCCGCAATAAAGTCCCCAACGTAATTAGTGCCATACTTACTGCTCCCCATTATATCTGGTGTAACAATCTTCTTTGAGAATGATTTTAGCACGGCTGCAACAACAGCATCGGATTCTTCATCCATTTTAAAATGCTGTAAAAGCATAGCAACACTTAATATGGATGCTATAGGATTGGCAATGTTCTTATCTTTTGCATCTGGATATGACCCATGTATAGGTTCAAACATGGCATAATCGTTGCCTACGGATGCCGAAGGTAATAAACCAATGGAGCCAGCAATTACACTTCCCTGATCAGAAAGAATATCACCAAACATATTATCAGTTAATATAACATCGAACTGGGTAGGATTAAGAATCATCTGTACCGCAGCATTATCAATAAAAAGGGAATTTAATGTTACTTCTGGATAACTTTTTGAAATTTCTTGTACTATTCTACGCCATAAACGGGACGTTTCCAGCACATTGGCTTTATCTACTAATGTAAGTTTTTTTCGTCTCCCCTTTGCCGCCTTAAAGGCTAAGTGAGTGATTCTACTTATTTCGCTTTCTGTGTAGGTACAGGTATCTGTTGCAGAATTTGAAGCTTCATCTGTACTTTTGTCACCGTAGTAAATCCCTCCGGATAACTCCCGGTATATGACTAAATCAGTATGTTGAACAACAGACTTTGCTAGAGGGGACTGTTTAATCAACGCGGGAAATACTTTAACCGGCCTAATATTTGCAAAAAGCCCAAGCTCCTTTCTAAGCTTTAATAAACCTTGTTCTGGCCATATTTTAGCGTTTGGATTTCCGTCATATTCAGGAGCACCAATAGCTCCGAAAATAATTGCATCGGAATCCTTACAGATTTCAAGTGTTTTCTTGGGTAAGGGGTTTCCGTGTTTTTCAATAGCAGTTGCGCCGACAGGAGCTTTTCTAAATGTAAAACTATGCCCAAAGGTTTCCTCTACGGATCTAAGGCACTTTATGGATTGGGTGACAACTTCTGGCCCAATGCCGTCCCCCTCTAAAACAGCGATATTCAATTGCATAGTTAACTTACCCTTTGTAGGTTTATATTACTCGCTTCCACGATTTCATGAATATCTCCATCTAGAATTTCCTTTTTTCTGTCCGCAAATTTTAAAAATTCATGATACACCTGGTCCAATTGAATTTTAGTCAATTCATATCCTACATTTTTTGCCCTGTAGGCCAAAGCAGCCCGACCGCTTCTTGCAGTAAGTACAATGGAAGATTCCGTTACACCAACATCAGCAGGATTAATTATTTCATAAGTTTCCCTATTCTTTATTACTCCGTCTTGATGAATACCAGAACTATGTGCGAATGCATTTGCTCCAACAATGGCCTTATTTGGTTGTACTAACATCCCCATTTTATTAGACACCATTAAGCTTGTATCATAAAGTAATTTACTATTAATGGTAGTATCTAAATTCAAATTAGGATGTTGTCTTAATATCATTACTACTTCTTCTAACGACGTATTTCCAGCTCTTTCACCGATACCGTTTATGGTACATTCAATTTGTCGTGCGCCATGAATAACACCAGCAATTGAGTTCGCTGTAGCTAAACCCAAATCGTTGTGACAGTGACAAGAAAGAATAGCCTTATCTATTCCTTTTACGTTTTCTTTTAAATACTTCATTTTGGCTCCATATTCCTCTGGAAGACAATACCCGGTAGTATCTGGAATATTTAGTACGGTTGCACCCGCCTTAATAACCGCTTCACATACTCTTGCTAAAAATTCATTATCAGTACGCCCCGCATCTTCTGCATAAAACTCAACATCCTCTACAAATGTTTTAGCGTAAGTGACCGCATCAATAGCTCTTTCTATAATAGCCTCCTTGTTAGAGTTGAACTTGAATTTGATATGGGAATCAGAAGTACCAATTCCAGTATGTATTCGCGGCTTAACGGCATATTTTAATGCTTCAGCAGCAACTTCTATATCTTTTTTCACTGCTCTGGTTAGTCCGCAAACAGTAGCATTTTTAACTAATTTCGCAATCGCTTCTACAGATTTGTAATCTCCAGGACTAGAAATGGGAAACCCTGCTTCAATTATGTTAACACCAAGATTATCTAAACGATCCGCAATAACTAATTTTTGCTCCATGTCCAACTTACAGCCAGGAACTTGTTCTCCATCCCTAAGTGTAGTATCAAAAATCTGTACTATATCTTTGCTCATTATTATTACGTAGTTTTAACCTGTTAAACGAATATATGACCCTATACACAAAACATGTGCATAGGGTTGTAGAATTTACAACGTTAAGACACTTTTTTGTGTATTTAATGAATTGATTTTCAATTATTTAAACTGTATTTATTACGATGACAAATACGCACAAAGATGCTCTGTTCGTTTTGGTTAAGTCACTTTCAAAGTCTGAAAAGCGACAATTTAAACTCTATGTAGGCCGCTTAGGAGTAAATACAGATGCAAAATTCTTAGCCCTGTTTAACCTTTTGGATAAAATTAAACGATACGATGAAAAAATTATTTTGGAGAGTGGTATTGTAAAAAAAGCACAATTATCCAATTTAAAAGCACATTTATATAGACAGATTTTGGTAAGCTTACGCTTAAATCCTGTAAACCAGAATATACGGGTTCAAATACGTGAACAGTTAGACTTTGCTACTATCCTTTACCAAAAGGGACTGTATAAACAGAGTCTCAAAATTTTAGACAAAGCAAAATCAATAGCAATTGAAAATGAGGAAAAGAATATTGCTTATGAAATTGTAGAGTTAGAAAAAATCATTGAAACCCAGTATATAACACGCAGTATTCCAGACAGAGCGAATGAATTAGCGATACAAGCAAAGGAGTTGTCCGGACAGAATGTAATGGCCAGTAAACTTTCTAATCTTTCCTTACAATTGTATGGAATGATGTTAAAAGTTGGTTATGTACGAAGTGATGAAGATTTTAATAGAGTAAAGGAATACTTCTCAAAACACTTACCAAAATACAATTTGAAAAAACTGGGTTTTAGGGAAAAACTTTGGTTATATAAAGCACATTTGTGGTATAGTTTTTTAACTCAAGATTTTCTTTCCTGTTATAAATATTCAAGTAAATGGGTAGATCTTTTTTATGAAAATAAAGAGATGATATATCTAAACCCAGTTTTTTATCTCAAAGGTAAAAATTACTTGCTGGAATCCTTATTTTATGTAAAATATAGCTCTCAGTTTAAAGAAACCTTAGAAAAATTAGAAGAGGTATTGAAGGATGAAAATTTTCCTAAAAATGACAACATTACCTCATTGGCTTTTTTGTATTTGAATGCAAATAGATTAAACCTTCACTTTTTGGATGGCACTTTTGAAAAAGGACTATACTTAGTCAAGATTGTTGAGTATGGTATTAATAAACATAAAGATCGGGTAGATGCGCACCATGTTATGGTATTGTACTATAAAATTGCTTGTCTTTATTTTGGCATAGGGGATAATAAAACGTGCATTTTATATCTCAAAAAGATAATCGACAATAAAAATCTTAAAATGCGTGAGGATCTCATGTGTTTTGCTAGGGTATTGAGTTTGGTCGCACATTATGAGGCAGGAATGGATTATCATTTAGAAGTGCAACTAAAAAGTACTTATAAATTTTTGTTGAAAATGAACGATATGCACGCAGTTCAGAAAGAGATGATCAAATTCCTACGTAGTTTGGGAGGTATTTATCCCAACGAGCTACGATCGGAATTTCAAAAATTACATACAGAACTAAAAAAGTATGAAGATCATCCCTACGAAAAGCGAGCATTTTTGTATCTGGATATTATTTCCTGGTTAGAGAGTCATTTAGAAAACAAGCCTGTTTCCCAAATTATAAGAGAAAAGGCGTTATTGCACACGCGTTAATACTTCTTAATTAAATGAAGGGTTCGCACTTCTCGCACTTATTGGAAATTAACCTTGCTATGCTTTTCATAGGAACCTCGGGTGCCCTTGGTAGGTATATAGACCTTCCTGTCTCGGTCACTATAGCATCAAGGGGGATTTTAGCATTTTTAGTACTCTTTGTATTTTGTAAATGGAAAGGGATTTCCCTAAAAATAAAGTCTGAACATAGAATTTCGGTTTTGCTTAGCGCTATCCTGATGGGACTGCATTGGGTAACCTATTTCTATGCCTTACAATGGTCCAGTGTTGCTATTGGTATGCTTTCTTTATTTACATACCCAGTCATTACTGCGTTTTTGGAGCCTTTGCTGCTAAAAACAAAATTTCAAAAAGTACATTTACTACTAGGTATTATGGTTCTGATGGGTATCTATTTTTTGAGTCCAGACTTAGATTTTAAGAATTCCAATACCATGGCCATAGGAATTGGTATTTTTTCTGCATTTTGTTATGCGTTAAGGAACCTAATTCTAAAATCTAAAGTAAGGGATTATCACGGTTCGGCCTTAATGGTATATCAGACGGGTATTATTGGATTTTTGCTGCTACCCGCATTTTTTTATATTGATTTAGAAATAGTATTGAACCAGTGGAAGGCCCTTTTTACTTTGGCAATAGTAACTACGGCCATAGGTCATACCATGTTTTTAATCACCTTTAAACATTTTAGCATTACCACGGTAAGTATTCTAAGTAGCGTTCAGCCAGTTTATGGTATTATTATCGGTGTGATTTTTTTAAATGAAATTCCCGAGTTCACAACTGTTTTTGGAGGTATTTTGATACTTTGCTCTGTAGTCATAGAAAGCTTTAGGTCCTCAAAAAAACAAAATATTACTCGTCAGGAGTAATATCTGATGTACTGTCGCCCGAAAATTGGTTGATGATTCCGTCTCCCAAAGTCTTAAACCCGTCATCTTTTGCCAATTGTCTTACCTTTTCAGGATCAAAATTGCCATTAAAGTATAAAAAGGAGCCTTTTTGACCGTTATTGTTATAAATCAATATTTCCTTAACAGCGTTTTTCTTTTCACGAATGGATACCACATTGCGCTTTAGTTCATCGTTTTTACGGAACACTTCTATAAAAGAATTTCCCGTTATTCCGTTCATCTGCTGATTCAAGAATTGGGTTCTTTCAGGTGTGGTACTAGGAAACTGCATATATCTTAAGTCCTTGGTATTTCCAATAAATACCTTCATTTCTGGAGAAATTTTACCTAACATACCTAGCATAAAACGTGGGACGCGTACAGCGGTTACCTGATTATCGTTTTTATGTGCGTTGTAAAATGTATCTATGGAGTTGTAACTACCACAACTGGCAAACATTAAAAAAATTACTATAGTTACAATGGGTAATTTCATAGCGTAGTGTTTTAAGTCCCTAAATGTACTAAAATTAGCTACATGCATCCCAAAGTACCTCTTTAGGTAATGGAGCCTCAATAGTTATAGTTTCGTTTTTTACTGGATGCACAAGCTGTAGTTTTCGTGCGTGCAAGTGAATGCTACCATCTGAGTTGCTCCGATCGAAACCATATTTTAAATCACCTTTTATTGGGCAGCCAAGGCTTGAAAGTTGAGATCGAATCTGATGGTGTCTACCGGTTTTTAAATCGATTTCCAATAGTGCATAGCGATCTAATTTTTTTATCAATCTATATTCCAAAATAGCCTTTTTACTATCTGGCACTTCCTTTTTATAGGCATAAGATTTGTTCTGCTTGGGATTGCGTTTTAACCAGTGTACCAAAGTGTCGGATGTATTTTCCGGTATATTCTTCACTATAGCCCAATATGTTTTTTTTGCTTCTTTTTCTGCAAATAGCTTATTTAGTCTTGGTAGAGCTTTAGAAGTCTTTGCAAAAAGCACAATTCCTGAAGTAGGTCTGTCTAATCTATGCACAACACCCAAATAAACGTTACCAGGCTTGTTATACTTTTTTTTAATATATTCTTTTACCACTTCACTAAGAGGAATATCACCAGTTTTATCACCTTGAACAATATCTCCAGGCCTTTTGTTGACGATAATAATATGGTTATCCTCAAAAAGTACTTGAAGATTTTTACTGTTGGAATGTTGGTTATTGAACAAAGTAATATACAGGATTTATTATGGTTACAATTTCATACTAATCTATTTTAATAGGATAGCATAAAATATTAATTTTTTTATCAAATTGAGAGATTCCTTGGAAACCGTAAACGAAACGAACATGAAAGATTAGTATGCTTGGGATATAAAATACCACTTTTTTTGCAAATTTAAAGTACTATTAAATGGAAACCTTTTTTCCAAACAAGCTCAAACCTAGAATTAATAACACGCCAAAGGTAACAGCTGCGTCGGCCATATTAAAAATTCCTGTTTGTAGGAAGCCGAGACGTATCTGGAAAAAATCGGTTACGGATCCATAAACTATTCGATCTATCAAATTACCAATACCACCTCCAATAACAAAAGCAAAAGCTATAACGAGCCATGTACCTATCGTTTTCTTAGTTAGTACCCTATACAAAAGCACCAGTAGCACTAGAAACGGCAGTATTTGAAATAACACTATTTTTAAAATGGGAGGGAAGCTGGATCCAAAACCTAACATAGCACCAGTATTTTCCACATTGGTAAGAATAAAATGGTCCTTTACCAATTCTATATACTCTCTGCTTGCCACATTTTTACGAACTACCTCTTTTGATAGTTGATCGCAACCAATGTTTAGCAAAACCAAGGTTAAAATATAAAACCGATATGCAACTATTTTTCTTTTCAAAAGTTTGTTTATCAATATTGTTCATCATCGCTGGGGAAATCCATGCTTTTGACATCCTTTACATAGCTAGATATAGCATTACCCATTTCCTCATAGAGGTTCATGTATCTTCTTAAAAATCTGGGATTGAATTCATGGGTCATTCCCAAAAGGTCATGTATCACTAAAACTTGGCCGTCTGCATGTTTTCCGCCACCAATTCCTATGGTGGGAATGGTAAGGCTCTCGGATACTTCTTTGGTTAGATTGGCGGGGATTTTTTCCAAAACGATTCCAAAACAACCCAATTTTTCCAAAAGTAATGCATCTTGTTTCAATTTTTCTGCCTCTACTTCCTCTTTAGCCCTAACCGTATAGGTGCCAAACTTATAAATGGATTGCGGTGTAAGGCCCAAGTGGCCCATAACCGGTATCCCTGCCGCTAAAATACGTTTTACAGATTCCTTTATCTCAGCGCCGCCTTCTACTTTAACCGCATGCGCACCACTTTCCTTCATGATACGAATCGCAGAACGTAAAGCTTCTTTAGGATCGCTTTGATAGCTCCCAAACGGAAGGTCAACTACGACTAAAGCACGATGTATGGCCCTAATTACAGAAGAGGCATGATATATCATTTGATCCAGGGTAATGGGCAAGGTAGTTTCATGCCCTGCCATTACATTACTGGCAGAATCGCCTACCAGGATAACATCTACATTGGCAGCATCCACAATTTTGGCCATAGAATAGTCATATGCGGTTAGCATAGATATTTTTTCCCCGTTTTTCTTCATGTCCACCAGGGACTTTACCGTTACTCTTTTGTATTCCTTTTTCGCTGTGGACATGTAGTTTTATTTATGCCGTTAAAAATAAGGAGTTTTGGTGAGAATAAAGTTGTTGACATCTTAGCATTAAGCGGCCTGTTTTATTTTTTAGCTTATTTTTATCGATATAATTTAAAGAACTTGTGAATATGAGAAGTGCATGTAGTATTTTTTTACTTGTTGTCTGTTTAAGTTTAAACGCTCAGAATGAGGAGCGAACGGTAGTTAAAAATACAATTGATACCTTTTTTAAGGCTTTCCACAATAGAGATTCAACAGCAATGAGAAAAAATATGGACCATGAAATAATTTTACAAACTGTAGGAAAGGACAAAAACCAAAATGAACAGCTATCATTTACCAATTATGATAATTTTATTCGCTCCATTGCAAGTATACCGGATAGTGTTCGATTTGAGGAAAAATTATTGGATTATACCATTCAAATCGATGGCCCTATGGCTCAAGTATGGACTCCCTATGAGTTTTGGTTAAACGATACATTCCATCACTGTGGTGTAAACTCTTTTCAACTATTCCGGAAAAATGGACATTGGAAAATAATATATTTGATAGATACCAGACGCACAAACAACTGCAATCAAGAATAATACTCTTTCACCTTTCGTTATGCTGAAAATTAGTTTAACACTTTCTATAATTTAGCATTCAAAAGCTCCTGTTAGGGTTTTTCTACTGGTCTCATGACCAAGGCTGTTGATCTTCATCGCCATCACATTAAACAGGTTAGAGGCATGTTCTTTCAAGTCCTCATATTTCTTGTTTTACTTTCTATTTGACTTTACTCAGGATAAATAGCTGTACTTGACTAAGCTATGTTCTTGAAAAATTTACAAAATCTAACTTACCTTCTTTTCAGATAGATTCGTGGCGTATAGTTTGGGAATATGCTGGACATGTAGTTTTTTAGTAATCCGTGATTTAATATTAATACTCTTCAGATAATCATTCCAAAGTCCTTGGGAGTCATCTGTGACACTGTCGAAAACTATTTTACGGTTTATACTATTTGTAAAGTCCTCCTGTAGGTCTAGATGAATAAGCTCTACACCTTTTAAATTATAGTACAGTCCATATTTTCGCTTTGTATCATAAATAATCCATTGCTGGTCAGCATAGCGTGAACGAAAGTGTTTTGAAAGTAAGGGAAGTACATCAAAACTAGGTTCAATTTGCGCAAAATATATGTCGTCATTGGTTAATTTAAAACGCACAGAAGCTTCCATTTTATGTTTTTCCCTGCCAACTTTGTGTGCCAGTTGATTTATTTTTAGGATGCAATCATCTGTAAAATCCGAAGTTTTGTTCCCTTGCCCTCCCATCAATTTTTTAATATAGCAGTAGAGTAGGGGCTCTATTCCTTTTTGTTGACTTAGATAGGCAAAGTAAATATTTTTGATAGCCGTGTTGTTCCTACTTCTTATTCCGTTCCACACCCGTTTTGCCTTTTCTATGTTGGTGAAAATAGTTTCAGTTTCAGAAAATAATCCATTTTGTGTACTACCAGTAGGTTGTATATCTGCGTGTCCCATTCCATGCTCAAAACCTATAAAAACGGCAGTCATAAAACCATTAAAACTTCCGTCATATATGAACGTTTTCGACTTACTTTCCATACCCCTGTTTATTGGCTCTCTTATAGCATCCATAGTTCTATGTTTTTAGGAGTAAAACATTAGCATCCTTTTCTTTAGGCTGACTGCATTCTTTTTAACCCTACTTTTCCATACCACATAATCATACCCCGCATTTAAAACTGAATTTCTACTTTTTTCTAGGAAATCATAGTGTTTTGATGTTTGAATCGTGTTCATGGACTTGTTTTTAGTTATTTTTATTTGCAAATCAGGAATAGCTGCGTACTACTAGTATCATATCTTCGTTGTGGTATATAATCCAAAAATATGGATATATTCCTAATTATGGAAATAATCCAAATAAAACTTTGGATATAATCCATAATGAGTATATTTGAGTATGGAAAATGAACTAACTTTAAAACGATTTATCGATATCCGGAGGGATTTAGGCTATACCCAAGCGGAATTTGCTGCGCTTTTAGGTGTCTCAACAACTACAGCAGATATAGAAAGGGGTCGTACCAAACTTTCAGGTAAGGTAGTGTCGGAACTTTTAAAGCAGTTTAAGATCAATCCACTTTGGTTATTCGGAGAAAGTGATCAACAATATTTAGAAACTTCCAATACCAGCGTCATCCCAAAAGTGGTTACTGTAGATGCTGAACAAAATGACAATATGGTTTTGGTAAATGCCAAAGCAGCGGCAGGATACCCACAAAATATTGCCGATACAAGTTGGTATCAGCAATTACCGGCATTCGATTTGCCAATACCAGAATTTAGAAATGCAACCTACAGAGGATTTCAAGTTGAAGGAGATAGTATGCTTCCTAACTTGCATCCCGGGGAGTGGGTATTGGCTAGGGCAATTGAACACATAGACCATGTGAGTGCTAATAAGATGTATGTGGTTGTTTTACAGGATTCTATTATGGTGAAGAAAATTGAGAAACGCCCCAATTCAAATAATATTACCTTGGTTTCTTTAAATGAAACCTATCCACCCTATGATATAAAACCATTTCAAATCCAGGAAATATGGGAAGTGAGCAGCAAAATCACCTTCAATGTGGATGCCACTACAGATACGGGGCTACTTCGTCAGCTGCAAGAATCTATGAAAGAGTTAAAAAATCAATTACAACATGTTAAAAAGATATAGTTGAAATTAGTCTAATTGTTTTAGGTAAAGCCCACTACTTTTAAGACTAAAACCGAGGCTTTTATATAGATGAATAGCCGCAGTTCTGTGATGGCCACTGAACAATAGAACATCGTTCAGTTTTCTTATCTCTGCTTGTTCTAAAAGTTTTTCCATCAATTTTCTACCAATACCTTTTCCTCGATGTTCTTCAGAGACGACCACATCTTCTATAATACCCTTGTAGCCAGATACGACCTTGTAACTAGCCATCATTGCAATACCGTTTAGGGTATCTTTCTCAAAACAACAGACTACATCTAAATCTTTTGGAGCTTCAAAAATAGCTTTTAGAGAAAGCTGTTTTAATTCAGAATTTAATTGTAAATATAGCTGTGATAGCTGTGTTTGTAATTTTTCTGAAACATCTGCTTGTCCAATTAGTTTTATTTCCATTGCTTGGTTCTAAGCGGTTAAAAGTAAGATTTTTTCTTAAGTTTAAATGTATTTCTATAAACGCTAAAAAACGTATATTTAGTTTCAATTATTGATTCAAATTAAATGCGTAAGTTATTAATCATAATAACATTTTTAGTAGGCTTTGTAATGCAAAGTCAAGTTTTACGGGATACTTTATTAGTAGGTTATACGCCCGCAGCACCTTTTATAGTTAAAGAAGGAAAAAATTTGGAAGGCCTAAATATTTGGCTTTGGAAACAAGTAGCTAAGGATTTAGAACTACAGTATACTTTGGTCCCTATGAATTTCTCGGATATGTTGGATTCCTTGAAAACGGGAGGGCTAGATTTGAGTATTAATCCATTAACTATTACAAGTGACCGTAGTAGGAAAATGGAGTTCACACATTCCTTTTTTGCTTCTAATGCTACAGTGGTAGTTGCAGAAGTTTCTTCTTTTAAGAAGTTTATGGACTTCTTACAAGGATTTTTTAGTTTAAATTTTTTTAGAGGACTGCTAGTGCTCGCACTTATTATTTTTGGTTTTGGCCTATTAAGTTGGTTATTGGAGCGTAAAGAAAATCCTGAGTCGTTTAGGTATGGTCCAAAGGGAATATGGGATGGAATTTGGTGGTCTGCCGTTACATTAACTACAGTAGGATATGGAGATAAAGCGCCTAAAACAAAATTCGGTAAAATATCCGCCTTACTATTAATGTTTGGTGGATTGTTATTTATCTCTGGACTAACGGCCAGTATTGCTTCTAGTTTAACCGTGAATCAGCTTACCAACAACCCAGAAGGATTTAATGAGTTTAAGGGCCGAAGGGTTGGTACAGTAGCTAAGTCGGGAACCCGGACATTCTTATCCGAACACTTTTTTAAAAATGTAAAAACCTATGATGGTGCCGTTGACGGTCTCAAAGATTTAAAAAAAGGGAAAATAGAAGCTTTTCTTTATGACGAACCCATATTAAAATACCGAATTCAAAATGACTCTAGTCTTAATAGTTTAGAATTACTTCCCTTAAAATTTGATGTGCAATTCTACGCCTTTGGACTCCCAAAAACTCATACAGCTTTAGAACAATTGATATCACAACGTATTTTGGAAATTAAAGACACTAAGGAGTGGGAGGTCGTATTGAACGAATTTGGCTTGGCAGAATTATAAACTCTATCACTTTATAACTGCTCTCTATAACTGGTCCATTAAAAAATAGTAAAACTGTACAAAGGTGTTTTGCTAGGAAAAGCTTTTCAAGCTTAAGGTTTTATTTGTTATACGCTCGTACGTTACCCATCATTAAGCGTATAGGTCCCAATTCATGGGATTTTGGTAAAAACGCTCCACTTTCCATGACTGCCCAATCGTCCCAAGTGGCCTCTATGCCACCAATTGGTAAGATTTTAACCCACATTTTAAAACTTTTAGGAAAACCGTTTGGCTGTAACATCCATAAATAAGAATCGCCAGGAGTAGTACCGCCTTGGTTGTAGGTTACCAGAAGTCCGTTAGTACCGTCCGGAAATGGAACGATGCTTCGTACAACACCCGAATCAAATACTTTGTATGGGGCTACCAACCAAAAGGAATCGTTGTTAAAATAATCAACAGCTTTTTCAATGATTGCTATACTTTCTATATCCATGAGACGCGCTCCATTTTTAAAAGCTAAACTAGATTTTGGAGTAATAAGGTCCAAATCCACGAGGTAATCGTCCCATGAAACTTCTACTTTATTCTTTTCCTTGTCCCATTTATACAGATGTGAACCTCCTTGAAAAGACCATTCTAAAAATCGGGTATTCTTGAATTTATCGTAGTTAAGTGTAGAGAGCATTTTTTGAGCCAAGGTATCCGCATCGGGGCCCGGTCTTCCCTCTGGTAAATTTTCATTATACACCGCATACACAACTATAAAGGCTACAATGAGTAGGGCTAGGATACCTCCTATAATCTTAAGTGCTTTCCGTATCATTTCAGTAGTTAATTTTAAAATTCAAAAATAAAAATCCTTTTTCTATTAATCCTAGTATTATACTTTGCGCCGTTTTTAATTTGAAAATTAGTATTTTCTAAATTATAGCTTTTGCAAGTAAAAGGATAGCCCATTAATACCCTGCAGCTGCATCGTCTCCGCGTTTATCCGCACCACCTTCTAATTTCCCGTTGGATAGTACCTTTATAGCATCTACTTTTCCAATAATAGGGGTTCTCTCTTCATTAATGATATAGCCTTTAGTTTTCATTTGCTCTTTAAGTTGGTCTGAGAAACCACTAGGCTCAAAAATCACCATATCTGGCAGCCATTGATGATGAAAGCGGGGCGCATTTACTGCCTCCTGCATACTCATATCATATTCATAAACATTCAATATGGTTTGGGCTACTGCGGTAATAATGCTAGACCCTCCTGGTGTGCCAACCACTAACCAAAGGCTCCCATCGCGCTCTACGATGGTTGGCGTCATACTACTTAACATGCGTTTTTCAGGTGCAATACTATTTGCTTCAGCTCCTATTAATCCAAACATATTTGGTACTCCGGCTTTGGAGCTAAAATCATCCATCTCATTATTTAAAAAGAACCCAAGTTCATCGCAATATAATTTAGAACCATAATTTCCATTAAGTGTAGTAGTAACAGAAACAGCATTGCCATCTTCGTCAATAATAGAGTAGTGCGTGGTTTCCATACTTTCTATCACCTCTATATTTCCTCTTTCTATTTCGGATGATTTTGTGGCTTTATCAAAAGAGAAACTTTCCATTCGTTCCTTTAAATATGAATCGCTCAAGAGCACGTCCATGGGAATAGCTACAAAATCTGGGTCACCCAAAAAATAATTACGATCAGCATAGGCTCTTCTTGATGCTTCTGTAAATAGTTGCATCGTTTTAACTGAGTTATGACCATATGCTGCAATGTCATAAGGTGCTATCATTTTGAAAATCTGACTCATGGTAACACCACCACTGCTTGGTGGCCCCATAGAAATTATGTTCAAATCCTTATAAGTAAAAATCACGGGTTGTCTCCATACTGCTTCGTAATTAGCCAAATCCTCTTCCGTAACATATCCGCCGTTTTCCTGTATAAAATCAGCTAATTTTTTTGCAACTTCCCCTTTATAAAATCCATCTCTACCATTTTGAGAAATACTACGTAAAGTGTTCGCTAACGCTTTGTACTTAATTGTATCCCCAACTTTGTATACGCTAGAAAATTTACTACTATCTCCGTTAACCCTGCTAAATATTTCTCTATAAGGGCCCATTTTTGCCTCTTGCTTTTTGGTGACAATTACCCCTTTTTCAGCTAACGCAATTACGGGAGCTAAGATTTCTGAAAGAGGTAAACTTCCAAATTTTTCATGAACTTCAATTACTCCAGCAACAGAGCCAGGAACACCGGCAGAAGTTGCGCCAACAGTACTCATCTCTGGGATTACATTGCCCGTAGAATCTAAATACATGTCTCTATGGGCCTTTAACGGTGCTTTTTCTCTGAAATCTAACGATCCAACATCTCCATTTTTTTTTCTGTAAACCATAAATCCACCGCCAGAGATGTTTCCTGCTGAAGGATGCGCTACGGCTAATGCAAATTGGGTTGCAACCATAGCATCAAAAGCATTTCCTCCTTTTTGTAGAATAGCAGTCCCTATTTTAGAAGCTTCTTCTCTCGCAGATACGACCATTGCTTTCTCAACGACTAAGCCGGTAGGTTTTGCCGGAGCCTTCTTGCATTGGACAAAAAGGAAAAGACTAAACGTAACTATGAGTATGTATTTCATAAATAAATAAAGGGTTGGTTTGTAAAATATACGTGCTAAAGTGAATTGAATTTTTGCTTGGAAAAGATAATCAATTCCTCGAAAAAATCAGTGAACTCCTCTTCAAATTTGTCGTAATGTTCTTCCAAATCTAAAATAGCAAAATTCATTTTAGACTTATTCTTTGTACGCCTATTCATTCCATTCAGGACACGGTCTATACCTTCCATTTTAGAATAATTAAAAATCCAGTTATCGGCTATCATATGCGGCATCATACGTTTGACACCGTCAGGTAAAATGGCATAATTATCCTCTAAAAGATCATAAAAATCATCCACAAATATGTCCAAAGGAATATCCGAATAACGTTCCCAGTTCTTAGCTAGAAAATGGTCATAGTAGATATCAACGATAACTCTACTATAATGACTGTAATTGGCATGTAATCGTTTGCTGCTTTTCTTGGGTATTTTGTGCGCATCTGTATAGGTGTCAATATGGCGATGTAATTCAATGCCTTTGATGACCCTTGGCGGTAGGTGTTGAAATTTATTTGCTCGAATACTATCCGCTATAAAGTTGCCGAGCATGATTTCCTTATCTCCAAAAGAAAGATAAATGTGCGCAAGAAAGTTCATTGACCGATAAAGTTTTATGAAGGACGAATTTACGAATTGCTAAACTGCCAATTGACAACAGACCTTGTATATTTGCAAAAACTTATACTGAATTTATGACACTGATCAAATCTATTTCTGGAATACGAGGAACGATAGGAGGAAAGCCAGGCGATAATTTAACACCTATTGATGCTGTGAAATTTGCCGCTGCTTATGGTATTTGGCTTAAGGAATACTCCAAAAAAGACAAGTTAAAAGTTGTTATTGGTCGGGATGCACGTATTTCTGGTGAAATGATTCAGAATTTGGTGGTATTCACGTTGGTGGGACTTGGTATAGACGTTATAGATTTAGATCTGTCCACAACACCAACAGTAGAAATAGCTGTTCCTTTGGAAAAAGCAGATGGTGGTATCATACTAACGGCCAGTCATAATCCAAAGCAGTGGAACGCGCTTAAACTCTTAAATGAAAAAGGGGAGTTTTTAGATGCTGCACAAGGTGCCAAAATTTTGGATATTGCCGAAAAGGAAGATTTTGATTTCTCTGAAGTGGACGATTTGGGTGAAATTCTCAAGAACGATAGTTATATTGATATTCATATTGATGAAGTTTTAAACCTTTCCTTGGTCGATGCAGATGTGATACGGAAGGCAAAATTTAAGGTAGTAGTTGACGGTGTGAACTCTACTGGAGGTATCGCTATCCCGAGATTATTAAAGGAACTAGGGGTAGAGGTGGTAGAATTATACTGTGATCCAACTGGCCATTTTCCTCATAATCCAGAACCTTTAAAGGAGCACTTAAAAGATATCTGTGAATTGGTGCTAAAAGAAAAAGCTGATTTTGGTATTGTTGTTGACCCAGATGTGGACCGTTTGGCTTTTATAAGTAATGATGGGGAGATGTTTGGTGAAGAATATACCTTGGTCGCTTGTGCCGATTATGTATTAGGCAAGACTAAAGGCAATACGGTATCTAATCTATCTTCTTCCAGAGCGTTACGAGACATTACCGAAAAACATGGTGGCACCTATGAAGCCGCTGCCGTTGGCGAGGTAAACGTGGTAACCAAAATGAAAGAGAACAAAGCAATTATTGGTGGTGAAGGTAATGGAGGTATTATATATCCAGAAAGTCATTATGGAAGAGATTCCCTTGTAGGAACAGCATTGTTTTTAATGCTTATGGCAGAAAACGGAGGTACTGTTGCCGCACTAAGGGCAAGCTACCCGAGTTATTTTATGAGTAAGAAGAAAATTCAGCTCACACCAGAGCTAAATGTGGATGCGATTTTAAAAACCATAGAAGAGCACTATAAAAGCGAGGATATTACCACTATAGATGGTGTCAAAATCGATTTTCCAGAAAATTGGGTACATCTTAGAAAATCCAATACGGAACCCATTATCCGTGTTTATACCGAGGCTAAGAGTCAGGATGAAGCAGATGCGCTAGCTAATCGTATGATTTCTGAACTAAAGGAAATAGCAGATGCTTAATCTAAGTTTGAAATTTAATAAACAAATCCCATCGCTTAGGTTAAGCTTTGGGGTTTTCCTATGTATTGCGTTTTGTGTAAATGCTCAAACGTCAAAGGATACCATTAGGGTCATGAGTTTTAATATCTTACATGGTGCTACGGTCAAAAATGATTTCAATTTGGATACCATAGCTGGTGTCATTAACAGATACAACCCGGATTTGGTAGCAATGCAAGAGGTAGATTTTAAGACCAACAGAGCTAAAAAATTAGATTTAGCGACCGAGTTGGGCCAAAAGACAAAAATGGCCTCACTGTTTGCCAAAGCTATGCCCTATGATGGTGGTGCATACGGAGAAGCTGTTCTATCCAACTACACCTTTATACGTACGGAAAATATTAAACTACCGCATCTACCTACTTCAGAGCCAAGGGCAGCGTTAAAAACAGTGGTTGAGACAAAGAATGGAAACCGTATTGTTTTTGTGGGGACTCATTTGGATCATCTTGAGGAGGATACGAATCGTATCATGCAGGCAAAGGCATTGGTGGCAGCGCTAAAGCATGTAGATCTTCCAATGTTGCTCGTAGGAGATTTAAATGATAGCCCAACGAGCAAAACACTTAGTATTTTACAGGAAGTTTTTAGAAAGCCAACACATTCCAACGCGCTTAAAAACACCTGCCCCGCCAGTGACCCAAGCATGTGTATAGACCACATTTTGTTTGACAAGAAACATGACTGGGAGGTTTTGGAATATGAAGTGTTGTGTGAGAACTATGCTAGCGATCATTGTATTGTTTACGCCACCTTGGTATTTAGACCTTGATTCTTAGTTAGGTTTAAGAAGTTTTTGCAAAATGTGCTGGTTGTTTACCTCTGTGCTTCCAACGCTTGTGTGTCCAGAGATAGTGTTCCGGTTTTTCCTTTATTTGTTGCTCTGTAAGTCGTAAGAAGGCCTCTGTAATCTCGTTTTCTTCGGTTTCTTTCCCGCGTTCTGCAATTGGAATAAACTCTGCCTGGTAGTACCCTCGTTTTACTTTGCTTACTTTGAGGAAGACAACGGCTAAATCCAGTTTTCTGGCCATGGTTTCAGCTCCGTTAAAAACAGGTACTTTTATCCCCATAAACTCTGACCAATATTGGGCGCGATGTCGCTGTGGTGACTGGTCGCTAACCATTCCAAAAATCCCGATTACCCCGTCTCTTTTATCCCGAACTACGGTTTTTACAGTTTCTTGCTGTGTAATAAGGCTTGTATTCCAGCGTGCTCGAACTTTTCGGATAAAGGCATCGAAATACTTATTAGTTATTTTCTGATACACCGCATATCCTTTGGAATTGACATAATTATTGATGCTTACATTCCATTCCCAGTTAGCGTAATGCGAACAAACGATTAAAATACTGCGTTCCTTTTCTATTTCTTGCAGTACATCAATATTTAGAACTTTATATTTTTTACGCACTTGTTGCTTGCTAAGACTCATGGTCTTTACAGTTTCTAGAAACATATCGCACATATGCCTGAAAAAATCCTTCTCGATCCTGCTAATTTCTGGACCGCTTTTTTCTGGAAAAACTAGTATTAGATTCTCCCGCACTACTTTTCTTCGGTAACCAAAAACCTTATAAACGAAAAAAAACACCAGATTGGAAAGTCCATAAAACACCCGATGTGGAAGAATAGAAATCAACCATAAAAAGGGATATAAGAATATAAAGGCCAGCAGCTGCATACACTAGAATATAATAAACAAATATAGCTATATTTGACAGCAAAAATATGTCATTGCCAATGAACAACTTAAGCATAGCCACTATTGTTATAATCGTTGCGAATGTTCTTGTTTCCTTAAAAGGATTCAATGACACCTATTTTTTTGATCGATACAAGTTTGGTATTGGTGCCATAAAAGCAGGGCAGAAAGAACGTATGTTTACGTCAGGCTTTTTGCATGTAGACATATCCCACTTGTTTTTTAACATGTTTACGCTTTACTTTTTTGCTGAAGTAGTGATTAATGGTTTCGGGTCTGGTAAATTTCTGATTATTTATTTTATTAGTTTGTTAGCAGGAAGCCTTTTGGCACTTTTCTTTCATAAAAACGAACCTTATTACAGTGCAGTAGGTGCAAGTGGTGCGGTAACGGGTATTTTATATGCGGCTATTCTTCTTGAACCACAAATGGAATTGGGTATTATGTTTATACCTATTCCCTTACCTGCATATGTGTTGGGTATAGGATATCTATTGTATTCTATTTATGGGATGAAAAGTAGACTCGGTAATATTGGCCATACGGCACATTTTGGAGGGGCGGTTGGAGGCTACGTTAGCACCTTAATTTTTATACCCTCCCTGCTTTGGACAGATACCTTCATAGTTGTAATTCTAGCGGTACCCATCATTTTGCTTTTTGTGCTTACTAAATTGGGGAAAATATAATTTTGTAGGAAAAAACTTATTTTTAGTATAATTATTTTAATGAATTGGTGTATTTCAACGAATATACCTAGCCTTGCATATGTAGGAGTATTTTGACTCGTTCTTAGAGAACTTAATAAACAAAATCTTTTTCTTGCATGAAAAAAATAACTACTCTTTTAACCATATTTATTTTAGTTTTGACATCCTGTAGTGATGAAACGACCGTTTTTGAAGAATCCAAAGAAGATCTTAGACTGGAAACAGATGAAACGCTCTTAGAGAACAGCGTACTTTATGACAAGGCAGGTGTATTGGATATCTTTGACGAAGAAAACATTTCTGGCAAAGGGTACTTAACTTCAAAAAATGATTTAGCAGGTGATTACCCTTTAACCTTGGTGGCCCAGATAGATGTACCATCATTTAGCGGAGGTAGAAGCTTAACTGCTTCCCATGTAGATGTTTCTGGTTCCTATGCCTATGTTTCCTACAATACCGCAGCGGAGGTTTACGTTGGAGGCATTGATATCATAAACATTAGCGATCCAACTAATCCTAGGGTTACTTCCAGGTTATATTATGTTAACGCTGATATTAATTCAATCAAATACGACAATGGTTATATTTATATAGCTGGTGGTGTGGATTCGGAAAAGTCGGTCAAAGCAACCTCCAACTCCTTTGTAGCTAGATTGCAAGCGGTAAACGGAAGAATAAATTTGGATGCGGGCATTCTTTATGGCTTTCAAGAAGGCTATAATGCAACGGATATTGAGGTGACAACTAATGAGGTTTTACTTACAAGTGGTCGTGAAGGTGTTGTGGGTGTTTATAATAAAAACGATTTAATGCCAACCAACGAAGCGCCATTTATGGATTTACGCTCTGTGGCGGCGCAAGACAACAAAATTGCGGTTTTGGACGCTAGCCAAGGAATTAGCATTCTAGATGGTAATTTAAACATCATAAGAGATATTCCTATTGAATCTGATTTTGGTTTTAATACAAAGAGAACCTTGGATTTTGCTGGAGAAAACATAATTGTTGCGGAAGGCTCAAAAGGCGCCGGAGTCTATAACTCTAACACAGGTTCTTTTGTAGAATATATCCCTATTCTTCTAAACCCGAATAATGTTGATAACGCAGATGTAGTAACAAATGCCGTGGCTACGAATGAGGATGTAGTATTGATGGCCAATGGTGGGGCAGGTTTGTGCCTTTCGGAAGAACAACAGAACAGTACAGATCTTATTGGTATTATACAATTGGAAGGTTCTATTAACTATGTAGCCTCTATGGGCGATTATATTTTTGCAGCATCTGGAAGAGAAGGGCTTCAAATTATTAAGCTAAATAGACCTAACGAAAGTTTGGCAAATCGTTGTGCTAGTTTAAGCGTGTACTCAGGAAGTTCTAATTTTGATGTTCCAAGCAGCGCAACTCTTTCCTATAGGGGAGCCAAAAGATTTAATAACCTATCGGTAAATGGATCATTATTACTTTGTGGTTCTTGGACGGTTAAGAATACTGTTGACATCAACCAAGATGCGCTATTTGAAATGAACGGCACCTTGGTAGTAGGAAGAAACAATAGAAAAAGAAATGTTACGATAGCCTCCGGTGCTACGCTAAGAATAGAAGGTAACCTAACTGTTTATGGCGATCTTGTTTTAGAAGATGGTGCAACCTTAGAGTTTATTGGCGATGATTCTGTGGCCAATATCTTTGGTTCCGTTACCAAAACTGGCGATACAAACGTAGAAGGAACTTTTAAGGATATCAAGAAAAAATTCTAGACATCTACTCTTAATTCAAAAAAATACCTAGCAACATGTTGCTAGGTATTTTTTTGAATTAAACTCTTTACCTATTAATCCAATAGCTCTGCAACTTTCGCTTCTAAAGCTGGACCTCTTAGATTTTTAGCTACAATTACACCATTTTCATCTAGTAAAAAAGCAGCAGGAATAGCTCTTACGTTATATAATTTTGCAATTTCATCATCAAAATAGGAGATATTGGAAATTTGATACCAAGATAAACCGTCATCGGCAATAGCTTTTTTCCATGCCTCGGCCGATTTGTCAAGTGAGATACCAACAATGTTTAGACCTTTATCATGGTACTTATTATAAACAGCAACAACGTTAGGGTTTTCAGCTCTGCAAGGCTTACACCAAGCCGCCCAAAAATCAATAAGGGTAACCTTACCCATAACGTCTCTAAGCGCAATAGTTTCTCCTACCGCATTAGGACCTGAGAATTCTGGTGCCTTTGCACCAATAGTGGTGTTTTTGTTCGCTTCTTCAGTTTTTTTCTTTTGCTCCAATAATTCAATAATCTTTTTACCGGGTTTTGTGTCCTTTATTTCCTGTGAAAGTCCATCATAAATTACCTGTACTTCATCCAGTTCCACTGCGTTCATAGAAATTGCCCTATCTAAAAGCAATGCAGAGATTAAGGCATTTGGATTGCTTTTGATAAAGTCTATTTCGTAGGTTTTGTATTCCTCTTGTAATTCCTTCATTTCGTCATTTAAAGCGGCAATACTTGCTTCTCCACCGGCAACGCCACTCGCCTTTTGCATATCCTCCTTTATAGATTTTGCCTGCTCTGAAAGCTCCCTAGACTTATCCAAATAATTAAAGAAAACATCGTTTTGCATGGTGCCGTCTACCTTGGCAAATCCTAGGCTATCTTTTTGAGCGCTAAAACTTATAGTCCCGTTTTCGACAATAACAGCTGTGTAACCTGGTAGTTTGTCAACAGAAATATAATGTAACTCGGGCAAGCTACTCGTTCCTTTGAACTGGAAATTTCCGTTTGTAAGTAGTGTAGTATCTAATTCTAATGGTTGTCCATTATCACCTGTTTTTTTAAGAAAAACCTGAGTACCATCCTCAAAATCACCTCTAAGTTCTCCATTAATTGTATAACCATCTGGACTTTGGTTACAACTGAACGCTATAATTAGTACCATTAAAAGCAATAAACTATTTCTCATAAAATTATTAATTTAATCGCCAAATGTACTTATATAAAAGCATAAAAAAAAGCCACCCGCTTGTAGCGATATGGCTTTTTTAATATTTTCTATACTACGCTTAAAACTGGTAGCGAATTCCTAAGCCAATGTCAAAATCAAAATTATCAGAAAAGTCGTCGTAACCAACAAGACCAAGCTCAGGCCTTAAATCTAGTGAAAGTACCAAGGGAATATCAAAATCATATTCTATTCCAATAGTTCCTGCACCAAAAAGGAACAACCCACCAGAATCATTGTTATTAGGAATATTTGTGAAATCGGCGCTTCCGAGTCCAGCACCAACGCCATAATACCAGTTAAAACCACCTTCTATAGGACGTACCCACTGGTAGAGTCCGCTTAATTTAAACGCACTGAAATCTCTGCTGTCTCTCCAACCTAAATTAAATTCTAATCTGTTCGCTGTACTTATAGATTTTTGATATGAAATTTCTGCACCAAACCCATCACTATCTCCTAGACGCAAACCAAGTGCGTGATCAGAAATATGTTGTGCACTTAGCGAAACTCCCGTGAATAAAACAATAAACGTAAACCATTTTAAAATTTTCATGTGTCCTTATTTTTATTAAATAATAAAAAACTACCCGTTCTCATTGATAGCTCAAACAATAAAACTTAATTTTGTTGCCAAAATTGTGCCAGTTTGAATAATAGTATACTTTCCCAATTAGCAAAGGACCTAACGGGAACATTGCAAGTAGATACACTTACAAAAGCCCTGTATGCTACAGATGCCTCTGTATATAGAAAAACACCAATGGCTGTATCCTTTCCTAAGACAATCGGGGACATACAAAAACTTATTGCCTTTGCAAATGAACATAAAATAGGTTTAATTCCAAGAACAGCGGGAACCTCCTTGGCAGGACAATGTGTTGGAGAAGGGATTGTAGTAGATGTATCCAAACACTTTACTAAAATTATTCATTTGGATAAGGCTAAAAAGCAGGTAACCGTGCAGCCGGGTGTTATAAGAGACGAACTGAACCAGTATCTTAAACCTTTTGGATTGTTTTTTGGTCCCAATACTTCTACGTCTAATAGGTGTATGATTGGTGGTATGGTGGGTAATAATTCTTCTGGAACAACATCAATTCAATATGGAGTTACTAGAGATAAGCTTATCTCTCTTAACACGATACTTTCAGATGGTAGTGTAGCAAGTTTTGGACAGCTTTCTAACACGGAGTACGCCATAAAACTGAACGAAAAATCAGTTGAATCTTCTATTTATAAAAAAATACATAACGAGCTTATTAATAGTGACATATCAAAAGAAATTATTTCCGAATTTCCAAAACCAGAAATCCATCGAAGAAATACGGGATACGCGGTTGACGAACTTTTAAAATCGTCTATTTTTGGTGGCCTTGAGGAGGGTATTAACTTATCTAAATTATTATGTGGAAGCGAGGGTACTCTTGCGTTTACTACGGAAATCACTTTGAAGGTAGATGACCTACCACCACCAATATCCGCCATGATTGTGACCCATTACACCACTTTAGAAGACTGTCTTTTGGATGTGGCTCCTGTAATGAAACATCCGTTACAGCTATGCGAGATGATGGATAAGGTGATTTTGGATTGTACTAAAAACAATAGGGCGCAAATGGCTAACCGTTTTTTTGTAGACGGAGACCCGGAAGCACTTTTGATGCTGCAAGTAAGCGCACATACTGAAACAGAATTAAAGGACATCATTGCCCAAGTCTTAAAAACCATAGCTTCGTCTGGTTTAAGCTACGCGCAACCCGTCCTGTTTGGCAATGACATTGTTAAGGCGATAGAGTTGCGAAAAGCTGGTTTAGGCTTGTTAGGAAATATAGTAGGTGATATGAAAGCCGTTGCCTGTATCGAGGATACGGCCGTTGCTCTTCCTGATTTAAAAAACTTTATTGGAGAATTTACACAAATAATGAAAGGCTATGACCAAAAAGCGGTCTATTATGCGCACGCAGGGGCAGGAGAGCTACATTTGAGACCCATATTAAATCTTAAAAAATCTACAGATGTAGCCCTTTTTAGAAATATTACCACCGATGTAGCTAAATTAACAAAAAAGTATAAAGGTTCCTTTAGCGGTGAACACGGGGATGGAATTGTACGGGCAGAATTTATTCCATTAATGATTGGCGATAAGAACTACCAGCTCTTACGCCGAGTGAAATCGTATTTTGATCCTAATAATGTTTTTAATCCAGGTAAGATTGTGGATGCCTATCCAATGGATGAATCCTTTAGGTATGAGATTGACAGGAAGGAACCGACTATTAAAACCTTACTCGATTTTTCTGATAGCCAAGGAATCCTAAAGGCAGCCGAGAAATGCAATGGAAGCGGGGATTGCCGCAAAACACACCACATGTCCGGCGGTATGTGTCCAAGTTATCATGCGACCAAAAACGAAAAAGACACCACTAGAGGCAGAGCTAATGCCCTTCGGGAATTCCTGACCAACCCTCAGAAACCAAATGCTTTTGATAGCGAAGAACTTAAAGAGGTATTTGATCTATGTATAAGCTGCAAGGCATGTGCTAGCGAATGCCCAAGTAATGTGGATGTAGCCACGCTCAAAGCTGAATTCTTATATCAGTATCAAGAAACGAATGGCTATCCTTTACGCAGTAAGCTTTTTGCCTACAACACAAAGCTAAATCGTTTAGGAAGTAAAGTTTCCGTACTTACCAATGCGGTGTACGACTCCAGTTTATTAAGTAGTTTGTTAAAGAAATTTAGTGGAGTAGCCAAGGAAAGAAGCTTACCTAAAGTTTATAGTTTTAATTTTGATAAAAGGCTTCAAATTATTAATAATAAGCATATTAAATCAAAATCAAAAGTAATTTTATATATTGATGAATTTACACGTTACCTAGATATTGATGTTGGTAAGGATGCTATTGATTTATTGGTAGGTTTAGGATATGATGTAGCACTATATTATGCAGAAAGTGGTAGAACCTACCTTTCTAAAGGATTTTTGAAACAGGCTAAATCCTTAGCTGAAAAAAATAGTAAGGAACTCGCGTCTTTCGCAAATAAGGGATGGCCCATACTAGGGTTAGAACCTTCTGCGATTCTTTCCTTTAGAGATGAATACAAACGCCTAACCAAAAATAAAGAAGAAGCACAACGAATAGCAGATCATTCCTTCCTAATAGAAGAGTTTTTGGCCAAAGAAATACAGGAGAACAGACTGGATGCATCTTCCTTTACGGAGGAGGCTAAGGATGTTAAAATTCATAACCATTGTCATCAGAAAGCTTTGAGTAACCAAAAAGTAACTTTTGATGTGCTTAATTTACCCAGAAACTACAAGGTTACAATCATACCTTCTGGTTGTTGCGGGATGGCTGGTTCTTTTGGGTATGAAAAGGAACACTACGAATTAAGTATGCAAATTGGAGGTTTAAAATTGTTTCCATCAGTTAAAAAGTCTGGAAAAGACACCATTATAGCAGCAAACGGCACCAGTTGTAGGCATCAAATCTTTGATGGTACCAAGAGAATAGCAAAACATCCAGTAAGCATTTTAAAAGAAGCTTTGAAATCCTAGCATACTTTAATTTGTAACCATCCTTTAGCTCGCTTTCTTTTCTTTGGACGCTACAGAGGCCATTAATTGATTCATATCCATCTCTTTAAGTGCTTCATCTACAAAGAAAGGACTACGCTTGTCGTTTTCATATTTGTATAGTTTCCAACGGTTAAAGGAATATTCCAGCGCCGTCATATGCACAACCCAATCTCCAGAATTAAGATAGAGTACATTACCCTTAGGAGTTTCCACATATTTTTTCTTTGGTTGATGTATATGTCCACAAACGACACAATCATAATCATTGTTAATAGCAAGTTCCACTGTTGTATTTTCAAAATCCGAAATATATTTGGCCGACTTCGACTTGTTCCATTTTATTTTTTTAGTAAGGGCGTATTTTTCTTTTTTCCTCTTTTTTAGAATCCAATTGGTGAAGCTATTAATGGCTAAGAGCATTCTATAGCCTGGACTCCCCAGCTTTGCAATCCATTTGACATTAAACAGCGGTGTATCTAAAACATCGCCATGAAAAAACCATGTTTTCTTACCATTCAGATTTAACATCAATTTCTTGCAAAATTTTATATTACCAAAAGTCTTAACAGCTGAGTTTCCTGAAATATCATCATGATTTCCGGTAATGTAGTGCACCTCGGTTCCGTTGGAAGCCATGGATACAATTTTCTTGATAATGCTTAGATGGGAGGGAGGAAAGGAACTCGCTTTAAAATGCCAAATATCCACGATATCTCCATTCAATATTAATTTTTTAGGGGCTATACTACACAAATAAGCAAGTAGCTCATCTGCATAACAGTCGTAAGTTCCTAAATGAACATCTGATATGACCGCGATTTCTAGTTTTCTTTTCTTCAAAGGAAAGCGTTTAACGACAAAATTAAACCTATTGGTATATGGAAGCAATATGTAGCCCAATATGATATAATAATTAAAATGTTAAGTAATCATTATCAATCTGTGCTAAGGTTAATTTAAGTTTAAGCCTCGAGTAAATTTTTCTTTAACCCATTTAAAAATTACATTTGTAGCTTACTTATTTTATACAGTATGGCAGGAAACACTTTTGGGAACATTTTTAGAGTAAGCACGTTCGGAGAGTCACATGGTAAGGCTATTGGTGGTGTCATAGACGGATGTCCGTCCGGAATACCATTAGATGTGCAGGCTATTCAGAAAGATTTGGAAAGACGAAAACCAGGACAATCTGCCATTGTAACCCAACGGAAAGAACCAGATGAAGTTGAATTTTTCTCTGGTATTTTTGAAGGGAAGACCACAGGCACTCCTATTGGGTTCGCAATACATAACACCAATCAGAAATCGAAGGATTACGGACATATAAAGGACTCGTATAGACCATCGCATGCAGATTATGTTTATGATAAGAAATATGGTTTCCGCGATTATCGGGGTGGAGGAAGAAGTTCTGCTCGTGAGACGGCCAGTAGGGTAGTGGCAGGGGCTATTGCAAAACAGTTTTTAAAAGGGGTTGTAATCAACGCCTATGTTTCGCAAGTTGGAGATCTCCAATTGGATAAAAGTTACTTGGAATTAGATTTGTCCCTAACCGAATCCAACCCGGTTCGTTGTCCACACCCAGAGACAGCTGCCAAAATGGAAGACTATATCAAATCCATTAAGAAAGAAGGAGATACCATAGGTGGCATTATTACTTGTGTGGCCAAAAATGTACCAGTTGGGTTAGGAGAACCAGTTTTTGATAAGCTCCACGCAGAATTAGGAAAGGCAATGCTATCCATTAACGCAGTTAAAGGTTTTGAATACGGCAGTGGTTTTGAAGGGGTAAAAATGAAGGGCAGTGCCCATAACGATCCTTTTAACTCGGATGGTTCTACTAAAACCAATCATAGCGGTGGCGTGCAAGGTGGCATCAGCAATGGCATGGATATTTACTTTAACGTTGCTTTTAAACCGGTAGCAACTGTCATACAAGCATATGATACTATAGACAAGGACGGAAATCCGGTTACCACACAAGGAAAGGGAAGACACGATCCCTGTGTAGTACCCAGAGCGGTACCTATCGTAGAGGCAATGACAGCATTGGTTCTTGCAGATTATATGCTATTGAACCGAACCATAAAGTTTTAATTTAGCGCAAGTCTTAAAAAAGACGAAACACATGTGTTGTTTCAGACCTAATAAAAACCAAGGAAGATTGCTTGTTAAGTACTAAGTATAGTTTGCTAAAATCTCTTTTATGCTTCCATTCAAAAATGGTATCTTTCTTCCCTAAATAAAATTTCATTTATGAAGAAGCTGGAATTGCATTGGCAAATAATGATTGGTATGGTATTGGGACTACTTTTTGGTTTCGGTATGATTTATCTTGATTGGGGTAAGGAATTTGTCACCAATTGGGTCGCTCCTTTTGGCACCATTTTTATCAAACTCCTCAAACTTATTGCCGTACCCCTTATTCTTGCTTCGCTGATTAAAGGAATTTCTGATTTAAAGGATATTTCAAAATTTAGAAATATCGGTTTACGAACTATTGGAATTTATATTGGTACCACAACGGTAGCTATCGTCTTAGGGCTAGTTTTAGTAAACACAATAGCACCTGGTAATGGTATTTCAGAAGAAACTATTGAAAAATTAACTTCAACATATGCGAATGACGCAGGTGTCACTGCCAAACTAGAAGAAGCTTCGCGGCAAAAAGAAAGTGGTCCATTGAAGTTTTTGGAAGATATGGTACCCGATAATGCGGTAAGTGCCCTAGGTAACAATCAATTGATGTTGCAGGTTATTTTCTTTACCATTTTTATGGGAATTTCGATGCTCTTGATTGGTGAAAAGCAAGCAAAACCCTTAAAGAAATTCTTTGACTCGCTCAATGATGTGGTTTTGAAAATGGTGGACTTAATTATGCTTTCGGCTCCCTACGCCGTATTTGCCTTATTAGCAAATGTAGTAGTCTCGTCGAGTGACCCGGAGATTTTAATTGCGCTGCTTAAATACGCAGGTGTGGTTGTATTAGGGCTCTTGTTAATGATTGTTTTCTACTGCATATTGGTGTATGTTTTTGCTAAAAAGAATCCATTTTGGTTTTTGAAACAATTAAGCCCTGCACAATTACTGGCATTTTCAACAAGTTCAAGTGCTGCTACACTACCGGTAACTATGGAAAGGGTAGAGGAACACATTGGCGTAGATAAGGAAGTTTCTAGTTTTGTTCTGCCCGTAGGAGCTACAGTAAACATGGATGGCACCAGTCTATACCAAGGTATTGCAGCAGTATTTATTGCGCAAGCATTGAGTTTTGACCTGCCATTAAGTGCGCAACTCACCATTGTTTTAACCGCACTTTTAGCATCTATTGGAACCGCCGCCGTCCCTGGAGCGGGTATGGTGATGTTGGTTATTGTATTGGAATCCGTTGGTTTTCCGCCAGATAAGTACGCCATTGGATTGGCCTTGATATTTGCCGTAGATAGACCTTTAGACATGTTGAGAACCGTTGTAAACGTAACAGGGGATGCTACGGTAGCTACAATAGTAGCTAAATCTGTAGGCAAGTTACATGACAATCCAAAGGCTAAAAATTGGGATGACCATTATGATGAGGTTAAATAGAAATTAGTACTAGCATTATAGTAACTTCTTTTAAGGCATCTACGAAAGGATATAGACCCGACTAGGTCGTTATAGTCCTTAACACCAATGCGGTAAATAAAGCAGTGTGCTGACTTCGTATACCCTTTTACACCTAACCATTAACAATAGCTTTGCCTTTAGTTTGATGACGCTAGACAAGAGCTATGCAAATTGGGAAGTACTCAAGAAAGCCTACACATAATTTAGCCTATGCTCAAAATAAAAAAATCAGTACCATACGGGGTTTTATTTTAAATAATCTGGCGCGATAGTGTTTAGCTTTTTTACATCAATTGCTTCAATTGATGTAAAAAAGCCCTACTACCTCAAATTATAATCATATACGATTATATAAACCAATTAATAGTAGTTGAAACGGGCTAGCGGAATCAATATTTAGATTTAGGTTACAATTTTAAGGCAGTTTTAATTTAAGTTGAGGGTTAGGTATCCTGAACGTATCTTTTTACCCTATCAAATATCACGATTCTTAGCACAAAAATCATATACGATATTTCGTAAATATTTGGAAATCAACACAAAAATATACTATTTGGTTTTAAAGCCACCGGTTGCTTCTAATGATATTCCTTTTACCTTTCCGGTTCTTAACAGGAAAAGAAAGCCACTCCTTTTT